>Ga0137372_10001139_pt1 | contig 25666 bp, 23 predicted proteins | sample SagtaG_6_FD_104911 | JGI IMG/M metagenome (GOLD analysis project Ga0137372, IMG submission 104911) | Vadose zone soil microbial communities from Sagehorn Ranch, Mendocino, California, USA - Sage1_R_60_16 metaG | ecosystem: Environmental > Terrestrial > Soil > Vadose zone | place: USA...
CCGCCGACCGCAGCTACGGAATCGAAGTTGCCAAACTGGCCGGGCTGCCCGATGCCGTGGTCCACCGCGCGCGCGAGGTGCTGGCCGAACACGAAATTGCGGAACTTCGTTTGAGCTCGCAACTATCGAGTGATGTGTTGTCTCCGCGTGCCGCCCAGTTGACCATTTTCACGCCGTTGTCGCAGCCGGTGCTGGAGCGTTTGCGCGAAATTGATCTCAACCGGCTCACCCCGCTTGAGGCATTGAATCTGCTGGCTGAGTTGAAACAACAAGTAGGGTAAATTCTTCGTTGCGATCAGCGTGGATAGAAGCGGATTTTTACCACGGAGGCACAGAGGTACGGAGCACATCAATGCGTCGAGTACGATACCAAGTTGCAGCCAGTCTCGATGGTTTCATTGCAGGTCCGAACGGAGAATTTGACTGGATCGTCATGGATCCGGAGATTGATTTCGCCGCCCTCGTGGCCGAGTTCGATACTTTGCTAATGGGCCGGCACACCTTCGAACTCGTCGAGAAGTCCGATCGAGGATTAATGGGTATGAAGGCAATTGTTTTCTCCCGCACGCTGCGAGCCAGGGACCACGCTCACGTGACGGTCGTCGGAGAAGACGGAGCCGACCTCGTGCGTGAGCTCCGCGCGAAGCCGGGCAAGGACATTTGGCTCTTCGGCGGCGGGCAGCTCTTCTCCAGCCTCGCGCAGGCAAACCTGGTAGATACAGTTGAAGTCGCCATAATGCCGGTCTTGCTCGGCCGGGGAATTCCATTGGCACCGCAACTTGTGGAAGCGAAGAAGCTCAAACTGGCTGGGCAGAAAATCTATAAGGCTGGAATTGTCTCCCTTGAATACGCCATTTGCTGAGCGCCGGGACCCACTCAAGTAAAATAGCGCTCTCATGCCATTGCGGTCACGCTCAGAACCAGTCATCGGCCAACTTCTCATCGTCGGCTTCGACGGCACGGAAATGTCCTCGCAACTGGCCGCGTTGCTCGCCCGTATCCAGCCTGCGGGCGTGATACTGTTCGCGCGCAACATCGTAAATGCCCAGCAGACGCATAAGCTCCTCACAGATTGCCAATCCTCGGTCAAACTGCCGCTCTTCACCTGCGTGGACCTCGAAGGCGGACGCGTAGACCGTTTCCGCGAAGTGACCGGCCCGGCGCCGTCGGCAGCGGACGTTTTCGCTGCCGGGGAGCGAAAGCTTTTTCAGAAGCACGGCGAGATCATCGGCCAGATCTCGCGTGCCATGGGCTTCAATGTGGACTTCGCGCCCGTGCTCGACTTGGCCTTTGCGGCCTCACGCGGCGTGATGAGCTCGCGGGCATTCTCGACCGACCCCAAAGACGTAATCCGCTACGCGCGCGGATTTCTTTCCGGGCTCAAAGCGGCAGGCGTAGTCGGCTGCGGCAAGCATTTCCCCGGTCTTGGCGAGGGCAATCTCGATTCCCACCACGATTTGCCGGTGATCAAAAAGCCGTTGGCCGAGCTCTGGAAGGAAGACCTCGTCCCATACCGCACCATGAAGCGCGAGCTGCCCATGGTGCTGATCAATCACGCCAATTACCCTGTGGTCACGCGTGACCAGCGACCCGCTTCGCTCTCGAAGAAGTGGATCACTGATGTGCTGCGCCGGCGCATTGGTTATCGCGGCCTGATTGTCTCTGACGACCTTGAAATGGGCGGAGTGCTTAAAGCCGCGCCGGTCGAAGAAGCCGCGGTCGAGTTCGTTCGTGCCGGCGGAGACCTGTGCCTGGTCTGCCGCCAGCAGGAATATGTCGAGCGGGCATTTGAAAATCTGACCCACACTTTCGAACGCGAATCAGGATTTCGCCGCCGCGTTCTCGAATCCGTGAAGCGCGTAGAAGCCTTCAAACGCAAATCGCCTGAGCTGAGACGGCGTGTTCCCGTGCCTTCGCCCGAAAAGATCTCCCGCCTCTCGACTCGACTCTGGGAGTTCTCCGAGCAAGTGCGATTGCAGGCGCTCATGGTTTCGTCCGCAGGGGCCGCGAGATGATCGTGGCGGGGGTGATGAGCGGCACTTCAGTCGATGGAATTGATGTTGCACTCATCCGCGCCAGCCGCGCTGCAAGTGAGACTCGAGTGAAGTTGCTGGGCCATGCCAGCTTTCCTTACCCGGCGACGGTTCGGCGCATGGTGCTCGATGCCATGAATTCCCAGCGGGCCAGCGTGGCCGATCTTGCCCGGCTGAATTTCCTGCTGGGCGAACTTTATGCAGATGCAGTGCTGTCGGCGCAAAAGAAATTGCGGACCAAAGCCGAGCTGATCGGCTGCCACGGGCAAACCCTCTATCATCAGGGAACGCCTGCATTGTTTTTAGGACGAAAGCTCACTGTGACCTGGCAGACCGGAGAGGCCGCGGCGATTGCGGCGCGCACGGGAGTTCCGGTGGTCTCGGACTTCCGTCCCGCCGATATGGCCGCCGGCGGCAAGGGCGCGCCGCTGGTCCCCTATCTCGATTACCTGCTGTATCGCGACACGCATGTGGGAAGGATTGCCCTCAATATCGGGGGGATTGCGAACGTGACCGCGATTCTTGCGAACGCCAGCTTGCAGCAGATTTTCGCCTTCGACACCGGCCCGGGCAATATGCTGATTGACGCCTTGACCGAGAAACTTTTCGGCTTGCCCTTCGACCGGGACGGCCGGTTGGCGGCAACCGGTCATGTTATCGAGAGCGTACTGGCCCGGTTTCTTCGTCACAAGTTCTTTCGACAACCGCCTCCGCGGACCGCGGGGCGCGAGGAATTTGGACGCGAGTTTGCCCTCAGGTTACTGCGGGGCTCGCGTCCCGCTTCAAAAAACCGAGGCAAGACCTCGGATCTTGTCTCGACTGCCACTGCACTCACCGCAGCTTCCATTGCCGACGCCATCCGGCGTTTCGTTTTGCGGAGGGGCAGGTTCGCGGAGGTGATCGCGTCCGGTGGAGGCACCCGCAATCCGGTCCTGATGGCCTGGCTCGCCAACCAACTTCGCGAGCTAGGGTTGAAGCTGCGTTCCTCCGATGAATTTGGCATTCCCTCGGAATCGAAGGAGGCTGTCGCCTTCGCAGTGTTGGCGTTCGAAACCTGGAACCGGCGGCCGTCGAACGTTCCCTCCGCAACTGGGGCGAAACGCGCAGCGGTGCTGGGAAAGATTTCGTATCCGTAAGAAAGCTGTTAGCTCTTAGCCATTACCTTTTAGCTTGAAACTCATATGGTCTAGCCAAAGGCTAAGAGCTGAAGGCCAAGAGTTTTACTTATGCCCGTCTACATCGCCATGCTTCGCGGTATCAACGTTGGTCCGCACAAACGGATGAAGATGGAGAAGCTGCGGGAGTCTTGTGAAGCATTGGGGTGCGAGCAGGTTAAGACCTATATTCAGAGCGGGAATGTGGTGCTGCAGGCGGCAAAGCTCTCCGCGTCTTCCCTGGCCAAGAGGATCCAAGAAAGAATCGTGGCGGATTTTGGTTTTTCTTCAGACGTGATCCTGAGAACGCTCGATGAAATGCAGAAAATCGTCACCCGCAATCCGCTCTTAAAAGAACCCGGCATCGATTCGTCGAAGCTTCATGTTGTTTTTCTGACGGAGGCTCCGGCGCCTTCTGCGGTGAAAAAGCTGGAGGCGCTCACACTCGCGCCCGACCGTGTTCGCGTTTCCGGCAAGGAAATCTACTTTTATTTTCCGAACGGTGTCTCGGGCAGCAGTTTGTGGAAGCACAATTTGGATCGGGTGTTGTCGATCACGGGGACGATGCGCAACTGGAACACGGTGAACAAACTGAATGAAATGGCGGTTGAATGCGAGTGAGCCGGCCATCAGTCATCGGCCGCAAGCCATCAGGTCGGCGGTGCGAAAGCGGCCGCTTGCGACAATGGCTCAAATTGCTCGTGCGTTTTATGGCCCTCGTTTCGTGCTTCTGGCTACTGTCTTGCTCCCGCCGCCCTGATCCCGACGAACTGGTGATGATCATCGAATTCAGCCCCACTAATCTTGACCCGCGGGTCGGGCTCGATGCGCAGTCGGAGCGAATTGATGGCCTGCTGTTCGATAACCTGTTGTCGAGAGACGAGCATTTGAGCGTGAAACCTGGGCTCGCGGAGCGCTGGGAAATTCCCGATCCGAAGACTTACATTTTTCATCTGCACTCGGGGGTGAAGTTTTGCGATGGCCGCCCGCTCACATCACGCGACGTGAAGTGGAGCTTCGATTCTTTGCTGCAAGGCAAGGTTCATAGCACCAAAGGTGGCGCCTACCGCTTGGTGGAGAAGCTTGAAGCGCCTGATGACGGCACGATCATTTTTCATCTCAAAGAGCCGTGGGCTGCTCTTCTGTGGAACCTGGCCGGTGGCGAGGGCATGGGAATTGTTCCCTATGGCAGCGGGGACGAGATAAGCCGCAATCCCATTGGCTCAGGCCCATTTCGCTACGTGCGCGCTGAGCAGGACAAGGAAGTGGTGATCGAACGGAACGATAATTACTGGGGTCAAAAGGCGAAGCTCGAGCGAGTGCGTTTTACGGTTGTACCCGATGCCACTACCCGTGCACTAGAGATCCGCAAAGGCAGCGCTGACCTGGAGAGCAGCGCTCTCACTCCTGACATGGAAATCACCCTCCAGCACGAGCCCGCCCTCAGGATCATGCGGGGTCCGGGCACGCGGCTGGCATACATGGCTTTCAATCTCCGCGATCCGATTCTGAAAGATGTGCGCGTAAGACAGGCCATTGCTTATGCCCTCGACCGCAAGCCTTTGATCCATTACCTCTGGCGTGACTCGGTGCGACTCGCCGCCAGCGTTCTTCCTCCCGAAAGCTGGGCGTATGAGCCGGATGTGCCGCAATACTTGCATGATCCGGGGAAGTCTCGGCAACTGCTCGAGGCAGCCGGCCACCCAGCGGTGAACGGGGTGCGCTTTCATCTCACAATGAAAACGTCAACTGAGGAAAGCTCGCGCGCCATGGCCGCGGTCTTTCAACAGCAGCTTCGGGAAGTGGGCATTGCGCTCGATATCCGCAGCTTTGAGCCTGCGACTTTTCTCTCCGATGTAATGCATGGCGAATTTCAGGTTTATTCGCTGCGGTGGTTGGGCGGAAACGAAGATCCCGATATTTTTGAATATGCGTTTCACTCGGCGCGCATTATCCCGAACGGGGCGAACCGCCAGTACTACAGCAATCCACGGGTGGATGCACTGATTGACAAAGCTCGGGCGGAAATCGACCAGAATGTGCGCAAACGCGACTATGCGGAACTGCAGAGGATACTTGCGGAAGAGTTGCCTTACATCAATCTGTGGTATTTCGATAACGTGGTGGTGTCTTCGAAACGCGTGACCAACCTGCAGCTCAATCCTTCCGGCAACTACGACTTTCTGAAAACCGCGGAATTACGAACGTTACCATAGCTCGGTCGTTTATCTGAGACTCTGCTCGATCTCTGCGGTTAAGAGCCCTTGGCCTGCGGTCGCCGTTTGGGTTTCCTTCCAAAATATTGTGCACGACCGACTTCTCTTTACGAGCTTCGCGGATCTTCTTTGCGAACTTTGCGGTTAAAGGCCGTTGCAATCCCGCGCTCGAAAATTTGCTGAGAAATCAAAAGCCAGAACAAACAGGTGAGAGCTGAGAGCTGATTTTCCGCGTGTTACCATCGAAAAAGCGATGCGTACTCTCTTCATCGGCGACATCTTCGGCCGTCCTGGACGCACCATTGTCCGCGACCGCCTGAAGGATTTGGTGCGTGAGCACCGAATTGACCTGGTCCTTGCCAATGGTGAAAACGCAGCCGCCGGCTTTGGTATCACGCCCGCTCTGGCCGAAGATTTGTTCGATCTCGGCATTGACGTCCTCACCACCGGCAACCACGTTTGGGACAAACGCGAAATTGTGAACTACTTCGAGTCAGTGGATGGCAACGCGCACGGACCGGCGCGCCGCGTTCTGCGTCCGGCAAATTATGCGCAAGACCTGCCAGGGCGTGGCCTCTACGAGGGAAAGAAGAAAGATGTGCCCTACGCCGTAATCAATCTGCAAGGCCGGATTTTTATGGCCGCGAATGATGATCCATTCCGCGCTGCCGACCGCCTGCTCAATCAGCTCAAGCCTAAAGCGATTTTCGTGGATATCCATGCCGAGGCTACGTCCGAGAAAGTTGCACTGGGCTGGTACCTGGATGGCAGGGTCACCGCTGTGATCGGAACTCACACTCATATTCCGACCGCGGATGAGCGTGTCCTCCCCAAGGGCACCGCCTACATCACCGACGTCGGAATGACTGGTCCCTACGAAGGCGTGATCGGGGTCAACAAAGAGCAGATCATCGGGCGGTTTCTGAACAACATGCCAGTCCGCTTCGAGCCTGCGAACGGCGACGTCCGACTTAGCGCTGTGATGATTGAAAATGACGATGCCACCGGGCGCGCCCGTTCGATTCAAAGAATCATGTTGAGCTGAGATCGCTTTCAACAATATGGGGACAGCCGTCCGCCGGCTGTCCGGCGGAGCAGGGTTCCGCGAAAATCGTTCCCTCCACGTTTCACACCGTGGAAATCGTGCTCTTGACTGTTGCGGTTTTGATCCGCGCAGTCCGCGTAAATCGGCGGCTAAGAATTTGATCTGCGAAGCATAGCTTCCAACTGTTGGCGGTTTTTCGACGGCAGATATTTCACTGCTGCCCTGGCCAGTGCTACGTACGCGTTCCTCGCTGCCGTAATCTTGGCCAGCGCATCAAGGTGGAGTCTGATCGTCGGCGCATCACCCCGCACAATTGGCCCAGTGAAAGATTTCGCCGGGCCCAATTCCGAATAATTCCACAGCGTCTGCCGAATGATCGGCAACACTCGGCGGCGCGCTTGCCGGCGACTGATTCCGGCGAGGCCTGCAGTTTCTTCAGCACAGGCCAGAAGAGACAGCAACAGCGGACACACCATCGTCGCGAAGGCATGATACGCAGCCTTGTCTCGCTTCCGTAAAACCACCATTTCTCCACCCATGTCACGAACAATTCTGCGCGCAACCCGAAGCGCAGGAGCGTCTCCTTCGGCCGCAAACATTACACCTGAGAGATCGGGGACTGAGGCTTTTACAAACGTCATCAGCGGATGGGCGGATGCGACATGGGCGCCCTGCTTCCGCAGAAGTAGCAGCGCATCGCTGGGGAGGACACCGCTCGAATGCAGTGCGATCTTGCCTTTCCAATTGTTATCGGATAATTCGCGCGCGGCCTGCGCAATCTTTGAATCTGGGACACAGAACCAGACCAGATCTGCGTCGAACCGCGCTGCTGTACCGCTCGATGCGCGCGCGCCAACTTCCCGCGCCAGTCTCCTGGCAGATGCAAAGGACGAGCTGCGCTGCCGCGTGACAATTTCGTTAATGCTATAGCCACATCTCGTGAGACAAAACGCCAGCGCCGTTCCCAGCCGCCCCGATCCAATGATCGCAATGGATGGCCGTTTCACAGGGCGGAGCATAGCAGGAGCGGCTCCCAAAAAGCGATTGCGCGACAGCGAAAGAGACCACAGAATAGACCTTGGGGTCGCGGGCGCCCTCGCCCGCGTCTGCACTCGCTGTGCGATGCAAGACGGGGTTCCCGAACATTAAGTCTTCCAAAGCCGCGTCAACGGATTGTACTCACGCCTTCAGAATCTCGCCCACGGCACGCCACGCCTGATCAATCGCACCATCCACATACGCATAGGCACCGGCGTCGGCATTCGCAATCGCAATCCTGCCGAACGGCTTGCGAGCCACTTCGCACGGAAGCTCGCCACCCTCCAGCCAGAACTTGTCCCAGAGCGAGTTGTACTCATAGGCGTATCCGTGCGGCCAGCGATTCACGGTAATTGCCGCAATGTCTCGCGCCGGATCGAAACCACCCGGCCCGAGAGTGCGCCCTAATTGTTCCCGGATCTTACGCTCGATGGTTTCAAAATCAGTCGTGAACAGTTCAATCCGCCCCATGCGATGCTGATCACGCGCCGGAAGCCCCGGTCGGCAAGGCGTTTTGAGCATGTGTATCACAATCGGCTGATCGGGCTGGGTGGGACAATGGTAATCGCCGATGCTCACCGGCAAGTCGAGCCGGAAATATGTGTGATAGCAACTCGGCGCATACACCGCCATGGCACCCAATTTCTGGAACGCAGTCCAGTTTCGCAGCGCAACGTTGGTATAAAGCAGCGGAACTTTCGCCGCCGAATGCAGCGCGTCTTTCTGCTTCTCCGGCAGCTCTGCGCAAATATACGGAATCACCATGTTCCAGCAGGCAAGCACCGCAAAGGGCGCGCGTACCGTGTAAAGCTTGCCCAGACGCGAATACGTAATCTCAACCTGCTTCGCCGAGACCGCTTGGCCTTCGTGTCGCACTCGCACCACGGTGCTGTTCAAGCGGATTCGCACCGGCGATGATTCAGCATCGAGCTTGGCGTAATTCGCTTTCGTCGTTATCAGGTCCTCGACAGAATTTCCCTGTAAAACTTCCGGCACCAAACGCCGCACCAGCAGCCTAGTTATTGATGCATTTCCATCCGGGAAATGATAGAAGTAGTTCTCCGCCTCCTCGTTGGGAATTACGTCGCGGTTCATGCCTTTGCCCGCGCCCGGTTCCAGATTCAATCCCCGGAAGCCCATGAACCCGAATCCCCAGGCATCCTGCGCAGAAACCGCATCAATTCCTATCCCAAACAGCGCTTGTGGAGCATTCTGGTACAGCTTCACGATCTGTGGATCAACCCTGGCAACATCGGTCAGGTATTGCGCATAACTCATCCTTGCCAGTCGCGCTTTTTTCTCATCCGAACTCAGTCCCGGAAGATAATCCGCCCCACGGCGCAACGCCACCAGATCGTGCTTCGCAGATTCCGACAGCGGAGCATCGCTGAGAAAGCGGTCCCATATCTTCTGCCGCTCCGGTGTGTCGTCGCCTTCGTTGTGCGAGCCCCCAACCGGAAGCGGGTTCACGGTCAGCACGTCGGAGCCGAATGTTTCTTTATCGAAGAAAACGCTGGGGACAAGCGCCGCAGAGGTGTAGATCTCTCGGGCGATATGTTTCGGAAAACTGGGAACATCAATTCCCAGCTCTTTGATCAAAGCCTTGGCGACCGCAGTGTAAGGGGCGGGGCTCTCGATGGAGAACGATCCGCCGTAGCCAAGCAGCTTGCGATCGCCGACCGTAAACTCATTGCGCTTCGCGTGTCCTCCGAAATCATCGTGATTTTCGAGGACCAGGATGCGCGCCTTGGGATTCGCCTTGCGAAAAAAATAAGCGGCCGACAAGCCGCTGATGCCGCCTCCCACAATGATCAGATCAAACGTCTCACCGGTCTCCGCGGGTTTCCCTGCTTTCTGCCAAAAATCTCCGTCGCGCAAACTGTGCGCCACTTCGAACGCTCCCACATGACTGCCACGCAATCCGGTCAACGCCGGCGGATAGTAGTCTGGAGACTTTTCGGGATCGAGATCGTGTTGAAGCGCAGCCAGGAGGTGAGGAGGCAAAACCGAAGCGCCGGCAGTTACTGCCACTCCATTTATAAAATCCCTCCGCGTGATGCTGCGGTCCATTCCCAGATCTTTGTCGTTTGGATCGGCCATTGTGAAGACTCTAGAACTCGGGTCTCAGCTACTATGGATTCGGAATCGAACTTCCTTCCTCCGCCTTCTTCACTGCCGACTCTGCGCCTTGGAAGCCGACCTTGCTGTGTGTACCATCGCAGAATGGCTTATTCACCGATCCCCCGCAGCGGCACAATGAAAACGCCGGTTTGCCGGTCAGGTCGTACTTATTGCCATCAGCATCCACCAGTTCAACCGATCCCTCGGGCGCTTCAACCCGATAAGGCCCGTTTTTTCTAACTGTAATTTTGATTGCAGGCATGCTCGCTCCGGCTGGATCTTGAATTATTGTTTGGGAAGTACAATCAAGAAGATATCAGTTCCAGAATGTACGCCGCCACTCGTTGGACGCTATGATCGTTGGGGTGGGCCTTCCCTGCGTTCTCGACGGGTTTTCTCTGCGGCCTCTACTGGTTAAAGGTTTAGGTTGGTGGTTACGCTGCCCTCGCGCGTTGGCTCGCTATTTTCCGATAAAGCTGAATGTAATTGTCCGTCATCCGGTGGGCGTTGAAGCACTCGCGTGCCCGCTGAAACGCTCTATTGGCAAAGCTGCGCCGCATCTGGAGATCGCCACTCAGGATGCGCACCGCTTCGGCCAAGCTGTCTGCATCATTCGTTCGAAAATAGACCGCCGCCTGTCCCCATATTTCCCGCAGCGCCGGAATGTCGTTCAAAATTAGCGCGCATCGCGAGAGCGCTGCTTCAATCATGGTCACCCCGGAAGGCTCATAGCGCGCCGTCCCAGCATAGATCGCGGCTTTGCTGTAAAGCAGCCGCAACTGCGACTCTGTCTGAGCGCCTCTCACTGCAACTCCTGTGTTTCCGTCGCTGAACTTCACGTCGGTACGCACTAGTGCTGGCGGTCTGTGTTCCGCGTTCTCGGCGCCCACAATACAGACAGGCACAGTCTGTTTCTGCAGAGTCAGCAAGCTCACTTGCTTTGCCGGGTCAACTAGCCGACCGATCGCCAACACCGAGTCTTCCTTTTGTACATAAGGATTGAATAGCACCGGGTTGCGCCCGTGGTGAATCACCGTCTCCCGAGTGCCGCCGCCATAAGACGCCCGCACCGCACCTTGCATCCACTCACTTGGCGCGACCACTGCGTCCGCATCCGCCAGGGCATGCGAGATCGTCTTTCGATACCACTTGAGCCACGCGCTTTCTTTTGGCTCACGTCCATGCACCGCCTTCCACCATGTCACCAAGTCTCCGTGCGCCACCACTACGCGCGGAAGCCGAACAGGCAGCGCGCCGTAACACAAATGATTCAGGTGCAACAGGTTCGGCTTCGTCTCCTTCACCAGCGCGCACAAATATTCCGAAGCCTCTTCGAAATGTTGCTCGCCACCGTCCATCCAATCCAAACGAAACGCGGTAGGAACATAATTCAAGTCCGGCAGCCGCTCCATCCAAGCGATCTGCTCCGGCACTGGAATCTCGCCAAAACTGACAAGCGTCACGCGAAACCCGCGCCCAATCAGCCCGCACGCCAGCTCGCGCGTATACGTCCAGATTCCGTTCATCGTGTCGGACGTGATCAATACGTGCATAAAATCGCCTGGGGCCCGCACTTGTCCCGCTCCTGCGGGAACTGCGGATTCTCATTCTATTTCTGATGCCCCATTTCCTGAAGTTATTTTCTCGTCCCTGCAATCAATTGCACAATTTCTGCCGTTCCCTGCACATCCGCTACAATCTCGGCATGTTTCGCCTGATGTGCATTACCGCGCACCCTGACGACGAAGCCGGTAACTTCGGCGGAATCTTGAGTGTTTATCGCGATCGCGGCGCCGAAACGTCTGTCATTTGCCTCACGCCCGGCCAAGCCGCAACCAATCGCGGTGGGGCCAAGTCGGATCGTGAACTGGCCGAGCTTCGCCGCCATGAATTCGCCGCATCTTGCGCCATCCTGCGCGTCTCGCAGCCCGTCATTCTCGATTATCCGGACGGCCAGCTCCATCGGCAGGAACTCAACCGCGTGGTTTACGAACTAACTTTGCGCATCCGACAATTTCGTCCGCAGGTGCTGCTGACCTTCGGCGCGGAAGGCGGCGTCACCGGCCATCCCGATCACTCCATGTCGGGAGTGTTCGCGACCCTTGCCTTTCATTGGGCCGGACGCTCCAATCGGTATTCCGATCAGCTTGAGAATGGCCTGGCTCCGCACCGCACGCAAAAACTCTACCATTCAAGCGCGGAATTCGCCTTGCCGAATCGTCAGCCCATCACTTTTCCGCCGCCAACCGCAATCGTTGACATTGGCAATCACCTCGAAACAAAGATCTCCGCATTCAAGGCGCACAAGACCCAGTCACCGCTGTGGCCTGTGTTTGAAGAAAATGCCCGCAAACGCGGTCGCCGCGAGATGTTCCACCTTGCGGCGTCAGTGAAGCCCGGCCCCCATTCCTCCGAAACCGATCTCCTCGCTGGGATCGAATAGACCGAGAACAAACTATCAACACTCATCCCGAACTCGTCCGCCAACCGTGGACGAAAGAGTGACCTTACCTCAGCTCGGAACTTTGAGTACCGGTTACTGGATCAGAATCGCATTCGCCAGTACACACACGGCAACACCACTGTAGAATTCCGACATCTCTTCATGGACTTCAAGAGCGTCCTCAGCAGATTTATTTATCGCATTGAGCCCAGACCCGGCGGCGGTTTCATCGCCACTTGCAAAGATCCCGGCGTGCCTGCGATTGAAGGTGCCACTCGCGACGAGGTCCAACAAAAAATTCAGGCCACCATCAGCACCAGCCTGGTAAAGCAATTCCCCGCGCTCAGATCCGCGCTCGAGGGCAACAACGTCAAACTGCACTATCATGTCGAAGCCAAGCCCGGTGGCGGATTCATCATTCACCACGGCGACGCGCAACCCGGCAGCACCGCTCACGAACCGATGGAAGGCTCCACCCGAGAGCACATCGAAAATCTCATCGAATCTAAGCTCCTATCTGCGCTCGTAGACCGGCTTCCACCCGAACTACACCAGCAGATCACCGACAAACTCAACTCCGGCGGCCTCGATATTGATGTCAACCGTAAAATCACCGTTACGACGAAAGCTGGGGATGCGCTCACTCCCGTCTTCGACATAGACCCAGAGAAGAACTCGGCGTTGGTTTCTGAAACAACTCTCACATCACTTCCCGAAAGAGCGAATGCTGGCTCACAGCCAGCGGAAATCCTCTCGGCGTCAAGTCCTGAACTTGAGTTGGCCGCCAAATCCGGAAGCAATTCGACTCAATCGCCGATCACCAGATACGAAAAGAGCAGCAGCGGCGCTATGTTCCGCTTTCTGGTTGCGCTCGCGATCGTCGCCCTGCTCATATATCTCTATCTCCATCGGCACTGAACTGCGAAAGAGTCTCACGTACATCTTGACGGCATGCAACGCGAGTCCGACGCAGCGTTAGCCCTGGGCAACTAATTCCCGAAACCGCGAGCAAACTCCACCAGGCTCCTCACCGCAATTCCTGAAGGGCCCTTGGCGATCCATGGTTTGTTGTCTTCCATCCACGCCGTGCCGGCAATGTCGAGATGGATCCAGGGCGTATCTTCTGCGAATTCTTTCAAGAACATCGCTGCTGTGATCGCACCTCCCCATCTGCCGCCGGTGTTCATGATGTCGGCGATGTTCGACTTGATCTGCTCTTTGTATTCGTCATCCAGGGGGAGTCTCCACATTTTCTCGCCAGACCGATCCAAGGCGTTTTTGAAGCGATCGTAGAGTCCATCATCGTTGGCGAAAATTCCGGCATTCGCGTAGCCCAGCGCCACCACAACCGCGCCGGTCAAAGTCGCCGCGTCGATCAAATGGGTGCAGCCGAGCTGTCGCGCATAGCAGAGTCCATCCGCCAGAACCAGACGGCCTTCGGCATCCGTGTTGATGATCTCAATCGTCTTCCCCGACATCGCGGTTTGAATATCGCCGGGTTTTTGCGCTTTTCCAGACGGCATATTTTCCGTGGCGCAAACGATTCCAATCACTTTCACTTTTGGCTTGAGCAGTGCAATTGCTCGCATCGCACCGATCATGGTTGCGCCGCCGGCCATGTCGTATTTCATCTTCTCCATGCCGTCGGCAGGCTTGATCGAGATGCCGCCCGTATCAAACGTAACGCCTTTCCCAACCAGCCCAAGCACTGGCTTTTCCGGCGCTCCCGCAGGTTCGTACCGCATTACGATCAATGCCGGCGGCTCGTCCGATCCTTGGGCCACTCCCCAGAACGCGCCCATCTTTAATTCCTTGATTTTGTCCGCGCCATAAAGTTCGAACTTCAGCCCGGTATCTTTCGCCATATCTCGCGCGCGGTTCGCCAGGATGGTGGGCGTCATGCAGTTCGACGGCTCATTTACCAATTCGCGTGTAAAGTTCTGAGATTCAGCCACAATGCGGGCTTGATCCATTGCTTGCTGTAAGACCACCTGGTCTCCTGAGGCCACCACGGTCAGCGATTGGACCGTCTGATCCTTGCGATCGCTCTTGTAGGTGTCCGGATCGAAGTTGCCGACGATTGCGCCCTCGGCCACCGCCTTGACCCCGTCTGCTGCAGAAACACCTTCAGGCACCACGAAAGCCAGGCTCCGCAGACTGCGCGGTTTGAGAGCGCGAACCGCCGCGCCGGCGAGCTTGCGCAAATCCGTGGTCGAAAAAGCACTGGATTTGCCTCCGCCTACGAGCAGCAGACGTTTGGCTTTGAGCCCCGCAGGCGCATGTAGCCAAGTGGTTTCAAAGTTTTTAGCGGTGACATCTCCCGAGGAGACGATCGCGCTAGCTGCTTGCAGCACGACTTTGTCGGAAGTCGAGACGAATAAATCCGTCTTTTCCTTTTCGCCGCGATCAAGAACAACCGCGACCAGGCACTCAGTTTCAACTGCGGCAGGGGAAGAGAGAGAAAGTGTGATTTTCATAGGTGAGGAAACAGTATGGAAGGCACCCAGCGAATTGCGCAAGGGCAAGCAGGACCAGAGTCTCTTGACTTTTTCGGAATCGAGCCCTGTGACAATTCCGAAAGTGCCACAAATACGCCCCACAACCGAATCGAGACCGCCGAAACTGCACATTCGATCTTGTGAGGTCCTCATTGAAAAGTCTAGTTGCGATTTTCTTTTTTCTCGCGGCATCCTTACCCGCAGTAGCGGTTGAGGACGGCCAAGTGATGTACGCAGGCGGTACGGTATCTGGCGTTAACCAAGGCGTGATTGGCCGACTCGATACCTCGTCTCGCACAGCCCTTATCTTTGAATACTCAGGAACAAGAGTGTCCATACCATATGCCACGATCGATTCGTTCGAATATTCGCAAGAGGTCACGCATCATGTCGGAGTACTTCCAGCAATCGCCATTGGGCTGATTAAAAAGAGGGAGCGCCGGCATTTCTTCCGCATTTCCTACCACGACGAACACAGTTTGCCTCAGGTTGCGATTTTCGAGGTTTCAAAGCACACGCCGCGCAGTCTCAAGGCGGTCCTCGAAGCTCGCGCTCCACGAGCGTGCAAGCCGTACACACCCTGTCCGGCGCTGCAGTAAGCACCGGCAGTTCCGATCTGAAACTGCACTCGCCAATTCCTCGCGCAGGTCGCACCAAAGCTGCTATATTGTCCAAATCTGACCACGGATCCCAGCCCACTGGCCATTGATTAAGGAGCCCTCTCATGGCAGGAAAAAGCGTCAACAAAGTCATTCTTATCGGGAACTTGGGCAAAGATCCCGAAGTAAAGTTCACGCCCAGCGGCACACCGGTTGCCAAGCTCACGCTCGCGACCAACGAGCGCTACAAGGACAAAGACGGGCAATGGCAGGACCGAACCGAATGGCATAACGTCGTCCTATGGCAGCGGCTCGCGGAAATCGCCGGCGAGTATCTGAAGAAGGGTGGCAAAGTTTATATCGAAGGCCGCCTTCAGACCCGCTCCTGGGAAGACAAGCAGACCAATCAAAAGCGTTACATGACCGAAGTCGTGGGAAGTGACTTAGTACTCCTCGGCGGACGCGGTGAGGGTGGCGCAGAGTCAGGCGGATATACCCGCGGTGCGGCGAGCGGCAACAATTTCGACCAACGCACGCCGGAGCACGAATCGGTGCCTGCGGCAGCCGGAGCTTCTCCCATCAGCGACGAAGATATTCCGTTCTAAGAAAAGTGGCTACGGATTTACGCGGATCTTGCGAGTCCTAAGTAAGCGTCTTGAGAGGATGCCTTCTCATGAATACCGTCAAGCTCGCGTGTTTGCTGCGATTCATGGTAGGGGTAATACTCGTCGCACCATGTCTTGCCCAAACATCTTCGAATCCTGCAAATCTCCCGCAGCGAGACGGTTCCCGCGACTTTGACTTTCTCATCGGCAACTGGAAAGCCCACGTCAGCCGCCTTCCCGACCGCCTCAACAACTCCAATGTTTGGGTCGAGTACGATGGAATTTCCAACCACAAGAAGATTCTCGACAGCAACGCGAACTTCGAAGAGTTCGAGGTGACCAGCACCGACAAGAAACTCCACATTAAGGCGCAGACGCTTCGCCTTTACAATCCCACATCGCATCAATGGAGTATCTATCTCGTCGATGTTGATAATGGCACCCTTGGCCTACCTCCGGTGATTGGCCAGTTCAATGGTGATCGCGGAGAGTTTTTTGATCAGGAAGACTTCAAAGGACACGCTATTCTCGTTCGCTATGTCTGGCTCAACATCTCTCCTACGTCTTCGCGCATGGAGCAGTCTTTTTCGCCGGATGGCGGAAAGACATGGGAAGTGAACTGGATTTGTAAGCTTTCGCGTGAAGAAAATAGCACTCATTGAAGAGATCAATGAGTGTAATCGCCGGTCTACGTTGGCCAGTGCTGGCTCGCTGCGCATTTCTTAATCAGCTGAACGAAGTTGCGGCAGCCTGGCTCTCAGGGAAAACTTCGAACAGGTTTATCAGTCCGACTAGCTTAAGAGTCTGCATAACAAATTTGGAGGGATTGACCAGTTTTAGCGATCCACCTTGCTGTTTGGTCGAAGTGAGAAAACGGCTCAACAGTCCAATGCCGCTTGAGTCCATGGTCGCCAGTTCTTCAAGATCGAGGACTAATCGATTTTCTCCAGAATTTAGCAAATGTTCCATGGTGGCGCGCAGGCGGTCCACCGGTTCACCCAGCGCTAGTCGTCCACGCAGCTTAATGATCTTCACCGCTCCCTGGCTGCGAACATCAATATCCACGGCGCCCCCATTTCATCGAGCTTTCAGACCTGCAATTCATTGACAGCGTGATCTCGCTTTGCTAGAGTCACTCAACTTAGAGTAAGCCCCCCGAATTTGCAAGCGGGGACCTGCTCGGCCTGCCGCTCGAAGGCTGGCCATCTTCAACGTCACTTCAGGGCCACAGCTATGGCGACCCAGGGTTCGGTGTTGGCGGTTGATATTGCCGCCTTCTCGGCCCAGTTATTGAATCATCGCGAACTTTCCCCGCGCGCCCGAACCATTATTGAAGCGGTCACGGATGTTCTACCCGGAACCGGCGTCAACCTGTACTTATTTGTCAGCGAGAACGAAAGCCAGTACTGGGTACCGCAAGCGACCACTGGTGACGTGACCGTTCACGAGTCAATGGTCGCGGCAGATCGTGGCACGCTTGGCCTCCTTGCTGCGAAAGATGAGGCCCTGGTCTTTTCGCAGAATGAGCTGGTCCGGGAACAATACGCTCACCTGAACGTGAGGCGCACTTTAAATTCGCTGGCATACCTTCCACTGCGAATGCATGGCGATCTTTTTGGCGCGATCGAGATCCTTAGCTTTGATGGCCCAATTTTCGAGACCAGCCTCGCCGCCCTGCAATCGGTGACGGAGGTGGCCGCCAGTGCTCTAGCCGACGCCGTCAGCTACGAGCGGGAGCGCAACAGCGCGCTTTCTTCGATTACGCGGATTACTCAATTATATGATCTCGAAAAAGTCTTCAGCTCCACGTTGGAGCTCGATCAACTTCTCCCCATCATCGGTTTGAAATTCAAGGAGGTTCTGGAGTGCCAAGCCGTAAACGTGTGGTTGTTGCAGCCAGACGAGTCCTTGCTGCTTATGCATCAAGCGGGAATGGATCCGACGGTTCAGGAAGGCGAGACACAAAAGCCAGGGGAAAGTCTTGCGGGCGACGTTTCTGATAACGGAGAGCCATTGCTAATTGAGTCGCGAGAAGACGAGCGCCTGGCAAAGCGCAATGCCGGAATTGAAGACGGCGCGATCTTTTCATTGATGGTTGGCCCCTTGATCGATCGTGGCGCCCTCGTCGGAGTGGTCGAGGCGGTGAACCGTCTCGACGGAATGCCGTTTGACGAAGATGAGATGTTCGCACTGACAAGCCTGACTGAGACGGCTGTTGGCGCGCTGCACAATGCCAGCCTGCTAATGGCCGAGCGCAAGGTCGAGATTCTTGAAGCTCTGGTAAAAACCAGTGGTGAAATTACCTCGACCCTCGATATGGATCGCGTCTTACAGGCCATCGTGAACGGCCCCGCCACAGTGGTTCCTTACGAGAGAGCGGGAATTGCGCTCGATGAGCGTGGCGGAATTCAACTCAAGGCGGTTTCCGGCACTACTCAACTGAATGCCGATGAACCCCAGTACCGGGGTATGCGGGACATTCTGCGTTGGGGAGCGATATTGAAAGAACCACTTCTCATAGCACAGCACGGAGATGAAATTGATTCCGATCGTGAAGAGACTCGCGCCAAGTTTCTTGAATATTTCGCGGAAACCGGAATGCGCGCCTGTCACATCATCCCGCTCGCCGATGAGGAAGGCCGGGTTGGAATTCTGGCGTTTGAAAGTAGCGACCCCGATTTTCTTTCAGAAGCCCATTTGGAGATGATTCAGGTCCTTGCCAGCCAAGCCACCGTGGCACTGCGCAACGCCTCACTTTACAGAGAGGTGCCGTTGATCAGCGTGCTACAGCCGCTGGTGGAGAGAAAAAAGAAATTCCTGGCGCTCGACAAGCATCGCCGCGTGGCATGGACGGTGGGCGCCGCAGCTGCCATCTTGTTCTTGCTGGTTTTTCCCTTGCCGCTGCGAGTTGCTGGCGATGCCGTGGTCGCTCCCGCACACATGGCGCACTTGGGCGCAGAATTCGAAGGTGTGATTAACAGAGTGTATGTGCGTGAAGGTGATGCGTTGAAAAGGGGTGCCGTAATCGCCAGCCTGGAAGATTGGGAGTACCGTTCTGCGCTTGCGGCGGCCAGGGCAAAATATGAGATCGCGATCGCGCAGATGGATCGGGCACTCGCCAACAACGATGGGAGCGAGGCCGGCATTCAACGTGCGCAGGCAGATTACTGGCAGGCCGAAGTAAACCGCGGGCAGGAGCGACTGAATAGGACCGCCATTCGCTCACCGATTGACGGAGTTGTTGCTACGCCGCAGATAGAAAATCTGGTTGGACACAAGCTGAAAGCAGGCGAAAGTTTCGTTGACATCGTTGACAACTCGCAGACCCTCGTGGATGTTGCCGTTGATGGAAGGGACGCGGGACTGCTGCGTTCTGGCGAAAAAGTCAATTTGAAGTTCGAGAGCTTTCCTGAGCGGACATTTCGCGGACAGGTACTCGTGGTGAGTCCGCAAGGTGTTTTCAAGGACACCGAACCTGTTTTCTTTGCGCGTGTCGGAATAGCCAATTCAGATGCTGCGCTTCGTTCAGGGATGCAAGGGCGGGGGAAGATTGTGACCGGCTGGCGTGCTGCGGGAGTGGTGATGTTTCGTGGTCCGGCGATGTGGATCTGGTCGAAGCTTTGGAGTTGGTTCGGATGGTGATTTCGTTGAGCGCTTGGCGCAAGGACTACGAATGAAGATTTTTGTAAGGACAGGGGTGCCGATTTTGGCGATCGCGTTCTGGCTTACTGCCAACATCGCCTGCACGAACTCTCCAGCGTCACCGTCACCTACAGTCGCTGCTTCGGAGTCAACGCGAGTCATGCATGCTGACGCGGAGCCCTCCAGCACTCCATCTCAGCCAACCGAATTCCTCGCCTCTGGTCCGATCATTGTAGAAAACGAAGTAGATGTAACAGCCCAGCGCGATGGTTTGGTCGCAAAAATCTTGGCCGAACCCGGTACCGCGGTGAAGAAGGCGCAACTCCTTGCGACTCTTGACGACCGTCAGATCTCCGCTGATCTCGAAGCTGCGCGCGCAAAGACGCGCAGCACAGAAAATGATTTAAGAAATTGGGAGGCCGAGGCCAAGGTTCTCGAATCGGATTATGCTCGGGCGCAAAAGATGTGGGAAGCTCAAATCATTCCCAAAGAGCAGCTTGAGCACGCCAGATACAAGGCGGAATCTGACCAGTGGGATGTAAAGCGTGTCTCGGAACTGCTGACCAACGCGAAAGCCACGGAACAATCGCTGGAGTTGGAAACGGAGAAGACCCGGATTGCTGCTCCATTCGATGGCGTTGTCGCGCGCCGATATGTTAGGGCGGGTCAAAGCGTCGTAAAGAATGACCGCCTGTTCTGGGTCACTGCGGTCGCCCCACTCCGCATTCGTGTGACCCTGCCCGAGAAATTCTTGGGCCGGGTCCGCCCGGGCATTGTCGTGGGGATAACCACTGTCCAAAGCTCGGACTTGCGCCGGTATAGCGCCAAAGTGATTGAAGTAAGTCCCGTTGTAGATCCATCCAGCGACACGATCGAAGTGCTGGCCGAACTCACAGGCGACACCGCCGGCCTGCGACCAGGCATGCGTGCCGACGTTCACGTTGCCAATGTCCCATGAATATCGTCCGAGCCCTCGAGGTTGCGCTGCCGGAAATGCCGGAGCGGATAGTACGCCGGACCCCTCCTAAGCTGGATCCGCGGGTCATATTCAAGGAGCACATAGAGAATGGTCAACCCACAGTGCTGGTCAAGTTGCCAGGCTCAGACCTCCTGTTTCGTTTTTCTCCTTTGCAGTGGCGTCTCATTCAAATGTTTGACGGCCGCAGTTCCTGGGGAGAAATCTCGACTCGATTTGAAGCAGAAACCGGTACTGCAGTGCTGGAACAAGACGTAAGCGAACTCGCCAGTTTCTTACAGAGCAACAGTCCCTTAATTTGGAAAAGCCCTCTGGAGCGCAACATCACTCTCCAGGAAGAATTGCGGTCTTCCCGCAAAAAGCGTCGTTCACGTCAGGTTGATTTCGCCGAGATTACGATCAAGACCTGGGACGATGCCGACGGCTACATAAGCTGGCTTTATCCCAAGGTTCGGTTTTTGTTTACGCCCTGGTTCGCCTGGACCAGCATCGGCTTGTTCGCTCTCATGGGATGGATGTGGGCAGACCGCTTTGGCGAAATCTGGTCCGATAGCTTCGCTTTTTACAACTTCACCGCCAAATCAGGCAGTGATCTGATTGAGTTCTGGTTTCTCTTCGGGACCATGGCGGCCATCCACGAAACCGCTCACGGTCTCGCCGGTAAGCATTACGGCGCCACCATCGAAAAAATGGGTTTCATGCTGATGTATTTTGCCCCGAGCTTCTTCTGCGACGCGACCCAAGTGTGGATTCTTGGCGGCAGGTGGGCCCGCATAGTGACCGCGTTCGCTGGCATCTGGCTTGATCTAGTGGTCTGTTTTCTAGCCACGGTAATTTGGTGGGCGACTGCGCCGGGAATGACAATACACGACTGGGCTTACAAGGCCATGATGGTCACCGGAATCGGGGTTTCGGTCCTGAACCTGAATCCCCTGATCAAGCTGGATGGGTACCTGATCTTTTCGGAAATCCTCAAGGAACCGTCACTCAAGGAAAGCAGCACAGAGTATCTCTCCGCATGGATGCGCAAGCACGTCTTCCGCCTACCTGCTGAAGTGCCCTACGTTGCGAGGCGTAAGCGTCCTTTTTATGTCATCTACGCCACTCTTTCGGGGATGTACAGTTACGTGCTGCTCTCATTTCTGATGGTCGTGACCTATCACATTCTGCGGTCGTTCAGTCCCGAGTGGGCTTTTGTGCCTGCCGCTGCGATCGGGGCATGGGTATTCAGATCGCGAATCAAGCTTCTGGTGAACTTCATGAAAATGCTTTATCTGGACAAGAAAGAACGCCTGCGCGCCTGGTTCACGCCCCAGTGGGTCATTCTCGGGGCGAGCATTGCGGCGTTGGTTTTACTTGTGCCGATCTGGCCGGATTTTGTTCAGGGGTCGTTTGTGCTCACTTCTGCTCGAACGGCCGTTCTCCGAGCTACCGTGCCCGGGATCGTGACGGCTGTTTCTGTCCGCGAAGGGGAGCAGATGCGTGCAGGCGCAACCCTCGTGTGGCTGCGCAACTTGAGTATCGAATCTCGGTCTCAGGAAGCCGAGCGAAACCTGACCGAAGCGAACGCCAAGCTCGTTAATGCGATTCGGAGTTATAAAGAGGTGGCGGCGGCAGAACAGGAGCGCGAACGTCAGATCAGCGACAGCCAATTAGTACGCGAGCAGCTGAAGCAACTTACCCTGGTCAGCCCGATTTCGGGAATCGTCGCCACGCCGCACACAGAGGACCTGGTCGGCCGGTCTTTAGATGCCGGCGATCTCGTTTTGCAGGTCGCGGATAATGCGAACATGAAAGGACAGATTTACATCCCCGAGTTCGCAATGCACGACGTTCACATAGGTGAAAGAGTCAGATTGTTGCCTCAGGGGCGCGTTCGGCCCGTCAGCGGCGTGCTCTCGCTTCTTTCGCCGACCTCGGTGCCAATTGCGGAGGGCTTAGCCTCGAAGGAGCAACTGCAAGGCATCAATCCCCCGCGATATTTCCTTGGAACCGTATGGTTGAAGAATGATGGCGAGCTGTTGCCGGGAACTATGGGGACAGCCAAGGTGCTCGTAACTAGACGCAGCCTGGGAAGTTTCGGATTGCGTTTTTGCCGGGAGTTGGTCTATCGAAAAATGTGGTAGGGCTCCACAATGGAAAAGGGCTGAACTTTTAGTTCAGCCCTCAACAACTCCGGCCTTATAACGCTCTTGCTGTGCGCGGCCTTTGCGGCCGTAATCTCCTCTTCGCACAACCACTCTTGGACTGCAAGGCCGATTGCCCCACCTGATAACAGACCTACTAAAACTTGACCTTATTTGAGACCATGCTGACAGCCATCCTGGCGCCCACTTTCGGCGTTGCCATGCTGACAGCAAGTCTCGAACCGACCTTCGCCGCGGCCATGTTTACCGAAAGCTTGCTGCTGGCTGCCGGGCTAGCTAGCTTGTTGGAAGTTAGCTTCGTCGCACTGATCTTGGTGACATTGACCTTCTTGGCGACCGCGCGGTTGCTGATTAAGGACTTTTTCTCGATGGACATTGGCCTGGCTCCTCAATTTATTTTGATTTTGCTTGCTGACGTCTAGCTATATTGCACCGCGAATGCCAAACTGTTCGCGAATTGGCCCAGAACGACTGATTTAATGGAATCAGCAACTTATGAGGATCCCTGTGGAGAGAGCGTCTTTACGTTGGTTAATTATTAATCATTACGGTTAATAATTAACCACCTACGGGTTAATTATTGACCCTCTGGCGCCACATTGCGTTTGCGGCACAGGTATTTCATTCGCTGGGGATCGATCCGCAGCAGGGCTGCGGCGGCAGTCTTTCGTCCATGAGTGCGGCGAAGCGCGGCCGTGAGATAAGCGAGTTCGATCCGTTCCATTTCCGCGTCAAAATCCACGCCTTCTTCCGGAATCAAGATCGCTTCCTGGCTGGCGTTGCTCGAATAAAGCAGTTGTTGTGGAAGATGCGCGGCTTTTATATTCGATGACCCACTCATTAATACCAGCCGCTGAACGATATTCTCCAATTCCCGAACATTCCCTGGCCAGGAATAGTCCTCCATGATTTCGAGGGCCTCGGGTTCGAGTTGTTTCAGAGCTTTGTTGTTCGCGGTGCAATATATCCGCAAGAAGTGATCCACGAGTAGTGGCAAATCGCTATTCCTGTCGCGCAATGGCGGAACGAAAATTGGCACAACGTTTATGCGGTAATAGAGATCTTCGCGAAAACGGCCTTGCCGCACCAGTTCTTCAAGATTGTCGTTTGTCGCGGCTATTAAGCGAAAGTCGATCCGCTTGGGCGAACGTCCGCCTACTCGCTGTACCGTGCGTTCCTGCAAGACCCGCAGCAGCTTACTCTGCAACGAGTGGTCAAGGGTTGTGATCTCATCCAGGAATAAAGTGCCACCGTTGGCTGACTCCACCAAGCCCGCCTTCGCTCCATCGGCGCCAGTAAACGCACCCTTCTCATACCCGAACAGTTCGGATTCGATCAGGCTCTCTGGAATGGCTGAGCAATTCAGACATATGTAAGGTTGATTGCGCCGGTTTCCGCTTTCAACAATCGCGCGAGCAATCAGTTCCTTCCCGGTGCCGCTCTCGCCGCGAACAATGACCGTTGTACTGCTGTCAGCGACTGCCTGAATGGCCTGATAGACCCGCTGCATCGCCTCGCTGCCGCCGATCACGCCGCAAAAGGCATTCTTGTTCTCTGCTTGTTCCACCAGCCGCTGCCCTTGCAACTGCAGCCTGCGCTTCTCAATCGCCCTGGCCAGAACGATCTGAAGTTCTTGAAAGTCCAATGGCGCCAGAAAGAAGTCGTCGGCCCCGGCCTGGCTCGCCTTCAACGGAAGGCTGCGGCTATTCGAGCGGGTTATGGCTACCAGGACAAGATCGTTGCGGGCCTGCCGTATGTCTCGAAGTAGCCGGAGCGCGTCTGACGTATCGTCCCCAGTGCTGTCCAGATCCATGAGAATGGCGCACAGTTCAGGATCATCAACTGCGTCTTGAATGTTTTTCTCAGTTTGGGCGAGCCTGGCGCTGAACGTTGGTGCCAGGAACTGCTGCATGTCAGGAAACGTGGAGCTTTCAACGGTGACGATCGCAATACGATGTTGGGTATCAGCCGGGCTCTCAGCAGCGCGCACGAAGACTCCCCTAAGCCAGAATGTGCTGGATTATAGGAGAATTCCGTCAATGTTTGAAGTTGTTGTGCAAACTCTCAAGCTGGTCGGACTGCATAGGCTTTTCGAGACCCTTACGGATGTTCAGACCGCCGCAACTTCGTTTTGATGATGTGGCCCGTCCACAAACATCTCAATACTGAAGCAATCGTTCCAATCTACAACTTTGGTTGTACAGAAGTTATTCCGCACGAAATAAAAGCAGGAAATACCTCAAACATCCCTTGACACGCGGGTTTCCGGCTTCGATAATCACACAGCCTGCACGCGTGGGCTTGCGATACCTACTCCCTTACGTTCACGTCAACGACACCGACTTCGCGAAGAATTCTGCTCCTGGAATCGAGGCCTTGAGCAAAAAGCTGTGCGCGATCGAATGATTTTGATCACTGCGTTACGGCGATTCGTCCCGATGTAATTCGCAAAGAACGGTAAAAGTGCTCGCGTCTGGCCAAGTTTGTAGCAGCGTTGATGTCTGCAAGGCTTTCAGCGCTTCGATAAGAAAAGGAATGACCATGCTACTTCGTCTCTTCGCCCAAAAAAATCGCGCTATCCCGATGTTAACCATCGCTCTAGTTGCCGCCATATTGCTGTTGGTCGTCGGGTCCGCGCAAAATGTGTTAGCGCAAAACCCGCCACTGAACATATTTAAGAACTACTTTGTTACGGGCGACTACGTAGTGGCCGGATGGGTAGAAAATTCGAGCACGAATGGTCTCGCTACAGGCAACATCACGGTCCCCGACTGTAGGCAGGCCCAATATATGGGCATCACGTGTCCGCCTTCTCCCGTAGCGGTGGGGGCCGATATTGTTTCAGCCTACCTGTATTGGGGTACGGTCGAGGGTAGCCAGTCTCTGTTTGCTGGACAGCAGGCATTCTTCAACGGATACAAAATTGTTGGTGACGTGCTGGGGGATCCTAATGCTCCCACCTCCTGGAGTTCGGGCGGTTGTACGGGATCCTCCGGCGGATCAAAGACAATGCGATTCTATCGCGCCGACGTTCGGCCTTATCTGCCGCTGGATCTGACTTCCTCGTCTCCAACATTCGGAGCCCTGGTGGCCAACGGTTCGGTCACTGTCAAGATCGCGGATTCGGGCAGCAACGGCAACACACAGCC
>Ga0137372_10001147_pt1 | contig 25620 bp, 21 predicted proteins | sample SagtaG_6_FD_104911 | JGI IMG/M metagenome (GOLD analysis project Ga0137372, IMG submission 104911) | Vadose zone soil microbial communities from Sagehorn Ranch, Mendocino, California, USA - Sage1_R_60_16 metaG | ecosystem: Environmental > Terrestrial > Soil > Vadose zone | place: USA...
AGAACACACATACCGCCGTCATAGCGCCGCCGTCCCGGCGGTGTCATAGCGGCGCCCCGCCGCCATCTCCGAGGGCAAGGTCTATCCGACAGCCGCCAGGGTGCCGGCGCTATGGCAGACACTTCTCCATGAAGCTGACCAAATCCTTCTTCATCTTGTCGTGTTCGGCGCGGTCGATATACACCATGTGGCCGGAGCCGTAGCTAGCGTAGGAGATGTTCTGGCGGTACTTGGCGTCGAGATTCAGGTGCTCCATGGTCCAGTCGGCGGCGGCGAAGGGCGTAGCCAGATCGTAATATCCTTCCATCACCAGAATCTTCATATATGGGTTCTTGATCATGGCCGAGCGCAGTCCGCCTGCCGTGCTGGGGAAGCCTTCGACGGCGTTGCCCCAATCCCACTTCTGAAAGCCGCCTTCTTCGAAAGCGAAAACTTTGTAAGGCATATCGGATTTGTAATTTAGTTCAGTCCGCAGGTAGTTGTTGAATGCTGAGGTGTAGGGCGGAAGAATCGCCGCGCTCGCGGGATCGTAAAAACGTTCGTTGTCCGGATCGGGGCTGGTGAACCGCCCATCCAAGCGGCCGGAGCGAAGTTTCTGATCGAGCAGCAGTTCGTGAGTGAAGGTGGGAACGTCAATGCGCAGGTTGTGCGCTTCAATCACCTCAGGACGCAGGCCGATGTAGCGTGCCAACTGCTCAACCATCTGGCGGTGTTCCTCGATGGTCAGCGCATCGCCCTTGCCAAGTGCAAGCGCGTAATCGTTCATCGACCAGCGCAACACTTCTTCTCGCGTCTTCGTCATGTCCTGCGTGAGGCCGGCCGGGAGTTTGTGATGATAGGCGGCAATCATGTTGAACGATGGGGCCAGCAGGACGTACGGCAGATCATTCGACTTGTTCCATTCGAGCGTCTGGAAGTCGACAGCCATCGAGAGCAGTGTGACCCCGTTGAAGGAGATGCCGTGATCTTCCAGATATCCGGCAATGCCGGCGGCGCGCGTCGTCCCATAGCTCTCGCCCAGCAGGAAAAGCGGCGAACTCCAGCGCTCGTACCTGGAAATGTAAAGCCGGATGAATTCTCCGAAAGCCTGCACATCGCCTTTCACGCCCAGAAATTTCTTAGTTAACTCTGCATTGGCCGCGCGCGAGTAACCGGTCGCGATCGCGTCGACCATGACAATGTCGCTGCGGTCAAGCAGGCTGTCGGGATTGTCTTCGAGCCGATAGGGCGCGGCCGGCATAAAGCCGTTCGGCTGGAGCACGACGCGCTTCGGTCCCAGCGCGCCCATGTGCAGCCAGACCGAAGCCGAGCCCGGACCGCCGTTGAAGGCAAACGTCAGCGGGCGTTTGCCAGCATCCTGCCCGTCAAGAGTGTAGGCGACGAAGAACATCTCGGCTTCGATCTTGCCGTCGCCGCGCTTGATGGGCAGGCGTCCGGCAGTCGCCGTGTACTTGAGCGCCTTGCCGTTGAGCGTGAGTTGATGGTGTGTGACGACCGCCGGAACTTCGGCGACATCATAGTGCTCTTCCTTTTCAGCTTTTTCAGCGTCCGTCCCGCTCTCGGGTTTTGAAGGCTCGGCTGGCTTGGTGGTGCTCTCGGAAGGCTTGTTTTCGGGGAGTTCAGGCGCCGGAGACGGCTGTTCTTTCCGCGCTTCCTTCTTTTTGGTTGCAGCCTGCTTGGGGTTCTCGCTCGGAGTTTCCTGCGACGAAGGATTTTGCTGGGCAATAGCCGCCGCAGCCATCAAGGTAGTCACAATCAGCGCTGCAACAATTCGCATACACTCTCCTGGAAAGAAAAAAGGCCGGTCGAGTATTATAGCGGGAGGCCAGTGCGCGCGTCGGCGTCGCTCGTTTTGGTCGCGACCATCGGCCAAAGATAACCCCAGAGGACACAGAGGAACTCGGGGTTTTCCTCCGTGATCCTCCGTGTCCTGTGGTAAAGAGGTCTGTCCACGCCCAACCCAAGCCTATTCGTAGCGCAGGCTCTCGATCGGATCGAGCCGCGCCGCCCGGATGGCAGGCACCATTCCGCTCACGATTCCAACCAGGCTGAGAATGATGGTTGCGACCAACAGGCTGCCAAGATTGATGTGGAGATGGATGTCCCCCGCCTCGAGGTTCTCGCCGAATGCGCTCATGATTGGCAGGGCGCCCACGGTCCATGACAACAGATAAGCGATTCCAATCCCCGCCAACCCACCGGCAAACGTGATGGCCAACGCTTCCGCGAGAAACTGAAAGAGAATGTGGCCTTTGTGGGCGCCAAGCGCTTTCTCCACGCCGATCTCGCGCGTGCGCTGTTGCACGGAGACCAGCATGATATTCATCAGGCCGATGCCGCCGATGCCGAGCGTCAGCGCTCCGATAAACGCGAGCAGCACTTTCAGCGCCGCGGTCACGATCGCGAAGTCATCGTAATCCTGCTTGAAATCGGCGATGAAGACGGCGCGCCGGTCGTCGGGGCGGAAGTTGTGGTGGCCGGCGAGCACCGACCGTACAATGCGCGCCAGTTGCTGGTGGTCTCCGCCGTCGTAATCCATAAGAATTCCGGTGATGTACTGGGTATCGTAGAGGTCGCCCATGGTGCTGAAGGGGATGACGACCATTCTGTTGTCGTTGTCGTCGCCGCCCTGCACCTTGTGTTGGTAAACGCCAACCACTTGAAAGCTGACGCCGGCGATCCGAATGTTTTCTCCGAGAGCGGGTTCCCCGGAGAAGAGCCGGCGTTTGGCTTCATCGCCGATCACCGCGACGCGCGCGTGTTCCAGTTGATCCTGATCGCTGAGGCCGCGGCCAATGGCTACGTCAAAGCTGCGAATGCGCTGGAAAACAGGGTAGACACCGTTGAGGAACAGGTTGGTGAAGGTGCGCGTGTCGTGCTGAATGGGGACGCCATTCTGCTTGTTGAAAATCGGAGTAACGCCCTTCACCATGGGCACTTCGTTCCGGATGTAGTCGACATCGGCGACCTTCAGCCGAATCTCGCTGCCCGCCTTCGAGCCGCCGGCCTGCAGCGAGGTGCGCCCGGGAAATGCTCCGATCACGTCAGTTCCCCACGAACTGAAGATCACGTTGATGGCACGCTCGAAGCCCGAACCAAAGGCCAGCAGAATCACGACCGTCGCGATTCCCCAGGCCATTCCGAGCATGGTCAAAGTGGTGCGGCGGCGATTGTATTGCATCGCGCCGTAAGCTTCTCTCAATAGATCACGAGTCATGAATTACTCCTGGCGCAGGGCCTCGACCGGTTGAAGCACGGCCGCTTTGCTCGCCGGATAAAGTCCGGCAATAATGCCGGCCAGCGCCAACGAGAGCACCGCACCGACCGCCGATACCGGGATGATCCTGGGCGTGTCGAATCCCTGGGGCAGATGCACACCCGAAAGCAGGCGGATGACAGCCATAGCGCCGCCTACCCCCACGGCCCCGCTCAAGAGCGTGAGGAACGCCCCCTCCAAAAAGAACTGGAACAGAATATTTCGATTGGTCGCGCCCAGCGCCTTCCGGAGGCCAATCTCGCGCGTACGCTCGGAGACCGCAACCAGCATGATGTTCACGATCCCGATCGCCCCCAGCGCTAGCGTCACCAGCCCCACCCCGCCCAGAAACCAGTCCATGGCGGTAAAGATCTTGCCCATGGTCTTCTGGTTTTTCACCGTGTCCCATTCCTCCCAGGTGTCCTTGCCGGACGGGTCAAACCCGCCGTGATTGCGGGCAACGATTTTGTGCAGCTCGGCCTTCGCGTCTTCGTTCTCCTCGAAACTGCGCGGCTGATAGTTGACGAACGAAATTGCATTCCCCTCTTTGGAGTTGTCGCCCTTGAGTGGAAAGAGTTCCCGCATCGTGTCGAAGGGAATGAAAATACGAATATTGGTCGCATTGTGCTCTTCATGTCCGATCATCGAAAGCACGCCAATCACCTCGAAGTGAACGCCGTTGAGAAGAATCGTGTTCCCGACCGCCGGACGCCCCGGAAACATGTTGCGCGTCATCTCACGACCCAGGACACAGACACGCCGGCGCTCTGTGTTGTCTTGCTCGTTGATCCAGCGCCCCACCTGCAGCGGGATCGTTCGCACCTGGCTGTAGATGGCGGGCACTCCGGAAACCTGGCCGTTGGTGCTGGTGTACTCGCTCACGGCGCGGACGTCATCACGCGCAATCACCGGGGAAATATGCAGCGCAAGTTTCGACTCGTTCTTGATCGCCACATAGTCGTCGTAGGTCAGGTTGAACCATTTCATGGAAGAGAAGCTACCCTCGACAGCGGGCGCCCGACCTCCGAAAAAGAAGATGATGTTCTTGCCGAAGGTCTCCAACTGCTTGCGGTTGCCGTTGCGGAAACCCTCGCCTACGCCGACCAGAAGCAGCAGCGAGCCCACTCCCCAGGCAATGCCGAACATCGTGAGAAAGGAACGCATCTTATGCGCCCAGAGGGTACGCAGCGTTTGGGCGAAGGTGTCCAGGAGCATGCGCATGTTGGCACCCGAGGTTCGACAGCCAGAAAATTGCCCTACAGGAAAACGATTCACCCAGCTGCTATGTCGTTGGACTCAAGGAATGAAGAACGGTAAGCGGAATTATTGTGCGGGGGCCACAGCCGGTGCGGTCATAACAATCTGTTATTCTTTGTTGTGAGTCGTCAAGTCACGGCTTCTGCACTGGGGGCTAGCCCATCTTCACCGAGGTGCCCCACCCTTGCGTTCTTTTCTTGGCACGGATGGGAGAGGCCCGGCGGGGAAGTTATGGCTTCTCCCAAAGTCTAACGGGGGAGGGCCTAGACTCAAATGAGCGGGCGAATTGTGACACTTATCACACGGAAGCGTGACTAACCAGCTTGACGCTGACTTGTAGTCACTATATCTTGAATAATTGCAGGAACTGATCTCTGATTCTTTGCTACCACGATGGGAGGAGTGGCACACTATAGCTACTACAAGCCTGATCCAGTCTTGACTTCCGCTACGGAAACGTCCGTTACCTTCACCGTCTCTGGCAACGTTCAGGGATACACTTCGATCACGTGCGGGTGCCCGCCGGGGATCTATCATCAGCCCCAGATCAAGATTACCCTGAAGGATCACGCAACTGGAGTGAAGCGCGCCGGTGGAAGCATCGCGTACGGTCCGCAAGTATCTCCACCCACAAACGTAAACTTCAGCGCCCATCTAGGATTCACCGCGTCGGCACCAGGCAACTTGATCGACGACGACACTGAAGAATCAATCTTTTGCAGTTTAGCAGGCCTTTTCGCTTTTCAAGCGTTTCACGCAGAGCTCAAAGGCACCTTTACTCGGGCTGACTGGTTGGGTACACCGGCCCCTGTTTGTTCAGGTAGTCCACCTGGACCGCAAGGTTGTCGGTACGTCACGATCAACAATTGCATCCTTCCACCAGACATGCCCGTCGCAGCTGTCGATTCCGGTGACTTTCGAGGGATAGCAACATATCTAAGCTGGAAGAACGCGGGTGTATGCTTCCGCTTTCTTTCGGGACAACGTTGGACCTGTACAAGTCCGCGGAGCTTGCTGAGTTCAAGTCAAGATGAATCGACTGCTGCACGCTCGTCCCAGCCGCGTAGCAGTTTCCATCTGAGTTGTAGCCTGTGCAGGTCGTTGTTACTTCTTTCCTTCTTGGTGACTGCGCGAACTGCCAGATGTCCGCGAACTGGATGGCGCTCTCGCTGGGCAGAGGTGGCTTTGTTGTCAATGTGCATCCCGGAGATGGTGGACAGGCGTCATTCGTTACCCAGTAGGTAATGGATCGCGCACCCGCGCTCTGCCGTATGTCCTGGGCAGTGATCACCCTGCCGCCGCCCTTTTCCGGCGCTGCGGCGCCGGAACAATACACGCCCGCGCGAAACCCAGCCTGGCTCACGCCATCGACCCACGCTAACAGATAAGCCTTCTGCTCCGGCAACAAACGTCCGCCCTCTTCCTGATCGAGAAAGACAATAGTCTGCGCCGGAAACCCCTCGCGCTTGGCGGCCGCAACTCCCGCAGCCGCGTCCGACCCGCCGAGCTGCGAGGGGTTTGCGTCCAGGTCCCGATACAACCGTCCGTTGAAGAGGACAAGAAACCCGAAACCAGCAGCTTCAACTTGGCTGCGCTTTCCCGCCCAGGTGTTTGTCTTTGCGCCGGGAGGATTGTTCAGCCAATAGCCCGCGTACGCGAATGTGTTGTGAAGCTCCTTGAGAGAGTTGTCCCCCGGATAGTCGTTACGATCGAAACCAAGAAAGGTACGGGAACGATCAGTCGCGTCTGCGTGTAGATCGAAACACTCAAATCCGGCGCAAACCATTAAGGATGGACAAGACCAGTGGACGAATCGCAACGGTCATCACGAATGCATCATGTGTAAGCTTGAAAAAATGAAAGTTCTGTGCGCTGCCAGCGACTTCGCGGTAAACGCCTTTCCTGACGGCTGATGGCTGACAGCTAAGGTCAGTTCCCGTTCATCGGTTGCACAAGAGACCGTCACCCGAAGGGTGCGGCGGAGGGATGTGTAAGAGACGCCACGAGCCTAGCACTTCTTCACGCCCAGACGCAAATATCACGAGTCAAGCCCAACATCTTGCGTTCGGAAGCGGAACTGGCGGCTCAGCGGGAGCGCTATTTGTTGATCAGTTGCTCCACAACCAAGAACAGGTCGTATTCTTCGCCGGAAGGCAGGTCCGAATTGAGAACTTGATACTTCAGAGGCTTTCCTGCAACGCCTCTTGCAACAATGGTTGATGGGGAACTTCCTCCGATACAGCGCACGGGCGGCACGTTAGTCTCCGTGTTAACGCCGCTTTCATCAATCCAAGACACGATTAGCACCCAAAAGTCGCTACAGCCTTGAGTGCCTGGAACAGTTACCACCATGTACGCGGAAACCTGGTATATTCCGTCTGTCTTGGGAGTGAAGAAGGGCGTGATCGGAATTGTTTCAGATTGCCTCGTGACACTCAACTCTGTGACTACACGCGGATATTTGGCTGATGTCGCCGCCTGTCCGAAACCGTTCAGAGATGCACTGGTCAGCATCAGTGCGAAAAGCAATGCTCGAATCATTTGGACTCCTCCAGTAGTTCTTTGCCTTCAAACGTGTATCGCTCAGCCTCGCCGAGTTTCACGAATTCCAACGCTTCAGGGCGAGTCTTAACTAAGACCTATCCCCCGATATGCACCATGGTCCGAGAGGCCGGCACAAAACCAGGTTCGCCGATGTGGTGGCGCTCCTCTTTCTTCTCGACCACCTTCACGATGAACTCGATGAGCTTTTCGTCTGACGCGCCGCGACGCATCAGTTCATGCAGATCATGATCCCAGACTGAAAACAAGCAAGTACGCAGCTTGCCATCCGACGTGATCCGAATCCGGCTGCAATGCCCGCAGAACGGATGCGATACCGGGGCGATGATGCCGATCTCGCCCACGCCGTCCGCAAACGTGTAGCGCCGCGCCGTCTCACTGCGCTGATGTGAAATCTCGATGAGCGGTTTGTATTCCGACATCCGCCGGACGATCTCGTCGAGGGTAACGACGATCTCCGGTGTCCAGACTCGATCTTCTTCCAGCGGCATGAATTCGATGAAGCGCACGGCCACGCCCTCTTCGCGCGCGAACATGCCGAAGGGAATGATCTGGTCTTCGTTGAAGCCACGCAGCAGAACGCAGTTGATTTTTACCGGCGCGAGTCCCACATTGCGGGCGGCGCGAACGCCGGCGAGCACGCTGTCAAATCCGTTGGGCACACGCGTAATTCGCGCGAAGCGGTCGGGATCGACGGCGTCCATGCTCACCGTCACGCGGTCCAGACCGGCATCCTTCAGCGGCTGAGTGAGATCGGCCAGCAGGTGGCCGTTGGTGGTCAAAGCGATTTCCGGCTTTTCGCCGGCGAGCGTGCGCAACTTCGCCAGCTCGCGTACGAAATCGACGATGCCTCTGCGCAGCAAGGGCTCGCCGCCCGTTAAACGCACCTTCGTAATTCCCATCCCGACCAGGATGCGCGCCATCCGCAGATAGTCGGCGAACGGTAATTCTGCGTACGCAGCGCCGTTCGTGCCCGTCCGGCAGTAAACACACCGGTAGTTGCAGCGGTCTGTGATCGAAATCCGCAAGTCGTGAATGGAGCGCCCGAATTTGTCAGTGAGGAGCAAGTCGTTGGTCGCTAGTCGCCGGGCATCCGTCACCTGATCGCCGCGCCAAGACATAGCCAGCGATCAGCGACGAACGACCAACGAGTGGCTGCAATTCGATTCCACAATAATAAGGAAAGAAAGACGGGCAGAAGCGAACTCCGCGAGCGTTTCCTTTCCAAACACGGGAGGCCCAGGCGTTTCCACCTGCACCCTCGGGTAGCGCCGGCGCCCCGCGGGCATCTACCCTCGCCCACGCCGCCACAGTCTTCCCAGGCGGCACGGGTCGGAAACTCAATTGCAATTATAGATGCTGCAGCCTTGCCGGGGATGGCAACTTCAAAATTATTTCGCGCCCACGTAGGGACGGCCGCCTGCGCCGTCCGGGGCGCGCCAGCACCCATCCGGCGCAATTGCCCCAAGCCCCCAACATTACCAGGCTGCTACACTTCTCCGCATGAAAGCACTTGTCATCGCTCGTTTCGGCGGACCCGAAGTTCTGGAAATTGAAAACGTTCCCGATGCGCATGCCAGCCCCGAACAAGTCATCGTAAAGGTCGAGGCCGGCGGACTGAACTTCGCCGACCTGCTCACGGCCCGAGGCGGCTACGCCGGCACTCCCAAACCGCCACTGGTTGCCGGGCGCGAGTTTGCGGGCGTCGAGGAGCGCACGGGCCGCCGCGTCATGGGCTACACGCAGTGGGCCGCCTTCGCCGAAAAGTCCGCGGCATACCCTGCGCTTTTGTGGCCAGTCCCCGAAATATGGAGCGCGGAACAGGGCGCCGCATTCCCCGTGAACTTTTTCACCGCATATTTCGCCTATTGGAAGGCAGGCCTTATCGATAAGCCTGCGGGCACTCGTGTGTTGGTCCACGCTGTGGCGGGCGGAGTCGGCACCGCCGCGGTCCAGATCGGAAAAATCCTCGGCATCGAAATGTACGGGACCTCTTCGTCCGAAGACAAACTGGCGCGCGTGCGCGAACTCGGCCTGCAACACGGCATCAATTACAAACAGCAGGACTATGTCGAAGCCATCAGAGACTTGACCCACGCCGTGGGCGTGGACGCGGTGTTTGAAATGCTCGGCGGCGAGCACGTGGCCCGGAGCGTCCACTGCCTGCGGGATTTCGGACGCGTCATCGTGTACGGCACCGCCACCGGAGAAACTCCGCAACTCGACACGCGCTTACTGTATGCCAAGGGCGCCAGCGTGCACGGACTATGGCTCACCTATCTCAGTCAGAACCGCGTACTAATGGACTCAGCATGGAAGCACCTGTCCGAGTGGCTGGCAGCCGGCAAACTGCATCCCGTGATCGGAACAGTGTTTCCCCTCAAGGAAGCGCGCGCCGCATATACGCTGATGCAGGAAGGAAAGAATTACGGCAAGATCGTATTGAAAATAAGTTAGCCGCGACGATCTCAGGGGTTCATGCAGTGGAGTGCCGGGCGCCCTCGCCCGGCGTTTTCGTGAGATAGCCGTTTCTTCGTCGAACTCTGGTCGATCTGCACAAAACATTTCTCGCCTGTTAACGCTGCGCAGGCAATACCGAGCTTGCTAACCCACCTCGCGCGTGCCCGTCCAAACAATATGTTCGCGAGAAATGGAACTTCCTCAAACCGGAATTCGTATCCTGAAGCGAACTGAGATGGGATGGGTAGAGGCAGGCCCTCGACCTACACCGGAAAACATTGCAGGGTGACGGGACTGGCCCACGCGTGGTTTGGCGGCCCTGAGTGAGCCGAGTCCGGGCAAAGAGATCGAGCGCGAGGCCCGCGTCTTTTTGCGTCACCCTGACAAGCGCATTGTAGGACTTTGACAGAAAAAGGCAAGTCCCCCTGCGCGCGTTGAACCAGCCGCCCGTGAGGTCCCGGCCAGAAACCGGGCAGAGAGAAGGAACGTATGAAACGGAACAATCTGGCAAAGTTTGCGGTGCTCGGGCTGGCAGTGCTGCTCGCAACGGGTGCTTTCGCGAGTAACAAGGGTTCGCTGCACGTGGAGGAAGCGGTGCAGGTCAACGGACAGCAACTTCCCGCAGGTGAGTATCAGCTTCGCTGGGCGGGCAGCGGATCGGATGTGCAACTGAGCTTCATGCAGGGCAAGAAAGAGGTGGTGAAAACCTCGGCGAAAGTAGTGGAGCTTCAGAACGTGTCGCCCTACGACTCCGCGGTCGTCGACCACGGCAGCGGCGTGTCCCTTTCGCAGGTGCGCTTCGCTGGCAAGAAATTCGCTCTGGCCATAGGCGGAAGCGACGCCTCAGCGATGAGCGCAAGTTCCAGCAAGTAACGTGACTCGCAACTCAAGAAAACACGGGAGCACCGGTGTGCTCCCTTTCCCATTTTCTAATTCGAAGCCAGCACGTCGTCGTTGTAATTCACGAGCGCCCGCTTGGGAGTGTCTTTTAATCCCTTCAGCGGGACCTTCTGCTCCACCGAAGAGTTCCCGATCAGGCGCGCACGGCCCAGGTTTACCGTGCGGCCATCGGCAAGCTCCAGGTAGATGGGCACGATCATCCGGAACTTGTCATCCACTCCCGACTGCGTGACCTTAAGGCTAAACACAACGTCGCCGTTTGCGTCCTTGTCGAATGAGTAATCTATCTTGTAGCTCGGCAGCGCTGTGCCATAGACATACTCGTTGAAGAACCAGTCCATGCGATGGTTACCTTCCATGTCCATCTCTGGAGTCATATGCTTCTCGACCATGGCCTTGAAATCTTCGGTCGTGGCGGCCTTGCCGGAATAAGTCTTCACAAAATCTTGCATGGTCGTCTTGAAGTTCGCGTCGCCCATCTTGCGGTCCCACATCATCATGCGAGTCATGTGCAGAATATAGGCGCCCTTGGGATAGATCAGCCGCCGAGTCACGTTGAACCCCGTCCGCGAGTTATTGGCCCGGTATCCCATGGTTAAGGGGCCCACGTCAATGGCACGAAAACCTTCGGCATTTCGTTCCAGCAACAGCTCGCGCTCGTCGTTCCAAAACTCGACAAATTTCTTCGGATTCTTCTCGATCATGCTGAGGTACAGGGATGCGGACATGTCGGCAAACCCTTCGCTCATCCACTGGTCGCGGCCGGCAGCGAATCCGACCGTATGCCCCCACCATTGGTGAGCGACTTCGTGCGCCGTCACCGCCTTCCAGTATCCGTGGTCGGCGTGGTCCAGCCCTAACTGATGGCGCACTGTCGTGTCAAAGTAATAGCAGATCGGAATCCACACCAGTTCCGGCCATGATTGTCTCCAAGAAACTAACAACTTACTACTAACCCCTGCCGTCAGTACTTCGGCATGGTTGGATCGATCCGATCCGCCCAGGCCAGAATGCCGCCCGTCAGGTTATAGACCTTCTTGAACCCCGAACGCCGCAGGAAGTTCACGGCCTTCGCGCTGCGCACGCCCGAGCGGCAATGCGCAATAATCTCGCGGCTGGAATCGAGTTCGTTCACCCGCTTCGGCAGATCGCCCACCGGGATGAGATAGCCCTTCAGGTTACAGATCTGGTATTCATGCGGCTCGCGCACGTCGAGAACGAAGACGTCGGCCTTCGCGTCTAACTTCTTTTTTAACTCCTCCACCGAGATCGCCGGCACGTCATTTCCAGCGGGTTCTTCCTGGCCGCGGATTCCGCAGAACTCCTCGTAGTCGATCAGCTTAGTGATGGTGCGGTGCTTGCCGCAGGCCGGGCAATCGGGATTCTTGCGCAGCTTCAGTTCGCGGAACTTCATGCCCAGGGCATCGATCAGCAGCAGGCGTCCGGCGAGCGAGTCGCCCGCGCCGAGAATCAGCTTGATGGTTTCGGTGGCCTGGATCACGCCGACCAGTCCGGGCAGAATCCCGAGCACTCCGCCTTCCGCGCAGGAAGGAACCAGTCCCGGCGGTGGCGGCTCCGGATACAAGCAGCGATAGCACGGGCCTTCTTCGGTGGCGAAAACGCTCGCCTGTCCTTCGAAGCGGAAGATCGACCCGTAAACATTGGGCTTGCCGGTGAGCACGCACGCGTCGTTGACCAGATAGCGCGTGGGGAAGTTGTCCGTGCCGTCGGCGATGATGTCGAACTCGCGGAACAGGTCGAGCGCATTCGCGCTGGTGAGCTTGGTTTCGAACATCCGCAGGTTCAGAAACGGGTTGATCGCTTTCAGCTTGTCGGCAGCCGAGTCGAGTTTCTTGCGGCCCACGTCGTCGGTGGTGTGGATGATCTGGCGCTGCAGATTGGTGTAATCGACGACGTCGAAGTCCACCATGCCCAGCGTGCCCACGCCCGCGGCCCCGAGATAGAGCGCGAGCGGCGATCCCAGGCCGCCCGCTCCAATGCACAGCACCTTCGCGGCCTTCAGCTTCTGCTGCCCTTCCATGCCGACTTCGGGCATGATCAGGTGGCGCGAGTAGCGCAGGATTTCGTCGTTACTTAAAACAGCTTCGGGTTTCGCATCGGTAGCTTTGACATCGGAAAGCGTGGCCATGGGGTCCTCTTGATTGAATTGTAATCAGGTTGACGGCGAACTACCGACAGCGGCAACAGCGCGCGGGGCGGGGCATTCGGCGATGTGTCAGTCCGCGGGTCATCATCAGCAAATCATAGCTCAGCAGCCGCCGGCAATCGACGGCACGATTGAAATGGTATCACCGTCTTTGAGTGCGGTGGCTTCTTTTTGCAGGTAGCGCATATCCTCGTCGTTGACGTAGACATTCACAAACGCGCGCAGTTTGCCGTCGTCGGTGTAGAGGTGGCGTTTCAGGTCGGGGTGCTGAGCGACCAGGTTCTTAAGCGCCTCACCGACCGATGCGGCCGGAATGCTTACCGAGGACTTTTTACCTGCGTACTGGCGAAGGGGCGAAGGTATTTGAATCTGTGGCATACCAAAAAGATGCTAAGGTATCGCGGGAAGATTCAGCAACTCAGATCGTTTGGATCAATTTTTTCGATAGGCGCTGAATGTCTCCGGGCGGCTATACGCGCAGGATGGAATGACGGCCGCCCTCGGCCGTCCAACGGGAGAGAACGATGGACCACCCTGTCGAGTGCGACCGTCCGCGTGGATTCGCAGCCATCGGCGCGTTCTTCGTGTTCGGCGCCACCATGGCGGCCTATGCCGCTGTCACCCTGCTGAAGCCCGGTACGTTTCTGGATGTGCTGTGGGCGCTGAACAAGCGGGGACACGCAGGGCTGGTTTTGCTGGGCGGAGGTGCGGTTCTTCTTTTCGCCGTTCTCTCCGTGCTGCTGGGGTTGGCGGCGTTGGGCTGGTTCCGCCGAAAGTACTGGGGCTGGATGCTCGGGGTCACGATCATTGCCATCAACGCGACCGGCGATCTGATCAACGGCGCGATGGGAGAGTGGCTGAAGGGTGCGTTCGGAGTGGTGATCGCGGGCCTGCTGTTGATCTACATGACGAACAGCGGAGTGCGGAAGTACTTTAGGCGAAGCTAGAACTGCCTTCGCGGAAGAAGGCGTCCGCGCCACACAATTCAGCCCACTGCTATTTCCTCATCTCCGAACTTCTTGTCGCTCTCGTCGCTGCCCAGAAGTTCGAACGAATTCGTAACCGCCGCTTTGCCTTTCTCGACACTAGTGATCACGTACGAGCAGCCGAGCCAGTGGGCTTCCGCCAAGTCTGTCTCCGACCACCGGGCGGGATGGTCCGGATGAGAATGATAGAAGCCGACGATGTCTTCTCCGCGCTCGCGGCCTTCGCGCTGAATGGAGATGAGTTCCTTCGGATCGATGTTGTAGCGATTGTGCGGCGAATCCTCGCGCGTGTTGCCGCAGCGGGCGGTGCGAGTCACCGTCTTCCTTCCGTCGTCGTCAAAGCGTCCCAGCAGCACGCCGCAGCACTCGTATGGATAGGTTTCTTCGCCGTGTTGACGAAGGGAGGCGTAGGTATCACGGGACAGGTTGAGCATCGGCGGATGTAAATTCAGGGAACTGCTTGCTCGAGAACTTCGCAAAACCCTCGATTTGTCATCCCGAGCGGAGCGAGGGATCTGCAGTTGGTCCGGGAGCCACGCCCGCCCGGGATGACAACAAGGACGGGCCTTACCTCTGCAATCAGCCTCCATCCCAAAATCTCTCGCTCAAATACTTGTCGCCGGAGTCGCACAGGATGGTCACGATGGTCGCCGGCTGATTCTTCTTCAGGCCCTCGGCGACTTGCAAGCTGCCGACCACCGCGGCGGCTGCGGAGACTCCAACCAACAGTCCGTGCTCCCGGGCCAGGCGTCTCGCCATACCGTGAGCCGCTTCGGTCGTGATCTCCAGATTCGCGTCGGCGAGCGTGGGGTCATAGATGCGCGGCACGATGGCCGAGGGCAGATGCTTGGCTCCTTCAATGCCGTGGAAGGCCGAATCGGGTTGCAGCGAGATACAACGGATATGCGGGTTCAATTCTTTCAGCCGCCGCGTGGTGCCGACGAACGTTCCGGTCGTGCCCAGCATGGAGACGAAGTGGGTGATATGTCCTTTCGTTTGCTCCCAGATTTCGTTTGCGGTGGTCTGATAGTGCGCGCGCCAATTCGCCTCGTTCGAATACTGGTCGGCGTAAAAATAAATATCGGGATGGTTCGCGCCCAGTTGGCGCGCGATCTTGATGGCGCCATCGGAACCTTCGCCAGGATCGGTGTAGATGATATTCGCACCGTAAGCTTGTAGAATGCGTTTTCGCTCCGGGGAAACATTCTCGGGCACGCACAGCGTGACGGGGAATCCGAGAGCGGCGCCGAGCATGGCATAGGCAATGCCCGTGTTGCCGCTGGTGGAATCGAGCAGAATCTTTCCACGTGCGAGTTTGCCCGTGCGGCGGGCTTCGGTAACGATGTTGGCAGCGGCACGGTCCTTGACGGATCCGCCGGGGTTGTACCACTCGGCTTTTCCCAGAAGCTGGATGGTGGAAAGATCGCGGGTGAGCGCATCGAGCGGCAGCAGGGGCGTGTTGCCAATGCGCTCGAGCAGGTCTGCTCCCGCAGGCCGGGGTGCTGCCTGATCGGCGGCGGATCGCGCGGGACGCGGAGCCGAACTGGAATTTGCGGCCATGAAGAAAAAGCCCTAATGACCAGAGTAATGTGCCCGCAATCTTAAAAAGGTATATCTATACTATCGACGTTAGATTCACGACTATCGACGTTAGATTCACGGCGGAAGCGTTTGGTTCCAACCGAATCCGAACAAGCACCTCAGGCGCGTACCGCATCTAACCTGACGGAAACGAGAATTGAGTTCAAACAATGGCAACGAACGTAGAGCAACAAACATACGAAGACGCAGTCAGCTGGCTGCGCGACCACGGATTTGACCTGATTGAAGCTCCGGGCACGCAAACGCGCGTCTTCCTTAAAAAGTATACTTGCTCGGCCGCGATCCAGAAAGCCGACGATGGCGGCGTAAAGATCTTTGCCTATCCGGGGTACCTGATCGGAAGCGAGATTTCGAAGCTTGTGAACCGCGGCTACCAGCAATTCCTGAAGACCGCGAAAACAGAAGTGCCGGCGACGGCGGATCACCTGAAGGCACTCCACCAGTTCACCGAAGAAATGAAGGAAGCGCTCGCGCTGCCCAGTCTATACAACGAGTCGCTGGGCACGGTGAGCGAGTCGTACCATTACGACCGCATCCAAGATCGCGACACGCCCGACGTGGACCGGCCGAAGCGTCCGTGGCAGGCGGTGAAGGCGAAGGCGGCGAGCGCGCCGGAGAAAAAGGGCAGGGCGTAGAACGACTGCGCTGCTGGCTACAAGCGACTTGGCTTTTTGTCGCTCTGCTCAGTTCCGCTTTTTAATATCCTCCCAAAGACTGATTGAAGACGGTTGCCGCGGAGCCGCGGCGAGCCGCGTCTCTACGTTCTGCTGATTTTTCCCTTTACTATTATGAACCGGAAGTGATCGCTTCCTTGCGCTGGAGTCTGTCTCGCGCCCACTCACGAGACTGCTGCCTGAAACAGAAAAACCCGCTCCGGCTTTCGCTTACCAGTTCTCAGAAGGTCCGTCAGTCCTTGCTTGTGCGAAACTGGTTGCCAGGGGAGGGGTGATGCGCGACATGACTTTGATGTTGGGTGTGGTGATGGCCTTCGCCGTCGCCGGCTTTGGTCAGGACAAAGGCGATCCCGCCTCGTCAGTGATTCGAAAAGTCATCGAGGAACAGCAGGCGGCCTGGAACCGGCAGGATCTGGAAGGATTCATGGCCGGGTATTGGAATTCTCCGGAGCTGACTTTTTTCTCGGGAGCACACGAGGCGAAGGGATGGCAGGCGGCGCTTGATCGGTACAAGCAGAGCTATCAAAGCGCCGGGCACGAGATGGGCAAGTTGGAGTTTGCGAATCTGCGCATCGAGATGCTGGGGCCCGAGGCGGCATTCGTGCGCGGCGAGTTTCATCTGACCATGCCGGATGGAAAAACTCCGCATGGGCTGTTTACTCTCATCTTCCGCAAATTCCCAGTGGGGTGGAAGATCGTACACGATCACTCGGCGGGAGAGTGAAAGGATTGCAGAGGTCAGAAGTCGGATTGCAGAAGTGAAAAACCGGAGGAACGCATTGAGCAAGACTGGTCTCGTTCTACTCATAGCGATTGGCATTGTCACTTCTTTCGCCGCGGGGCTTGGGGACGAGAATGCGGAACACGCTCGGGTAATAGTGCTTGGGACGGGGAACCCGAGCGCCGATCCGGAACGCTGGGGACCTGCCTTGGCGGTGGTGGTGAACAATCGCGCTTACCTGGTTGATTGTGGACCGGGTGTGGTGCGGCGGGCGGCGGCAGCGGAGAAGAATGGGATTGCGGCGTTGAAGGCGAAAGAGTTGAAGATCGTCTTTGTTACCCATCTGCATTCCGATCACACGCTGGGTTATCCAGACCTGATTTTCTCTCCATGGGTGCTGGGCCGGAAAGAACCGCTGCAGGCGTATGGTCCGCGCGGGCTGAAGAGCATGACCGAGCATATCGAAAAAGCCTGGCGGGAGGATGTGGAGGTGCGGCAGCGCGGACTTGAGCGGGCAAATGCAGACGGGTACAAGGTCAACGTGCATGCGATTCGGCCGGGGGTGGTGTATCGCGATGAGAACGTGACGGTGACGGCGTTTCCCGTGAAGCACGGGATATGGAAAGAAGCGTACGGGTATAAGTTCCAGAGCAAGGATCGGACGATCGTCGTCTCGGGAGATACGACACCGACGGATGAAGTGGTGAAAGCCTGCGATGGGTGTGATGTGCTGCTGCACGAAGTTTATAACCCGCACGGGGACGAATTAAAAGAAGAACACTGGAAAGAGTATTTCCGGACATTTCATACTTCTCCAGCGGAGCTGGGAGAGATTGCCCGGCGGGCGCGCCCGAAGTTGCTGGTGGTCTATCACCAATCGCTGGAGAAATTGCCGGAGGCGGATCTGGTGGAACAGGTGAAGAAAGAGTATTCGGGGAATTGGGTTTCGGCGAAGGATCTGGGGGTGTATTGAGGACAAAAGGTAAAAAGGCATAACCTCAGAGGGCGCCATCGGCCTCGCTCATGACAACGAGCTACCGCCAGAAATGGTGATGCAGATTGAGGAACACTTGGCGGGATGTGACTGGTGCGAGCGGTTCGGCACGCCGTTCTCCGCGATGATCGGTGAGTTGGTGAGTCAGGTGGCTATCCCCGAAGCGTTAAGGAGCGGCAGAATCTCTTCTGGGCGTTCTTCTATAACACTCTCGGCATTACGCAGGCAATCGCCGGCATCCTCAATCCGATTTTAGCCGCCGGAGCGATGCTGCTCTCCAGTGTATCGGTGGTGGTCAATTCGCTGCCGCTGACCCGTCCTGTGACGGATTGATGGCCAACGCCGGTTGAGAGGTTATGAGACCCGAGACTCAGAAAGAGCCGAGCACCGTCTTAGACGCTTCGAGTGTCAAAACGAATTGTCCTGCTTACAGGAGTTGCTGCGCCTCTTCAATAGCTGTCTTTTCGCAGGTACAGCCCGGTTGAGACTAATGTCGGGCTTCTAAGCTAAGGAGCCCCTGAACAAGTGTGGCGCGGACACTCATGTCCGCGTAAAGCCGGCATTGAGCGCGCCTGTTCGGTGCAAGCCAATGCTTGTTCAGAGGTTCCCTAAACCTCCGCTGATTTGCTGCTGGCGGGGCAACTAACCAGCCGTCGATTGAGCCAGAGCGGCCGATTTGTTTTCCTTGGAATTGTTGGCAACGTATCCAAGAAAGCTCAGCAACCGATTACAGGCGATACACGCCGCCAACGACACAAACGCGAACTCCCCTCGGTCGAGTGAATCCTTGAAAATCAGCGACCATTTAACTACTGACACGATCAGCACTGCCATGGCAGCAACATAGCTTGCGGTGAGAAGCCAGGCCTTCGATGTATCCAGTTTCGGCACGGGGAAGATTAGGTTGGTGAACGCAGGATGTGGGGGCGATGCATGCAGCCATTCCGCAGCGGCCCACGCTCTGCATATGCCAGCGCCCAACAACGAAGTCAGAAGCAGAAGAAGGCCGCCCTTGGCATCGTCTCGTGCCTCCTTCGCTGCTTTTTCTCGCGCTTGGCTTTTTGGTTCCGGACTGCCGCCGTTCGCAAGCGATGCCTTTCCCGTTTGTTCCACTTGCGTTGCGGCCTTGCTGAAGTCAAGGGCGGACAAGAATATGTCTTCAAGACTTTCCGCGGCACAGAACAAGCAGGTCCACATGCAGATTTGCGCAACCAGCATTCTCCCACTACGCGCTTTCCTCAGCACGAACAGAGCCTGAAGCGGACCGGATTCCGCCTGTATCCTTTGATCCGGTCCATCCGCCCGTTTCATTGATTCCATGGCCCATTTTCTTTCGGCTAGTGCCCACGCCCGGAAAGCGAGGCTGCCGAAAACGAACATTACCATGACATCGCCAATACTGCCGGCGTCGCCGATCCCAAAGAGTATCAACATGGGAATAACCAGGGGGCCTCCCGCCATGAACGCATAAGCCAAGGCATGAACGATCCAAATCCTTGGATCGCGCGGCGGAAACCAAACGAACAAGCGCTGCAGGAGCGTGAGATCGTGGTTCGACCCTTCCGCCAGCTTGGAGTCCTTCGCTCTAAGCGCGTCCAATTCTCTGAGACTCTGAGTAATTTGCAGCTCTAGTTCTTGTCTCCAGGCGGAAAACGACTCTCCAGGCGGCACCTTAGCCAGCATATTCAGCAGTTCCTCGACCTTTTTGTTCGCCAGCTCCCTGGCAGGCTTGGAGTAGCCCGCTCTGATCTCACTCAGATTACGCTGCACGGTGACGGCTGCTCCCAAGGCGCCTACGACCGCAGAAGTAATGAATTTGGCATCAAAGACGACGCCACGGCCCCAATTCCAGAGGAATGAGGAAACCAAAGTCGGCTCCGACATATTGCACCGTAACGCTGCGCGCAAGAGTTTAGAACCACATGGAGAGTGGACCTATCGAACTTCGTCGCAGGTTCCCTTCTTGATGTCTTAGTGACAGAACTTGTCAATCCGTTGCAGGAAATCGGTAGTGTCTTAATGCTGTGTTGTTTCTTGGCGCTCGCATAGACTGCCGTTTGTTGCCGAAATCGACCTTGCGTGGTTGCAGGCTTGCAACGACGAATGGCGGCGCGGCCTATTCAAGATTAGCTTTCGCTTCCAAGGAGATGGCGCAACGACGGGCCGTTTGCAGGCGTGCCCATTCCGCCAGCGATCAAGACGTCGGGATCGACATTCGTGATTGGCGCCGATTCGCAATCCCCGATCGTCGTGATCCCCAAACCAGGCTGCTGCCATCCCGAAGAACTGGGGCCAGACGGTGTGTCGCACTTTACCGAACCGGGACCGCAAGTTCCTACGCGAGTTGCGTATCAAGCAGGCTTCTGCGGCTCTGCATCACCAACTCAATTTAAGAGCAAGCTGCATTTTCCTGGGAATTCCCGCAGCGTTCACGGTTCCGAAACTGGAACTGGTGATAGTGCGCCAAGCGTCGCCCTGGGCAGTGAGAAACGGGAGGTTGAAGATGTTGTACATCTCCGCGCGGAACTGAAGCTTCCACGGACCCGAACCCCACGGTCCGCTCTCGGCAAGTTCGGTGTCCTTGAAGAATGACCAGTCGAAGTTGGTAAGGCTGTTCATCCGCACGTTATTTCTGCCACACGTGCCGTCATTGCCCAGCAGTGGCTGGCTGAATCCCGAAATAGCGGCGGGCGCACCGAGCGTAAAGTGGGTGCCGGCGGGATCGCAGTTGGGCCGGGTGTTATCTAAGCTTGGAGAGATAGAGTTTCCGTCGAGATTCACGTCCGCCACAGCGAATTTGTTTCCGTTGACGTCATGTATGGTACGGGGTCCGGCCAGAAGAGTTGCAGGCACGGCGGACTGCCACAGGTTTACCGCCTCGAAGCTCCAGCCGTCGAACACCTTTCCGGCGAGACCCTTCCGACCGCGGAAAAACGGGACCTGCCAGACCCCTGTGACGATGATGCGGTGGCCGATATCGAAATTGGAAACCGCCCGCTCGGCGGCCAGCCTGGACGCGTCCTGCGCGTAGCTGTTGTCATTGGCCTGAATAGCGGAGAAAAAATCGGATGCATTGTCAATCGACTTCGACCAGGTGTACGAAGCCTGGAACTGCAGCCCGTGGCCGAAGCTCTTGTTGCCGGTCAACTGAAGCGAGTGGTAGCTGGAATTTGCTCCGTCAACGAGCCGGTTCACCTGATCGAAGCGCGGATCCAGGCGGGAATTGTCGCCTCCATTGGGTCTTCCGTTTTCGTTTTTGATCGCCTGCTGAAACTCGGCGAACCGGACAGTCTCGTCAGCGGGGCTGGTGGCGGAAGACGGACCATGAATTACCGGGTTGACGGGAACTAGCTGCGTCAGGCGCGTGCCTTTGCTCCCGATATAGCTCAGGCCGAACAGGTACCTTCGCCCGAACTCGTATTCCATTCCGAGACTGTACTGCTGCACGTAGGGGTTCCTCAGTCGCGGATTCACGGTGTTGACACTGCCGAAATTCAGCCGGTCGCCAAAGCTGCCAAGTTGCGCTTCGGTGTCGGACTGGATCTTCGCTGTGCCGTTCACCAGATTGTCGAAACTGTTGCCTCCGGAAATCTGGCAGGCGCTGCCGGGAACGGAAATACAGGTCGGCTGGTAATTGAAAGGTGGCGCAGCGCGCGCCACGGTGAGCAGATCGAAGGTGAACGAGTCCCAATAGATGCCATAACCGCCGCGCAAAACCAGGTTTCGGTGATACGGGTTCCAGGCAAAACCGACTCGCGGCGCAACATTCAGTGAATTGCGGTCTACCGCCGGGCCGCCCATGCGAAAGCTTCCCAGCGGGCCGGTGTCTGCATTGCCGATCATCCCCGGGAGCGCAGGATCGAGAATTGACAGACGACCCTTCGCCTCGTCGAGTGCTCCCTGCGACTCCCAGCGTGCACCAAGGTTCATGGTCAGAGTTGGCCGTAGCTTCCAGTCATCTTGGAAGAAGAAGCTGCAAACTCCCGTGCGCAGGTTACGCTGCGTGCTGCCAAACAATTGGGTCCAACTGCTGGGCTGACCGGCAAGGAAATTGGAGAGTGCGGGGAAGGTGAACACACCACGGGTGTTGGTATCGGCCCGGGAATTGTCCTGGATCCTGCGCACGTCGAAGCCCATGGTCAGGATGTGAACGCCACGGGAGTGGCTGAGCGTGTCGTTGACCTGGTAGATGTTGAAGCGCCGTTCCGCCGGGTTGATGGGCAACGAGCCAAAGCTCAGCGGAAAAGCGCCAACGATCTGAAACCTGGGAGTTGCAACTCCGCTCTGTGGCAGGCTCAGCGCGCGCGCATATCCATAGGACAGCCGCAGTTGATTGACGGTCCGCATGTTGACCACGTAGCTGTCGGTGAGATTGGCATTGTTGAGAGCGAAGTTGATATCTGTATCGAATCCGGGCAGCGTATTCTGCCCAGCGCTGCGCGCTACGAACGAGCCCAAACTCTGCAAATAGCGCGCCGACAGTGAATGCCCGGCACTCAGCCGCTGGTCGGCTTTGAGCAGCAATTGGTAGGAATTGATCGGCGAGGGAATTCTGGTTACGAGTTGCCCAAAGTTTGGATCCCCAGCATTGATCGTAGGCAATGGCAGATAACGGTTCATCAGATCGGCGACGATGGGGTCCGATGCGCGCGCGCGCGCCGCCTCTGTGGGCAGGTTGGCGACCGTAGTAAAAGCGTTGCCGCGTACGCGGCGGCCTTCATAGGCGCCAAACAGAAAACTACGATTGCGGATCGCCGGCCCGCCCGCGCTGGCCCCGTAAACGTTCGATTGCACCGCTGTTGCGTGACCGATCCTGTCAAAGTAATCGCGCGCATTGAACAGCGTGTTCTGGACGAAGTCGTAGGCACTGCCGTGCAGGTGGTTGGTGCCGCTCTTGCTTACCATGATGACTTCCGCGTTCGACTTCACACCATATTCCGCGGAGAAGTTGCTGGTCAGAAGCTTGAATTCCTGGAGCATTTCGGGAGTAACCGACTGCATGCCCAGGGCAAAGCCTCCATACTCCCAGTCGTTGGCGTCGGTGTAGTCAAGCTGCACGGAGGCGGAACGGGCGCGGCCGCCGTTGGCCGAGAAAAGTCCGGCTTGCGGCCCCAGCACGATCACCAGCGAACCGCCGCCCCCGAAAGTGCTGCCGCCGCGCGGATTGTTCATCGGCTGCACGCCCGGCGCCAGGTGGATAAGCGAAATCATGTTGCGTCCGCTGCTGGGCAAGCTCGATAATTCCAGCTCGGTGCGCGTAGTGCTCTGCTGGGCATCGGTGATGTTCAGATGGCCCGGCATCTCACTCCGGACTTCAATCGTCGCCGACTGCGGGTCTACCCCCAGAGTCAGGTTCCGGGTGGTGGTCTCGCTGGTCTGGATCTGGATTCCTTCGGTTTTTTTGGCGAAATGCGGGGCCTCTGCCCCTAGTTCATAGTCCCCGGCGGGCAGGGCGAAGAAAACGTAGCGACCGTCGGCGCCAGTGCTATAGGTCCGCGTCGCGCCGGTGTCGAGGTTTTGCAAAGTGACCTGGGCGCCATACACAACTGCGCCACTCGGGTCGAAGATCGTTCCCTGCAAACGGCCGACCGTGTACTGGGCTTCGAGAGGAACGGCAATTGCAGCCCCGAGGAGCAGAGCCGCTAATCTGATCAAAAAGCAGTGTTTGCACGCAGATAACATGACGGCCGCCCTCTGGATAATTCGACAGCGTTACGGCATCTCTTGCTGAGCCGGGTAGCTCGGTATCCGAAACCTGAAGCCGGAAAGGAAGATTCCTCGCGGCCTGGTTTCGAAACCAGCGCGTTGTCGAAGCGCCAGTGGCCGTCGGGAAAGCTGCGTGCGGCCGCTCGAGTGTCCGCCTCGATCCATGTGAGGCGGGCTGTTAGCGGATTGTTGCGGAGAGTGGACTGGCCTTCAGTGACCCAGATCACCATAGCCGGTGAGTTTCAACGGTCCTTCCCGCACGCATTTCCTCTTTTCGGCGGCCAGATTTCACACGAACCGGTCGACCCGCGAACTTATCACCGTTAATTGTGACCGCGATCACAGACAGGATGGCGTTCCCGCACGAAAATTTGGCCTGTTTTTTCGCGAGCATTCACGTAGTTGTCCGCCCCGAAAATCGTGTACACTACCACCCGGCATTTTAGGAGGCCATCTCATGGCAGCAACTGAATCCAAAGTTGCACCTTGGCCCGCGATTCCCACACCAAAAACTGAAGAGGTGTATGCGGGACTCAGCGACCAAGCCAAGGCGTATCCGCTCTTCCTCGAGTCGATCCTGCGCCCGGAACACAATTTCGAAAAACCGGAAGCGCTTTCCCGCCTTCGCGTGCTGGATTGCACGACCAGCATGATGATTGGGCACTGGTGCTCCTCGCAGCTTTCCGAACTGGGGGCCGAGGTCATCCAGGTCGAGCCGCCGGGAGGCGACCCGCTTCGTAAGCTGACGCCCTTCGGCCGGCAAGAATACATGTTCGAAGACAAGGAAACCGGAGAGAAAGTCGGCGGACAATTTCTCCACGAGATGCGCAACAAGTCTTCGGTCACGCTGAATGTGGAGACGGAGGAGGGCCGCAAGATTCTCCGGGATCTGGCCATCCATGCCGATGTGATCATCGAAAACGCGCCTCCCGGGCAGTGGGACGAGTGGGGGATCGGTTATCGCCAACTGCGCGAGCTCAATCCCCGCTTGATCTACTGCTGGGTCGGCCAGCGCGGACAGTGGGGTCCTCTGAAAGACAAACCGGGAGTGCTGGACCCGACAGCCCAGGCCGCCTGCGGCTTCGTTCACGGCACCGGAGATCCCAAGGAATTCGGCGGACAGCCGACCCGCTCCGCGCTGTGGATGGCGGATCACGTCGGCGGGAGCGCGGCGGCGATGGGCATTCTGGCGGCTGTGATGTATCGCGAGAACGTTTCCGGCGAAGGTCAGTTCATCGAAGCGACTTCAGCGGAAGCCATTATCCGAATCCTCGATTACAGCTGGGCTTGGTACTCGATGGACGGCAGCATTCGTCCGCGGTATGGCAACTGGGACCTGGCCATCAATATCTATGCGGTGAACCCCTGCAAGGATGGGTACATGATGGTGGGCGGCGGTCATGACCGCCTCTGGTATCGCATCTGGCGCACCGTGGGTGACGAGTATCCCGCCGTGGAAGAAGAGATCCTCGGCGACCCACGCCTCCGGGAAGTTGCCGACCGTCTGGCCCACAACCAGCAAGTGAAAACCTACACCATGCTCGGGGAGTGGCTCAAAGACAATGCGCGCGCCGACGCCGAGCGCAAGCTCTCCAAGCAGCAAGTGGCGTCGGGCGGCGTGCTCTACGTCAACGAGGTGGCGGAATATCCGCACTTCAAGTATCGCCAACATGTGGCCGAGTATGAGTCGCCGCACTACGGGAAGATTCTCTACGGCACAACTCCTTACCAGCAGCACAAGACTCCGGGAAGGCTGAAATGGCTGGGACGCCCAACCGGCTACGACAATCAGGAAATCTATCGGCGGCTGCTCGGTTTCACGAGCGACGATTTTGCGCGGCTGCAGAAAGCCCACGTCATTTGACGCAGGAGGAATGTGATGGCAACGCAACCTACTACGAAGGCACAGTCGTTTGAGGAGTTTTGCCGAGAATCCTTCAGTCCTAAGAAGGAATTTTCCAAGCCCGAAGTGTTGAAGGGATACCGGGTGCTGTCCTGTACCCAGTACATTTTGGGTCCCTCCTGCGCTTCCTATCTGGCTGAATTGGGCGCCGAAGTCATCAAGATCGAGGCGCCTCGGCGGGGCGAGGCGATGCGCCACACCACACCGTTCAACGAGCCGTTCCTGTATCCACTATCCAGGTGGGTACCGGAACGCGGCACGGGACTGGGCTTCCTGGGCGCGAACCCGAACGAGTATTTTATTTCGATCGACTTCCACCGCCCGGAAGGGCAGGCGCTGGTCAAGAAACTGGCCGCCAAGTCCGACGTGTTTGTGGAGAACTACCGGCCCGGTACTTTCGACCGCTGGGGCATCGGATACCGTCAGTTGAAG
>Ga0137372_10001153_pt1 | contig 25517 bp, 31 predicted proteins | sample SagtaG_6_FD_104911 | JGI IMG/M metagenome (GOLD analysis project Ga0137372, IMG submission 104911) | Vadose zone soil microbial communities from Sagehorn Ranch, Mendocino, California, USA - Sage1_R_60_16 metaG | ecosystem: Environmental > Terrestrial > Soil > Vadose zone | place: USA...
ATCTTTGAGGGAGTGAACGGCGATTCCGTTTATCGTGGCGCATCTTTTCTTGCCGGAAAACTTGGGCAGAAGATCGCATCTTCAAACCTTACGGTGATTGACGACGGCACGATGGTGGGCGGCTTCGGTACCAGCCCGTTCGACAGCGAGGGAATCCCGACCCGCCGCACCGTAGTTATTGAAGACGGCGTACTGGCTTCGTATTTGCTGAACACATACACGGCGAAGAAACTCGGCTTGCAGACCACCGCGAATGCATCGCGCGGACTCGCCGGAACTCCCGGCATTGGTCCCGGGAATTATTTTCTGCAACCCGGACCGAGGACTCCGCAGCAGCTCATCGCCGACGTAAGAGACGGACTTTACGTCACCGAGTTCATGGGCATGGGCGTGAATCTGGTCACGGGTGACTATTCTCGCGGCGCTTCCGGCCTTTGGATTTCCGGCGGCGAGCTGACTTATCCAGTCGAGGAGATCACCGTGGCGGGAAATCTAAAAGACATGTTCCTTAACATTTCCGAGATCGCCAATGATCTGGAGTTCAGGGGCGCAGTAGCATCGCCTACCATCCGCATTGACGGGCTGACCGTTGGTGGCGAATAATCGCGCGGCTATGAAATTTGCGAAAGTCGTCTTCTGGATTGCCGGCGCCTGGGGCGTGCTGGTCCTGACGCCGCTCTATTTCATCTTCGACATGATCGGGAGGCAGGATCCGCCGGCAATCACACATCCCGCCTTTTACTATGGATTCGTCGGTGTTGCCTTGGCCTGGCAGTTCGCATTTTTCGTTATTGGCAGTGATCCTGTGCGCTTCCGTCCGTTGATGATTCCTTCTGTGCTTGAGAAGTTTATCTACGGCGCTACTTTGGTTGTGCTTCTTGTGCAAGGCCACCTGCACGGGACTGATCTGATGCTTGGTGGAGTCGATACACTGCTTGGCATCCTGTTTCTCGTGGCTTTCGTTAAGACCCGCGCTGCCGTGCCATACGCCGCCTAACTGGTACCGTTCCGGTTCAAGCTACAAGAATATAATCGTCGTGCATGGGCGGGCTGATCCAACCACCTCCGGTGGAGGCAGAGCGCGATAATAGCCGATGGATCATCGTCATTGCCACGGTCGCGATCGCCGCCATTGTGGTTATCGCCGCATTGGTCACGCGCGAAAAGCCCAAGCCCCCTGCAGGCCCTCCTCCTTACGCCGCCAACCTTAAGATTTCCGATCTCAAGATGAGCCGGGCGCAAAACTTTGTCGGCGCAACCGTCACCTACATTGACGGCACGCTCACAAACTCGGGCGATAAGACTGTTACGCATGCAGTTGTGCGCGCTATGTTCAAAGATCCCTATAACCAAGTCGCTCAGATAGAAGATGTCACGGTCCGCACCTTGCAGCAGTTTGGTCCTTACATGGACGCAGTCGATCTCTCTTCTTCGCCGCTGCCCCCCGGCCAGAGCAAACCTTTCCGCCTGACGTTCGAACACGTGAGTGAGCAGTGGGGGCAGTCATATCCGGAGCTGCAGATTGAGGATGTGACAACGCGATGAAGTGCTATTCACCACGGAGGCACGGAGACACGGAGAAATCCAAGGCCTTTAAACTTCAGTCCGGGTCCGGTTACGACATGCAAGAACTCGTCAAAAACCTCGAAATACTTGATCTAACGCTTCCTTGCTGTCTCCGTGGTGAATAGGTTCCTTCCTCTACAATGTCTCCATGTCCGAAACGAAGACGATCCGCCTCACCGAGACGGTCAAAGCTGCGGGTTGAGCTTCCAAGCTGAGTCCGGCGGCGCTGGACAAGGTGCTTGGAAATTAGCCCGGCAACACGATCCGAACGTTCTAGTTGGCTTCGACCAGGCCGACGACGCAGGCGTGTATCAAATCGCGGCTGACACGGCACTAGTGCAAACAGTGGATTTCTTTACGCCCATCGTGGACGATCCGTTCACATTCGGCCAAATCGCGGCAACAAATTCTCTGAGCGATATTTATGCCATGGGCGGACGTCCGCTCACAGCGCTGGCTCTTGTCTGCTTTCCAGAAAAGGGCGACCTGGAAATTCTGGAGCGAATTCTCGCCGGCGGCCTTTCAAAGATGATCGAAGCCGGATGCACCATTATCGGCGGCCACAGCATTCGGGATGATGAAACCAAGTTTGGATATTCGGTCACAGGCCTGATTGATCCACGAAGAGTGCTGAAGAACGGCGGTGCACAGGCTGGAGACACGCTGCTGCTGACGAAAGCGCTTGGAACCGGCGTAATCTCGACTGCGATCAAGAAAGACATGGCGACTCAAGCTTGGATTGATACTGCGGTCAATTCCATGACGACTTTGAACAAGATCGCGGCAGAGGTGATTATTGAGTTTCGTGGTTCCCACCCTTCTAAAACCACGAAGGGTGGGGCAGCCGGTTCTGGGGCCAACGACCAACGACCAACGGCCAACGACGCCTTTCCCAACAACCAAGAGCCAAGAGCCAACAGCCGATTTCCCGTTCACGCCTTAACCGACGTCACCGGCTTCGGACTGATCGGCCATCTGCGGGAGATGCTGCTGGCCTCGGAAAATGTTTCGGCGCAGCTTTATGCGAGCGAAGTTCCGTTGCTCAAAGGTGCGATCGAATGTGTACGCGCTGGGCACATTCCTGGAGGTCTAAAAGCCAATCGCGAATTTGCAGAATGCGTAGTGCAGTATGCGGACGGAATTGCTGACGATGTGAAGACCCTGTTGTTCGATCCGCAAACCGCGGGCGGATTGTTGATTTCTGTGAACCAGGAATTCGCAGGCGACCTCAGCCGCGCCCTCACGAACTCCGGAGTACCGTCGGCTGAGATCGGTACAGTGCTACCGCGCACGAAAGTGCTGATCGAAGTAGCGCCATAATCATTTCAAATTTCGCTTGGCAACTGGTTGGCTTATTGTTACGATTCCCCAACTTCCCCGCCAATTGATATCTATTCGGAGGTAAGCAATGGCCACACCCGGAACGGGCCTCAACATCCCGCCACCATCTTCGCTCACGAATCTGGTGGAACAGAAACTTCGCGCAGAACGTGTCGTGAGGGTTGGCGCGGGCTGGTTCGCCACCATCGCGGCGCTGTCCATGATCAATTCGGTGTTGTCCATGAGCGGTGCTGGAATCCGTTTTATCTTTGGCTTGGGCATCGGGGAATTCGTTGACGGGCTGGCGCATCAGGCGGGACAGACCGGATTCGCCCTTGACCTGGTCATCAACGGATTCGTTGCAGGAGTGTTCTTGATCTTTTGGAGGTTCGCACGCAAAGGCGAGCAGTGGGCCTTCGTGGTCGGCCTAGCAATTTACGCCGTAGACGCGGCCGTGGTGCTTTATTTCAAGGATGTGTTGGCGGCAGCGTTTCACGCCTATGCGCTATACCGAATCTATACAGGCATGAGCGGCATTCCAGCGCTGCAGAGATTGCAACAGGCCCTCGCGCCACCCGGAGCTCCCATTCAGCCGAGGTGAGAGAAGCAGCTATTGGTTGTTGGCTCTTGGAGACAAAGCAGTTTCCGACCGCCAGGGCGGGTTCGGAAATGACAGCTTTTTGTTTTCCTGATGGCTGACGGCTATTTTGCGGCCATCTTCTTGACCATTGCCACGACGAGCTTGCGGTCACTGTCGTTCAGGTTGCCGGAGTACCGGCGGATCTGGGTCAGGAAACGGAGTTCGTCGTCGGAAAGCTGGGGGAGGGTCTTCGAGCCATTGCTGTTGCCCGGTTCTGAAAAGAAGTGAGAGAGCGGCAGTTCCATGGCCCCCGCAATCTTTGACAGCGTGTCGAGCGAAGGTACGGTATGCCCGTTTTCCACGCGTGAAAGATAGCACCGCAGGAGCCCGGTCCGCTTTTCAATGTCGCCCTGCGACATCCCCTTTTGCAGCCGGAATGATCGGATTGTTACCCCAATATTCATCAAAGGAGTCTTCGCATGGTAACCAGAGTAGTACCGGATGGCAAGAAAAAAGTTTTTATATTTGGTACGGGAAATAAGTGCAAAAACTTAGCCACGGATTTTCGCGGATTGATACGGATTAATATAGAGAGAGCAAATTCAAATGCGCCGCGGATTTCGCCGATCAACGCGGATCAAAACAGATTCTAACGAACAAAAGAAGAACCAAGAAAATCCGCCTAATTCGATGGCCTAGTTCGCTACTTCTTCAATGTGCGAGCGAAAAACATCAGGATCTTACTCCATGCATCTGCGGTATCTTCAGGTTTGTAACCTGCGCCATTGACGGGATTTTGAAATCCGTGGCCGGCGTCGGGATAGATCGTGATGTCCGCCTTTCTCCCAAGCTTGTCCATTTGCTCCCCGAACTTTTTCACGTCATCGGGAGTGATGCCACGATCTTGAGCACCGAAGAGTCCCAGTACGGGAGCGTTGATCTTCTTCAGTTGGTCGGAATCGGCAGAGACATCCCCGTAATTGATTACGTCTGCCGCGAGCTGGGGCTCCTGCAGTGCGACCTGAAGCGAGTAGCCGCCACCCCAGCACCAGCCGATGGCGCCAATGCGGTCTTTCTTTACGTTGGGCTGCGACTGTAGATATTCGAAGGAGGCATGCAAGTCGCGCTTGACGCGATCGGCAGGCGCGCGAGAGAGTTCGTGCGCTTCTTCGCGAGTTGTGGCAACCTTTCCGCGATAAAAATCAACGGCCAACGCCAAGTAGCCTTGGTCCGCCAGCTTTGAGGCTTGCTCCTTGACCCAGTCGTTGAGTCCCCACCACTCGTGGATGACGATGATTGCAGGGAAGGGGCCTTTGCCTTCGGGCGTGTAGGCAATGGCTTTGACGGTATCGCCATCGGACTTGAATGTGACGTCTTTGGGAGTGGAAGCGAAGCTTGGATGTGTCAGGAAAGCAAGAATTGCAAACACAAAGAATTTCTTCATAATCACCTCACTGTAAAAAAGGACTGTCGGGACCTACTGGATGCAACTGTTCGAGGCGCAGAACCCCTGTTTCTTCGATTGAGAAATATCGCATGCCATCCTTGCGCAGAACCTTTGGACTTGCCGTGACGACGTACTTCGTCACGCATCCCTTCTCTGTTGCCGTCCTGGGCTCCAGTTTGTATGAGTAGGCATCGTCAATATATGGATCGGACAAGTTAGACAGTTCGCTCGCGAAACATCCGTGCTGAGTTTGAAACGCTGCCTGTGCCAGGAAGAGATGCCGCAAATGTCCGACTGCCCTCGATTCGTTAGCTGCAATTCTGTTCGTCTCTATCGGCTGAAAAAACAAGACGACGAATATGACGAATATAAGGAGAAGGACGAAGCCTCCAAGCCACAGGAGCCATTTGTGCCGCCGGGTCATCACAGCTGTAGCTCCATATAGAGAGCGCCTTCTATCGGGTTTCCGCGATAGGGCGCAATTTCACGGAAGCCAAGCGTCCGGTACATCGCAACAGCTGTCCGCATCACGGGCTCGACCGTATCCAGCCGCAGTTTCTTATATCCGATCTCGCGTGCCTCATTGATGACGCGTTCGGCCAAAGCTTTGCCGAAGCCCTTGCCACGAAATTGCGGACGAACGTAAAGCCGCTTCATCTCGCAGACGTGGTCCTCAATCTTGTGCAGCGCGACGCCGCCGGCAGCTTGGGTTTCGAAAGTCACCAGAATCAAGCGCCCCTCGGGCGGCGCGTAGTCACCAGGCAAGCCTGCTATTTCTTCGTCGAAGCTCTGGAAACATAAGCTGAAACCTAGCGACTGTGAATACTCGAGGAAAAGCTCGCGGATGGCAGCAATCTGCTCGGGAGATTCCGCCTGCGTAACGTCAAAATCTTTAGCCGCAGAGGTCGCAGAGGACGAAAGAATATCCCTGAATTCCTGTGGCATCCGTTGAACTCTCCGGGTTTAATGCTTTGGGTTCTGCACCGTAAAGCGTGTGCTCGTGCAAACCTGTGCCGTCCCTACGGGACTCCGTCCACCTTCCACCTTACCCAGGACTTACGTCCTGGGCTAACATATTCCGCCCTTCCGGGGCTGGCTTTTGACGATTGCGTTTTACCTGCTCGATAATAGCTGCGTTTGACCTGCTCGATTCAGCGGGCAAACTACGTCTTACCCATCAGCATACCGCTATTTACGTTTAACACCTGGCCGTGATGTATCCGGGTTCTTCCGATGCAAGAAAGGCCACGCAGATGCGTTTGACCTGCTCGATTCAGCGGACGAACTACGTTTTAGCCCATCAGCATACCGTCATTTACGTTTAACACCTGGCCGTGATGTATCCGGGGGCTTCCGGTGCAGAAAGGCCCAGGCAGCTGCGTTTCACCTGCTCGATCCAGCAGGCGAACTACGTTTTAGCCCATTAGCATACCGCCATTCACGTTCAATACGTGCCCGGTGATGTATCCAGCGTCTTCGGATGCGAGAAAAGCTACGCAGTTGGCCACATCTTCCGGCGTCCCAATCTTTCCGAGGGGAATCATCTTAAGCGCGCTTTGCTTCAACTCGTCTGAAAGCTCAGCTGTCATGGCAGTTTCGATAAATCCCGGCGCCACGGCGTTACAGGTGATACTTCGCGAGCCGACTTCGCGGGCGATCGCCATCGTCAGACCGATCAGCCCGGCCTTAGAAGCGGCGTAATTCGCCTGGCCGGCCTGGCCTGTCTGCCCAAAAATCGAAGTGATGTTGATGATCCGTCCCCAACGCTGCCGGAGCATCGAGCTGATCGCCTGCTGGCTGCATAGGTACGCGGAAGTCAGATTCGTGTTGAGCACGGCATCCCAGTCGGCGCGCTTCATGCGCATGAGGAGTTGGTCACGGGTGATGCCTGCGTTGTTCACTAGAATGTCAATTTTGCCAAGCTCGGAGATAACGGACTTGAATGTAGCCTTGACCTGATCCTCGTTCTCCACATCTGTTGGGAAAGCACGGGCGAGGACGCCCGTGCCCCCACCTCCCTGAGATTGTGGGGGCGCGGGCGTCCCCGCCCGCGCAATGTCCTGCACAACGCCATCCAGCTTCTGCTGATTGCGAGCGACCAACGCCACACTCGCCCCGCACTGGGCCAGCTTTAACGCGCAGGCCCGCCCGATTCCCTGTGAGGCTCCGGTGACTATGGCCACGCGTCCAGTCAGATTCATTCAGTCTTTCCCGCGAATGCGAAATTATAACTGCACAGAAGCGGCGGCGCGGAGGCTGCGAAGAAACTCTGTTTCTTGGGATCTGGTTTCCTCATGCTAACCCGAGGCGCATATCTTTCTTAACGGCCAGATCAGAACCACGAGTTTCTTGGAAAAATGGAGCAGCGGGGGAATTTCGGGCAACTGCATTCCCGCTGCAGTAGCCATAGTGTTTGCAGAGATTTCTGCTTCAGCATCCTGTAGCGGCCATGGTTGGTGATGGATTTCGGCTCGAAAAACTGAGCCACGAAAGACCGTGTAGAGGCAATAACGCTCGCTCAACCAATGTTCGAGCGTTCGAGGCTGGCGAAACTGCACCGGCCCAACCGGATCGTAAGTTGCACGAAATTTTGCAGATGGATCGCGGAATGAGTCATATCGAATGGTGGCGCCTTCGTCGCTTACTTTCATGCGTGCGTAGAAGTACGGAAGGTGGTATGTCGTTCTCGCTCCCCACACGGCAGCGCGGCTGGCCGCGTCGAGGCTGAAGAAAAACACTCCAGACTTGCCGCCATAGTTCACGTATGTACGAACATTTAATTCCGGGAAACTCGATGTCCCGGGAATCGGCGTCAGCCAGCGTCCGCGGACGCCAGTCATGTGGAACGGTGTGACCGCCACCCAGCACTGTCCATTGAAAGTATCGAGCGGCAAAACGGGTGGGACGAGTGGTCGCAGGATCTCCGGTGCGATCGGCCAATGTGCAAACAGCAGATCGTTCCAGGTCTGCTCCATGATCCAAGGACCTGAAGGCAGCGGCCAGGGGCGATGGTCGATGAATTGGAGGGCCGGGTGCATGGGACAAGCATATCGGGTGAGCGGATGATCGGGTCATCGGGCGATCTAAGATCAGACCCGACCTGAGAGATTAGCGTAGGGAGTCTCAGATGGCCCGATCACCAGATCATCGGCACCCGATAGAATGATCGCGTGAGCGTCGCTGCTCCTCCCACTCCGACCCGAACTGATAAGCCCTGGCGTAACTTCACGCTGAAAGAACGCATTCAGCTCTGGCTGATCACGCGGGCAGGATATTTCACCATCCGCATTCTTGGCCCGACGATCCGCTTCGCTGTGTCCTGGGAAGACGGTGCTCCAAAGAGCCTCGCGGAACGGCCCTTCATTTATTCCTTTTGGCATAGCTGCATGATTCCTGCCATGTACTGGTGCCGCGGTCTGAATGTGCGGGTGATGAGCAGCGACAGCTTCGATGGCGAGTACACCGGGCGAATCATGCAGAAGTTCGGATTCGTGAAGGTGCGAGGCTCGAGTTCAAAAGGCGCGGTGCGTGCGCTGCTGGGAATGCGCCGCGAGATCGAGCAAGGCTGGACCGCCGCTTTCACCATTGATGGCCCCAAAGGCCCACGTTACGTCGCGAAGCCAGGTCCGGTGGTACTTTCCCGCAGCACTGGCGCGCCCATGGTTGTCTTTCACATTGCGTTGGATCGCGCATGGGTGCTGAACACATGGGATCGCGCCATGATTCCCAAGCCGTTCTGCCGCGCACTGATGCGAATCAGTAGCAAGATTCCAGTACCCCCGGATGGCGGCGACGAACAATATCTCGGCCAATTGCAGGCCGCCTTAGACCGCGTACGGATCTTTGCGGAGGAAAATATTGCCAAGGCAGGAACGCCTGAGTTTCCTTTCGGGCGAAGTAACCGGGATGAGCACTAGTCGATTATTACGTGAAAATCCGCGATCGCCGGAGCACTTCCTACGACCCAGTTCGGCTGGCGGACATGTCGAAAGCCGCATCCTTTACTTTTACTTTGCTGCTGATGACAGCCGTTGCGGGCTTCGCGCTGTTTTCCGGAGACGCCAGCAGCTCCTGCACCGTTTCTACAAGGCTCGCAGTCTCTGATTTGGATATCAACTTTCTTACCCCGGCAGATTCCGCAGCTAAACGCAATTGCTCTGTGTAATGCATCGTGTACATCACGATGGGAATTTCGGGTAGTGACCCCTGCAACAGCCTTGTCACTTTTAGCCCGTCCATTGCCGGCATGGCGAAATCGAGAATGACGACATTGGGCTTGGAGTCCTTGACCTTGGCGACCGCTTCCGCACCCGTTTCAGCTTCGATGATTTCGTAGTCTCCAATGCCGTTGAAGAGTCCGCGGAGTGCAGTCCTGAGCAGCGCGGAATCATCAGCTATCAGTATTCGAGAGGACATTCGATAGGTCCGAAGTGCAGTCGTCGGGCGTGGAACATCGTTTGGCAGCTTACAAAGTAATTGATTCGATTCGATGTGAACATACCGTTAAATCTGTACCGCAATATGGGGTTTTTTCCTTGCGTTTCAGCTTGATAGCACAACCGACTCCGCATCGTAGGAAGGTCAACATCGGTCAGGAGGTGGCCATTGCGAAGAGCAAGAACGTTGCAGCAGCCACTTCATCCGGGAGAGCGTACCAACGCCGCGGGGAAACCTGTGTCGAATGCAATTCTTTTGTCATTGCCGGATGCCGAGTACCGGCGCGTCCGCCCTCATTTGCACTTTGTAAATTTGCCGCACCACCACAGCCTGCACGAGCCGGGCAGAAAACTAAAATTCGCATATTTCTTGAACAAAGGCATGATCTCACTAGTGTTCGTCGGGCGAGACGGCAAGAGTGTCGAAATCGGCGTGACCGGCAAGGAAGGCTTCACGCCGATTCCCGTTGTTATCGGTCTGAAGAGAAGTCCGCACCGGGCCATGGTTCAGGTGGCGGGCGAAGGCTTCAGGGTCACTGTGGCTGCCTTAGAGAGGATCCTGCCATCTAGCCCCTACTTCCAGGCGACGCTCAATCGCTTCGCGGTGCTGCAAGGACTGCAAGTCGGGCAAACTGGTGGCTGTAACCGGCTGCACAACCTGGAACAGCGACTTGCGCGCTGGTTGCTGTTGACCCAGGATCGAGTGGACTCCGGGTCGCTGGAAATTACCCATGACTTTCTCGCGAACATGCTCGGGACCGACCGCCCGAGCGTGAGTTTGGTTGCAAATTCGTTGCAAAAGCAGGGGATCATCCAGTACACGTACGGCGGGGTAAAGATTCTTAATCGCAAAAAGCTGGAACGGGCCGCCTGTGAGTGCTATGAAGTGATTCACCAATTCGATGGTGAATTCGCGCTGCAACTGGATCAACGCAATGGTTTCGGCGCCATGCGCCCTGCTTCATCCAAATAGTCACTTACGTGGGGAGCCGACGAAAGCACATTAAGTCTGCGGCGGTTTTCGGGACCTTGGTTTTTTGGCCTTGGCTTCGAGCGTACTCAAGGTACTGACCTGCGCTTCCAGAGACTCTCTAGCCAGTTCGATGTGCTCTGAGAGGGTCGCCTGCAGTTCTTTCAGGACGCCGTTCGCTTCTGCTTCCGTCTGGGCAGCTTTCGTGCGAGTACAGAGTTCCTCAATTCGAATGTCAGTGTGACGCGGCACTCATTTGTAAGATATCCGACAATGTCGTCCATCGAAATACAGTCATTGCTGTACGCAGCGAATGAGAGGTTCTCCTCCTGTTGCAATGCTAGAATTTCAGTTCCCTTATTTGAGGTCGAATGTCCGCAAACATCCTGGACGGCAATAAGATCGCTGCTGAAATTCGCGCCGAAGCTGCCGGGGAAGTTCGCGCTCTGGCTGCTGCGGGAAAGCGTCCTGGCCTGGCAGTCGTGCTGGTGGGCAACAATCCGGCATCGGAGGTTTATGTTCGCGGCAAGGTGAAAGCTTGCGAGGAAGTAGGGATTTACAGTGAGAAGCACGCGCCTTCCGAGAAGTCATCAACGGAGGCGCTGCTGGAAGTTGTGGCGGATTTGAATCGTCGCGATGAAATAGATGGGATCCTGGTGCAGTTGCCTCTTCCACCGCAAGTGGACTCAAAAACAATTTTGCTGGCTGTCAATCCTGCGAAAGACGTGGATGGATTTCATCCCACCAACGTAGGCTTGCTTTCCACGCAGCGGCCGGGACTGGTTCCATGCACTCCGGCAGGCATTATGGAGATGCTCGAGCGCAGCCGAATCCAAATCGCGGGCGCGGAATCGGTGGTGGTCGGACGAAGTGACATTGTGGGCAAACCAATGGCGATGTTGCTTTTGAATGCCAACGCAACCGTGACGGTTTGTCATTCCAAAACGCGTGACCTGCCGGCTGTGTGCCGTCGCGCTGATATTCTGGTTGCCGCGATCGGACGCGCGGGGATGATCACGAAAGACTTTGTTCGACCGGGTGCGACAGTCATTGACGTCGGTATGAATCGCGTATTTGACCCCGCAGAGTTCTCGCGGCTTTTTGGCGTAAATACAAAGAGAAGGGAAGTATTTCTCAGCAAAGGTTCTGTTCTCATCGGCGACGTGCACCCGGAAGTGGCAGAAGTCGCGGGTGCGATTACACCGGTACCCGGTGGGGTCGGGCCGCTCACAATTGCGATGCTGATGTCGAACACCGTGAAGGCCGCGAAGATGCGAAGAGCGAGTCGGGGCACGGAACGGGCCCGAGCCTAAATTTGAATGCTGCGGAGTATCCATGCTCAAAGTCGGATTAACAGGCGGTATCGCGACGGGAAAATCCCTGGTCGCGCGAATGTTTACCGAACTCGGCGTACACATCATTGACGCCGACAGCATTGGTCACGAACTGATGGCGCCCGGCGAGCCTGTTTATGACGAGATCGTCAAGCGTTTCGGCGCGGAGATTCTGAATTCCGACACAACCGTCAATCGCGCCAAGCTTGCAGAGTTGGCCTTCGATCAAAAGCGCCCTCGCATTTACGAGCTCAATAGTCTTTTGCATCCCGGGATCATTCAGCGATACGAAAAAATTATGCAGGAAATCGCCGCGCGCGAGCCGAATGCAATTGTCATGCTCGAAGCAGCGTTGCTGCTTGAAGCTGGGCTGCGCCGACGCTTCGATCGCATCATTGTGGTGAGCTGTAAGCCGCAGCAACGCATCGAACGCTGGGAAAAGAGATTGCAGGTGGATGCTGAGGCCGCCCGCCGCGAAGTCACGCGGAGAATGATGGCGCAGGCGCCCGACGAAGCCAAGATCCAGGCTGCGGATTACGTCATTGACAACAGCGGCTCAGTCGAAGACACGCGGAAGCAGGTTGAAAAAGTTTTTGCAACGCTTCGCGAACAGGGCAGTCCGGTGGCATCGAAAAGCCGATGACGGGCTAGAGTTCAGCTGGCAGCTCTCAGCTGTCAGCTGTCAGTAAGACTGCCGCCGAGGAGCATCATCTGACGTCCTCTATTCCTCGAACAAATTGTGGTTGGGAGACCTTGAGTACAGTGGCCCAGGATCATTTGCTGAAAGCTGAGAGCCAATGGCTTTCCTTGCGACTCCAGCGCCAGCCGCGTAGCATCTAATTGCCATGCAGGTCAGCACTGCGGTAGCCGAGCTCAGACCCAAACTCGCGTTCAGCGAGATCATGAGCTTTGCCGTTGAAACCTTTTGCAGCAACAAAGTGCGATTCCTCCTCACCGGGTTGGGCATGGTTATCGGCACGGCGTCGTTGATCCTGGTAGTGACGATCGGCCTGACTGGCAAGCAATATGTACTCAATCAAATCCAGGGAATCGGCGCCAACCTCATCTATGCCGAATACGAAGGCGGCGCCCAACGCATAACCAATACCGCTCCCGATCCGCTCACGGTGGACGATATGATCGCGGCGCACGAGCAAGTATCGGGCATTGTTGCTGCATCTCCGGTAGTGCCCCTGGCGGAGCGGATCCCGGTCGGAAACGGCAAGGAGCGGGACATTCAGATACTCGGTGTTTACCCCGAATACCGCGCCGTCCGTAATTTGGTCGTCACCTCGGGTCGGTTTTTCGACCAGCAAGACGAGCAATCGCACACCAAAGTCGGGCTCGTCACCGAGAAGATGGCGCAGGAGATTTATGGCTCGGCGGAAGCTGCAGTGGGGAAGATTGTGAAATTGAGCGGTCTGCCGTTTACCATCATTGGAACTTTTCGCGAGCGCGTAGATACATTCGGCCAGTCGGAAGTCACCACGAACACCTTTCTCATCCCTTACAACGTCGCTCGCTACTTCACCGACATGCCGACAGTAAAACTGATCTATTTCTCAGTCGCTGATCCCTCCATGGTCGAATCGGTCACCGAGCAGGTCAGGCGGGTGATCCAGTCGCGACATCGCGCCGAATCGGTGTACAACGTCACCAACTTGACTCAATTGGTGAGTGTGGCTGAGAAGACGGCCAACGCGCTGACCTTCGTGCTTCTCGCGGTCGCGGCAGTAGTTTTATTGGTCAGCGGAATCGGAATTATGAATATCATGCTGGCCACGGTGAGCGCGCGAATTCGCGAGATTGGAATTCGGAAAGCGCTGGGCGCTACCAAGCGCGAAATTCGCTTCCAATTTCTGTCGGAAGCTATCCTGATTTCCGTAGGTGGGGGCCTGGTCGGAGTAGTGATTGGTCTGGCACTGCCCTATTCCGTCAGGTTCCTGACCCAGTATCGAATTCCCATATCTGGATTATCTGCGATCGTCGCGATCGTGGTTTCATCGCTGGTTGGAATTTTGTTTGGAACCGTGCCCGCCGCGCGGGCAGCGAAATTGGATCCAGTGGAGAGCCTGCGCTACGAGTAGCGCCTAGTAGTTAGTTGGTGGCGGACTGTTTCTGCGCGTGCCCGAAATACTCCCCTGAAAGCAGGTCAATAGCTCAACTCAAGAACAGTCCCAGCGACCAGCCACCAATCACTAACAACTAGCCACTAGAAACAAGAACGCCGGGCTGGCTGGCCCGGCACCTTCCTTGTCATTACATCTGTGGGGAGCGACTCGTTTACGTCTTAGTCCCCGCGGATCTCAAAATCTGCTTAGAAGCCAGACCGGCGGCCACCGCTACATGACCAGCGCCAGTCCCTCGAGCTCCTTTTCAAGCACCGGCAATGCACAACCTGCCATTTCCACACGGCTCACCGCATCATAAGCTGCCTGTGGCGATACCCCATAGCCCCGGCCCATCAGGAAGACCTGAACCAACTCCGCCGCTTCGCGAGAGTCAGCCAGTCCGCCTTGCAGCAGGTCGTTCCGTAGAGCCGTTAATTCCGTTGCCGAAAATCGCTCTCTCATCGTTCTCACCTCCGACCCTGACTGCTCATAACCATTAGACTCAGCAGCTATTACTTTTGTTGCATGCAATTTTTCTGCCGAACTTAGGGTCATCTCGTATATCCGGCCGTGAAAGTCTGCACATTCCTTTAAACCCTTCAAACTCAGCGAAGTTGTTATGGATATCGGCGTATCGACGAGAGGGATGAGCGGCCGGCAGGTGACCTTTGGGGTCTCAAGACTGACACAAAGTGTCAGTTTGGGACGCAACCGTGTATTTGATCTGAGAATGGGGCTTGGGGCGGTCGGCTCTGATAGGTCGGGTCTTCGGGGGATCGCTATCTAGGCAGGATCGGTTGTTGCTTCGTCTATCAGAAGGATGGGAATGTTGTCGCGAACCGGATATACGCGTTTACACTCTCCACACTTCAGGCTCTCACCGTTCTCTTTCTGGACGAGAGGCTTCTTGCAGGCGGGACAAACCAGAATGTCGAGCAGATCCTGGGGAATCATGGAAAGCATTCTACGCCAGTCTGAAGCACCCCTCGTGGCGACGACGAATTTCGCTCAATTCCAGGGATTGACTATGGTTTTTACGGCCAGTTGGAAATGCGACGAATCGCGCGTGACCAAGCTTAAACCATGGGTAACCGCTGTAGCGGCAATTAAGGCGTCCATTGCTTCCATGCGACGTCCGTGAGTTTCGGCCACGGCAGCCAACTTGCCACAAGTATCGGCCACAGTCGGGTCAACGTTTAGAACTCTCTTCTCAAATCGCAGTGGTAGTTCTTCCTCAAGCCACCCCGTCAAACGCCTGCGCCTTTCCCCAGAGGACATTCGTTCAATCCCGTAGCGAAGTTCGACAAGCGTGATTACGCTTAGGAAGACGCGGTCCTCGTCCACGTTGGACAACCACAGAACCACGCCTGGGTTGGGACGCGGTTTGACCCATTCGGACACAACGTTCGTGTCGAGTAGGAAGTTCACAGCTTAGGCTTCCGCACACGACCTGCTAATCTGCCAATCTTCGCGCCGGAATTCCGCAGTGGAGAGGCCGCAAAGAATTCCGCCAAGTTGCCGATTCGTCTGGCCTTGCGCTCCCACTCATCGGCAGCGACAATCACGGCAGCAGTCCGCCCGTGCCGGGTGATCGTTTGTGGGCCTTGCGATTCGGCCTGATCTATGACCTCGCTAAACTTGGCTTTGGCTTCGGCGATGCTCCACTGATGGCTGCTCATGCTTCCACTCCGTGACGACTATTATGGTCATTATAGTCATAAGTGCTACCCCAGAAGCAAGGTTTAGAGGCAAGGTCGGCGAGAAACCTGATTCCCCAATATCTCATCTCGTCCCTGTGCCCCTGTGTGAAAAGGAAAAAGGTTTGACGACGTCTGCATTGAGCGAGTATATTTCTTAAGCTTTTGAAACAGGTTCGCGCGTCCTCCTCACTCGAGGAAGACAGGGAAGCGGGTGCAATTCCCGCGCTGCCGCGCAACTGTAAGCGAGGACACAGCACCGGGCCACTGGATTTTTCCGGGAAGGCCTGAGGCAAAGCCGAATGAGGGACGGAATGGACGGGCGAGGACGCCCGTTCCTCCACGACTTCTCGTTCTTACTCGCGAGCCAGGAGACCGGCGCGAACTTCATACACCAACCCCTTTCGCGAGTGAAGGAGGAGTGATGCGTTCCTGCTGCCGATTTCTTGCCGTAATCTCTTTGTCGATTTCAGCCCTGGCTTCCGACCTAACCGTCAGAGTCCTGGATCCACATTCCGTCGCGGTTCCTGGCGCACAAGTGGAGCTTTTCGCCGGCGGCTCTGATCGCGCTACCGCCATCTCAATCACAACTGGACAAGGCGCCGTGCATTTTCGGGATGTGCCAACTGGGGAGCTGCGCGTGCGCGTTCTTGCGCCGGGATTCGCTGAACAATCGCGCGCCGTCGTAAACGAAGGTGAAGTCACGATCACCCTGACCTTGGCGGTGGCGACGGAAACTGTGACCGTTTCCGCAACCCGTACCGCGGCCCGCAGCGATGAGTCTGGGGCCTCAATTGAATCATTTAGCGGCGCGGAACTGGATACAATCCGCCCGGTCGCAGCCAACGATGCCCTACGCTTCCTGCCGGGAGCCATTGTTGCCACCAGTGGCCAGCGTGGAGGCCTAGGCTCACTGTTCGTCCGCGGCGGCGACTCCCGTTACAACAAGGTGATCGTGGATGGAGTCCCAGTCAATGACCCCGGCGGCACATTCGATTTTGGCACTCTTCCGCTCTTCGAAGAAGACCGTGTCGAATTTCTGCGCGGCGCGCAAAGCACTCTTTACGGCTCGGACGCGATGACTAGCGTTGTCCAGACGTGGAGCCGTATTGGCAACACGCCACTTCCCGAGCTGCGTTTCGGAGCCGATGCTGGAAACTATGGCACCGAGAACGGATATGCCTCGCTTGCCGGCGCCAACGGCCGATTCGATTACAACGTATTTGGGAACCAGTTCAACACCAGTGGATCGGGATCGAATGACGATTATTCCAATTCGCTGGAAGGGGCGAACCTGGGTGCGAAGCTGAATGATTGGGCTTCCCTGCGTCTGCGGATGCGTCACGACAACAGCGTGAGCGGCGTGCAAAATGAGTGGAACTTCAATGGTACAAACGTCCTCACAATGCACGGGACAACCTACACAGTTCTTCCCGATCTCGACCAGCGGGCCCGGCAGAATAATTTCCTGAGCAGTCTTGAACTGGCGATCAACGGTCCATCACGCCTGCAACAACGGATTGCGGGCTTCGATTACACGTTGCACCGCACGAATATTGATGCCATTCACCAGAACACCAGGCAGTCTCCTTTTGGCGAGGAAGACTTTCAGTTCCACAACGTTAACAATTACAACCGCGCCGGATTTGAATACCAAGCCAATTACGCCGAGCGCAGTTGGGCTATTACCACCGTAGGCTATGAATTTGAGGACGAGAACGGCGCTACTGGAAACCCTCTTTTTCCGAGCCATGGAGTGCGGCGCAACCACGCGCTCTTCGGACAGCAGATGCTCAGTTTCGAGAGAGTGACGTTTATTGCCGGGGGGCGCTTCGTGCATAACGAAAGCTTCGGAAACAAGTTCGTGCCGAGGGCATCGTTGACGCTGCTGGCGCTCAAGGGAGGCCAGGTCTTTACCGGCACGCGGCTCCTCTTCTCGTACGCAACGGGAATCAAGGAGCCGACATTTGCGGAGTCTTTCGGGAATGGCGGCGGATTCCCTACCATCCCGAATCCATTGCTGAAACCTGAGGAGGCCCGCGCTTTCGAAGCAGGCTTTGAGCAGCGGTTTCGTGAGCACTATGCTTTTACAGCTGTCTATTTCAACAATCTGTTTCGCGACAGAATTGATTTCAATTTTCTTGGCTGTGATCCGGTCACGTTCATATGTTCGGGGCAGTACGTCAATATCAATGAATCTATTGCGCATGGTGCTGAAGTCGAAATACACGCGCGGCCTTCTCGTCGGCTATCCGTGGATGCGAGTTACACGTACACTTCAACACAGATATTGAAGGAGCCGTTTACCTTCGATCCGATCCTTTCCGAGGGGCAGCCGTTAATTCGTCGACCCAAGCACGCGGCCACAACACAACTTACTTACCTTGCCCACCGCTGGGGAGCGACGCTGGCCGGTAACTTGGTCGGCCGACGCGCGGATGATGACTTCTTCGGCTTTGGCATCAACCACGCGCCTGCCTACGTACTGGCAAACGCTGGAGGGTGGTATGCAGTGACATCACGCGTTACCGCCTACGTGAATGTCGAAAATCTCTTGAACCAGTATTACAACGAGGTGACAGGCTATCCGGCGCTGGGGGCTAATTTTCGCGCTGGAATACGACTCCGCGTCGGTGGTGAGTAGAGTGCGAGCGGGCGGGCTTGACGGTGACAACCTGCGTTTCGTCCCGAGAATCGTCGTCCATTCCGGCATACACCGGCATAGGCGCGGCCGAGTTCACCCCCAGGTACCGCCGGCGTGCGGCGACAAGTTTTTCCAGGTCCTCACAGGCCAGCGGCTTCTGCTGCCCAAGGACGTGGGTGACCAGGGCGATCTGCGCGAAGTGCTCGACCGTCTCCATTTTCATGTAAGCGGATTGCAAATCCGATCCGTAGGTCACCACCCCATGGTTAGCCATGAGGATGGCGTCGTACTGCGGAATCAAAGGCTCGAGTGTAGCTGCCAGCTCCGGGGTACCCGGCGTTCCGTACGGCGCCAATGGAATCAGGCCCAGGCCGATGACCACTTCGCATACCAACGGCTGGTTCAATGCCATCCCAGCAGCCGCAAATCCAGTTGCCGTACGCGGATGCGCATGGACAATCCCATTGATATCGGGCCGCATGCGATAGATCAGTAGGTGCATGCCGATCTCGCTGGTCACTTGCCGCTTGCCTTTCAGCCTGCGGCCATTCATGTCCACGACCACAAGGTCCGAGGGCGTCATCATGCCTTTCGACATGCCGGTCGGCGTTACCAAAATGCGGCCTTCATCGAGGCGCACGGAAAGATTGCCGTCTGTGGCGGCAATAAAGCCCAAACTGTGCAGCATTGCGCCAAACCGCACAATGTCGCGCCGGAGTTGGTAGTCAGTCGCCATGCCTCTTAGCCCGCGTATAGTACCGCAGTGTGAGCCCAGAAACAATCGGAATTTGGGCCGTAAACAAAACAATTACACTCCACAGGTTTCTATAATTGCAAGGTGCTCGTATCGGAATTCGACTATCCCTTGCCCCCGGAGCTAATCGCCCAGGAGCCGCTGCTGGACCGGTCGGCCGCCCGACTCCTCCACTTGGATAGGAAAACCGGCAGGCTGGAGGACAAGTGTTTCGGCGAATTCCTCGGCTTGCTTCGTCCTGATGACCTGATCGTGTTCAACAACACCCGCGTCTTCCCAGCCCGGCTATACGGACGACGGAGCGGGTCGAGAGCCCAACCTCTGAGCGCTCACAATCCAGCATCTCGAGAGTTTTTGAAAGGGGAAATCGAAGTACTGCTAACCAAACAGGTTTCACAGGAACCGAACGAGTGGGAGTGCCTGGTAAGGCCTGGCAGGAAAATTGGCGTGGGAGAACGGTTGTTCTTTGGGGAACGCAATGAACTTGCAGCCGAGGTTATGGCCAGGGGCGAATTCGGAGAGCGACGCATTCGATTTGGAGCGGTTGCAAATTTCTTCGAGCAAGTCGAAAAACTCGGTCACGTTCCATTGCCTCCCTACATTTCCCGCGAAGACGGTTTCGCAGATCGCGAGAGATACCAAACGGTCTATGCTCAGGTGCGTGGTTCGGTAGCCGCGCCCACTGCTGGTCTGCACTTCACCCCGGAAATCCTCGCCCGCATAAAAGATCGCGGCATTCCGACCGCCGAAATCACGCTCCACGTGGGCTTGGGGACATTCCAGCCGGTGCGTGAGGAAATAGTTGAAGAACACAAGATACACAGCGAGCGTTTCACTATTTCCTCAGTGGCGGCGGAACAAATCAACTCTGCGCTGGAGCAGAAACGCCGCATAGTGGCGATCGGCACCACGACGATTCGCACTTTAGAGTATGCGACAGAGTATTCGACGGCGAGAGACTCTGGAAGAGTGGCGCCAGGAGACGGCGAAGTTGACCTCTTCATCTATCCGGGATTTCAGTTTCGGGTTGTCGGCGCGCTGCTAACCAACTTTCACCTGCCGCAATCCACGCTGCTGATGCTGGTTTGCGCGTTTGCAGGGAAGGACAAAGTGCTCGCTGCTTACAAACATGCCGTGGAGCAGGAATATAGATTCTATTCGTACGGCGATTGCATGTTCATCGAATGAATCCAGCCCGGCTTATACTTGTGGCTATGATCTCGTAAACAGTGAGAACAGCAAAAGGGATTGAGAATTCTCTCCGTATCCCTGTAGTTGAGAGTTTGCTTGCGGAGGTGAAGGTGTGGCAACGCAAATTGTTCCTAAACAATTTTCCATTCAGGATTTCATCTCCGAGCTGCACAAATTTCCTGAAGCGGCATTCAATCACACCGCTGACATTCTTGCCTTCCTCGAACATGCAACCGTCGCGCCTGAGTCGCTGGTCCCTTATGTCTGCTGGGACCGCCAACACTACACCCGCAATCTGATTGACAAGACACCCTTGTACGAGCTCATAGCAATTTGCTGGGAGGTCGGCCAGATCAGCTCCGTTCACAATCATCGCGACCAGAACTGCTGGATGCTGGTGCCAACGGGCCGCCTGCTAGTGGAAAATTTTCATCTCGCGTCGCAGGATTTGGATGCGGGGCGATGTCAGCTGACACCCACAAACACAGTCGAAATGAATCCCATTCGTCCTTGCGCAGTTGATCCCGCTGACCCAGTCCATCGCGTCGTTAATCCAAAACATTTCGCGGAGCGCGCGGTCAGTCTGCACATCTACTCCCGTCCGTTCGACACTTGCGTTGTGTATTCACCCGAGCAGGGCACGTGCGGAGTCATTGGCCTGCATTACACCACGGTGTATGGAAAGCCCGCGTAGCAAGAACATCCGAATTCAGCCAAACAAGATGGCCTGGGTGCCACCCTTCTCGCGTTCTGTGCGAGAGGCTGGGGATTCGACTTCTCTCTTGTGCTCACGAATTCGTATCAAATCATCCGATTTGCCCGCGATCTGGGGTAGTGGGTCAGTTTGGAAGAGCAATCTTGGATCACGTCCGAATTGCCGACCACCCGGAAGCTGATTTCCTCACGGTTTGCTGGGCGGCGGCGACTCCGTTCGTCCAGCCAGTTATCAACTCAGAGGTGCGATCGCGGGAAAGCGCGTCTGTAGGCAGGTTCTCTTGTTCATTCAGACCGGAGAGCATGCATCGGATCGATGCGCGATGCCCGCCAAGCAGGGACGAGACACGCCGCAGTGGAAGAAAGCAGCAACGTTACAATCACCGAGACGAACACGGTCGCATCGAGCGGACTCGTTCCGTAAAGTACAGAACGAATCAGTCGCGTGATGGCAACACTAGTCGCCATTCCTAACGCAAGCCCGACCAGGGCCGGCCGCATTCCGTCCAACAGCATCAGGCTCAGCACCCGTTCCCGCTCTGCACCTAACGCCATGCGAATGCCGATCTCCGGCGTTCGCTGCGTAACCAGGTATGACAGGACACCATAAAGGCCTACCGCGGCCAGCAGCAAAGATAATCCCGCAAAACTCAGTACCAGAGTTGCAGTGAAACTCGAATTTGTGGTGGATTCACCGACAATTTGTTCCATTGTCAGTATGTTCTTGACGGGAAGATCAGGGTCAAGAGAAGCGATTACCTTCTGGATAGGAGTGGCAAGTGACATTACATCCTTTGCGGAGCGCACAACCAGTACGGAATCTGCGGAATTGCCCGGAATGCCTGCTAAGATGGGAAACCACATCATGGGGCGGGCCGGGCGGCCGATCTGATAGCTCGTATTACCCAGGACTCCTATGATCTCGTAATTCTCTCCTTGTGGGGTCCGCCACTCCACACGCAGGTGTTTTCCAATGGGATCTTCTGCAGGGAAAAATTGGTGAACGAGTTCCTGGTTTACGATCACATATTTGTCGTGACCTAGTCGCTCATTCTCAGAAAAGAATCGCCCTCGGATTAGGAGAATCTTCAGTGCAGAGAAATAGTCGGGATCGGCTGTGCGGTATGCGGCAAAGTGGTGTTCTTCAGGTGGCTGAGCCGGATGCTCAGGAATCCAGAATTCGTGATCGCCATAATAGCCATCGCCAGGCACAACGTTTGTAAGTCCGGCCGCCTGTACACCCGGAAGATGACGCACCTTCTCCAGTAACTGTGTGTCGAAATTTACGATCTGTTCGGGTTTAGAGTATTTGTCTCCGCGCAAGAAGTAGTTCATGGTCAGCACGTTCTTTGTTGTGCAGCCCAAGTTAACGCCTCGAAGACGCAGAAAACTCCTGAAGAGCAGGCCCGCAGCGACGAGCAGGACAACCGTCAAAGCAACCTCGCCGGTCAGCAAGGCTTTGCGCAGTGACGTGCGAGACGCACTTCCGCCAATTCCTCGCGAGTTCTCCTGCAAAGCCGAAAGCACAGCACCGCCGCTCGCTGAGAAGGCGGGCAGCAGGCCGGCTAGAACTCCCGCCAACAGTGTGATTCCGAGCGCAAACGCAAGTGCCATGCTGTCGAGGTGAACGCCATAGGCGCGCGGCAGTTCTTCCCAATGAGTGGTCAACCAACGAGTCCCAGCAGTCGCGAATAACAGACCGACGGTTGCTCCACTCAGACAAATCAGCAGGCTCTCCGTGAGTTGCTGCCGAACCAGGCTAAGGCGGCTGCTTCCGAGGGCTGTGCGTATCGCCATTTCTCTCCTGCGAGCAGCCGACCGCGCGACGAGCAGGTTCGAGAGATTGAGACACGCGATGAACAGTAGGCAAACCACCGCTGCTAGGAGTACGTACAGAGGCCTCTTCACTTCTCCGACTATGTCTTCCAGCAGCGCTCTTGCAATGGCACCCTGCTCAACTGGTCCGGTGCCGTTGAAGCGAAGGTAAATCTGATGTTGGACAGCGCTGAGTTCCTGAATGGCGGCAGTCGCATTGACGCCTGCCCTTAGACGCCCTAACACGTAGCCGATATGATCGTAATGGCTCCGCTGGGTCTCACGGGGTATTTCAACTTGCCATGGCACCCATAACTGAATCTTCGGATTCGGATATCGAAACCAGTCAGGAAGGACCCCAATGACCGTGTACAGCTGACCGTTGAGTCGAACTGTATTCCCCAGAAGCGCTGGATTGTGGTTAAAGCGGCGCTCAAAAAAGCGCCAGGAGAGCATCACCGTGCGTGCGGCGCCAGCATTGTCGTCAGCCGGCGTGAAGGACCGCCCCAGCGCTGGACTGATTTCTAGAGCGGAGAACAAATTCCACGAACAGGTGCCCGCGTTGAGGAATTCGGGAAGTTGGCCATCACTGGCGGACATATTGAATCCTGTCCAGCGCCATATGGCCATCTGCTCATAGCCGTGTGAGACGTTCTGCCAATCATAAAAATCGCCCGGGGCCACTATGTTTCCGGAATCCGGTTTTGAGAGATCATCCTGACTGTAGATTGCGACGAGGCGGTCCTGGTGAGGAAACGGCAATGGACTCAATAGAACGGAGTGAATCACGGTGAACAAAGAGACGCTCGCTCCGATGCCGATTGCCATCACCAGAATTGCCACTACAGTGAAGCCCGGCGTCCGCAGAAGAATGCGGGCTGCATATCTAAGATCCCGCCCAAGCCCCTCTAAGGGTGGCAATCCCCTGCGGTCGCGCACCGCTTGGCGGACCTGCTCCACGCCGCCCAATCTGATGAGAGCCTGTCGACGTGCTTCCTCGGGCGTCATACCGGCCCGCAGATTATCGTCGGTATGCATCTGGAGAATGCTTTCGAGCTCATCGGCGAAATCCTGATCCGAACCATGTCCGCCTATGGTGGTTCGGCAGCGCGTCCATAGTCGACGGATCTTACCCATCAGCCCTCCTCAGAAGGCGAGAAGAAGCGGTCCACGATCGCCGTCGTTTCTTGCCATTCGCGTGTCTGACGTTCGAGGTGCTTTCGCCCTGCTCGTGTCAGTTTGTAGAACTTGGCCCTGCGATTGTTATCAGAGACACCCCATTCAGAAGTGATGGCCCCCTCCTGTTCAAGCTTGAGTAGCGCCGGATAGAGAGTGCCGTAATTGAGAGATAGCCGATCGCCGCTGATCTGCTCAATCCGCTTCGCAAGCCCGTATCCGTGCTGCGGCCCCATGGTCGCCAAAGTTTGCAATACCATCAACGATAAAGTTCCCAGCCAAATCTCGCTCTTATCTGCCATGAGACTCCTATTGGAAGCCCATATATAGCAGACCTTCTATGGGATTGCAATATGTCTTCAGGATTATGCAACAAACCTCGGCTACCGCATTTAGTCCCGTCGTGTTGGGCTTAAGTAGTATCGAGTTATCGGGAGAGTCGCCTCGGGGAGTTTCACCCCGAGGCGCTCGCAGAACCGGACAGGACACTCTCGCGTCATCCGGCTCCCATCATGGAGCCACGCTACGTGCCAACTGCCAGTGAGCAAACAACTCTGGACGACGACGCGAGAGGCTCGCGATCCAGTGCCTAGCTTTCCGGAGGTGGGTGCGTAGCTTTTTGTATTTACGCTTGGCCCAAAAGACCAGCTCTCGGTCCAGTTGGCGCGTGATCGAATGGAGCGCCGTGCGGTAGAACCGCCCATAATATTGGAGCCAGCCTCGGATGATGGGATTGTAGAGCCGAGACAGATCTTCGATCGCCTTATCGCTACACGTAGGTAGTTTCCAGCTCCGAATCGTGTTTCGGATCGCCTTCGCTGCTTTGGTGGAAATTGCTGGACTGAAGTTCAGGAAGACCTTGCCAGTGCGACTCTTTGATCTTCGCGGTCGAAACTCGTATCCTAGAAAATCAAATTTCTCATTGGTGTGTCTTCCCTTCCGCAACTCATCCTTGCAATAGACGATCTTCGTCTTCTCCAGATGAAGTTCCAGTCCGCAGTTCCGCAAGCGTTCACCGATGGCCGTCCTCACTTCCTTGGCTTCCCTCTCTGTCCTGCAGTGCACGATGACATCATCGGCGTACCTCTCAAATGGCACATGAGGATAGTTCGCCGCCATCCATCGATCTAATGAGTAATGCAGAAACAGATTAGCGAGCAGTGGGCTGACTACGCCACCTTGCGGCGTACCCTTTTCCCGGGGAACCAATCGCCCGTCCTCCTCTTGCACTGACGCTTTCAGCCAGCGTTCGATGTAGAGAACCACCCACCGCTGCGACGCGTGTTTCTTCACCGCTCGTAACAGTAGACTTTGATCCAGATTGTCGAAAAAGGCCTTGATGTCGAGGTCTATGACCCAGTCATAACGCCAGCATCGCTGTCGCGCCTGACCCACAGCATCCAACGCCGACTTCCCCGGCCGATAGCCGTAGGAGTCTGCATGGAACCTTGAGTCCACTTCCGGCTCCAGTCTTGCTTTCGCAACCTGTTGTGCGATTCGATCCGCTACAGTGGGAATTCCCAGACTTCTTTCTCCACCACTCTTCTTCGGTATCTTCACTGTCCTGACTGGTGGTGGAAAGTAGCTTCCCGATGCCATTCGATTCCAAATCTTGTAAAGATTCTTCTTCAGCTCCCTTTCAAAATCCTCGATCGACTGTCCATCGGTCCCTGCTGCCCCTTTATTCGCTTTCACCCGCTGATACGCTTCCCAGACCTCCTTCTTCGAAATACAAAACGGCTTTGCCTTCTTCCTCGGGCTC
>Ga0137372_10001157_pt1 | contig 25465 bp, 22 predicted proteins | sample SagtaG_6_FD_104911 | JGI IMG/M metagenome (GOLD analysis project Ga0137372, IMG submission 104911) | Vadose zone soil microbial communities from Sagehorn Ranch, Mendocino, California, USA - Sage1_R_60_16 metaG | ecosystem: Environmental > Terrestrial > Soil > Vadose zone | place: USA...
CGAGCGCGCCGTGGATTCAGCGGCCCGCGATTTCAACGTCGATACCCGTGTCGCGGCCGATCTCGACCCGGAGGCGCTGCGGGCGCTCGTGGACACCCCGCCCATGCTCGCCGAGCGCCGGGCGGTCGTGTTGCGCGGTATCGAACAGCTCAGGAAGAAGGGCAAGACCCGCGACGAGTTGCTGCGCTACCTCGACAATCCCAACCCCAGCACCGTGCTGATCCTCATCCAGGGTGAAGGCGACGCCGACGCCGATCTCGCGGCGCGGGCCACGGCCGTGCAGGTGGATCGCTTGAGCCCCGACCGGGTCGGCCGCTGGGCGACGCACCGCGCGGGACGGGTGGGCCTGGCGATCGCGCCCGAGGCGGTGGAGCTGCTGGTCGCGGCCGTGGGCAACGACCTCGGGGAGCTCGCCCAGGAGCTCGAGAAGCTCGCGGCGCTCGCGCACGGGCGGACCGCCACGCGTGAGGACGTGACCGCGGCGGTGGGCGTCCGTCAGGGCGCGACCGTCTTCGACCTCGTGGACGCGACGCTGGAGCGTCGCGCCCCCGACGCCGCCCGGCTCGCCGGTCTGGTACTCGAGCAGGCGGGCGTGACGGGAGTGCGGGTCGTCACGGCGCTGGGGACGGCGCTGCTCGCGACCGCCCTCGCCCGCGCCGAGCTGGACCGCGGCACTCCCCACGCACGCCTCGAAGACGTGGTGTTCCGCCATCTCCAGGCCGCCCGGCCCTACGGGCTCCGCAACTGGCGCGAGGAGGCCGCGCGCTTCGCCCGCTGGGCGAACGGCTGGACGCACGCTGAGCTGGCGCGCGCCATCCGCCGCACGCTCGCGGCGGACCAGGCCCTGAAGGGCACGGGGACGTCGGACGAGCGGGGAATCATCCTGCAGCTGGTGATCGAGTGCGCGCTGCGCGCTCGGGAGGCTGCATGAGGGCGGTCGGACTGGTGGTCGCCTTCCTGTCAGTCTGTCCGACCGTCCGACTGTCCAGCCAAGGCGGCGATCCCCGTCTCCAGGCCGCCGTGCAGCTCGCGCAGGCGGGTCGGACCGACTCCGCGCGCGCGGTGGTGCGTCGCCTGCTCACGAGCCTTTCCCCTCAGGATTCCGCCTACCCGCAGGCGCTATACACGCAGGGCATCCTCGCGCCCGACGCCGCTACGGCCGCGACGAGTCTGCAGCGCGTGGTAGTCGAGTACGGGTGGTCGCCGTGGGCGGACGACGCGTTGCTGCGGCTGACGCAGTTGTATTGGGCCCAGGGGGACATCGCCGCCACGGTGCAGGCGGCCGAGCGACTGCGCCGCGACTACCCGGACTCGCCGGCCAAGGCAAAAGCCGACTTCGTGGGCGCGCGTGCCTACTTCGACCTGAAGGACGAGGCGCACGGGTGCCAGCTGATTCAGGAGGCGCTGGCGGGCGCCGGGGACGACGTCGAATTCCGGAACCAGGTGAGCTTCTACGCCACCCGCTGCGCGACGCCCCCCGTCGTCACCGGCACGCCGGCGGCGGACTCGACGGCGGCGGCACCCGCGACGCCGATCTTCGCCGTCCAGGTCCTCGCCGTGAAGAGCGCGACGCAGGTGGACGACATGCTGACGCGACTCAAGGTGATGGGGTTCGACGCGCGCGTGGTGCGGGACACGAGCGGATTCTTCAAGGTGCGCGTGGGACGCTACGCGACGCGTGAAGAGGCGCAGCGCACCCTGCAGCGGCTCAAGACACGGGTCGGGGGACAGCCGTTCATCGTGGAGGAGCCGTGACGCCCCCGCCGCCGTCCCGGGTCGCGGAGTCCGACGCGCCCGACACGCCGCTGATGCAGCAGTACCGCGAGATCAAGGCGCGGTATCCGCAGACCATTCTGTTCTTCCGGATGGGCGACTTCTACGAAATGTTCGAGGACGACGCCAAGCTCGCCGCGCGCGAGCTGGGCCTGACCCTCACCTCGCGCAACAACGGCGGGGCCGCCGAGGTCCCGCTCGCCGGGGTGCCCGTCAAGGCGGCCACCGAGTACCTGCGCCGTCTCGTCGCCAAGGGCCACCGCGTCGCGATCTGCGAGCAGGTGGAAGACCCGAAGCTCGCCAAGGGACTCGTGCGCCGGGCGGTGGTCGAGACCGTCACGCCGGGCTCCGTGCTCGCCGAGGATTGGCTGGCGCGCGAACGAAACAACTTCCTCGTCGCCTGCGCCCCCCGGGGCGAGAATACCGGCGTCGCCGCGCTCGACGTGACCACCGGCGAGTTCATCTGGGAGAGCGTCCTCCCCGCCGACCTTCCCCTCGCGCTCGCGCGTTTCGAGCCGCCCGAGATCGTCGTGCCGGCCGGCAGCCGGCCCCCGCTCGCCCCGGACGCCGTCACGGTCACCGAGCGCGAGCCGTGGGAGTTCGACCCCGAGCTCGCCCGGGAGGACCTGATCCGCGCCTACGGGCTCGCCTCGCTCGACGGGCTCGGCGTCGAGGCCGGGGATGGCGCCGCCCTGGGCGCCGCCGGGGCGCTGCTGCGGTACGCCCGGGAGCTCAAGCCGGGCGGCCTGCCGCACCTCGCGCGCCCGCGGCTCGTCCGCCGCGGCGACGTGTTGCCGCTCGACGAGATGACGCGCCGGAACCTGGAGCTCGTCGAGCCGTTGCGCCCCGGGGCGGCCGGGACCACGCTGCTCGAGGTGCTGGACCGGACCCGGACGCCGATGGGGGCGCGCCTGCTGCGGCGCTGGCTGCTCGCCCCGCTCGTGGACCCGGCGCCGATCGGCGCGCGGCTCGACGCCGTCGACGTGCTCGCGCAGGACGCGCGCGGGCGCGATCGGCTGCGCGAGGCGCTGGACGGCGTCCGCGACCTCGAGCGCCTCGCGGGCCGCGCCGCCCTGGGGCGCGCGACGCCCCGGGAGCTGGGCGCCCTGCGCGATTCGATTCAGCGCCTCCCCGACGGCCACGCGGCCCTCGACGGCCTGGAGCGGCGTGAGCGCTCGGCGCTCCTCGAGACGGCGGCCGGGTTCGACCTGCTCGCCGATCTGGGGGAGGAGCTGGCCCGCGCGCTCGTGGACCGCCCCCCCCCGCAGCTCGGGGACGGCGACGCGATCCGGCCCGGCCACGATCGCGCGCTCGACGAGCTGCGCGACGCGCGCGACGGCGGCAAGGCGTACATCGCCGGGCTGCAGACGCGCGAGCGCCAGCGCACCGGGATCACCTCGCTCAAGGTCGGCTTCAACAAGGTGTTCGGGTACTACATCGAAGTGACGCGGCCCAACCTGGAACAAGTGCCGGCCGACTACGAGCGGCGCCAGACGCTCACGGGCGCCGAGCGGTTCGTGACGCCGGAGCTGAAGGAGTACGAGGCCCGCGTGCTCGGCGCCGAGGAGCGCATCGGCACGCGCGAGGCCGAGCTCGTGGACGCCGTGCGCCGCCGGGTGGCGGACGCCATCGGGCGCGTCCAGCACACCGCTCAGCGGATCGCGGAGCTCGACGTCTGGGCCGCGCTCGCCGACCTCGCCCACCGCGAGGGCTGGGTGCGGCCGGAGGTCAGCGACGGCTTCGCCATCCGGCTCGAAGGCAGCCGCCACCCGGTGGTCGAGCGGATGATGCCGCGTGAAGCGTTCATCCCCAACGACGTCACGCTCGATGAGGCGGGCCACGTCATCGTGCTCACCGGCCCCAACATGGCGGGGAAATCCACGTTGCTGCGGCAGGTGGGGCTGTGCGTGCTCCTGGCGCAGATGGGTTCGTTCGTCCCGGCCCGGCGGGCGCTCGTGGGGGTCGTGGACCGGCTGTTCACGCGGGTCGGCGCCTCGGACAACCTGGCGCGCGGCCAGTCCACTTTCATGGTGGAGATGAGCGAGACCAGCGCGATCCTCCACGGCGCGAGCGCGCGCAGCCTCGTCCTCCTCGACGAGATCGGCCGCGGCACCTCGACCTACGACGGCGTGGCCATCGCCTGGGCCGTCACCGAATTCCTCCACAACCGCATCGGCTGCAAGACGGTGTTCGCCACGCACTATCACGAGCTCACCCAGCTCACCGAGGAGCTGGCGCACGCCCGCAACTTCAACGTCGCGGTGCGCGAGGTCGGCGACGAGGTGGTCTTCCTCCACCGCCTGGAGCCGGGCGGCGCGGACCGCTCCTACGGCATCCACGTCGGCCGGCTGGCGGGCCTGCCCGCCGACGTGGTGAGTCGCGCCTGGCAGGTGCTGAAGCTGCTCGAAGCGGGACACCACGTCGCCGACGGCCGGCTTCCCGCGCCACCGGACGCGGCCCAGCTCGCCCTGTTCGGCGCGCCGCACGCCGCGCCCCCGGCGCACCCGCTCCTGACGGAGCTGGGCGAGTTGGACGTGAACGCGCTGTCGCCGCTCGAGGCGCTGAACCGCCTCGCGGCCTGGAAGAAGCGGCTGGAGGACCGGCCGTGAGGCCGTGGGCGTTGGGGCTGCTCGGCGCCGCGGCCGTGTGGGCCTGCGGCAAGCCGGCACCGCCCCGGGACGCCGGGGCCGGCGACGCCCCCTCGCCGTCCGAGGAGCCGCCGGTGGCCCTGAACCCGGCGCCGCCGATCCAGTACCCGCCGCGGCTCTACGACCAGCGGGTCGAAGGCGAAGTGGTGCTGCGGCTGTTTATCGATTCCACGGGGCGACTCGTTCCTGAATCCACGAAGGTCGCCGAATCGAGCGGCTATTCGGGGCTGGACTCGGCGGCGGTGGCGGGGGCGCCGCGACTGCGCTACGCACCCGCGAAGCGGCACGGCATCGCCGTTTCCACGCTGTTCCTCCAGCCGATCCAGTTCCGGCATTCGCAGGCGTCCCAGCCTGGGGCCGCCCCCGCCCCCGCGGCGCCCGCCGCGATCGTTCCCGAGCCGATGCCCATCACGCGTCCGCCCGTGCGCCGGGACACGACGACGCGCCGCGACACCACGCCGCGTCGGGATACGACGAAGCGCCGAGACACCACGCCTCCACCTCCCAAGCCGGTGACCGACACCGGTGGCCGCGGCGCTTCTGCCCCCCCACGCTAAGCCGTACGCCACCGTCCTCGAGACGATCGGCTGGACGCCGCTCATCCGGCTGAACCGGGTGTCGGTGGGCCTCAAGACGCCGATCTGGGCCAAGGCGGAGTTCTTCAACCCCGGCGGCTCGGTCAAGGACCGCATCGGCGTGGCGATGATCGAAGCGGCCGAGCGGGAAGGGCGGCTCAAGCCCGGCGGCCTCATCGTCGAGGCGACGAGCGGTAATACCGGCGTGGGCCTCGCCATCGCCGCGGCGGTGAAGGGCTACCGCTGCGTGTTCACGATGCCCGACAAGATGTCGCAGGAGAAAGCGCGGCTGCTGCGCGCACTCGGCGCCGAGGTGATCATCACCCCCAGCGCCGTCGCGCCCGACCACCCCGACAACTACATCATGAAAGGCCGCGCCATCGCCGCGGCCCACGCCAACGCCATCTTCGCCGACCAGCACTACAACCCCGTGAACCCGGAGGCGCACTACCGCACCACGGGCCCCGAGATCTGGGAGCAGACGGAGGGCCGCGTCACGCACTTCGTGTGCGCGCCCGGCACCGGCGGGACGGTCAGCGGCGCCGGCCGATTCCTGAAGGAGAAGAACCCCGCCGTCCGGGTGATCGCGGGTGATCCCGCGGGCTCGATCTACGCGGAGTACGCCCGCACGCACCGCAAGAGCGAGGGCGCGCCGTACAAGGTCGAGGGGATCGGGGGGGACAAGATCCCGACGTCGCTGCATTTCGACGTGGTGGACGAGTGGATCACCGTCACTGACAAGGATGCGATGCTGATGGCGCGCCGCCTGGCGCGGGAGGAGGGACTGTTCGTGGGCGGCTCGACGGGCGTGAACGTGGTGGCCGCGCTCGAGGTCGCCCGGCGGGTCAACGACCCGCGCGCCCTCATCGTGACCGTGCTGTGCGACACCGGGGAGCGCTACCTGTCCAAGGTCTTCAATGACGAGTGGCTGCGGGAGAATCAAATCATCGACGCCGAGCGCGCCACCGTGGCGCAGCTGCTCAGCGCCAAGGCCAACGGCAGCGGTGCGCCGCCCCTGGTCTCCGTGGGGCCGCAGGCCACGGTGCGCCAGGCGCTGAACCTCATGAGCACCTACAACGTCTCCCAGCTGCCGGTCCTCGACGGCGACAGCGACGTCGGCGCCGTCGCCGAGCAGAGCCTCATGGCGCGGGCGCTGAGCGACCCGGCGGCCCTCGATCGCCCGGTGCGCGAGGTGATGGACGCGCCCTTCCCCGTCGTCGACGAGCACTGGCCGGTGGAGCGGCTCACCGCGCTCCTGAAGCGAGAGACGCCCGCCGTCCTGGTGCGGCTCGACGGCCGGATCGCGGGGATCGTGACGCGCTACGACCTGCTGCACCAGCTCGCGGGCATCCGCTGATGAAGATCACCGTGCTCGCGGGCGGGGCGACGGCCGAGCGGACGGTGTCGTTCGCGAGCGCCGCGCAGGTCGTCGCCGCATTGCGCGAGCGGCAGCATGAAGTCCGCGTCGTCGATACGACCGGCGGCCTGCTCACCGCCGAGGACGAGCGGCGGTTGCTCACCGGCGACGTGGGCCGCGCCCTGCCGGACCTCGCGGACCTCGACGAGCGCGAGCGGCGCTTCCTGTCGGAGCGGATCGCGACCCTCCCCGCCGTGACCGGGGCCGAGGTGCTGTTCCCCTGCCTTCACGGCGGGCGCGGCGAGGGCGGCACGCTCCAGGCTGTGCTCGACGTGATCGGCGTCCCCTACACGGGAAGCGGCGCGCTCGCGAGCGCGTTGGCGATGGACAAGGACCTCTCCAAGCGTCTGTTCCGCGCCGCGGGCGTCCCCACGCCGGCGTGGTTCATGGCGCCGGTGGCCCCCGAGGACATCACGACCGCCCTCGGCTGGCCGGTGATCATCAAGCCCTCCAAGCAGGGATCGACCGTGGGGCTCACGCTGGTGAAGCAGGCCGAGGACCTCGACGCCGCGGTCGCCGAAGCGGCCCGCCACGACGACGAGGTCATGGCCGAACAGTTCATCCCCGGCCGCGAGTTCACCGTCGGGATCCTGGGCGACGTGCCGCTCCCTGTGGGCGAGATCATCCCCAAGCACGAGCTCTTCGACTACGAGTGCAAGTATACGCCCGGCATGTCGGAGGAGGTGTTCCCCGCAAAGGTGGACGCCCGGCTCGCCCGCCAGCTCCAGGAGCTGGCGCTCACGGCCCACCGCGCGCTGAAGCTCGGCGGCTATTCCCGCGTCGACTTCCGCGCGACGGCCGAGGGCGACATCTTCTGCCTGGAAGCCAACACGCTCCCCGGCGTGACGCGCACCAGCCTGTACCCGCAGGCCGCCCGGGCCGCGGGGATCGAGTTTCCGGAGCTGTGCGAGCGCATCTGCCGCCTCGCCCGGAACTTGGGGGGGCGGTCGCGGGGATAATGAAGGGATGGAGGCACAGCGGGTTTTCGGCATGACGCCATGGGTGCGGCGGCTGTTCGCCGCCAACTTGCTCGTCTTCGTGCTTCAGGAGACGGTGCTCGGCTCGCGCTTTCGCACGGCGTTCGGCTTCGCCCCCATGAAGGCGTTCGCGCATCCGTGGACGTTCATCACCTATCTCTTTCTTCACTACAACCTCCTACACCTCGCCTTCAACCTGCTCGGTCTGTTCGTATTCGGGCCGAAAGTCGAGGAGCGCCTGGGTGGGAGGGGCTTCCTGCCCTACTACTTCGCCTGCGGGATCGGCGGGGCGCTTTTGTCCCTGGCGCTGACGCAGGTGGTGCAGGTGGACCTGATCGTCGGCGCCTCGGGCGCGGTGCTGGGCGTCGCCCTCGCGTACGCCTGGTTCTATCCCGACGCTGAGATCTTCGTCTTCCCGCTGCCCGCGCCGATCCCCGCGCGCTGGCTGGTGGTGTTCGCCGTCGCGGCCAACCTCGCCCTGGCCTTCCTCCCCGGAGCGAGTGGCGTCGCCTACCTCGCCCACCTGGGCGGCATGGGGACGGGGTTCCTCTGGCTCAAAGTCCGCAGCCGGCGCGAAGGGGGCTGGGCGGCGCCTGCACCGGCATCGGCCGTGCCGGGGGTCCTGGTGCACCCGGTCCCGCGCGCCGGTCGCGCCGCCGGCACCGCGGGACGCGCGCGGCGCGAGGGGAGCAGCGACCGGACGCAGGCGGAGCTGGATCGCCTGCTCGACAAGATCTCGGCGCACGGCCTCGATAGCCTCACGCCGGCGGAGCGCAAGTTCCTCGCCGAGATGAGCGGCAAGATGCGCGACCGACACTGACGCCTCCCATGCTCTCGCTGCTGCTGCTGCTCCTCCCGCAGGACTCCCTCTACGCCCACGCCGAGTCGCTCCTCGCCCAGCGCAACCTCCCCGCGGCCCGCCGCGTCGCCGAACGGCTGGTCGCCGACCACCCGGACGACCCGCGCTCGCACTTCCTCCTCGGGCGCATCTGGTTCTTCTGGCCCACCGTGGGCCGCTACCAGGCGCTCGAGCAGTTTCGCCTCGCGTCCCGGCAGGCGCCGCAGGAGCCCGAGCCGCTCTACTGGCAGATCCGGGTCGGACAGCGCCTGGGAAGCGACGAGGGTGAGCGGATGATGCGCGAGGCGATCCTCAAGATTCTTGCCCTCCAGCCAGACTACCGCGACTGCTGGGACGCCTTCAGTCAGCTCTACCACTCCGCCGACATCTGGCGTCAGGCGGACCGCGCCCTGGCGCGCCATCCCGACGACCCGGTGGCGCTGGCCCATCGCGCGGAGATCGCCGTCGCCCTGGAGGAAGCCGAGCGCGCCGACTCGCTGGCGGCGCTGGTGCTGGCCCGGCGCCCGCATGACGTGCAGGCGTATCTGTGGCGCGCCGAGGCCGCTTTCCAGCGGGGCCGCGATGCGGCGGGCACCGTGTGGTACGACTCCGCTCTCACCTACGCCGACCTCGACTCGACCGAGGCGATCTGGGAGCAGGCGTGGCCGATCGCGTCGTCGGACGAGATCCGGGTCTACGAGCGCACCGCGCCGGGCCAGCTGCGGCTGTTCTTCGAGTGGTTCTGGGGAAAGCGGGATCCCAACCTCACGACGCCCGAGAACGAGCGTCTCGCCGAGCACTACCGCCGTCTCGCCTACGTGCGCAACGCCTTCCATCTGCTGCACCCGCAGAGCCTGTACTACCGGTCGCCGTCGCGCCGCGCGCTAGTGGCCGCCGGCGCGCGCACGCTCGCCGGCCGCCTCGTCCCCGAGGGAACGGACTCGGCGGCGCTCCCTGACTCTTCGCGGCTGGTCTACCGCACACCGCCCGGCGTGAGCCTCCTCGGCCCACGCGACAGCGCCGCGTTCTTCAGCGGCGCGGGGCCGGACATTCGTGCTGTGGCCGACACCAATGGTCGCCTCGTGACCGCACAGAGCGGCCTCGACCCGCGCGGTCTGCTGTGGCTGCGTCACGGCGCCCCCGACGAGCGGGTGACGGGCGTGCTCGATCCGCTGCACCCACAGCGGGTCGCGAACGCGGACCTGGACCTGGAGAGCTGGCTCTACGACACACCGGACGGCCCGCTGACCATCGCGTTCGTGCGAGGCAGCGCGGGCCTGAACGGCGGACGCTTCGGCGGAGACTTCATCTTCTATCCGGTCACGGGACATCAGGTGCAAAGCGCCGAGCAGCTGCTCGCCACCGATGAGACGCGGATCCCCGCGGAGCTGCCGGTGCGCACCTGGATGGTGTTCTTCCGCGGGGACCGCCCGCTCACGACCGCGCTGTACGCCAAAGCCGTCGCACCGCGAGCCGCGATGGTCGTGTGGGACGCGCGCAGCGCGGAGGAGATCGCCCGCGCCGCGGGGTCGGGTGTCCTCGCCGCGACGCTGCGGCCCGGCACCTACGCCTTGGGCTTCGACGTCGCCGACGGGGACAAGCTGGGCCGGGCGCGCGCGCGGTTGGCGGTGCCCCGGTTCCGGCCCGACACGCTGACGCTGGCGGGAATCGCGCTCGCGCCGGGCGACACGCTGCTCGATCGCGACGCCGCCCTCGCGGCGATGCCCGCGGATCTCACGTACCGCTCGGGGACGCCCCTCGTCGCCTACGCGGAGGTGTACGGCGTACAGGGAGACTCGCTCGGCCGCGCGCGCTATCGGGTCCGGTACTCGTTCGCGCCGGTGCGGGGCGGCGGCGCGGTCGTGCTCGAGTTCACGCGCGAGACGCCGGCGCGCCCCGTCGTGGCGGAGCAGTTGGTGATCGAGGCGGGGCGGGTGCGGTCGGGGCGCTATCGCGTGGCGATGGCGGTGACCGATCTCGCGACCGGGGCGACGGCCGAGACGCGAGGCACCGAAATCACGGTTCACTGACCGGCCGCGCGACGGATGTCAAGGGCGTCACCGTCGACGCGAGACTTGTCCCACCGCTTGACCGCGTCCAGATTGGGCCCGGACCCCGGTCCCAATGCTCGTCAATCTCGTTCCGGAGTTCCTCGCTTGCGTCGCCGCGCCCGATCCCGTCGCGGCCTACCACGGCTATCTCGATCGCCACCGTCCCGTCCTGAAGAGCTACTGGGACAACTACGTGCTGGACCTCGAATCGCCCCACGCCGAGCGGGTGATCGTCGACGCGCTCCGCGCCGAGCGCGGCGACTTGGAGCGTCTCCTCGACGACGTCGACGTCGAGCACATCGCGCAGGACGCGTTGCAGCGCGCCCTCGAGCTGCTGGAAGGCGACTGCCCCGTCGACCTCTACCTCATGGTCGGCGTCGGCGCGGCGAACGCGGGCGAGCTCGTCGTCGGCGGGCGCGGCGTCGCCTTCGTGTGTCTCGAGCACTTCACCGGCAAGGCCAACCCCCACACCAGCGGCCTGGGGCTCGCCCCGCACCTCTTGCCGCTGTGGATCGCGCACGAAGTGGCGCACGCGGTGCGCTACACCTCGCCCACCAGCCGCGCGGCGCTGCGCCGCTTCGTGTCCGAGGCGGGGGGCTATTACGATTATTGGGACACGGGGAGCCGGGCGACGCTGCGCGAGCTGCTCGTCAACGAGGGGATCGCGGTCGCGGCGGCGCAGACGGTGGCGCCGGGCTTCGAGCCGTGGGAATATTTCGGCTACAGCCGCCGCCAGTACCGCCGCATCCGCGAGCTCGACGCCTTCCTGCGCCGAGCCGCCGCCCCCGACCTCGAGGGCTGCGGGCTGGGCCTCAGGCTGCGCTGGCTGTCGAGCGGACTGTCGCCGGCGGCGCGGCTCGTGGCCGGGCGGGTGCTCCCCGAGCGCAGCGGCTACTATCTGGGGTGGCGGCTCGTGGAGAGCTACCTCGGCGAGCACGGCGTGGCATCCACGGTACGGGCGGCGTGCCCCGAGTTCCAGCAGGCGGACGATCGTGCGATGGGGGTCCAGACGGCGTGAGCCCGAAACGCAAGAGCGACGTGGTGGAGCGGCGCCGCAACCGGCCGCTGCGCGAGGTGCTCGACGAGTTCCTCGAGCACGCGCGCGAGTTGACGCGGCGCGCGCGGGACATGACTCCCGTGGAGCTCGACTACGCCGAGCAGCGGCTGGAATGGCTCGCGGACGAGGTGTGGCGGCTGGTCACTGGCCAGGAGCCCCCGCAGTGAGCGGCGCGTTCAAGATCACCGTCACCAAGGAAGATCTGGTGTTCGCGGCGGCGCATTTCATCACGCTCCCCGGGCACCGCTGCGAGGCCCTGCACGGCCACAACTACCGCGTCGGCGCGGCCGTCGAAGGCGGCCTGGAGCCGGAGACGTGGTTCGTCCTTGACTTCATCGCCCTGAAGCGCCTCCTGAAGCAGCTCACCGAAGAGCTGGACCACCGCGTGCTCCTGCCCGCGCACAGCCCCAAACTGGCGATCACCGAGCGCGGCGACGCGCTCGCCGTCGCCTATGACGGCCGGGAGCGCTACGTTTTTCCCAAGCGCGATTGCGTGCTGCTCCCGATCCCCAACACCACCGTCGAGATGATCGCCCAGCACTTCGCCAGCCGGGTCCGCGAGGCCCTGCGCGCCGCGGGCGCCCCGCACGTGCGCGCCATCGAGATCGAGATCGAGGAGAACTTCGGACAGTCGGCGAGTTATCGCGAAGTGTTTGACTGAAGGCGTCACTTCCCGACACAAAAACTCGCGAACACCCGATCCAGCACATCATCGGGCGTCACGACGCCGATGAGGTCGTCGAGCGCCAGCACCGCCGAGCGCAGGTGCGTCGCCGCGGCCGCGGCCTCGACCCCCGCCGCGCGGGCGGCGGCGAACTCATCGAGCTCGGCCAAGGCTCGCTCCAGCGCGTCGCGGTGCCGGGCCCGCGTCACCACGGGCTCGACGTCACCCAGCGTGAGCAGCTTCCCGAAGGCGACCTCGGCGAGCCGGCGGCGCAGCTCCGTGAGCCCGTCGCCCGTCACGACGGAAACGCCAAGGTCGGACGCAACGAGATCGGACTTAGTACGAACGCGGACGATTGGAGCAGTGACGCGAGCCAAGAACTCGTCCCGATCCCGATCTTCTATGCCTCTATGCCTCTCAGCCTCTTCGCAGTATAGGACGAGATCCGCCGCGTCCAGGTATTTCCAGCTCACCTCGATTCCCAGCCGCTCCACACGGTCGTCGCTGTCGCGCAGGCCCGCCGTGTCCACCAGCCGGAACGGAAAGCCGTCGATTGCGGCGTAGGCCTCGATCGCGTCGCGCGTGGTGCCGGGCACTTCGGTCACGATCGCCCGCTCCCGCCCCAGCAGCGCGTTGAAGAGCGACGACTTGCCCGCATTCGGCGGGCCCGCGATCACGAGTAGCGCACCTTCCCGCAAGCGCTCTCCCTCAGGCGCCGTGTGCAGCAGCCGCGCCACGCGCTCGCGCGCCGCTCGCCACGCGTTGGCCACCCGCTCGGGCCGCACCGGGCCCTCGTCTTCTTCGGGGAAATCGATCTCGTAGGCGAGCAGCGCCTCGAGCTCGAGAATCTCGCCCCGCAGCGCGTCGAGCCGCTGGGAGAGCCCGCGGTCAAGCTGCTGCAGGGCACGCCGCCGCTGCGCCGGAGCCCCGGCGTCGATCAGATCCGCCGTCGCCTCCGCCTGCAGCAGGTCCATCTTCCCGTTCAGCACGGCGCGGCGCGTGAACTCGCCCGGCGCTGCCGGCCGGGCGCCGGCGGCGGCGAGCGCTGCCACCGCGTCGGCCGGGACGAGCAGGCCGCCGTGGGTCGAGAGCTCGACGAGATCGTCGCCGGTGTAGGAATGTGGACTCGGAAAGCACACCGCGAGCACCTGATCCACGGGCTCGCCCGAGGTGGGGTGGTGGAGCTGTGCGCGGAACACGCGGCGCGGAGGGTCGGCGTGGAACGGCGCGAGGCAGCGCGCCGCGATCACGAACGCCCCGCGCCCCGACAGCCGGATCAGCGCGAGGGCGGCGCGCCCCGGGGGCGTGGCGAGGGCGACGATCGCATCGGACAACACCCTTCCCCCATCCCCCTTCCTCCTACGGAGTCTTCCCCCGCTCGCGGAGCCGGCGCTTCGCCAGGAAGTACTGCTGCGGGATACTGACCAGGTTCTGCACGGTGTAATAGAGGTTCAGCCCCGACGCGAAGCGCAGGAACACGAACGTCAGGAACGCCGGCATGAAGTACAGCAGCATCTTCGTTTGCGGGTTGGGCGGCATCCCGATCTGCCCCACCTTCGAGACCGCGAACATCGTGAGGCCCATCACCACCGGGATGATGTAGAGGGGATCCGGGCGCGACAGGTCCGGCAGCCACAGGAACGGCACGCCGCGGAATTCGATCGTATTGGCGAAGACGAAGAACAGCGCGAACAGGACGGGCAGCGGCAGGAACATCGGGAGACAGCCGCCGAACGGGTTGACGTTGTACTCCTTGTAGATCCGCATCATTTCCTTCTGCAGCTTCTCCGGGCTGTCCTTGTAGCGCTCTTGCGCGTCCTTCAGCAGCGGCGCGGCCGCCTGCATCCGCAGCTGGGAGGCCATCGCTTTCTGGTTGAGCGGCCACAGCAGCAGCCGCACCAAGATCCCGAAGAAGATCAGCACCCACCCGTAGGCGAGTCCCATCTGATCGTGCATCCAGGTGAGAATCGCCACCACCCACAGCGACACCGGGTGAATGATTGGGCGGAAGAACGACCACCCGTACGGGTTCGCGTCGTCGAGCCCGTGCCCCAGCGCGGCCAGCCTGTGGTGCTCGAGCGGCCCCACGTACACGTCGTAGCGAAACTCCCCGCCGGGCGGTACCGGCAGCGTCGCCCACACCGCCGCGCGACTGGCGATCTTCGCCGGACGATCGCCCCCCACCACCACCACACCGCCGAACTGCGGCTGGTTCTCCTGAATCGCCAGCGCGGCCGCGAAAAAGTACTTGGACTTGATCGCCACCCACTCGAACGGCCCGTCGAGGGTCGCGCGTTCTCCCGGCTTGAGCGCGCTGAAGGCCGTCTTCTGCGTCTTGGTGGCCTTGGTCACCACCGCGAACTCCCGGTAATCGAGCAGCGTGTCGGCTTCCCCCGAGCGGAAGCCGTCGCCCAGGCCCACCACCAGCACCGCCCCCGAGCCGCCGAGCCCCGACACGCGCCCGCCCACGCCGAACCGGTACTCCGCCGGGTCGAACGTGTACGTGACGCTCACCTGCGCCGCAGCCCGTCGCGTCGTAAACGTGAGGGCCTGACCTGCCTGGCTCACCTGCACGCTCGGGGCGCTCGCGGTGAATGCCAGCTCGGCGAGCGAGGCGGTGTCGGTACCGACGACCAGGCGGTGGGTGAGCAGGGCCTGCCCCGCGGGCACCAGCTGCACGTGCGGCCCCGGGTCCCCGGGGGCGAAGGAGCGGTACCGCAGCAGCTCGGCCCACACCAGCCGGGCGCCCCGCGTGCTGAAGCCGAAGCGGTACAGAGGAGAGGTCACCCACACCGTCTCGGCAGGGAGTGCGGCACTCGGGACTCCCGGCGGCCGCACCGCCGGTGCCGCCGCCGGTGTGGGCTGCGTCACAGTCGGATGGGTCGCCGCGCTGTCCGGCGCAGCGCCCGGCCGCCGCGCCGCCGGTTTCGGCGGGAACAGCACAACCGGCAGGGCGATGACGAGGAGCGTCAGGGCGATGAACAGAATGACGCGTCGTTCCACGATTCAATTCCTTGGCGTCAGGGCAACTGGGCGCCTAGCGTTTTGGCACCGGGTCGTACCCGCCCGGGTGAAACGGATGACAGCGCAGGATCCTACGGATTCCCAGCCAGCTGCCTTTCACCGCGCCGAAGCGCTCCACGGCCTCATAGGTATACCGCGAGCACGACGGCGTGAAGCGACACTGCGTGAACACCAGATGCGACAGCGTGAGCTGGTATCCCCGGATGAGCAGCAGCACGGCCCGTCGGGGCCAGCGCGCGACGTTCACGCGATGCGCCGGGCGGCCTCCGTCAATTCGGCGCGCAGGTCTGCAAAGGAGGCGGCGTAGGCCGTTCGCTTCGCGCGGATCACGAGATCGACCGGAGGGAGCGTGCGCAGCGGGTCGCGCCGCAAGAGTTCCCGCAGGCGACGTCGCAAACGATTGCGGGCCACCGCGGTCTGTTGGAATCGCGGAACGACGATTCCCAACCGCGGGTGGCCCGCTTGGTTTGCGCGCCAGGCCAGGTCGAGGCGGGGGGTGCGGATCTTCCGGCCCTCTTCCCAGCAGGCGGTGAGCTCCGTGCCGCGGCGGAGGCGCGCGCGGCGCGGCAGCCGCTCGCTCGTGCTTAGCTCCGGTGGTGCTTGGACGACAGTTGCACGGTGAGGCGCTTGCGCCCCTTCTTGCGCCGGCGCGACAGCACGGCACGCCCCCAGCGATCCTTCATGCGCTTGCGAAAACCGTGTCGATTGATGCGCCGCCGATTGCGCGGGCGATACGTCGGACCCATGGTGTCCTCTCGAAGGGCGGGAAAACTACTCGGCCGCGCGCACGGCGGTCAAGGTTGACTTTTCCACAGGGCGCCCGTACTTTCGGGCCGCCCTTGCTTTACGTCCCACCTTTTTCTTCGTCGTCATGGAGCAGTCAGTCAAAGAAGCCTGGAAGCGCCTCCTCGACGAGGCACGGCGCGAACTTCCCGACGCAACGGTCCGCACCTGGCTCGAGCCGGCCGTGCCGATCGCGCTCGACGGGGATCGTCTCGTCCTCGGCGCGCCCGACCAGTTCGCCGCCGAGTGGAACGAGAGCAAGCATGCGGCGCTGCTCGCGCGCGCGGCCGAGCGTGTGTTCGGCCGCCCCACGCGGGTGATCTTCCGCGTCCAGGAAGAGCGCCAGCACCGACCGCAGATGGACTTCTTCGTCGCGCCCCAGGGCGGCACCGCCGTGGCGGAGCGCACGACCGCGACGACGCCGCTCAACGAGCGCTACAGTTTCGACACGTTCGTCGTCGGCAAGTCGAACGAGCTCGCCGCCGCCGCCGCGCACGCCGTCGTCGAGGCGCCGGGGAAGACGTACAACCCACTCTTCATCTACGGCGCGACCGGCCTGGGCAAGACACACCTGATGCAGGCGATCGCGCACGCCGTGCTGGGGCGGCGACCCGAGACGCGCATCCTCTACGTCGGCGCCGAGCAGTTCATCAACGAAGTCATCGAGAGCATTCAGGCACGGACCATGCCGGAATTCCGGCGGCGCTACCGCAGCGACGTGGACCTCCTCCTGGTCGACGACGTGCATTTCCTCGAAGGCAAGGAAATGACCCAGGACGAGTTCTTCCACACCTTCAACGCGCTGTTCGAGGCCCGCAAGCAGATGGTGCTCACCTCCGACCGGCCGCCCAAGGAAATCCCCGGCCTCGAGGACCGGCTCATCTCCCGCTTCGAGTGGGGGATGGTCGCCGACATCGGGCAGCCCGACCTGGAGCACCGCATCGCGATCCTGCGCAAGAAGGCGCAGCAGGACCACCTCGAGCTCACCATCCCGGACGACGCGCTCCGCTTCATCGCCGAGCACATCCGCTCCAGCGTGCGCGAGCTCGAGGGCTGCATCATCAAGCTGCTGCTGTTCGCCTCCCTCAAGAACCGCGAGATCACCATCGAGCTGGCCCGCGAGGCACTCGCCGACAAGATCCGCCAGGGCGAAGACGCCGCGGCTTACAATGGCCGCCCGATGCCGAGCATCGACCGCGTGCAGGAGGTCGTGGCGCGGCGCTGGGGGGTCACGCCCGAGGGGCTGCGCTCCAAGGCGCGCACCAAGACGCTCACGGTCCCCCGGCAGGTGGCGATGTACCTGGCGCGCGACATGCTCAGCATGCAGCTCGTCGAGATCGGCCAGGCGTTCGGCGGCCGGGACCACTCCACCGTCATTCACAGCGTGGACAAGGTCGAGCGGCAGATGATGCGGGATCGCACGTTCAAGGAGCGGGTGGAGATGGCGCGGCAGGAGTTGTCCGCACTCTGACCAACATTCGGGGCGAGGAATGTGGGGACGTGTGGGATGTGGGGATAGCGACCGCCGGGCGCGCCGGCTACCAACATCACCCACAGCGCGCCCACAGCCAGTTTGGGAGCGAACGCCGTGGCGATGCGATGGTTGCGGCGGTTCCCACAGCGGCGCCGGCCCCTACTACTACTACTATGTATTTAATAGTATAGAAGTAGGACTACTTCCGGCGCGCGCACGCCTGGAAAGGGCGGCATGAAGTTCACGATCACGCGGGAACAACTTCAGGAAGGCCTCACGGCGGTGGCGGCAGCGGTGCCCGCCAAGACGACGCTGCCGGTGCTGGCCAACGTCCTCGTCGAAGCCACCAAACAGGGGCTGCGGCTGTCGGGGACCGACCTGGACATCGCCGTCAGCACCACGGTCGCTGCGGACGTGGACGCCGAGGGGGCGGTCACGCTCCCGGCGAAGAAGCTGAGCGACATTGTCCGCGAGCTGCCTTCGGCGCCGATCCGCCTCTCGGCCGCCGGGGAGCAGCGGGTGGCGATCGAATGCGGGCGCTCCCGCTTCAAACTGCTCGGCCTCCCCCGCGAGGAGTTTCCGTCCTTCCCGGCCGTCAAGTTCGACAAGGCCTGGAAGGCGTCCGCCGGCGTGGTGCACAAGCTGGTCACGCACGTCGCCTTCGCCGCTTCCACGGAAGAGAGCCGGCCGATCCTGAACGGCGTGCTGTGGGAGCTGCGCCCCGACCGCATGCGGATGGTGGCGACCAACGGTCACCGCCTGGCCAAGATGGACGTGCCCGCGAGCGGGGGCTCGACTGCCGACCTGATCGTGCCGCCCAAGGCCCTGGAGCAGATCCGCCGCCTGTACGCACCCGAGGTGGACCTCGAGGTCGCCAAGAGCGACAACCACATCGGCTTCCGTGCCGGCAGCACGCTGGTCTTCTCGCGGCTGATCGAGGGGCCCTATCCCAACTACGAGCAGGTGATCCCGCGAGAGAACGACAAGCACGCGACGATCGACAAGCTGGCGATGACCGCCGCCCTGCGGCGCATGAGCATCGTGGCGAGTGACCAGACGCACCGCATCCGGCTCGCCTTTACCGGCGGCACGGTGCGCTTTTCGGTGCAGACGCCCGACTTGGGCGAGGCGCAGGACGAGCTGCCCGTCACCTACGAAGGCGAGCCGCTCGAGATCGGCTTCAACGCGATGTACCTGCTGGAGATCCTCAAGTACATGCCGACCGACGAAGTGCGCCTGAGCTTCAAGGCCCCCGAGCGCGCGGCGACGGTGGAGCCGGTGGGGTGGAGCGATCCGGCGAGCTATATGGCGCTGGTGATGCCGCTCAGATTGGTCGACTAGTCGAGTCGCGCTTCGTGGAGTCTCTCTTCGTCGAGTCTTTCTTCGTCGAATCCCGCAGCGAGTCATTCCGCATTCGCGTCGTGTCGCGCAGGGTGTCCAGGATCGTGTCGTTGAGCAGGCTGTCGATCACGGGCGGCAAGAGCGGCGCCGTGATCGGCGTGAGCGTCAAGGTGTCGACCTCCTCCAACACTGGCGGAACGATCACGTCGGCCCCGTAGTAGCGCGCCAGGATCAGCTCCCGGCGCGCCGCCATCCGCGACGGCTGGAACACGGGGTTCGAGCTCCGGGGGAACGGTAAGGTCGCGGCGAGCGCCGCGGCCTGCTCCGCGGTGAGACGCGACGCCGGCACTCCGAAGTAGGTCTCGCTCGCCGCCTCGACGCCCCAGATCCCGGGGCCCCACTCCGCGGTGTTCAGGTACAGCTCGAGCAGCCGGTCCTTGGGCAACGCCAGCTCGAGGCGCACGGCGGTCACCGCCTCCTTGAGCTTGCGCAGCGCGCTGCGCGACGGGGAGAGGTAGAGGTTCTTCGCCAGCTGCTGGGTGATGGTGCTCGCGCCGCGCACGCGGTCGCGATGACGCCACAGCGCCAGCGCCGTCGACCAGGCGCCCGCGCCCGGCGGGACGCCGGCGGCGTCGCGGATCTCGTCGACGTCGAGACCGTGGTGGGTGCGGAACCGCGAGTCCTCCCCGATCACGACCATGCGCTGGAGGACCGGCGCGATCTGCGGCAACGGCACGAATCGGTCCGACCGACCATCGGTCCGACAGCGACCGTCAGGGAGTCCTTTAGGGTCCGACCGCAGTCGCATCATCGCGGTGCAACGCGGTGTGTGGGCACGCCACCACAGCGGTGGCGGCCACACGCCGAGCAGCCACGCCACGCCGAGCGCGACGATCCCTAGCGCCGCCCGCCGGGCGTTCCTACGTTTCTCGTCCGCCATGGACATTGCGGTCTTGCAGCAGCGCCTCCAGAGCGCCCTCGGAGAGGAATTTACCGTCGGGCCCCTGCTCGGCGAAGGCGGGTTCGCGGCCGTCTTCCGCTGCCGGGAGGCCTCGCTGGGCCGCGACGTGGCGATCAAGGTGCTCGACCTTGATCGCGCCCCCGTCCCCTCGCTCGCCGAGCGGTTCGTGCGCGAGGCGCAGCTCGTCGCGCAGCTCGAGCATCCCAGCATCGTGCCGATCTACAAGGTCGGCCGGCGTGAGGACGTCCTCTACATCGTGATGCGCTGCATCGACGGGCCGTCGCTCCGCCAGCTGCTGGCGCAGCACAAGCGGCTGTCCGTGGGGGACGCGGGCCGCATCGCGCGTCAGGTCGCCGACGCGCTCGCGTACGCCCACGGGGAAGGCGTCGTCCACCGCGACATCAAGCCCGACAACATTCTGATCGACCACAAGACCGGCGTCGTGCTGGTCACCGACTTCGGCATCGCCAAGGCCGCGCAGGCGGTGGAGGCGGCGAGCGGTCCGCTGACCACCGAAGGCATGGTGATCGGCACCCCGCAGTACATGAGCCCCGAGCAGGCGGCGGGCGACCCGGTGGACGCCCGCTCCGACATCTACTCGCTGGGCATTGTGCTGTATCAGATGATCGTCGGTGAGCCCCCGTTCGACGGTGACTCCTCCGCCTCGATCCTCGCCAAGCAGCTCACGGTCCCGCCACCGCCCCTGCGACGCTCCCGAGGCGACGTGCCCCCGGAGCTGGCCGACGTCGTGGGCCGGATGCTGGAAAAGGATCCGGCCCGCCGCTTCCAGAGCGCCGCGGACGTGAGCCGCGCCCTCGTCGGTGCGCTTCCCACGGCGGCGCAAAACCGGGTGAAGGTGCCGCTGCGGCGTCGCCTCCGTGCGTTCGCCATGAAGGCCCTGGTCGGGGTGAGCGTCGGAGGATGCCTGCTCGCCGTGGCGTTCGCCGCGGGCGTGGTGGTGATGGCGTGGGCGGTGTCGGGACGGCCGCCGCGGCTCGTCGCGACCGCGCCCCTCTCCGAGCCCCTGACCCAGGCGCTGCGCCGCCGCGGGGCGCTCACCCGCGGGGACACTGCCCTGCTGGCCTTCCAGCCGGACCAGGCGAGTGACTCGGCGCTGCTCGTGATCGGACGCCGGCAGGTCGTGGTGCTGGGGGGCAGCGGCGTGCGCCGCTACGCGCGGGACAGCGTGGTCGGGTACGACAACAACCTGTTGTGGCGCGACGGGCCGCATTTCGTCGTCATGCTGAGGCTCAAGTCCCGCGGCGCCGCGCGGCGCGACACCGTGTACCGGGCCCTGCCCGTCCGGCCGTTCTGGGAGCTGTCCAAACGCATCGATCGGGCGTTGGCCGCCCCGCCTTCGGCCCCCGCCCCCCGGACCGGTGGGCGAGTGCACCCGCGGCCCCGCGGGACGGGGAGGCGGGGGCGGACCCGGTAGCCGCTCAGCGACGGAAGCTGCGGAGGGAGACCCCGTACAGGTTGATCGCGTCTAGCGTCGAGACGTCCCCCGGCGTCGTCGCTACCGCCCCCAGCCGATCGGGGCCCCCAATCGCGATCCCAATGGCAAAGTCCGTCCTGCGGAACGCCCGGTCCGTGTCGAGGCGGAGCAGCGCCTCCACGAGCCCGAACCCAGCCCGCGCGCCGATCGCATAGCCCTGGACCGCGTCCGTCGTCACGCGCGCGTGCGCCGAGAGCGCCGCCCGCGGGCCGAACGGTTGGAACGAAACACCCGGCACGAACGTGACGGGCAGCTTCACCCCGCGCACACTGGGCTCCCCGACGTTCTGGATCGCCCCGCCCACGACGAGCAGCTCAGACGGCCGGTACGTCAGCCCCATGTCCAGGCCGGTGCCTTTGGTGTCGCCGCGATACAGCGCGACCGCGAAGCCGGCGGCGAGCGGCCCCTTGCCACCCGCCAGCCCCGCTTTGTAGGTGTGCCCGCGGCGGCCGCCGTCGAGCACGTCGCGCTGGTAGGAGAACGCCAGACCGCGGGAGTCGAAGCCCAGACTGAGCTGGCGTAACTGCCCGCGCGCCCCGGGCTGCCCCACGGTGAGATCGAGATACACCGAAGCGGAGGTGATGCCGGCGAGGCCGGCGGGGTTCACCCAGATCGCCCGCGCGTCGGTGACGTCGGTGGGGTGGAGGTAGGCGGTCGTGCGATTGGGGACGGCCTGCGCGGCGGCGGCCGCGGCGTCCAGCACGGTGAGCGCGGCGAGGAGCGACGCCCGGCGGCCTACGGCAGCACCTGCACGATCGACTTCCCGATCTGCTTGATCGAGACGACCTGGCCCTGCGCCGGCACCGCGATCTCGAAATCGGTGGAATCGAGGGATTGGCCGCCGAGGAAACGGCCGTCCACCGCCACGTACTCGACGGCATGCCGCGCTCCCCGTCCCGCGAGGTTCAGGGTCTGGCCGCCCTGATTGCCGGCGCCGGTGATCGCCAGAACCGCGCTCACCTCCAGCCGGAGGGCGTGCGCGCCGGCCATCTCCTCGATCGCCGCGGCGCGCGAGGTGGCGATGGTGGTCACCGTCAGATCGAAGATTCCGGCGCGGTCGGTCCGGGACGTCGTGTCGGTCCACGAGGCGTTCAGCGTCGCGCCGGCGGCGGGGATGCCCGGATAGAAGTCGCGGAAGTTGGCCAGGACCTGCGACAGGCCCCGGGCGACGGTGGTGTCGGACGGCGTGCTGTGCTTGAGCTCCCCGCTCGGGCTCAACACCCCGGTGTACGACAGTCCGCGCGCGGCGGTGAGATTGATCGTCACCGGCAGCATCACGCCCGAGTCGGCGACGATCGAGTCCACGGTGAGCGTGGCCGGGTAGCCGACCGAGTCGGCCGGGCCGCGGACCGTCGCGTGCACGAACAGCCGGAAGCCGAGTTGGCTCATGCTGGTCTGTCCCTGGAAGGTCTGGGTCGCCGAGATCTGCCGCCGGATCAGGTACCGGAGCGCGCTCGGGCCGAAGCGCACGGGCCGCGAGCCGGCGGGCGGGGGCGCGTCAGGTGGGCGAGCGAGGGGAGAGTCCGGAGGGGTCCCCGCGGGCGGCGTGCTCCCACGGGAGCTGGCGCAGGCCACCGCAGCGCCGAGCAGCGCGCAGACCGCGAAGTGTCGCATTGTCATGCTGTCGTTCGATCCGCCTTGGTACGGCCGAAGATGGCGACCAGCTCCGGTCCGTCGCTCGAGACTCGGAGCAGCCTCCACCCGCGCCGCTGCATGTCCTGTCGCCACCCCAACAGCTTCTGCCATTCCTCGGACGTGGTCCGGAACACCCGCAGATCAGCGACTGACTCCCAGTGCGCCGGATAGGGTTTCGAGGTCATGGGAGCGGGAGTGGTGGAGCCATAAGCCGAGTTCTGTTTGCGCGCCTTGAGGGCGCGCAGATGGTCATCTCTCTGGGATGGCCGTCACCGGCCACCTCAAGCGGCCTACCCGCAGCTCGAGCGACCCGGGCAGGGTCTCGCTGCTTATTTGGCCTTGCTCCGACTGGGGGTTGCCGTGCCGCGTCCGTTGCCGAACGCGCGGTGGGCTCTTACCCCACCGTTTCACCCTTACCCTTTGGATACAGGGCGGTCTGTTCTCTGTGGCCCTGTCCGTCGCCTTGCGGCGCCCAGGCGTTACCTGGCAGTCTGCCCGTTGGAGCTCGGACTTTCCTCGACGCGCCGTCCTGCCGCGCGCCGCGACCATCGCGCCCCACCGCACCCGCGCCCGGAAGCTAGCAGCCCGGCCGCCGGGCCAGCAAGTGACGCCCGGCTACCTCCCCAGGCGGCGGATGAGGCGCGCCAGACTGTCCGGCGCGAGGGGGCCGTCGGCGGTGCGGGCGCGGCCCGGCGTCCCGCCGGCCGTCGCGATCCAGAACCCACTGTGCGCCGCGAGGACGACCCGCCCCAACCGGGCCCACGCCGCCGCCGGGAGGCGCCCCGGTGTCAGCTCCAGCGCGTGCACCGGCCGCGCCCCGTGGGCGCTGAGGCGCGCCAGCGGCGAACGCACCAGCGGCGCCGACGTGAGCAGCACCACCGGCGCGCCCGGCGCCGTGAGCCCGGTCGCGAAGCCCAACGCCCACCAATCGCTCGGGAAGCGCGTGGCGCGCAGCGCGAAGTCCAGGTCCGGGTCGAGCCGCCGCGCCTGGGTCCGCAGCTCCGCGGCGCGCCGCGCGACCGCCTGTTCCAGCGCCCCGAAGTAGTCGCCCAACAGCCCCGCCTCAAGCAGCGTGTCGTAGCGCTGCTCGACCGGCAGGATGCGCAGCCGCTCGCGCCGCTCGGCGCCGAGCGCCGTATCGGCCGGAAGCGCGGCGATCCCGGCGCGCCACGCCGGATCGCAGAACGCGTACGCGTCGGTCCCCACGCCCGCCGCATCCAGGTCGATCGCCACCGCGGGAATCACGTCGGGCGCCCCGGCGGCGAGCCGGGCGAGCTGCCGGGTGGCGGGCGCCAGCGCCTGGTCCCACAGCCGCGGGTCGAGCGCGCACCAGGCCGCGAGCGAATCGCCGCGCACCCCGCGCGCCGGCGTATCCACCGGGACCCGGAACTCCCGCAAGGCGACCGCCGGAATCCAGTCGAAGCTCGTCGCCTTCAGGGCCTCCAGCGTCTGGCGCCAGTTGGCCCGCAGGGCGTCGCGCTCCCACGGCGCCGCGTGGATCGAGTCCGCCGCCCATACGGCGGCGTCGCCGGCCAGCGTGTTGAAGCCCCCCACGTCGAGAAACGCGATGACGGAATCGAGCGACGCACGCCGCTGCTCGAACAGCGTCCCCGGCCGCAGCGGGAGGGGCGCCCACCACGCGCGCAGCGTCTGGCGCGGAGCCCACGGCGGCGCGGGCGGCGTGGCGCCGCGTCGGCCGGCCTCACCGGGCCCGGGAAGCAGCTCCAGCAGCACGCGGGCGGGCGGGTCGAGCCGCGGAGGGCGGGAAGAGACGGGACGCGGGCTGTCCTGGAGCACCAGCCGGCGCGGAGCGCCAGCGGGCGGCGTGTGAGCCCATTCCGCCGGCCGCCGGGTCCAGCGGGCGAGGGCGACGAGGAAGGTGCGCGTCCGGGCAAGGCCGTCGGCATCGAGGAGCGGCGTGTCGCCGGTCCGGCGCTCGAGACCGAGGGCGCCCAGCGCGTGCCGGCTCGCGACCAGGACGAGCCCGTCGCCGACGCGGCTCGCCGCGGCGACGGCCGCCCCGCTCCGCGCGGCGGCCGGCTGGCCGGCGGGCTGCACGAACGCCGCGGGCGTGGTGCGGGCGAGCGCCTGCTCCCGGCGGCTCACCAACAGCACGTGATTGCGGCCGAAGGGGAACGACGTGAAGCCGAGGTCCCGCAGTCCCGATCCGGGGACCGGCTCGGCGTACGGCTGCGGGTCGGCGGCGCCGGTGGGGCGCTGCGTCGTGTCGCGGAGCACGTAATCCCCGATCACGATCCCCGATCCCTGTGCCGCGAGCCACCGGTTCATCACCCACCGGTCCAGAAACCCCTCGCCGTCGCCGGCGTAGCCGAAGATCACCACGCCGCCCCGCCCCACCCACTCGCCGAGCAGCGCCACATCCCCCGCCGACAGGGCGTCCGAGGACTGCTCCGGTTCGCCCCCGCCCAGGAGCAGGACGCCGTGGTAGCGGCGCAGGTCCGCGCGCGTCAGGTGGGGATAGAAGCGCCGGTACTCGACGGTGTACCCGGCGGCGGGCCACGGCTCGGCGGTGGCGTCGAGCGCGATGGGGTCGGAGAGCTGGAGATCGATCAGCAGCAAGCGTTGCGCCTGCGGCTGGCAGGCCGCGAGGATCAACACGGCGCACAGACCAACGTTTCTCATCGTGGCAACAATTCTAACTGCGCGCCCCCGCGTAGGGCTGCAACGCCTCGCGCATCTCGGCGGCGCTCTGCCAGCGCTCGGCGACCTGCTTCGCCAGCGCCTTGCCCAC
>Ga0137372_10001168_pt1 | contig 25387 bp, 21 predicted proteins | sample SagtaG_6_FD_104911 | JGI IMG/M metagenome (GOLD analysis project Ga0137372, IMG submission 104911) | Vadose zone soil microbial communities from Sagehorn Ranch, Mendocino, California, USA - Sage1_R_60_16 metaG | ecosystem: Environmental > Terrestrial > Soil > Vadose zone | place: USA...
CCCGACATTGCGGAGGCTGGAGTGCAAGCTCCGCCTCCGCAATCTTTTTCGCCACAGCCACAACAATTATGAGTTCGCTAGCTACTCACATTCAGACGACTAAGGTCTCGGCCAGTGAGTTTTCCTCGACCAGGAAAAGCCTTTTTTGGGTAGTGCTTGTATCCTTTGCTTTCATTGTCCCGGCGCTTATCTATGGTGTGCCCGCAAACAAAGACCTGTTAAACCACTTCCGTTTTGCCCTACCTTTTTACGATTCGTTGAGCAGCAGTCACCTTTACCCGGGCTGGCTTGCTGAATCGAATTCCGGATATGGCGATCCCAGTTTTCGCTTTTATCCGCCCGCCCTCTACTACCTGCTATCACTGGGCAAAACGCTCACCGGCAACTGGTACGCGGGAACGCTACTCACGCTCGGGGTGTTGTCGACGTTGGGTGGACTGGGGATGTACTTCTGGACGCGATCAATTCTCTCCGAGTCGTCCGCAATGTGGGCCGCCATCCTCTATGCGCTCGCGCCTTATCACGTGAATCAGCTCTATCAGGCTTTCCTGCTGGCTGAATTTGCAGGCGCGGCCGTTCTGCCTTTCGCGTTCGGCTTTGTTGAGCGACTCTGCCGGCGCCGGCGTTATCGCGACGTGGCTGGCCTCGCAGGTAGTTATGCGCTTCTAATCCTAACGCACCTTCCACTGGCGGTAATCGGTTCGTTAGCATTGGGAGTTTATGGTTTCATCCGCATCGAGAGGAAACATTGGAGAAAATCATTAACGTTGCTAGTAATGGCCGCAGCACTCGGCCTCGCCGCTAGTGCGGTCTATTGGACTAGAATGGTAACCGAGTTGAAGTGGATCGGGATTAACAACATTAACCCTGACAGCTCCGTCGACTATAACCAAAATTTTCTCTTCTCAACTCTTTCGACAGAAAACTTGAACGTGTGGTGGATAAACATCCTTGCCATCATGACTTTCTTATTGTTCGTTCCAGCGCTTGCTTTGTTTTTTCGTCGTACCCGGTCCGAAGCGAAGTTCGATCGACTAATGCCTGTCACGATCCTGGCACTGATGGCGCTCTTCATGGCGCTCCCTTTCAGCGCTGCCTTATGGAAAGTACTCCCGTCTCTACAACAAGTTCAGTTTCCCTGGCGCTGGCTGGCAATATTCTCGATGGCTGGCTCACTGTTAACCGCTGCGACCATTCCGCTTTGGCTCGAGAACAAAATGCAATGGCGACGTCCGCTGTGTCTTATCGTACTGGGGAGCATGTTGGTATCGGTCGCCTTCACGCTGGCCCATTCCGTGCGCGAGGCGGAATACAGGAATCGGCAGCAGTTCGATGGCGATCTCCAGTCAGTAAGAGGAACTGCGAGCGTTAAGTATTGGATTCCAGTCTGGGCTAGTCCGACGCCAACAAAGATGAACAGCGACGTTGACGCGGGCAAGCGGGCGGTAGTGGTCAGGACCTGGGCAGCCGAGCATCGTCGGTTTGAAGTGGCGCCTGGCGCGCCGGTTGAGGCACGCATACGAACGTTCTATTACCCGCATTGGGTGGCAACCAGTGACGGTCGTTTGCTTCCGACCCGTCCCGATCGCGACGGGGCACTCTTGATCTCGCTGCCGGACGATCCGAGTAATGTAAGCTCTGTTAACCTTGATTTTCGCGAACCGCGACGCGCCCACGTTTCAGGGGCGTTAACCGCTTTTGCCTGGTTGTTTATCGGCCTGTTAGCGGCCCCTTTAGATTCCGTGATCGCGAAATGGCGAAAGTAAGAACCGACAGTCAGCTCGCTAAGACTTGAGAAAAAGCATCTTTTGAAAATCAAGTTGTTACGTTAGAGTATTCCGCTCGTTCATAACTGCCGAGGTCAACAGCAGCATCTCCGTGGATAAAGTTCAGGCTTCGAAGATAGTAGAAACCACGTCGCCGCTGGCGTTTGCCGGGGTGCGGAATCGCATTGCGACTATCGCCGGCAATACCTTTCGTGAAGCGGTGCGCGACCGTGTACTCTACAACCTGGTTCTGTTTGTCCTGATTCTCACTGGTGCCGCAGTTTTCATCGGAGAGATCTCAGGTGGACAGGAACGAAAAATCATTGTCGATCTGGGGCTCAGCGCCATGCTCCTCTTCGGAGTCTTCATCGCAATCTTTGTCGGCGTTGGCCTGGTCTACAAAGAGATAGAGAGGCGCACGGTCTACGCGATTTTCTCGAAGCCCGTCGGCCGCTCCGAGTTTTTGATCGGTAAATATCTGGGTCTCTGCCTGACGTTGCTGGTTAATGTAGCGGTGATGGGTGCCGGCGTTTCGCTGGCGCTAATCTATGTCAGCCATGGCTGGGATCAGCTTGTCCTGACAATTTGGCCCGCCATCCTGCTAATCTATGTAGAGTTGATGCTCCTAACGGGCGTCGCACTTCTCTTCTCTTCTTTTTCCTCACCGGCGTTATCGGCGCTGCTGACCTTCTTCGTCTTCATCATTGGACACTTCAGCGCGGATCTGAAGAGTCTCTCCGGCTCAATGGGCAGCGTCGCAGCGCGTTGGCTTTTTGCTAGTCTCTATTACCTTCTTCCAAACCTGGCTAATCTCAGCTTCATAACTCCTGCAGCCCACGGCCAGCTGCCCGATCCCTCGCGGGTTGCGGTAGTAGTTCTCTACACACTTGTGTACATCATGATAACCATTGCCATGGCTGCCATGATCTTCAGCAGACGTAATTTCAAATGAACTATATCGCGTCAAGTCGCGAACGCTGGTTGATGTTGATTGTCATAGTCGGGCTCGTGAGTGTCGCGGGCCTGTCTCGCTGGCTTGACACTCATCGGCCGCCAACTGGCACAAAGATTGCGGAAGAGCAGCTCTACCTTAACGGTGCAACTGCCCGGCGGATTAGTTTGGCATTTAATGGCTTAGCCGCTGACTGGTATTGGATGCGCGCGTTGCAATATGTCGGCGGAAAGATCATGACTGTGCCGCCGAGTGTTCCCATAGATAGTTTGGGCCAGCTGAATTTGAAGCTGCTGGCCCCACTGTTAGATACCGCCACGACTTTGGATCCACAATTTATGGAGCCTTATGAGTATGCTGCTGTCGTTCTTCCCGATGTTGATTTGCAGCAGGCCATACTCATCACAAAAAAGGGCATAGCGGCCAATCCACTCGCATGGCGTCTCTATCAACACTTGGGTTTCATCTATTGGCAGCAAAAAGATTTTCAGGCAGCCGGTGAAGCATACGCTCAAGGAGCTAAACTGCCTGGCGCGCCAGTCTGGATGGAAGCGATGAAAGCAAAGATGGCTGTGGAAGGCGGCAGCCGCGAGCTGGCCCGCGAGATCTACGGACGCATGTATGAACAAGCGGAAGACGACCAGGTGAAAAACATGGCAAGGCTGCGCCTGATGAATCTCGCCTCGCTAAACGACCGGGATGCGCTACTCAAAATGCTATCGGTCTTTCGGGCCAAAACGGGTCGCTGCCCTTCTACGTGGAAGGAAACTGAACCGCTCTTGCGCGCTTTAAATATGAACACTGACTCAACGGGTGCTCCCCTGGATCCTGGCGGAACACCATACGTGTTAGTCGTAGCCAAGTGTGATCTTAATCTCGATCGCAACTCGAAAGTGCCTCGCAAGTGATAACTTCATTTTGACGAGCAATGCACATCAAACTGCAAACTATGACAAGCGTGATTGAAATAGATAACTTAACGAAAGACTACGAAGTCGGCTTCTGGCGCAAACGAAAGGTGCGCGCGTTGGATGGACTTTCTTTGGCAATCAACCAAGGCGAGATCTTCGGGTTCCTGGGAGCCAATGGCGCGGGTAAAACCACCACGCTGAAGCTGTTGATGCGGTTAATTTTTCCAACCGCCGGCAGCGCGCGGATTCTCGATCATGATATAGCTGAGGTTTCCATGCACAGTCGCATTGGATACTTACCGGAGAACCCCTACTTCTACGACTACCTTACCGCGCTTGAATTTCTAAACTTTTGCGGCCAGATCTTCGGCTTCTCGAAAACCGATCGCAACAGTCGAGCGAAGGATTTGCTATCGCGAGTGAAGCTTGACGAAAGCAAGTGGAACACGCAGCTAAGAAAGTTTTCCAAGGGAATGTTGCAACGAGTCGGTCTAGCGCAGGCACTGATCAACGATCCCGAGGTGCTATTCCTTGATGAGCCGATGAGTGGGCTGGATCCGATCGGAAGGCGCGAAGTTCGTGATCTCATTGCTGCTTTGCGACAAGAAGGCAAAACCGTTTTCATGTGCTCCCATATTCTCTCCGATATTGAAGTGCTTTGTGATCGCGTTGCCATTCTAAAAGGGGGCCGCCTTGCGCAGGTCGGATACCTCGAAGAACTGCGGCAACAAGTCGTAGGTCGTAACCTGGTCGAGGTGATCATAAGCGGCATTGACGAACCCGCGCTCAGTCGGCGCTTGCCCAGCGGCAATAATTTTTTGATAACTTCCACGCCGGCTGGATTGAGAGTTGAACTAACTGGAGAAAAGGATGTTGACTCTGTAATAGCAGCTCTTAGACAAGCAGGAGGCAAACTAGTATCTGTTCAGCCGTTAAGGCAGTCACTTGAAGAGTTGTTTCTTAAGCAGGAGTAGAGGAAACTCTGTCTGAGCGCGGGCTGGATAAGGATGTTATCAGTGACGTATCCGTAGCGTCTTACTTAAATTTGAACCCGGTTACTTCCATCTTGATATTGGCGCGATCATCTCTATTTGTCATTCCTTCCAATCTTACCTGAACAGGCATAGTGCGATTAGGTTCCAGTTCAGTTTGCTGATTGTTAGGCAACGCCAGCACCGTGTGTTCTTTAACCGGCTGCCCCTGATGATCCACGACCGTCCCTTTGATTTCCAGACCGTTGAGCGTTCGTCCGGTAAAGTTACGAACAGTCGTTTGGAGATTCATTACTATATCTCCAAGCGCTCGCTTCGACTCATAAGCTTCGGCAGGGTCGAGAACAATTTTTGGTTGGTTCGCCGCGAATTCGGGTGAGCCGGCACGTATCGCACCTTCCAGCGTCGGTTCAACCGAACCGCCACCTGTCGCGCGCATCAAAAAATAAAAAAGCGCCGCAATCGCCACTGCTGCTATCACGGCGACAATAATGATTATCTTGCGGTGCGAGTCATCCGTTTCTGAAACCTGTCGCTCTGGAGTAGCCATGTTTGTTCGTAAGGATTCTAGTGCGCCCTAATCACGTTTTGCAATGGCCAGTTGAATGGTAGCTCACCGGATTACTGGTTTATTTAGACCAGTAGCGAGCTAAAAAGTTTCCGAATGAACGGGGTGGAACTAACAAGTCCTACTGCAATCAAGAGTTTTCTGACAATAAACGATTGACCAGATCCTCGAGCTCGGGATAATCAATTGGCTTGGTTATATAGGCATTGCAGCCCGCGTCCAGTGCTTCACTATGAAAATCAACAGTATCGTGAGCGGAGACTGCAACTATCGGCACCTTGTTCAGGCCCGGGAGGCTACGAATCTTTCGCGTCGCGGCGAGGCCGTCGATGAACGGCAAGCTTAGATCCATTAAAATGATGTGAGGTTGTATCTGATAAGCCACTTCTACGGCCTGCTTGCCATTGATAGCTTCAACAACATGATAGCCGCTCATCTCGAGCAGTCTCTTCATCATCTGGCGGTTGTCTTCGGTATCCTCGACGAGTAAAACTGTGGCTGCTTCATCTCCCCTGTCCACGAAGTCAGCAGCTCCGTCTCGGCCAGATTCATTAGGGGCGATCAAGGTTTTTCTGACCTCCAATTAGCGGAAAATTCTGTATCACTAGAATACGCAGGCCTTTTTTGCTAAGATCGCGCACCGAAATACGACATATCGAATTCCCCCTGTCGGGTTTAATCAGTACACTTCGCTGGCTCCATCACCTTCTTCCCAGGCTGGGCCCCAAGCGGTTAGAGCAGGTACTTCAAAGACCAGATGAAGCCATTATTGTCAGAATCCGAAGATAACGACGCGTTGCGGGCTCTCGGACGGGCTTCTGTCCAGATTGTTCACGATCTCAAGAACCAACTGAATGGTCTCAAACTCTATGCCACGTTTCTGCGGAAGCGCTTTGAAAAAGGCGACCGACCAGCCGACGAGTTAGAGACAGTCAATAAATTGATCGCCGGCCTTGACCGAGCCGCCACTGATCTCTCCATGATTGTGGAGTTTGGTCAGCCGCTATCGCTGAAGAAGCAGGCGGGAATCGATCTTGAAAAGATCATGCGCGACATTGCCGGAAGCTTCAATGCTCGGCCTCCGGTCACCGGAGCACTGGCTAGTTCGATTGTCATTGATGCCGCACCCGTTCCGCTGTTGGGTGAATTTGATTCAGCGTTATTAGGTGCAGCGTTGAAATCGATCTCGCTTGGCGCGACGAAAATGCTAAACAACAAAGTGCGCCAAGGGCCGTTGAGGGTGCAGCTGAAGGACGAGGGGTTTGGAACCAGGCGCGACGCTGTTATTGAGTGGCAGGTGTCTGATTCGTCGGGTCACGATCCCTTCCATTCATTTGCGGGCAGCAATGAAATTCGATTGTCGCTTGCAGCAAAAGTAATCGAGGCGCACGGCGGTTCGGCACAGCGCCAAAACGGTACTTTACGTGTGCGCCTTCCACTGGCGCCTTGAGCATGGCGATTGGGAGTACAACAAGACAGCAAAACCAACACGGAACGTTTCCAGGGAGGACGATTAGTGGAGAAAAAGGACGTGCGAATTCTGGTTGTTGACGATGAGGAATCGACCGCTGACTCATTGAAACTAAACCTCGTGGAGGAGGGTTACACCGTTGATACCGCAGGTACCGGAGGTGAAGCGATAGAACTCTTCGATCAGGGGGGACACCATCTGGCAATTTGCGACCTGCAACTTCCTGACATGGATGGACTGGAAGTTATGCGTCACATGAAAGACGCCCGGCCCAATACTGAAGTAATCGTGGTTACCGCCCACGGTACGACGCCAAAAGCGGTAGAAGCAACAAAGGCCGGTGCGTTCGATTTCGTCGATAAACCATTGGACTTTGAAGAACTCGCACTTAGAGTTCAAAACGCCTTGAAGCATCAGGAATTAATCGACGAAAACGCCAACTTGCGCCGACAGATGTCCACTCGTTCGGAATACTTCAACATCATTGGATCCTCCAAGTCGATGCAGACAATCTATGAAACGATCGACGCCGTGGCCAAGTCGGATGCGAACGTATTGATCGTCGGCGAGTCCGGAACAGGTAAAGAACTAATCGCCAACGCAATTCATTACAAGTCACTGCGCTCACGAAAGCCTTTCATTAAGGTCAACTGCGCCGCCCTGCCAAAAGAGTTGATTGAGTCTGAGCTCTTTGGCCACACCAAGGGCGCATTCACCGGCGCCCACGCTGACAAAGAAGGACTCGTGCAACACGCTGCGGGCGGCTCGCTAATGCTCGATGAAATCGCGGAGATGCCCGTCGAGCTGCAACCGAAACTCCTGCGTGTGCTGCAGGAGCGCAGCTATCGCAAAATTGGTTCTGAGAGAACTTATGCGGTGGACTTCCGTCTCATCTCGTCCACCAATCGTCTGCCGGCAGACGCGATTCGTGATGGTCTGTTGCGCGATGATCTTTTCTATCGCATTTCCACGATTACTATCCACGTGCCGCCTTTGCGCGATCGCAGCGAAGATATTCAACTCTTGACCGAGCATTTCCTGCATATGTATGCGCAGAAATACGATCGCCAGATTGCTGGAGTTTCACAGGCTGCTTATCAACGACTGTTCGGACATACCTGGCCGGGCAATGTGCGCGAGCTACAAAATGTTATCGAGCGTGCTGTTTTAATGGCCAAAGGCAGTCGCATCGAGCCCGTCGATCTCCCATTCGATAATGGCTCGCTACCGGAAGGCTCCCCGGCAGGAACCGGCTGGGATGTGCCACCTAACATGACCCTGGAAGATATCGAGCGGCTGGTAATCGAGAAGACTCTGCAACGCACCGGCGGTAACAAGCAGGCCGCGGCGAATCTCCTCGGTATCTATCGCCCGCGACTCTACAGCAAGATAAGGAAGTACAATATTGACGTGGCTGCGCTGATGTCTACCTGAGTGTTTTGTCAAGTCGCCTGTGTTAGCGAGTGAAACGAAATCGAATCGGATGAAAGAACAACCACCCGCTGACGCAGGTGGTTCTGACATCGGCTCTTACGTGCAGCTGAGATCTCACTAGCGTCGAAATCCTGCAACGCATCGACCCCTTGATGAAACCAGTCAAGACTCACCCTCTACCCAACGGCCGTCTACAAAGCATTGACGCGCTGCGCGGCATCGCGGCATTAGGCGTAGTCCTTTACCACGCTGTGATGCAGACCACCAAAGCGGTGCCGAATAACCTTTTCCGCTGGCCGGTGAAGCTCCTGCAGTTCGTTAGTTCCTTTGGCTACATCGGCGTCTTTCTCTTCTTTGTTATTTCAGGATTCTGCATCCATTTGCAGTGGGCCAAGGCACGCGCTGCACAAGAGCAGCAGGGGATTCAGTTTGGTTCCTTCTGGCGACGACGCCTCCGCCGGCTGTATCCGCCTTACCTGATTGCCTTCGCTTTGTTCATGCTAATGGCGGCGCTAACAACCGGAATTAATATTACGCATTTTTTTATCTACGACGTGGTGATGCATCTGCTGATGCTCCACAATCTCGACCCGAACACTTGTTACAGCATCAACGGAGTCTTCTGGACGCTGGCAATCGAAGAGCAGCTCTACCTCGCCTACTTTCTGTTGCTCTTCCTGCGGACGCGTTGGGGCTGGGGACCGACGCTGCTGGTTTGCGTGTTAGCGCGAGTGGGATGGTTTTTATTTAGTCATGCGACCTGGGTAAGCATCGGAGTCGGAATTCCAGTTCCCGAAGCAGCAGCTTCACATTGGTTTACCTGGGCGCTCGGGGCCATTGCCGTAGAGTCAGCCTTCGGTTTAATCAAATTGCCAAAATGGAGTCGAAACCTATGGATTGGCGGCGCAGCTATCGTGTTGGCTTCGACAATATCCAGGATCCTGCCCATCACGCCAAAGGATACGCTGCCGCACGATCTGGCCTGGATGTTAATGCATCCAGCCTGGGGAGTTGGCTTCTTCATCCTGGTGAATCGCGCAGTGGCAGCCGAACAATCGTGGCTTGCTAAGTTGGATCAACCGCGTGTGATTTCCCGCATCGTAATTCGTATGGTTGCGGCGGCTGCTTTTGTCGGCGTGTTTTCTTATTCTCTTTACCTGACGCACGAACTGATCATTATGCAGTCATGGTGGTTTGTGATCCAGACGTTCCCGCCAATACTCAATGCGCTGCTGATAGTGATACCGGCCACAGTGATGTTCGCCTGGTTATTCTTTAGATTCTGCGAGAAGCCTTACATGAGGAAAGCTGTGCCTGGAGCAGTGAGAACGGAAGAGAGTTCGACGGAAGCAACAACCTCAGTCTTCGCTCAGGCACTACCGGCAATGGCTGACGAAGCGTGATCTAAGAACACCTGTAAGAGACAAAATGCCAGACGCTGTTTACGGCTCTCCCGCCGCACAGTGCGGTAAGGCTCTGCCTTACCGTTAAGTCTCTAAGACTTATGAAGGCTACGCCTCGAATTGAGGCACAGCCTCGAAAGAATTGAAGGGAACGCGCCGGAAAGGCGAAGCCTTTCCGCACTGTTCGGCGGGAGAGCAGCAGTTGCTAGGTCACTTCATACGTGGCTACACTCGTCGGAGTTTCGAAGCAGCGCACCTTGAAAATCTGCACGCGTTCATCTCCCACCTTCGCAGCCACCCGTTCAAGAATGTACTTCGCGAGGTTTTCCGCAGACGGCTGCAACTGGACAAAGGGATCGAGCTCGTTGATGTTTCGATGGTCGAGGTATTGCACCACCTCATCTGCCGCTGCTTTCAATTCCACGAAATCCACCAGCAAGCCAATGTTGTCCAGTTCCCTGCCGCGCGCATAGATCTCAATGCGGTAGTTGTGCCCGTGCAGGTTCTCACACTTTCCCTTATAGCCGCGGAGTTGGTGCGCGCTCGAGAAGTTGCGTTCGATCATTACTTCAAACTGTCCCGGCACCTATTCGTCCCCCGTACCTGAGGCGCCTGAGCCCTGAATGGCCGCTTCTTCCATCTTCTTGCGCCAGCTCAGCGGCCGCATGTCTGTCCAAATCTCTTTAATGTAAGCCAGGCACTCTTCCTTGGTGCCGGTCTTGCCGGCATCAATCCAACCAAGCGCATTCTCGCGGTCAGCTGGCCAAATCGAATACTGTTCTTCGTGGTTCAAAATGACTTTGTAGATCGTGTGGTCTTCGCGTTCGTCCCAGCTCATAAATTCCTCCTGAAGGACTGTCAATTACATGACAACACCAACTCTAACCAACACATTATCTCGCCAATACTTCGTGCGCTTCAAACATGCGCGCCAGGTCGTCGATGTTGCTCGTAACCCTACATGCCGGCAGACTCTTCAAAAACAGTCGGCCATACCTCTTGGTCCTCAGACGCGGATCAAGCACGGCGAGCACGCCGCGGTCGGTAGTGCTGCGTATCAACCTTCCCAACCCCTGTTTCAAACTGATGATTGCCTGCGGCACGCTGTATTCAAAAAAACTTGAGCCACCTTCATCCTCGATGTAGCGCTGACGCGCTGCGACAATCGGGTCGGTGGGCACCGCGAACGGTAGTTTGTCAACAATCACGCACGACAATTGTTCTCCCCGCACGTCGACTCCCTGCCAAAAACTCGACGTGGCAAACAGCACCGCGTTTGGAGTTTCCCGAAATCTCTCGAGTAAACGTCCCTTCGACGCGCTACCTTGCAGGAAACAGGGATATTCAATCTCAGGCATCGCCAAATCATAAAGCGACTGCATCCCAGCCAGACTGGTCGACAACACAAACGCGCGCCCTTGCGTCGCGTTGACGATCTCGATTACTTCAGCCGCAGCAGCTTCCGACCATTCCCGCGCACGCGGATCCGGCATCTTTAGCGGAAGATACAAAAGCGCCTGGCTTTGATAGTCGAACGTTGATTCAGCGATCAAATCGTCCGCCGCATTAAGTCCCAGTTGCTCGCGAATAAACGAAAAGTTGCCCGGGGTTGAGAGGGGTGCGGGGGTCAATACGAGGGTATCAACCTTCGCGGACAGTTTAGCTGCCGACGGCCCTGAGACATCTATAGGCGACGCACGAAGAAAAAACCCACGCCCGCGCCGCTCTGTCCAATAGACAAACTTCTTGTCCTGGCCTGTGACGATGAAATGCAAATCGAATCTGGTTTGGCGAATCCGCCGCACGAGGTTTTCAATTTCCGGCGGCTTCTCCTTTAGCGCGTCGAGAGTTGTTTCTAACCGGCCCAAAGCACCATCGAGTGCGACGTAGAGTTCGCCCAGCGCCGTCGGTTGCAGTTCTCCTTCTTCATTCCGGCGCGCGAAGCTGCCAGGAATTATCGGGTAGCGGCCTTCTGCGCCACGACCTTCGCGGAAGCCCATCCAGAAATTTTCGGCGAAACGCATTACGCGCGATGACGTCCTGGTTATTTCGCGGTCGGCTTCGGCGTCTTCGTAAGGAACCGCTCCCACATCGCGTATTAGATCATCGAACTGGTAGTTCGAGACCTGGGAACCGAAATACTCTGAGGCTACATCCTCGATCAGATGTGCCTCATCGAGTATGACCGCCGAATAGTCAGGCAAGACGCTGCCATACATGCTGTTGCGAAGCGCCAGATCCGCAAAAAACAGGTGATGATTAACAACGACTATATCGGCATCCAGCGCTCGCTCGCGCATGCGTGTGATGAAGCACTCATTGAAGTCGGTGCATTTCTGACCCAGGCAAGTCTCCGAACGCGCATCGATGTGACGCCAGAAGGAAAGCGACTCAGGCAGGTTAGACAACTCAGCGCGATCACCCGTTGCTGATGCTTTTGCCCAGTGAACGACCTCATCGAAGTAATCAATCTCATCGAGGCCTTCGAGCACGGGCGAACTTTCCGCCCTTCCCAACCGGTGGAGGCAGGCGTAGTTGTTCCGTCCTTTCATGTAAGCAGCTTTGAAACTTTTCGGCAGTACCGTTTGGAGAAACGGGATGTCTTTCTCCATCAACTGTTCCTGAAGATTCTTTGTGCCGGTGGAAATGATTACGCGACCGCGACCTCCAAGCGCGTAGGCAACTGCGGGGACAAGATACGCCAGCGTCTTGCCTGTTCCCGTTCCCGCCTCCACGATCAGATGCCTGCGATGCTCAAACGCACGCACTATCGCCCGCGCCATTTCAACCTGGCCGGGACGATGTTCGTATTCGGGATGAGCCTGGGCGATCAGGCCCTCAGGCCCGAAGATTTCATTCATGCTGGTGTCTAGGGATGACGACGCTTTGACGACAACTCTCCAGGTTCCATCTCATCGTCTCTGTAGTTAAGTTTGATTACAATATTGATAAGTCCTTCTTCGTCGTTCGTTTTGAAGTCAGCGTCACGATCCTTATTGATCCATTCGAAGCGGCCCAATTTGTTCAACTCATCGATGCTCTCTTCGTAAAGCCGCTGGTTAAAGACGTCTCCTGCGCGGATTCGCAACAAGCCGAGCAATTCCGATTCAGAGAGACTGCTTCCCTGGAATTTGATCGCATCAACTCTAAACAGCCGGCCTTCCTCGATTGTAACTTTGAAATCAACTATGCCTTCGCTTGCGCCATTGGCAGCCTCTTTAAACTCAGGCTCTGGCTCCGCGGTGTACTCGATGTGACCGATCTCGCCGTAGACTTTCTTGACGTCCTCAAATAACCACTTCGCAATTTCCTCGCCATTGGCAGTGTCCCCTGGTTGAAGGCTGAGCATCTCTCTGACTTTTTCCGGCGCAACAGCTTTTGCGCCTTCGATCTTGATTTCCCCAAGACGATAAAGCACACCTTCGTTGACAGGAACAAGCAGAACGAGACCACGCCCATCGATCTCTTTTATTGGCTGGCCAAACGTTGCCTGTAGATAGCCTCGGCTCCTTATGAAGTTCGACAATCTGCGGATGCAAAAATCGAATAGATCGGAATTATAGCCAACCTGCATCTCCGGGTAGTGGTTCAGGTACTCTCCCATTTTCGATGCCAACTCTTGAGATGAGAAGCTTCTGGTGCCTTCAAACCGGACCTCTGCAAGCGGTAGGCGCTGACCTTCGAAAACCAGAAAACTGATACTTCGAGCTTCTTCATCTCCGCGAGTTTCGACAGTAGAATGAAATTGACCTCGCGCTTCCAGCAGTTCCTTGATGAGGGCGACGGCCTTGGCGAGGGCCGCGGAACTCGGCATTTGAGTTGTTGGTAGTCCAAGCCGTCGTTCGCCGAACGCACTAATCAGGTCTTTTTCGCTTAACACGTGCAAACCTTCAAACTCGATGTGTATGGGTTTCTGATTATTGAGTGAATCGGCGGTGGGATTTTCCTGCTTAAACTTTCCTTTTTCTAACCGATCAACTCCGTCGGACGGTGGAGTATCCGGTGCCGGTTGGCGGCGCTTCAAAGTTGGTCGACCAGGCGCAACGTCTCCAATGCCTGGCTGTTCTGTTTGCGCCAGGACGGATGAGCTCTCGGCCGTCAGCAACACCAGCATAACAATGAAGAATGACAAACGTTTCATGAGGCACCTTTTGGGGAAGATATTACATTTCCAAAATGCTTAGCTGGCGCCGATCGCTTCACGTTCGGAGGGGCGTCGCTTCAAGCGCTTCGCATACAGCGGAAAGCGCGCTGCTAATTCAGTTACACCCTGACGCACTTTGCCAAGCACAGCTTCCGACTCCGGCGCGTGAATAACTTCCGCAATCAACCGTCCGATCTCGCGCATCTCGTTTTCCTTCATACCCCGTGTCGTCACCGCAGGTGTGCCGATGCGCAAGCCTGACGCGACGAATGGTTTGTTCTGATCAAACGGAATCGTGTTCTTGTTGACGGTGATGTTCGCCGACTCCAGCGCTTTCTCCGCAACTTTACCCGTAATACCTTTCCCGTCCATCCAGACGTCAACCAGCATCAGATGATTGTCGGTCCCGCCGGAAACCAGACGCAGTCCCTGGTCCTGCAACTCGGTCGCGAGCGCTTTCGCGTTCGCCAGAATCTGTCGCTGGTATTCCTTGAAGTCTTCGCGCAGCGCTTCGCCAAACGCGACCGCCTTCGCGGCGATGATGTGCACCAGCGGACCGCCCTGCACGCCGGGAAATAATTTACGGTCGATCTCTTTCGCATGCTCTTCTTTGCAGAGAATCAAGCCGCCGCGTGGGCCGCGCAGTGTCTTATGCGTGGTGCTCGTTACATAATCAGCGTGCGGCACAGGCGAAGGATGGAGGTCGGCGGCGATGGGCCCTGCGATGTGTGCGATGTCAGCAAACATACGCGCGCCGACGGCAGTGGCGATCTCGCCGATGCGCTTGAAGTCGATGATGCGCGGATAGGCCGACGCGCCACAGACGATTAACTTAGGTTTGTGCTCCTCCGTAATTCGCTGCAGCTCGTCATAATCAATCTGCTCGGTTTCCCGCGAGACACCGTAGTCAGCCACCTTGTAACTGATGCCCGAAAAATTCATCGGATGGCCGTGAGTCAGATGGCCTCCGTGGGACAGATTCATGCCCAGAATCTGATCGCCATATTGAATCGCGGCGAGGTAGACGGCCATGTTTGCCTGCGCACCGCTGTGTGGCTGCACGTTGGCGTGGTCGGCTCCAAACAATTGCTTCGCGCGGTCGATCGCGGCTTGCTCAACTATGTCGGTCCACTCGCAACCGCCGTAGTAACGCTTCTTCGGATATCCCTCGGCATACTTGTTCGTGAAAACCGAGCCGGCTGCTTCGAGTACGGCCTCGCTAACGAAATTCTCGCTGGCGATCAGCTCAAGCCCGTTGGCCTGCCGCGCTACTTCGTTGTCGATGGCTGATGCAACCAAAGGATCAACTTCAGCCAGCGGTGCGTTTCTTGGATCGGTCATTTAGTCTGGTCCTTCCCTGGACTTTGGTCTTTGGAATTTGGTCTTTGATCTTCGGACTTGGTATTAATTACCGTCTGAGGGTCGGACTACCCCTGGCTACAGTTAAGCATTCAATCGGGGAAGTCTCGCGGTCAGGAAGGGGGCTTGCCCCCGCCGGGTTGATGGCATTCAACGCGCGGGGGTAAACCGCCCTTCCTAACCATGAGCCTTCGCTTCTTGAGTCATCCTGCGTTTCCCTGTGCCTCTTCGGCTGATTCTATTTTGCCCTCTGCCGCTGATTCTATTCTGCGAATTTTGTCAACGCGGTCTGCGTGGCGACCGCCCTCAAATTCCGCGGCAAACCACGCTCGCACAATTGCTGGTATTTGCTCGGGCGGGGTGGTGCGTGCACCGATCGCCAGGACGTTCGCATCGTTATGCTGGCGAGCAAGGCGGGCTGTCTGTTCCGACCAGGCCACTGCCGCGCGCACGCCTGGTACCTTGTTCGCCGTAATCGCCATTCCGGTTCCGGAACCGCAAACCAGCAGTCCCTGGTCGACGTGTCCTCCGGCAACCTGCTCCGCGACTTTGCGCGCATAATCAGGGTAATCAACAGACTCCTCAGAAACTGTTCCGAGGTCGTCAACTTCCAACCCTAAGTCTTGAAGCAGAGGCTTCAGGCGTTCTTTTTCGGTGTAGCCCGCATGATCGCTTGCCAGCGCAATTTTCATTAGTGAATCTCCGCGAATTCAAAAGTAAGGCAGGCGTGGATGGTACATCACGCTACGGGTGCTCGCAACGAAGTAGGACAGTGTCTCGGTTTGAGATCTTCTCCGTGCAACCTTTGTGTCCTCTGTGTCTCTGTGGTGAATACAGGCCGACAATCCTTCACCACAGAGACACAGAGAACACAGAGGTCACACAGAGAAAGAATTGCGACAGCCACGACCGCCTGTCCTACATTGCGTTAGATCTTTTGCTAAGCGAGAATGGCTGGCCGTAATTCATTCTCAGGAAAGTTTAATCAAGAAACCTAATGCGCTGGTCACAAAATTTCATTCCAACGCTTCGCGAAGATCCTGCTGACGCTGAAGTCATCTCCCATAAGCTCCTCCTGCGCGCCGGTCTGGTTCGACAGCTTGGCGCAGGAATCTATTCGTACTTGCCAATGGCGCAACGGGTCGCGCTCAAGGTGATGCAGATCCTGCGCGAAGAAATGAATCGCATTGGCGGTCAGGAATTCTACCTGCCGGCTTTGCACCCCGCTGAGATCTGGAAGGAATCGGGTCGTTGGGAGGCCATTGGCGACGATATGTTCCGGCTCAAGGATCGCAAAGGCGCTGACATGTGCCTGGGCATGACGCACGAGGAGATTTTCACTGCGATTGCCCGAAACGAACTTCGTTCTTACAAACAACTGCCGCAGGTTTGGTATCAGATTCAAGTGAAATTTCGCGATGAGCCGCGCCCAAAATCCGGTTTGATGCGACTGCGAACTTTCATCATGAAAGATGCCTACTCGTTTGATGTCGACAAGGCCGGGTTGGACAAATCCTTCATCGATCAACGGGAGGCCTACAAAAGAATCTTCAGCCGCTGTGGGATCGAGTTCTCAATTGTCGAAGCATCGTCGGGGTCGATGGGTGGATCGGAATCCAACGAGTTTGTGGCCAGGACTGACGCCGGCGAAGACTTAGTTGCAACTTGTGCAAACTGCGGTTATGCGGCCAATTTGGAAAAGGCCACCTCGCGTTTAGCGCCTATTAAGGACCTGGTAGGACCGGAAATTCCAGAAGAGTTTCCGACGCCCGGCGTGCGTACCATTGAAGATTTGAGCAAGTTTCCGGGGGGGGCTAAAGCCGAGAGTCAGATTAAGACATTGGCCTATGTGGCAACTATTAGCGGAGCTCCGCTACCTGTCGTCGCGCTTCTGCGTGGTGACCATCAGCTGCACGAGACAAAATTATCAGACGCTGTGGGGGCAACGCAGTTACGTCCGGCTCGTCCCGATGAAATTCTTAATTGGTTTGGAGCCAATGCCGGCAGCTTAGGCGCAGTGGCATTAAGGCAACGTGCGCGGAATGAAGGGCTGTTGATTTCCGCGTATGGCGAGATTGAATCGCGCGGAGCCACAAGCCTCTTCCGCTCGGAGAGCGCTGGCGATTTTACTATCATTGCTGATCAGGCTTTGAAAGGCCGTCGTGATATGACCACCGGCGCCAACAAGGATGATCATCACCTCCGCGGCGTAGATATCGCGCGAGATATCAAGCCTGACAAATGGGCCGACTTGCGAAGCGTTGTTTCCGGTGAAGGTTGTCCTCGTTGTGAGCAAGGCACTCTTGAAGTTTCCAAGGCCATGGAGATTGGCCACATCTTCAAACTCGGAACGAAGTACTCGGAATCAATGGGCGCTACGGTACTGACGGAGGAAGGAAAACCGGTACCCATAATCATGGGCAGTTATGGCATTGGAGTTGAGCGAATAATTACTGCGGCAATAGAGCAACACCACGACGCGGACGGAATCATCTGGCCAAAAAGCATCGCACCGTTTGATGTGGTCGTCACGGTGACGAACATGAAGGATGATCGTTTGCGCGAAAGTGGCGAGAAACTCTACAAAGACTTGCAGCGTGCAGGGCTTGAGGTGCTGCTTGACGATCGCGACGAGCGTGCGGGTGTGAAGTTTAAGGATGCCGACCTAATCGGAATTCCTTATCGCATTACGATCGGGAAAAAAGCAGCAGATGGACTGGTCGAACTCTTTGAGAGACAAACAAAGACAAGCAATGACGTCAAACTAGTTGATATAGCCTCGCATGTTCAAAAGCTCGCGCTGGCGGGTCTATAGACGGTAGAGGCGTTCCATATCAGAACCGAAACCAGTAAGGGGAACCCGGTTGATGCTGTTCCCGGTTCTTATGAGTGCGGCGCAATCCCCAGGTGAAATATGAACAATGAGGACGCACAGGCGGTCTTTTTCGTTATTGTTCTGATCATCATTCTGGCAATCACCTTCGTTCCCTTTGCTCTTTTTATCGGCTACGTTCTATTTCAAAAACAGAAACGGGATCGGATTCGAACGACCATCATCCGTGATCGTCAGCAACTCATCGGCACCCATGAGTGGCTCCCGGTCCGCTATGCCTCAGAGCCACGGTTCAAAGCACTTTTCAAAATTTTTCCCTGGGAAGGCGCGGGAATTCTGCTGATTGCCCCGGGTAGTGCACTCTTCCTGGGTCAAATGCTTTCCGGTTCGCTAGTGATGTTGCAATTCGCGCCGGTCAACTCCACACTCAACTGGCTAGGCAAGGCTCCGTGGCCTAATGGCGCGGTTTCCTGGTTTTACTTCACTACTGGAAACCAGAAACATTATTTTAGCTCGGAAACGGGATTGCTTGTCTTCAGCTCGCACAAATCGACCAAAGCAATCTACGATGAGGTCAATAAAAGCTTTCTGGCATATTCTGCATCGCGAGATTGAAACTGGTAGGATATCAGGCAGGTCATGAAAGCAATTAAATGCTCACTGCAGACTGGAAATCGAAGTGCTTTCATTCTCTGCGCTATTGTCTTCCTGCTCAGCTTAATTCCTAAGGCTCACGCACAAGACTTGCTGCCGGAGCTCGTGCGCCGCATCAAGCCATCTGCCGTGGCGATCGAAACGTTTGACACACGCGGCGAGAAGCTCTCGCGGGGTAGCGGCTTCTTCATCGATTCCGACCGTGTGGTAACTAATCGCCACGTTATTGATAATGCCTTCCGCGCCGAAGTTCACTCTTACAACGGCAACGTCTATCCGGTTAAGGGCGTGATTGCGGTTGATGCCGAGGGCGACTTGGCACTGCTGAGAATTGATGCTCCTGCCGGTCAGGTCCGTCCGCTCTTGCTTGACAGAACCTCGCCGCAGGAAGGGGAAAGCGTAGTTGTAATCGGAAATCCGTTTGGTCTTGAAGGCAGCGTCACCAACGGCATCGTCTCGGCCGTACGCGACATCCCGACCTTCGGCCGAATCATTCAGATTACTGCGCCTATCTCGCCCGGATCGAGCGGCAGCCCGGTGGTTAACATGCAGGGACAGGTTATTGGCGTTGCGACGTTGCAGATAACCGGCGGCCAGAGCGTTAACTTCGCCATTCCGTCAGAACGAATTTCACAACTCCAGGGCGGAACATTGTTACTACTGTCTGATCTCGTCGCGACCACGGGCAGAAACAAACACGCAAAAGCTGTCCAGTCTTTTCGCGACGGGCTCAGTTTTCTTTCGAAGGATGATTGCGAGAAGGCGCTGCCGTATTTCGAAAAGGCAGTCGAGTCGGACAGCAACTATGCCGAGGCGTGGGCACAGTCCGGGTTTTGCAAAGAAAAGCTTGGCCGTCACGCAGAAGCAATCGAAGCTTCGAAGCGAGCGGTTAGCCTCAGACCGTCTGCAGAGTCTTACTTCAACATCGGTCTGGCAAACTATTACCTGAAGCAATATCGCGAAGCAGCTGAGAATTATCGCCAGGCAATCCGTATCGATCCTTATAACGCTGCTGACGCCTACTACGCACTTGGATTGGTTTACCGCGATTGGGGACGGGCCGACGACGAGATTCAGGCCTACAAGCAGGCGATTCGATTGCGCTCAGATTATACGAGCGCTTATGAACGGCTGGGCTCAAGGTATTTGAAATCCAGGAAGTACACGGAAGCTATCGAAGTATTCAAGCAACTGTCAGCGTTGAAACCGGGAGACGCAAACGCGTGGAATAGCATAGGAGAAGCGTATCTGGAGCTAGGACGTTTTGCGGAAGCAATTGAAGCGTTTAGGCAAGCGATTCGTCTCAAGCCCGATTTCGGCAGGGCGTACTACAACCTCGGTAAATGCTTTCTCGCCATGGGCAACCGCGATGCGGCGCTCGAGCAGTACAACATTCTACAGAACCTGGATCAGGATTGGGCAGAGCGACTGAATAACTTGATTAATCCGTAACCAGGTGCAGACGGCAGGAGCAGGCGGCAGGGACACGAAGTTGAGATGATTCGCATGGCGCTTGGCTAACTCCTGCTGTCTGCCCCTGCCTCCTGCTCCTGCTTCCTGCTCCTGTCTCCTTCCTCCTGCTCAGGCCATTTGCGATTAATCAGACTTGCAACGAAGCCGGCGCCAAACCCATTGTCAATATTCACAACTGTTACATTTGACGCGCATGAATTGAGCATCCCCAGAAGCGCCGCGATGCCCCCAAAAGAAGCGCCGTAGCCAATACTCGTAGGAACGGCGATAACCGGTACGCTCACCAGTCCGCCGACCACCGAAGGGAGTGCCCCTTCCATTCCCGCCGCGACGACCGCAACTCGCGCGCTCTGCAGCAGCGAACGTTCGGCGAGAACGCGATGAATGCCGGCTACGCCGACGTCCCAAATCCGCTTGACGCGGTTTCCCATTGCTTCCGCCGTCAACGCCGCCTCTTCTGCGACCGGTATGTCACTTGTGCCTGCAGTAACCACCGCAATTTCGCCGAGGCCGCGTACAGTCTTATCTCTCTGAATTCTTATCAGGCGTGCGGTCTCATGCCACTCCGCTTCAGTAACAATGTTTCGCACCTGGCCAAATGTCCCTGCGTCGGTATGCGTAACGAGAACATTGGGGGCATTCTGAACCAGCCGTTCCACAATTCCGACAACCTGTTCGCGAGTCTTACCAGCGCCAAACACAACTTCAGGAAAGCCCTGACGAGACGAACGGGAATGATCGACGCGCGCGTAGCCGATGTCTTCATAGTGAAGTTCGCCGATGCAACGCGCGGCTTCAGACGTTTCGAGTTCATCCCTCTTGTAGGCCGCTAAGAGCGCTTCTATTTTTTTTATGTCCATTTGGATTGCTACTGTAACGCAGACTAGCAGCCAACGTGCAAGGTTGCCTGTTGCGCAGGAAACCGTAGTGCTATACTGCGCCTTCCCCCAATCGCCCCGATACTCACGTACTAATAAAACTCGCTCGGAAAAAACTGAAGACCGTAATGCGATCTCGTCTGTGTCAGTTTCTGTTCTTGGCAGCTGCAATCGATAACTTCGAGCGCCCGCGAATTCACTTCGGGCGTTCATTAAAGTTTCGCTTCATTACTATTAGCCAGGCCTTATGTTCCCGCCGAATTTCTCGCCGATGCGGGCGGCTCTCACCCCACACTAACCTTACTACCAAGTTGAAGGAGAAAAGAATGAAGAAATTTGCAGCACTGCTCGCGGTTGCATTTGTCAGCCTGATGATGTTTGCTTCGCTTCCAACTCGAAGTCAGGGGGCCAGAGACGAAATCCACAGGAAAACAAAGAAGGTTGAGAACCAATACATTGTCGTACTCGACGACTCGATCGTGGGAGAAAAGGGGCCATATTCGATAGCCGAATATGTAGCCGACGATATGGCCACGAAGTATGGAGGCAAACTCAAACACGTCTACAAGTATGCCCTCAATGGATTCTCAGTCGAGATGACGGAAGTCCAGGCCGAAGCTTTGAGGCAAGACTTCAGAGTAAAATTCATAGAAGAAGACGGCCTGGTAACGGCGAACACAATCCAGAACAATCCGCCCTGGGGACTCGATCGTATCGACCAGCGTGACCGGCCGCTCAATGCGCAATATAACTACACGCCAACCGGCGCCGGTGTTCACGTTTACATCATTGATACCGGCATCCGCCGCACCCATACACAGTTTGGCGGGCGTGCTGTAATTGGTTTCGACTCAATCGGCGACGGACAGAACTCCAACGATTGCAACGGTCACGGGACCCACGTCTCTGGAACTGTTGGCGGTTCAACCTACGGCGTGGCAAAGGGCGTGACTCTGCACGCTGTGCGTGTGCTCGATTGCCAGGGCAACGGCACGGATTCGACTGTAATTGCGGGCGTCGACTGGGTAACTGCCCATCGCGTTACGCCGGCAGTCGCAAACATGAGTCTGGGCGGCGGCGCGTCGAGTGCACTGGACACTGCCGTTCAGAATTCAATCAACGCGGGCGTGACCTACGCAATCGCTGCCGGCAATGACTACGGAGTTGACGCTTGCACCGAGTCACCGGGTCGTGTAGCCGCTGCGCTTACTGTGGGATCCAGCACCAGTTCTGATGCGAAATCAGACTTCTCAAACATCGGCACCTGCGTCGATATCTTCGCGCCCGGTTCGTCAATTTTGTCCTCGTGGAACGCGAGTGACACGGCTACCAACCCGATCAGCGGCACGTCAATGGCCACACCGCACGTCGCCGGTGTTGCCGCACTCTACCTGCAGAACAACTCGACTGCTTCGCCGGCAACGGTGGCAAATGCAATCATCACGACTGCCACTACCGGCCGCTTGACCGCCATTGGGACCGGCTCTCCAAACCGTCTGCTCTATTCGCCTCTGACGTCAGGCGGTGGAGGCAGCGGGCCACCCGCAGCCTGCGCCGGCGGCACCCTCTACACTGGGTCGCTCTCGTTCACAGGAGACTATGACTACCATCCAAATGGCAGCTATTACTTTAGTTCCGTCTCCGGCACTCACAAGGGCTGTCTGGTAGGACCGACTTCGGGAGCCGACTTCGATTTGTACTTGCAAAAATGGAACGGCTCGACATGGGTGATCGTTGCTAGCTCGGAGAGCGTAACTGCAAACGAAACCATCTCTTACGCCGGCACGTCCGGCTACTATCGCTGGCAGATCTATTCTTACAGCGGTGCGGGAAGCTATAACTTCTGGCTATTGCATCCCTAGCAAGTATCGCCGGTAGGACTTAAGCAATCTCTCCAGGGGCACGCGATGGTGTGCCCCTGTTTTTACGAGAGCACGACGATTCAAGCCAATCAGATACGTAGGGAACTTCACTTGCACCGAAACTAGCCGCCAAGTAAGATTCAATCACGATCTAAACATGGAATTCACCGTAGCAGTCACTGGGGCCTCGGGTTCAATTTACGCGCAGCGTACGCTTGTGCACATGGCCGCCAGCGGCGTAGTCGAACGTATCAATTTGATCTTGTCGGAGGCGGCAACGACCGTTGCTCGCGTCGAGCTGGGAATTGATCTTACCGCTCCCGAACCGCATAAGATCAATCATTGGGTAGGCCTCCCGGCAGATTCACGTTTGATCCACTTGCATCGGCTCGACAATGTGGCCGCCAGACCTTCATCTGGCTCGCATCCTCAGGAGGGAATGGTTGTCGTTCCCTGCTCGATGGGCACACTCGGAGCGATAGCATCCGGGGCGGGAACAAATCTCATACATCGTGCTGCCGACGTCACGTTAAAAGAAAACCGCAGGCTCGTTTTGGTGCCTCGCGAAACACCTTACAACGCCATTCACCTGGAAAATATGCTTCGCTTGTCCCGGGCCGGAGCCCACATTATCCCAGCGAGTCCAGGCTTTTATCATCGGCCACAAACCATTGAAGCTTTAGTCGACCATCTGGTATTTCGCATTCTTGATCACCTGGGTGTGCCCCACTCGCAAGCAACACAGTGGCGAGGCCTGAAACAACAAACCAGTGAATTAATCAGGACAAGAGAAGACTAAGCCACACCATGCCCCCCCTGCTTCGCAACATACGCGTCACGCTTGAAATGATCAAGATCGAGCACACGCTTTTCGCATTACCGTTTGCCTTTCTTGGAGCGGTGCTCGCAGCTAACGGATTGCCCTCGCCGAAACAGATTCTCTGGATTACGGTGGCAATGGTCGGTGCGCGTTCGACGGCCATGGCCTTCAATCGCATTGTAGATCGAGAATACGACGCACGTAATCCGCGCACTTCCAGTCGTGCTCTCCCCACTGGTCTTTTGTCAGCGGGCTTTGTCGGCGCCTTTACAGCTGTTTCTGCGATTCTGTTTTTCGTTGCCGCGGCAATGCTAAACCGTCTTACTCTGATGCTGGCGCCAGTTGCTCTCGTCAGCGTGTTGCTTTATTCGTTTTCCAAACGCTGGACATTGTTGTCCCATCTGCTGCTCGGCTGGTGTCTTTCGATCGCCCCGACCGGGGCTTGGATCGCAGTGCGCGGTGCTTTAGATAGCCCGGTGCCACTCTTGCTTTCGCTCGTCGTTTTATTGTGGACCGCGGGCTTTGACGTTATGTATGCCTGTCAGGATTACGACTTTGACGTGAAGGCAGGGCTCCATTCGATTCCCAAAAGCTTCGGCATCCCGCGCGCGCTGATGATTGCTCGTTTTCTTCATGCGACCGCGTTTCTTGCCCTTCTTGCTTTATACTGGACAACGCATCTTGGCGCATTCGCCTTGATAGGAGTCGTCGCAACGGCCGGTTTGCTTGTTTATCAGCATCGGCTCGTCCGTGCGAATGATTTGACTAAACTTAACGCCGCGTTTTTTACCACGAACGCTTTTGTTAGCTTGATTTTGTTCGTGACATTTGGAGGGGCAGCCCTCCTAAGGACTTTCTCATGAATTTTTCTCATGACCGTATATTGGCCGCCATCGCCGAAAAGGTTGAAAGCGGCGAACGTCTTTCCTCTGAAGATGGTCTGGCCCTCTACGCGACTGACGACCTGCCGGCGCTCGGGAAATTGGCAGATAACGTGCGCAGGCGCAAGCACGGCCGCAGAACCTTCTTCAATGTGAACCGGCACTTCAATCCCACTAACGTATGCTATGTTGATTGTAAATTTTGTGGCTTCTATCGCACTCCGCGCCAACCGGATGCTTATACGCACAACATTGATGACAGCTTGCGTATCGCTGGTGAGGCAGTAAAAGAGGGCGCCACTGAACTACACATCACCGGTGGTCTCAACACAAAACTTCCTTTCAGCTATTTCACTGACTTGCTCTCAACGCTTAAGCAAAACTATCCGCAGCTTCATCTTAAGGCTTTTACAATGGTCGAACTCGATCACTTTTCGCATTTTTACAAGATGAGTGATGAGGAAGTAATTGAGAAGTTAAGCGAAGCCGGTCTGGATTCCTGTCCCGGCGGTGGCGCGGAAATCTTTCGTGAACCGACACGCTCAATGATCTGCGCCCACAAATGCGATGGTAATCGCTGGCTGGAATTGTCTGGAAAAGTTCATGCTGCTGGACTTAAAACAAACGCTACGATGCTGTACGGACACATCGAGTCCATCGAAGATCGCGTCGATCACCTCCTGCGATTGCGTGCCCAGCAGGATCAGTCACATGGTTTTCAATGTTTTATTCCGCTCGCCTTCTACCCGGAAAAAACCCAACTCGCCCATTTGCCAGGTCCTTCGGGAGTAGATTCTCTGAAGACGATGGCGGTATCAAGGCTACTGCTGGACAATTTCGATCATCTTAAAGCTTATTGGGTGATGCTCGGAAAACGTCTCGCACAAGTTGCCCTGCATTACGGCGCTAACGACATCGATGGCACCATAACTGAAGGCGGCGAGCTTTCGGAAAGCTATTCGATTGAATCCAACAACGAAGTCAAG
>Ga0137372_10001169_pt1 | contig 25383 bp, 23 predicted proteins | sample SagtaG_6_FD_104911 | JGI IMG/M metagenome (GOLD analysis project Ga0137372, IMG submission 104911) | Vadose zone soil microbial communities from Sagehorn Ranch, Mendocino, California, USA - Sage1_R_60_16 metaG | ecosystem: Environmental > Terrestrial > Soil > Vadose zone | place: USA...
CCGCTCCAGTTCCTCCAAGGTCCCGGGAAACGGGCGATGTCCAGGTCTGCCGCCGTTGGCATCTATCGTCATGGCATTGAAGCTGCACAATTCCCCTATTGGAACGCGCAGTCTTGCGCCCTCCGTCAGGATCACTGACCGCTCTAGGAAGTTTTCGAGCTCTCGAATGTTTCCTGGCCAGTGCCACCGCTCAAGCGCTTCCATGGCCTCGACCGGAATGGCTTCTATTTGCTTGCCCATGCGACGGGCAAATTTCTGGACGAAGTAGCGCACAAGCAACGGGATGTCTTCGCGGCGCTCACGCAGCGGTGGCAGATGCAGCGGAAACACATGCAGGCGGTAGTAGAGATCGCTGCGGAATTTGCCACGGCCTCAGATAAGTCGCGATTCGTCGCAGCAACAATTCGCACGTTGACGTGGATTGTTCGCGTCCCCCCGAGCCGTTCAAATTCGTGGTCCTGTAAGGCGCGCAGCAACTTGGGTTGCAGCTCAAGAGGTATTTCCCCGACCTCATCGAGGAGCAGAGTGCCCTTATCCGCCAGTTCAAGCCGGCCTATTTTTTGGCTGATGGCGCCGGTGAAGGCTCCCTTCTCATGGCCGAACAGTTCACTCTCCAACAGGCCGGTCGGAATGGCGGCGCAGTTCACTTTGATGAAGTTGCCGGTGGCGCGCGAACTCAGGCGATGTACGGCGCGGGCGATGAGCTCTTTCCCGGTGCCAGTTTCCCCGAGAATGAGCACAGTCGCATCGCTTGGTGCGACCGTCTTCACTTGGTCCAAAACGTGAGTCAGAGCCGAGCTCTGGCCGACAATCTCCTCGAAATCGAGAGCATCGCGGACTTCTTGCTCCAGATAAAACTTCTCCTTTACGAGCCTGTCTTTGAGTGAAGCGATCTCGCCATACGCACGGGAGTTATCCAAAGCAACGGCGACTTGCGGAACAACCTGAGTCATCAGGTCAATAGTGGCTGGCGGGAACGCATTCTCTTTTTTGCTCGCGATGCAGAGCGCCCCAATTGGATTGTTGCGGCTAACAAGAGGGAAACAGCAGACGGTGCGCACGCCTGTGGACAACATACGATCGGTGAAGTCGGACTTGATTTGCGCCAGCTCTGCAGGTCCGAAACACATGATTTTGGCTTGGCGTACGGCGATTCCGGAGGGGCACTCCGCTACCGACACGGAAGTCTCTTTAAGAAAGAAGTCCGGCTCGCTTGAATCTAATGGGCTGATCCGCATCTGGTCGGTACCTTTGTCATACAGGGCCAAATGCGCATGGTCGTGCTTGAAGACGGCCTGCGTGCAGTTCGCGATCTCGACCAGAAGCTTTTTGGCATCAAGGCTGGGCGTTAGGGTACGGCTGATTTCAAGGAGCTTCTGCAAACTTTGTTTCTCGCGTTGTAAGGATTCATGAGTGAGGGCATTTTCCACGAATAATGCCAACGCCGTTGCCACCTGCCGCACCAAGTCGAGGTCTTCGTTGGTAAACGCGTCCTCCGACCGGCTGCCGAGGTACAAGACGCCAACCAGCTGGTTAGGCGTCCTCATGGGCACCGCGCACCAGCACACAATTCCCGCACTCAGAGCATTGCGCACAATTTCAAATTGCGGCGCCACAGCCTCCAGTTCGGCGCGACGCACAATCGTTCCCTGCGGATTCCTCTCCAGTACTTGTGCGGTAAAGGAGTTGCCGGATGGCAGCACCATGCCGGATGGCGCAAAATCCGATCCATTGCGCCGCGCTTTCGCGAACACAACGTAGTTCCCTTGCTCCTCGTTCCAAAGGTTGATCAATGCCGTGTCATGTAAAACGGCGCGGGCCAGCGATTCTGAAACTGCGGGAAACATTTGTTGCATATCTAGCTTCGTTGCGGCCAGAGCAGCGTTGATTTCGAGTACCGTCTCGAGCCGCGCCCTCTCTGCCCGCAACGCATGGTGCGCACGAATGCTGCGCTCCGATAACTGAATGCTGACCGCCGTCAAGGCTCGCAGTTGTTCCTCTTCGCCTGCGACTGCCTGCAGGGTAAGCAGGTTGCTGATCGCCAGCGCGACGAGGCCCGCGATCTGCTCAAGAAAGTGCACCGCGCCATTTTCGAAATCCGATGGCTTGGAACTTCCAAAGACAAGAACTCCGAGGCGCTCGTCGATAGTAGTCAATGGCAAAATTGCTATGGAACGCAGTCCCTTAGAGCGGAGCCAATGAAGGGTTGCAACGGAGCCCGCCTCGCGATTCAGGTCCTCCAGCACCAAGGGCGCTTGATTCGTTACGACCCACGTCAATGGAGAGCCTTCGATTGAAAGCTCGACTGGATGTTCAGGAACCTGAATCGACTCGTCCAGTGTGTAAACGAGCATCGTGCGTGCGTTCTGCTCGTGGAATCCGTAGGAAAGGGAATGAAAATCGACGACTTCGTGGAGTAGCTTCGAAAGCTCACGCAGCAATTCCGGCAGGGCCTGCCGAGCTACGGGGTCGGCCGTCTGTAGAAGTACCTGATAGCGGCGAGAGAACTCGTCGAAACTACTCAGGCCTGGTTTTATGTGGCGCTCTGGAACTTCTTGCACGAGTCATGCCTTTACCCCCTCGATGCAAACGGGTTCCGACAAATTGCGTTCATCATAGTGCAAAATCATCAATTAGCAACATTATTCGCGGAATGTTTCAATATCGGAACAGCCTCGGTAACACTTTCGTCATTCCGGCCGGTTGGTCAATGATGGGTGGGGTTGCGACCTGCCGTATAATTAGACATTCCCCATGAAAGCATATGTGTATGTTTCGCTAAAGCGGAGCGTTCTCGACCCTCAAGGTAAGACAATTCAGGGAGCTCTAAACAAGCTTGGTTACAAAGGATTGCAGGACGTACGTCAAGGAAAATTCTTCGAGCTCACGTTGGATGGCGGGCTGGACCGCACGCAGGCGGAAGGCGAGGTTGGCCGCATTGCGCGGGAAGTGCTGACCAATCCGGTGATCGAAGATTTTCGGTTCTCGATTGAAGAGTAAAGGTTTCCTCCCCACACTTATTCAGGAGCAGTCTCGAAATGTGCGGAATCGTGGGATATGTAGGCAAGAAGCGCGTTGTTCCTGTCATTCTTGACGGCTTGCGGCGGCTGGAGTACCGCGGCTACGACTCGGCTGGAATTGCCGTTTGCGGTAACGGCGACGGCCTGCAGATCCGCCGTGCTGAAGGCAAACTACGAAATCTCGAAGAAGTCATCCGTCTGAAGCCCCTCGATGGCACTTACGGGATCGGACACACCCGCTGGGCAACCCACGGTCGTCCGACGGAAGAGAATGCACACCCACACCGCGATTGCAGCGGAAAGATTGTGGTGGTGCACAATGGCATCATCGAAAACTACGTCTCGCTAAAAAAGAAGCTCGCCGAGGAAGGTCACCACTTTACTACCGAAACCGACACTGAAATTGTCGCTCACATGATCGAGAAATACGTCATGCACACCGGCAATGGACATCGGCCATCCCTCGAGGAAGCTGTACGAAAAACAGTGGCGCAACTCACCGGCGTGTTCGCTCTCGCCGTGATTTCCGTTGATGAGCCCAACACGATAGTAGCGGCCCGTAATGGCCCACCCGCGGTCATTGGACTTGGCAAGGATGAGTATTTCGTGGCATCTGACGTGCCCGCAATTCTGTATCACACGCGCGACTTGTTTTTCCTCGGCGATGGCGACCTTGCAGTAATCACCCCGGATGGTGTTCGTCTCACTGACTTCAATGGACAACCTGTCGTTCGTCAGGTGCAGCACGTGACCTGGGACCCGATCATGGCGGAAAAGGGCGGCTTCAAGCATTTCATGCTCAAAGAAATCTATGAGCAGCCGCGTTCGGTACGTGACACAACGCTGGGAAGGATCTCGCAGGAGACTGGCCATGTATTTCTTGACGAGATGGAGATCACTGAAGCCGAATTCAAGTCAGCAAAGAAGATCAACATCGCGGCCTGCGGCACCAGTTGGCACGCCGCTCAGGCCGGCAAATTCATGATCGAGCGGCTGGCGCGGATTCCGGTTGAGGTGGATTACGCCAGTGAGTGGCGCTACCGGGACCCGATCGTCCCCGCGGATACGATCACGCTCGTCATTTCGCAATCCGGTGAAACTGCCGATACGATTGCCGCTCAGCGCGAAGCCAAAGCCAAAGGTTCGAAGACTCTGGCGATTTGCAACGTCGTCGGCTCGATGATTACACGCGAGGCGGCGGGCACGATTTACACTCACGCTGGTCCGGAGATCGGCGTCGCGTCCACCAAAGCATTCACTGCACAACTTACGGCGCTGTATCTGTTCGCGCTTTATCTCGGACAGCTGCGTGGAACCGTGACGCCCGACCAGGCCAAAGATGCGGTCCAGGAGTTGACGCGCATTCCGGGAAAACTCGAGCATCTGCTCACCCATGAAGAGGACTGTGAGGACTTGGCGAAGCAATATGTCAGGTCGCAGGATTTTCTCTTCCTGGGGCGCGGAATTCACTATCCCATCGCTCTCGAAGGCGCGCTCAAGCTGAAGGAAATCTCGTACATCCACGCCGAAGGTTATCCCGCTGGAGAAATGAAACACGGCCCGAACGCACTCATTGATGAAAATCTGCCGGTTGTGATCATCGCCACTCGCGATCCAAAAGACGCCCTCTCGATGGTCCGCTACGAGAAGACGACTTCAAACCTCAAAGAAGTGAAGGCACGGTCTGGCCAGGTTATTGCCCTTGCTACCGAAGGGGACGAAGAAATCAAAGAAGCCGCAGATCACGTGATTTATCTGCCTCCGGCACCCGAAGAGTTGCTCCCAATTCTTGAAATCGTGCCTTTGCAGCTGCTGGCGTATCACATTGCTGTACGTCGCGGCTGCGATGTTGACCAACCGAGAAATCTTGCGAAGTCGGTCACAGTCGAGTGAAGCTCACGTAGAGACGTAGCTCACTACGTCTCTCTTTCCCGGCCTCAATTGCGTCCCGCAGCGGCTGGTTATCATCCAACCTGTAGATGCCATTCCAGACCCACACAGCAAGGCTCACGAGATCCACTGAGCTTTCCGGCTTCACCAAGCACCTTGAATTTGAAGTACAGAGCATCTCGCGATTCGGTTTCGTGCCCGGGCAATGGCTATCGCTCAAACATACGAAATCCGACGGCGAGGAGATCACTCGGGCTTACTCAATCGCCTCTCCTCCAGAAGAGAATAGGCGCTTCGCGCTTTGCCTGAACCGCGTGCAGGACGGATTCATGTCGAACTTTCTCTGCGACATGAGAGAAGGCGATGAGATTTTAGGTCAGGGGCCGTTTGGAGATTTCATCTTACGTCCGCCCATGCGCGACACGATCTTCATCGCGACCGGCACCGGAATCGCGCCGTTTCGTTCCATGTTGCACTGGTTGATGGCGGACGATGCTCGTCACGAGGACAAGCAATTGTGGTTGGTCTTCGGTAGTCGCACCGAGCAGGACATCTACTACCATCGAGAGTTTCTGCGACTCGCCAGTGAGCATGGAAACTTCCACTACCTACCAACACTCAGCCGCGGAGCTCCCGACTGGCAAGGCTTGCGAGGTTATGTGCAGGAACACGTGCCAGGAATAGCCGCTGGCCGTAGCGACATGCATGCCTACATTTGTGGTTTGGACAAAATGATTAAAGGCAATCGCGAGCTGCTGAAGTCCTTGGGCTGGGATCGGAAAAGTGTCCGTTACGAGAAGTACGACTGACTCAGCGACTCGAGAAAAGAGCAAGCCCGACGTAGTGCGATCACCGACCAAATTAGGGATGTGATTCCCAGCCCCCAAACTGCAAACGCAGCATCCACAACCCAGGCTGGAGCCGCTCCCATCCGTCGCAATATGAATGGCAGAAAGTTCCACGTGGTGATGTGTTGATAGTCCCACTGGTCGTACTTCATGGAGTCGGTGATCAGGCCCCAAGAATCCATTTTGCCGAACGCAAATGCCGCAATATTCTTCACGCGAAGCCAGATCATCCACTGCGGATGGCCGAAATCGTCGGCCTGATAGATTTCGAGCGGCATCCAACACATCAGAGAGGCAACTTGAATCAGCAGGCCGACGACTACAATAACAATGCCAACGTTCCACAGCAGCTTACCTAGTTGGCTACGGTACCTGAGCAGCAATGGGACCGAAATGAATGCTGCCAGTTCGACCGCGGTCGAGACGTACCGATCGCCCCAAGCAAAATTCCCGCTCCAAACTGTGTATCGGGCATAGAGGCACATGCATGCCAGCACCAGGAAGCAAGTCGAGCCAATGTATGCCTTAATTTGCGGATTAAACCGTTTCCAGCCGACCACAGCGATGATGACCGTCAGGATAATGAGTGGATCAAACATGAAGATAGATTTCTCGCGCGAGATCAATGCTCCCAGAAACCCCACGTGAAAAGGGGTCTCCCACGGATAGTTCGCGGGTAGGCTTGGGTCCTGCAGGCGGTGCTCTGATGCGAAGTAGTGAACGTAGGTATCGGTCCAGCTCCCAAAACGATAGAACTGATAAAGGCGGTCAATTACCAAGAAGAAGATGTAAACGGGGCAAGCAATTTTCGCGTAAGCAACAAATTCTCTCCGCAGCTCCTGCTTATTTGCTTTGCGGAACCGGAGTGTTAGGAAGAGAAACATCCCTCCCGCAATCAGATCCAGCCCCGTCGTAAGCCGGATTAGAAGATTGAATCCAAATGCCGCCGAGCCAGCGAGAAGTGCCCGAGCGCTTCCCGTGCGGAGCCACTCGTATTGGAACGAAAACCCAGTGAGCGTCAGGAGAAAGATGAAATTGTTCTCCATCATATTCTGGGTGTAGTGAAGGTGAGTGGTGCAAAACAGTAGCGCCAGAACCCCGGCGACGGATTCACGCACATTGAATTCAAGCAACCGGAGGAAACGAAAGCAAATTAACGCTGTAAGAACGCTGATGACTATATTTACCGAGTAGGTGACGAAGATGTTTCGGACGGTCGGGTCGGTCCCGCTGTAATCGGCGAACACCGGCAATTTCTCGAGGTAAGTTCCAAGAATGTCAGCGGGCAGCAACAGCAAGGGCTGGCCGATGCCATACCAGTCATAGAGCTTTCCGCCACGTCCATGAACTCCGAACTCCGGATATTCGTTTGGGAAAACCGGCGGCTGGGATGTCCAGAAGGAATGCGCAGTCTGCAGCCGGTGCATTGTGTCGGCAGAGCCCAGTTCGCCCGACTGGACCACGAACGCCAGCAATGCGGCGATCAAACCAAGAAGGAAGTTGGGATTGCTTAAGCAGGCGCGCAGGCGATTACGCATCGTGAAGAATGATAATTTACTGATGACTTGGTTGTGCCCGGCGCGCCCGCGTACCGTCATTTACCCATGAAAACGAAATCAAAGCTCTCACCCGACGATATAGTCCGATGCTCATGGGCTAGGAACGATCTCTCCATTCGTTATCACGACTGTGAGTGGGGCGTTCCACAGCATGACGACCGCGTGCTGTTCGAATTTTTGGTACTCGAAGGAGCACAGGCAGGACTCAGCTGGGACACCATCCTGCGAAAGCGCAACAACTATCGCGCAGCATTCGACAATTTTGACCCCACAAAGATTTCAAAATACGATCAGCGCAAGCTCGACGCGCTCATGCTCGACGAGGGGATTGTTCGCAACCGACTGAAGATTTTGTCGGCTGTAAGAAATGCGAAGGCATTCCTTCAAGTCCAACAGGAATTCGGATCGTTTGATCGTTACGTGTGGCAATTTGTCGAAGGAAAGCCGCGGCTGAACAAGCTAAGAAAGCTGGATCAGATCCTCGCTCGTACCGAGCAGTCCGACACAATGAGCAAAGATCTTAAGAAACGCGGGTTCACTTTCGTTGGCTCGACCATCTGCTACGCCTTTATGCAGGCAGTCGGAATGGTGAACGATCATCTAGTGAGCTGCTTTCGGTATCGTGAGGTCTGACTCGTGCTCACGGGCATTCACTGAACGATTTTCTGCAGGTCCCTCCATCTGACAAGAACGACGTGGTTGTCCTCGATCGCTCTCTTGAATTCTGCACTAGTCACGAAATCGTAGTCGCGCTGCCGCCAAGCTGAACCGAACGCTTCCTGGTCCACGGTGATCGCCTGCAACTCGGCATCATCATGGCCCAGGTGAACAATCATTTCCGTGAGGCCGGGTTTCAGAGCTTTAATTGCGCTCAGATAAAACTCCTTCCACTGGTCGCGACGAATGCCAGGATTGGCAATGACTATCGAGTCAAGGACCACATCTTTCTGGGAAAGCGCAGACAGATCTGCGCCCGGCGCCCTGAGCACCAAAAAGGGAAGATGGTAATCATGCGCAACGCTCACGTATGCAGCGAATAGACCCGGAGCGGCAAACAGCGTACCCATGTGGCTGTCGAGGTGAGTGGGGTGAATTCCCAGCGCGAGCGCATGTTCAACTTGGGCACGGATTTCGCGCTCCGCCTCTTCTGGCCTGGCTTTGGCCGCCACCGGCGCGGTCTGGTTCCACAGTGTTCCGCTTGGATCGAGCAAGGTCGGAACTTTGTCCTTCGACTCGACCGGGCCCCAGCGATACGTCTTCCATTCGCTCGTCAGAGCGAGGTGCAGGCCGAGGTCGGCTTCGGGATGTGCCTTGGCATACTCCGCAACTTCGGTTAGCCATGGACATGGCACAAGGATGCTGGCCGAAGTGACGGCATTTTTCTCGAGAGCGTCAAAGCTAGCGGAATTTACGGAATGAGCAACCGCCAAATCGTCGGCATGAACGATGAGGAGCTTCGAGTCCGCAGGGTAGCCTAGCCGTTCCGCAACTGTCTTGGATTGCGCAGAGACCGTACCTATTGAAAGGAACGCAAACGCGAGGAAAAGCCAGAATCGGTGGTGACTCATGCGGCTCCTTGTCTGAGGAAGTCTAAATGCAAATTCACCCACGCGCGCTCGGTGAACGCCGTCCTATTTGCGGTACCGCTAAAGTCGCGGAGCCAGTCTACCGATACAGAGAAGTAGCTTTCTGTTGAGTGAACAAACCATCCCATGAAAAGCGTGCGCGCTCTCATTATTGACGACTCGGCGGACCTGATCAAATTCGTGGAGCAGAGTCCGGATACTGTCATCACGCTCGTCAACGGCGAAAAAATCCTGGTTCAGGAGCCGGTGAGCGAGATTGTCGCCAGAATCGTCGAATTCAGGCGTCGAGTCCTGACTGGAACCGGCGCGTGGAGCCATACGCCATCACTGGTATTTCCGAAACCGCTAGTCCCGTCGGCTGACGAGAGTGAAGGATAAGCGCCGTGGACAAAGCCAGCGTAAGCGGCGTGCTGCTGGGTTTGATTGGCATTGTTGGCGGGCTGCTCCTCGAAGGCGGCAAGATTTCCCAGATTCTGCAACCCACAGCGGCCATGATCGTTTTCGGCGGGACACTCGGCGCGGTGCTGATTCAATTTCCTCTTCCAGTGGTGACGGGATCGTTGCGACGCCTGGCCGGAATCTTTGTCGAACCCGGCGCCAGTCTCGAGTCCGCCATGGAACTGCTGGTCACGCTGGCCAATATTGCCCGGCGTTACGGAATTGTGTCTCTCGACGCTGAACTTGGCACGATCCAGGACCCATTCATGAAGAAGGTCCTTATGCTGGCGGTGGACGGAACCGAACCACAGGAGCTTCGCAAGATCGTGGAGCTGGAACTTGACAATCAGAGCGAGCGCGAAGAGCGCCTGCCGCAGGTTTTCGAGTCCGCGGGCGGATTTTCACCGACTGTCGGCATTATCGGCGCCGTGCTCGGGCTGATTCAAGTGATGCAAAACCTCGACAAAATTGATGAGGTCGGGCGGGGAATCGCCGTCGCATTTGTGGCCACTATCTACGGCGTAGGAGCGGCGAACCTGCTGTTCTTGCCGGCAGCGGGAAAGCTCAGGATCCGCCTCCGTGAAGAACAGGTGCAGCGCGAAATGGTGCTCGAAGGAGTGATTTCCATTCTGGAGGGGATGAATCCACGCATGCTGCGGACTTCGCTGCGCAGCTTCCTCGCGGAATCGGGAGTTGAACACGAACGTGCGAACGCCAAGGCTGCAGGCGCATGAGACGAAAACGAAGACACGAACGTCGTCCTCATCACGATCGCTGGCTGGTCTCGTATGCCGACTTCATCACCCTGCTGTTCGCATTCTTTGTCGTGATGTACTCGGCGGCGCAGCTCGACAAACGGCGTGCCGGCCAGCTCGCTACAGCAATCCAGACTGCGTTTCTGCAACATGGGTCGTTGCCCGACAAGCCTGCGGATGTTGGTGGGCTTGCTGATAACGGAGTTCCCTCGAACCTGCCTCTGGGGAACTCGGAAGACAGCGAATTCAGCTTGCTAAAAAGTCAGATCGAGAGTGCATTGGCGGGAGAAATCGCCGTGGGAAATGTTGCAGTGCGGCAGTCAGGAGAAGGATTGGTAGTAAGCCTGCGCGAGATCGGATTTTTCGACAGCGGTTCGGATGAAATAAAAGCAAGTTCCGCGGGAGCTTTCGCCCGTCTGGCGGCTGTCCTGGGTCAGGCGGACCGCGAAATCCGGATTGAAGGGCACACCGATAATGTCCCCATCCATAATTCTCGTTTTTCGTCGAACTGGGATCTATCTACAGCGCGAGCGACTGCCACGGTGCGGCTGCTGATCCAGAGCTACGGTCTGCGGCCTGAACTCCTCGGGGCGTCCGGGTATGCCGAGTATCGCCCCGTGGCGAGTAATGAGAGTCCAGCAGGACGAGCGGCAAACCGCCGGGTGGACGTGGTGATACCGGGGAAGCACGGATAGACTTCTTTGCGAACTTCGCGATCTTTGCGGTTACGAGCTTTCAAACGTTGAACCCCAAAGGACGCAAAGGTCGCAAAGAAAAGTCGGGCGCGGATAGAATGGTGCCGTGTCCAGTTCAAGCCAGAATAGGCGCGGGAAACGACGCGGCAACGCGGGCGGGGCGCCCGCGCCACACAAGCTGGAAACCACGGGCCTCATCGTCATCGCTATCCTCATCCTCGCCATCACGGTTCTTCGCTACTGGCACAACATTCGCTGGAGTGGCCGCTGATTGGCACGCGATCCCCTGTTGGTTGTAATTCTCGGTCCAACCGGCAGCGGCAAAACCGCGCTGTCCCTGGAAATCGCGGAGCAGTCTAAGGGCGAGATCGTCAACTGCGATTCCGTGGCGATATATCGCGAGTTTCGTATCGGCACGGCCAAGCCCACCCCTGAAGAACAGATCCGCGCGCCTCATCATTTGTTGGACGCGGTTGATCCCACCGGCTACACGACCGCCGGAGAATACTCCCGGGAGGCAAGGGAGGTCATTCGCGAGATTAACGGGCGCCGCGCCTTGCCGATCGTTGTGGGTGGAACTGGCCTTTATCTGCGTGCTCTGATCGAGGGACTCTTTCCAGGGCCAACCCGATCCGAAGCGCTGCGCGAACGGTTGCGGGGGCGAGCACTCGAGAACGGCCCACAACATCTCCACAGAGTCCTGCAGCGGCTGGATCACGCCGCTGCATTGCGTATTCACGCGAATGATGTCCCCAAACTCATTCGCGCAATCGAAGTCTGTCTCGCTTCAAGACAGCCGATGTCCGATCAATGGGAGCAAGGCAGGGATGCTCTTCAAGGCTTTCGTATTTTGCGGATCGGCCTTGATCCCGATCGCCAGCAGCTCTATGAGCGAATCAATCAGCGCGTGCAGCACATGTTCGCGAAAGGACTTGTCGAAGAAACTCAAAATCTTCTTCAAAAATATGGCGAGTCCGCACGCCCTCTGAGTTCGATCGGCTACAAGCAGGTGGTACAAATGATCGCGGGCGAGCTAAATCGCGAAGACGCGATCCGTACGGTGCAGCAAGCCCACCGCAATTACGCCAAGCGGCAGATGACTTGGTTCAGGCGAGAGCCTGATGTGAAATGGATTGCGGGTTTCGGCGATGAGAGCAGGGTAATCGAGCAGTCAATTTCGCTGATCCGTGAAAGCCGATAGCTTTCCTGTGCTATGTTCCTCGTCATGTTTCGTCGCGCTTTTCTCCTAACGTTCATCGCCTTTGGCCTGTCCGCCTTGGCCAAGCCCAAGTACCAACCCTTGCCGGTCAGGCTTGATCGTGATGGCGAGAAGTGGGCCCAGAAGACTCTGCGCAAGATGTCCCTCGAGGAAAAGGTTGGGCAATTGTTTATGGTCTGGACGCGGGCGGAGTTTCTTAACGCGAGCAGTCCCGAATATGAGCGCCTGCGCGACACGATGAACAAATACCACGTCGGCTCGTTCGCGATGAGCGTCCGGTATGAGCCGCCGTTTCTCTATAAGAACCAGCCATACGAAGCGGCGGATCTTTTGAACCGCTTACAGCGTGATTCCAAGCTGCCTCTGCTCATCGCTGCTGACTTTGAGCTGGGAGTCAGTAATCGCCTGAACGGCACAACGGCCTTTCCGAGTGCAATGGCAATTGGCGCAACCGGCCGGTTGGAATATGCAGAGGATTTCGGCCGCATCACCGGCGAAGAAGCGCGCGCGATCGGAGTGCATTGGAATTTCTTTCCGGTGGCGGATGTGAACTCGAATCCCGACAACCCCATCATCAATACCCGCTCGTTTGGTGAAGACCCGGGCCAGGTCGGCGACTTTGTAAGTGCATACGTTCGCGGAGCACATTCGGCGGGATTACTCACAACCGCGAAACACTTTCCCGGCCACGGAGACACTGCCACCGACTCCCATCTAGGGCTAGCGCAGGTCACGGGCAATCGGGCGCGCCTCGAATCCGTAGAATTGCAACCGTTCAGTAAAGCAATCGCGGCTGGGGTGGATTCCGTTATGGTCGCGCACGTAACTGTGCCAGCGCTAGATGCGAGTCCACATGCTGTCGCCACAGTTTCGCCTGAAATTGTGACTCACCTGCTCAAACAGCAGCTGCGTTTTAACGGAGTTGTAATTACCGATGCCCTCGATATGGGTGCTCTGACGCGACTCTATGCCAACGAAATTGGCCGCGAGGCAGTAGATGCTTTCAAGGCGGGGAACGATATGCTGCTGATTCCGCCCGACCTCGACGCGGCCTACCGCGCGATGCTAGCGTGCGTTCGCGCGGGCGAAATCCCCGAGTCGCGAGTGGATGAATCGGTGCTCAAAATCCTGCGCATGAAAGCTTCCCTCGGGCTGAACAAGGCCAGGCTGGTTGACCTCTCGACGTTGGATTCAAAGATCGGCGCTCCGGCAAACATCGCGGTGGGCCAGCAGATGGCGGATGATGCGATCACAGTAGTGAAGCAGAACGGGGCAGTTTTGCCTCTGAAAAGGACCGGAACAATTGTCGGCAATCTTCCGTATCAAACGATGGCAGAGGTGCGCAATCAGCTTTTAGTGGTTGTTGTGTCGGACGACGTGCGCCTCGAAGCCGGACGCGCACTCGAACGCCAGATCAAGATGCGAGTGCCGGACGCCAATGTCATTTACATAGACGAGCAACTCGCCAGAGTCATGTCGCCAGAGATTGTCCATGCAGCCGGGGAGGCGGGAAAAATCGTAATGGCCGTGTACGCCTCGCCTACAGCGGGAAAGATGATACGGACCAACTCCGGCGTACGGAACTCATTGTCGCTTGGAGACGACAGCGCAAGCCTTCTGCGGCAAATACTGACGACTGCGGCCGAAAGAACGGCTGTAGTTGCCATGGGCAATCCCTATCTGGCAAAAGATTTTCCCGAGGTGCAGAATTACCTTTGTGCTTTTTCTGCTGCACAGGTCTCTGAAGTGAGCGCGGTAAAGGCATTGTTTGGCGAGATCGAAATTCACGGGAAGCTACTGGTCAGCATTCCTGGCGTTGCTCGACGGAGCGCGGGATTGGTACTGCCCGCTGGAAAAGCGGGATTGGTACTGCCCGCTGGAAAATAGGAGATCCGAAGATGCGCAGATTAACTGTTTTTGGCGCAATGGTCGCGGTCATGGTCGCAACCGCTTGCAGCGTGAGTGTTAAGAAAGACGACAATGGGCACGATAAAAACGTGGACATCAACACACCCTTTGGCGGCGTCCACGTCAACCAGAATGCAGACGTTCGTGATACGGGACTTTCCGTGTACGCTGGTGCGCACTTGAAAAAGGAAGACAACTCGGGTGACAAGAAAAGCGCGAACGTGAACATCTCGACTTCTGAATTCGGCCTGAAAGTTGTTGCAGTGGAGTACGAAAGCGACGATGCGCCGAGCAAACTCATTGCCTATTACAAGAATGAACTGAAGAAATTCGGGAAGGTTCTGGAGTGCCACACCGAGGGACAGCATTACAACTACGAAGGCGATTCTGACGAACTGAAATGTGAGGGCAACAACCGTGGCGAAACGCTGGAGCTCAAAGTCGGGACGAAAAGCAACCAGCACATTGTTTCAATCAAGCCGCAAGGCAAAGGCTCCGATTTCGCTCTGGTTTATGTACGAACCCGTGGCAAGGACACCACGATCTAGGCGTCAGTTTTTGGGCATGAGTTTGAGTTTCGTATTGCTTGGTCCGAAGCAATGCGTACCCACGCCAATGCGTTTGCCGATCTCGTTTGACTGAGATAGTTTCAATAGTAGTGGAACACTCGTGCCTACAATGTCATAGTCCGGTCCCGGATACCTCTGCCTTTTGTCCGAATTGCGATGCTCCACAAATTCGATTCCATCGTTCCACGCCGTCGGTCGTTCCGATTTTAGTTAGCGCTATCGGTGTTTCTCCGATTGCAGAACTTGGGAGAGCGATCGCTGTACAAAATTCGGTAGGGGCGTTCGATCATCGGGCTGCATTCCGCGCCGCGATGAATGCTGGGATTGTTGCAGGAATACTCAGCATGGTCCCGGGCCTAGCGATTCTCGCATTACCACTCTCGGGCACCTTCTGTGTTCGGCTTTATGGCCGACACAGCAGTGCGAGGGACCTGACGGCCAGTGTCGGCTTTCGCCTTGGAGCGAGGGCCGGCGCAATTGCTTCGTTGGTCTTCCTCGTCTTGAACGCTTTACGGATCCTAGGTGTCCACGCGGAAAACGCTGTGCGAAACGGGGCGATCGAGGCCGTGCAGCGAACCGGCCACTTGTCTAGTGATCAGCAGGTTCGGGAAACGATCGAACTTCTTAAGACTCCCGAAGGGCTGGCATTTTTCCTAATTCTCGGCGCCTTTGTTGTCTGTGTGCTATTCGTGGTCTTGTGCGGCCTCGGAGGCGCTGTTTCGGCTGTATTGCTTCGCCGTAAGCTGCCGCCGAAGTAGGACTTACACTCAATTCTCGTCCTGCCAAGGGCCTTCCAATTAACCCCGAAATCTTGCCCAAAGACGCTTCACCCGCGTATTATGCACCGTTCATGACTTCTAAGGAATCTCAGGGTGTCGGCACCCGCCAAAAAGCGCAATTGATGTCTGCTTCAGAGATCGAGCGGACGCTCGTGCGCCTAGTCCACGAGATCATCGAGAAGAACGATGGCGCCGGGGAGCTTGCGCTGGTTGGTATCCGGCGTCGAGGCGTTTTTTTGGCCCAACGCATCGGAAAAATGATTGAGCGGATTGAGAAGATTCCGGTTCCAGTTGGTACGCTCGATATCACTTTTTATCGCGATGATCTTTCGCCACTGGCGAAACCTGTGGTGCAGAAAACTGATATAGGAATTCCGATCACCGGGAAAAAAGTTGTCCTGGTCGACGATGTCTTGTACACGGGGCGTACAACCCGCGCTGCTATGGACGCATTGTTCCGGCAAGGCAGGCCGCGTCAGGTGCAGCTCTGTGTATTGATAGACCGCGGCCATCGGGAACTACCGATTGATGCCACCTTTGTTGGACGCAGAGTGCAGACCACGAACCGGGAATTGATTGAGCTGCACCTGCGCGACGTGGACGACAGCGAAAAAGTATTGTTGATCGAGAGGCAAGATTGAGCACGATCACAAGAACCCAACAACCTGTGAGCCGATCCGCCGCACGGGGGTCCATCTTGGGCATCGAAGGAATGCCGTTGAGCGAGATCGATCGCCTCCTGCAGCTGGCGCGCAAGATGAATCCGCTGAAGGCGCGGCCCTTGTTGCGTGGCAAGCGAGTGCTTCTGTTGTTTTACGAGCCATCCACACGTACGCGGGCGTCTTTTGAGATTGCCGCGAAAGCACTGGGCGCGACCACAACCCTGATCCTCTCCAGCGGATCAAGTATCGAAAAGGGCGAATCGTTGCTCGATACCGCTTATACTTTGCGCGCGGTAGGCGCAGACGCTATCGTCGTTCGCCATCCCAATGCCGGTGCGCCGCATTTGATGGCGCAGCACTTGGACATTCCAGTGATCAACGCCGGAGACGGCATGCACGAACATCCAACGCAGGCCCTGCTCGATGCCTACACCATGCTGCGCCACAAGAAAAAGCTCAATGGCTTGCAGGTGGCGATTGTGGGCGACGTCTATCACAGCCGCGTGGCCCGATCGGCGATCCATTTGTTCAGCAAAGTCGGAGCGCGAACTACGTTATGCGGCCCGCCGGAGCTCGTGCCGGAAATTGCTGCAACGCTTGCACCCGGATTACGCATCAGCCGAAGCTGCGAAGAGGCAGTGCGTGGCGCGGACGTCGTGATGGTACTGCGGGTGCAGCGGGAACGCCTGGCCGGCCTGAAGCTGAGCCTGCCCGACTACATTAGCCGTTATCAGATCACCATGACCCGATTAAGGTTGGCGAAGAATGATGCGCTGTTGATGCATCCAGGCCCGATCATTCGGGGGTTGGAACTAACCTGGGATGTGGCGGACTGTCCGCAGTCGGTAATTGTCGAAGAAGTTAAGAACGGCGTTCCTCTACGCATGGCTGTGCTGGCGCGGGCGCTCGGGAAGAGTTGAAAGAATTAAATCATACGAGATGAAGCAATCGTCACAATCGCATAGTCTGCTGATTCGCAACGGACATTTGATTGATCCAGTGGCGCGAGTGGACGCACTCATGGACGTCCTGCTGCGCGACGGCCAGGTTGCCGAAATCGCTCCGCCGAACAAAATTCGCGGCGGTGCGGATGAAAAATTCGATGCCAAAGGGTTGATCGTTGCGCCCGGATTTATTGATCTGCATGTACATTTGCGGGAGCCTGGCCAGAGCTATAAGGAAACCATAGCGTCTGGGACCGCCGCCGCTGCCGCTGGTGGATTCACAACAGTGTGTTGCATGCCCAATACCACACCGGTGCTCGACTCTCCTGAGTGGGTGACATGGGTGCGACAGCCGCAACGTGGCGCCGTGGTGAATGTGTTTCCCGTCGCTTCAGCAACACAGGCCAGCAAGGGGGCTGTGCTTACCGATTTTCGTGCACTGCAGCGCGCGGGTGCAGTTGCGGTCACCGACGACGGCAAGCCGATCCTGAATGAAACAACCATGCGCGACGCGTTGCGAACTTCCGCTGAGATCAACTTTCCCATTGTTCAGCATGCGGAGGACACACGCCTCACGCAGAATTGCTCCATGCACGAAGGCCCAACTTCCTTGCGCCTCGGTCTTCGCGGCATGACCGACGCCGCCGAGGCGGCAATTGTTGATCGCGACGTGCAACTGGCGCAGCAATTCACCGGGGCACGGCTCCACGTTGCCCATCTTTCGACGGCGGAGGCGCTGAAATCAGTTCGCCGCGGAAAAAGAAATCGCGCGCGTGTGACTTGCGAAGTTACGCCTCATCACTTCGCGCTCTCGGATTCCGACGTGCGCGACTATGATACGAACTTCAAGATGAATCCGCCCCTACGATCTGCTGCTGACCGCGAAGCCTTGCTGGAAGCTTTGGCGGACGGCACCGTGGATGCGATTGCGTCTGACCACGCACCACACGCTCCGCACGAGAAGATTGTGGAGTTTGAACGAGCCGCATTCGGAGTCACGGGCCTCGAGACCGCTCTGGGGTTGGCGGTCACAGTTTTGCATGGCCGGCAGAAGATGCCCTTCGCTCGCATTGTAGAGTTGTTCACCGCCGGACCGGCGCGAGTTGTAGATCTACGCGGACGCGGTACGCTCTTGCGCGGCAGCCACGCCGACGTGACCATTTTCGATCCCAAGAAACGCTGGACCTTCGATGCGGCCAAGTCCCGCTCCAAGTCCCACAACACGCCGTTTGACGCATGGCAGATGACAGGTAAGGTTGTGGCGACGATTGTGAGTGGAAGGATGGTTTACAGGTCGGGCTGAATTGCCGAGTAACAAATCAAGGCGTCATGTGCGCTACGGCCGCGATTTTCTTTTTCGCACTAACCAGTTCCGGCCTCTCGTCGCCTACAGCGATCTCCGTCAGCTTTTGGAAGAATTGGTTCGCGAGAGTGGAATTTCCCGCCGCCTCGGCAGCGTTCCCGGCACCGTAAAGTGCATTGAATCGGTTCGGGGCAATCTTTAGCACTACCTCGTATTCCTCTAGGGCTGATTGCGGCTGATTGTGAATAGACAATAGCTCTGCCAGCATCTCTCTGGCCGGGATCACCGCTCCTGGAGTCACGGCGTGCTTGTCCATGCTCTCTTCAAGCTCCGCAGCGGAACGCATTGCTGTAATCGCGTCGGACGATTTCCCGTTCTTTTCGGATATCCATGCGGCAACTTCGCGGCGTTGCACTTCGATTTGACTGGACCAATACTGGTTCTGACTGGCCGCATCCCGCAAAGAAGCGAGCGTATGCTCCGCCTCCGAAGCCCGCGCGATGTCGCCGCTTCGCGCACTGCCTATCCCGATAGCCATCCAGGAAAGGGCCTGGGCCCACGGCACTCCTTCGGTGCTTGCCGTGAGGGCACTGGCTTCTTCCCAACTTCGCCGCTCCAACGCGTAGCGCGCTGGAATAGCTGACTTGCCATAACGCCCGGTAAACGTCAGCTCTGAAACCAGCTTTAACGTGCTCATCTCATCAAGCACTGTCTTGGCTTGTTTCACACGTCCGCTTTGCAGATAGGCGTACTCCAGGTAGTCCATGGCGTGCAGTCGCTGATCGCGGGCTTCTCCATTTTGCGAGGCAGCTTCGTCGGCGGTGGCCAATTCTGCCGACCTGATATTGGAACTAATGGATTCATCCCAGGAACCCACCCGCGTAAAGATATGCGACGGCATGTGGTTGGCGTGGGCCGAGGCCGGCGCGATCTTCGCGTACAGTCGCGCAGCACCGAGGCCTTTTTCTGCCAGCACCGGATTGTCGTAGCAGTGAATAATGTAGTGCGCTACTCCGGGATGGTGCGAGTTCTTAGCAAAGATCGGTTCCAAAATTTCGCCACACTTGCGCTGGTTGGCAAAGGTCTTGTCGGTTTTCGGTGCGGTGATGGCCAGGCTAAGAGCATGAAAAATTGCTGCTTCGCTGTCGTCTGGAAAGGCCGTCTGCAACTCGCCCATCTTCCGCTCGAAAGCCTGCGCATGTACGGTCTTGTCAGTGCCATCTTCTTTGTAAATTTCGGCCAGCGCCTCAATATAAGATTTTTCGCGCGGCGTGGTGGAAGGAGTAGCAATGGCGATTTCTTGCGCCTTTCGAATTGCTGTTCGTCCGGCATTCATATCGCCGTTGTCCCACAGCCCGTGATAATGCGACATGGCGATGCCCCAGTGAGCCATGGCACAGTTAGGATCCTGCTTCGCGACATCCATGAACGCTTCCCGCGTTTTTTCGTATTGGAAGGAATGCAATAGCGCTACTGCCCGATTGAACGACGTGGCGACCTGCGGCGAGCAAGAAGTCGAAAATTGGACGGAACCGATCTCTTCCTCGGTCAGGGAATGGTGGTGTCCTTCATCGGCCAAAGCCGTGAAAAAGAGCAGGAAGAAACTGGCAATCAGGCGAGACAGGGGCCGCATAAATCCTCCGAAGCGAACTTCTAGATACCCGGTTGCGAAGTATAAACCCGGAAGAGCACTCGGGGAGTAGAACTCACCTCATAAATGGGGGAATGAGTGTTGTGGCGTTACGCCAATTGAGATTTGTTTCAACCGAATAGGCCCGACCAAAGAAAAGCTAGACGGCCACTCCCGCCTGGTACTCCTCGTAAACTCCTCTGAAGTCGGTGATCTTGTGGTCGGCCTCAAAATGCCAAATCCTGGTGGCAACCTCGTCAATCAAGTCTTCGTCGTGCGTCACCAGCAACACGGTGCCGGGATAACGCTGCAGGGCAATATTGAGGGCATTAATCGATTCCAGATCAAGGTGATTCGTAGGTTCATCAAGCACGAGAATGTTCGGCTTCTGCAGCATCAGTTTGCAGAAAATCAGTCGTGCCGCTTCTCCACCTGAAAGAACATCGGTGCGCTTGTCGGCGTCATCGCGAGGGAAGAGCATTTGTCCCAGCAAGCCGCGAATTTCTTCGTGCGCGGCTGAGGGGTCCCATTGATGCAGCCATTCGAAGACCGTCATCCCCGGTTGGATCAGGGCTTTGTGGTCCTGGGCAAAGTAGCCGACTGCGGCTTCGTGACCCCAGATTACTTTTCCTTCGGTCAGGAATTCGCCGTCGTAGCCGCTGGTCTTGCGCAGTTCGGCCTCAGGCACGGTGGGAGAGTTTGCCAGCAAAGAGTTTAACAACGTCGTCTTGCCGGCGCCGTTACGCCCCATGAGCGCGATCTTCTCGCCGCGCATAATGCTGGCAGTAAAATTCCGGATCACCGGCGCGCTGCCATAGGATTTGGTCACGCCATCCAGTTCCAGGATGTGTTTTCCTGACGGACGCTTCTGCTCAAACTTCAAAAATGGACGCTGGATGTTCGACTTTGCCAGCTCCGTTACCTGCAAGCGCTCGACTTCTTTCCGGCGCGACTGCACCTGGCTGGAACGGGTACCAGCGGAGAAGCGGGCAATAAATTCGTTGAGCTGCGCAATTTTCTTTTCGCGCTGCGCGTTCTGTCCTTCGATCTGTGAACGTATCTGCGTCTTCGCCACGACCATGTCATCGTAGCTGCCGGTATAGGTAATGATGGTTTGATAATCGATATCGGCAATGTGCGTGCAAATGCCGTTGAGGAAATGCCGGTCGTGCGAGATCACAATCAGGATGCCTTCGTACCGGTTCAGGAAATTCTTCAGCCAATGAATCGAGTCGAGATCCAGATGGTTGGTAGGCTCGTCGAGCAAGAGCGCCTGCGGATTTCCGAAAAGGGCCTGCGCCAGCAGCACGCGGACTTTTTGACCGCCTTGCAGTTCGCCCATTGTTCGTTCGTGTAGGTCATCGGGAATGTCCAGGCCTTGCAGCAGGATGGCCGCGTCGCTCTCGGCGGTGTAGCCATCTTCCTCACCAACAATGCCTTCCAACTCACCGAGCTTCATGCCGTCCGCATCGGTAATCTGTGATTTGGAATAAATTCTGTCGCGTTCCTCGGTGGCCGCCCATAGGCGCTTGTTGCCCATGATGACGGTGTCAATCGCGCGGTAACGATCGAAGGCAAACTGGTCCTGGCTCAACACGCCGATCTTCTTCGGGTGGACGACTGTCCCCTTCTGCGGCTCGATCTCGCTGGTCAGGAGCTTCATGAAAGTGGACTTTCCGTCGCCGTTAGGGCCGGTAAGTCCATAGCGTTTGCCCGGCGTAAAGCCGGTTGAGACCTCGTCGAACAGAACCTTGGCGCCAAAGCGCATTGACACATTGCTGACCGAAATCATGGTTTTGAAAAGTGCGGGAGGTTGCCCGCAAGGCGGGGACGCAGCACTGCATTAAGAATATCATGGCCACGATTTCGGTGACCATATTTGCACCAACTGATGCTCGCTTTGCACTCAGAAGTGCCTACTGCAGTTGATGGACAGTAGATGAAAGTATAGGCTTCACAAAACGGGTGCACGGACGCCGCAGCCCGCCCCCAAGGAGTGGTGATGAAGGACCCTAACGTACTGTTGCAACAAAAGGAAGCGGACTTGGCCCGTGTCCGTCGCGAGATCGAGAGCCTGAGAATCGTCGCCTCGTTACTTGAGGATGGCCCGGATTCCATTGACTTGGATCAAATACGATTAGTCACTGCGGAAAAATTAGACGACCTGGACACCGATTTAGCAGTGACGGGCACTGACAATTTGTTTTCCTCTGTTTTAGTTTCGCCCTCAAGGCTTTGGACCGTGCTGAAACGCGGAAAGTAGGCTGTTCTTGCGTGCGAGATGAGAGCAACCATTTCGAACTGTTGTGCTCAGGGATTTCGCCAACGATTTACAGGATCGCCATTCTCTTTCCCACATTCCTCAGCGCTTCTAAAGCTTGTTGCAGCTCTTCTTGCGTGTGCGTGGCCGTCATGATGGTCCGGATCCGGGCCTTGCCCTCGGGAACCGTCGGGAATGTGATGCCGGTACCGAGCACACCTTCTTTGAAGAGTTGACGTGAGAATTCCATTGTCAGCTTGCCGTCGCCGATGATGATCGGAGTAATCGGAGTTTCGCTCGCTGGGGTGGTCTTGCCTCCAATATCGAAACCGAGGAGACCGAGTTCTTTTTTCCAGAAGCGTGTGTTCTCCCACAGCTTGTCAATCCGCTCGGGTTCCTGCTCCAGAACGTCGAAAGCGGCAATGCACGTTGCTGCCACCGAGGGGGGATGCGAAGTGGAAAATAGGAACGGCCGGGCACGATGATAGAGAAAATCGATCAGGTCCCGAGATCCGCACACGTAACCGCCGAGTGCTCCGATGGCTTTTGATAACGTACCGACCTGGATGTCCACGCGGCCATGCACTTTGAAATGGTCAATGGTGCCGCGTCCGTTGCGGCCGAGGACCCCGGAAGCGTGTGCGTCGTCCACCATCATGATCGCGCCGTACTTCTCGGCGAGATCACAAAGTCCAGGCAGTGGCCCAATATCGCCATCCATCGAAAAGACGCCGTCACTAATCAAGAGTTTCCTTCCAGGCTGGTCTTTCACGCCGGCCAGCTTGGCTTCAGCATCGGCGAGGTCCTTGTGCTCGAAGACGAGAATCTTCGCCCGCGAGAGCCGCGCCCCGTCAATGATGGAAGCGTGATTGAGTTGATCTGAGATGATGAAATCTTCCTTGCCCAGCACCGCCGAGACCGTCCCGGCATTCGCCGCGAATCCCGATTGAAAGACCACGCAAGCTTCCACGTTCTTGAATCGGGCGATCCTTTCTTCCAGCTGCATGTGGATCTTCATCGTGCCCGCGATAGTCCGCACCGCACCTGACCCAACGCCGTACTTGCGCGTGCCGTCGAGCGCAGCTTCGCGCAGCTTGGGGTGAGTTGTCAGCCCGAGATAATTGTTCGATGCCAGATTGATTACGCGCTTGCCGTCGAACGTGCAGACCGGCGCCTGCTCGTCATCGAGAACACGCAGATTGAAGTGCGTGCCCTTGGCCTTAAGGTCGTTGAGCTGATCGGTCAGATAAGAAAGCGGATCAATGCGAGTCGCGGTCGGCATTCTCTACTCCCAATGAAAAATATGCGACCACTCGGGCCGCTAATCGTCTAATGATATTCCAGGAGAAACGACCTATGCCTGACCTCTCGCATTTCATGCTGTTCGTTATGGCAGCAATCGCATTGAATGCCATGCCTGGACCCGCGGTGATTTACATTGTGACGCGCAGCATCCACCAGGGCCGGGCCGCCGGACTCATGTCCGTTCTGGGTGTTGCTGTTGGTGCGATGGTCCACGTTACTGCGGCTGCTCTGGGTCTTTCGGCGCTTCTGCTTTCGTCATCGATCGCATTTGAGAGCGTGAAGTATCTCGGGGCGGCGTACCTGATTCTTCTGGGAGTGCAGACGTTCATGAAGCGTGAGGATCGGCTAGAAAAGGTCGAGCGTGCTACTCCCAGCGCCTCCCGGATCTTCTATCAGGGTGTTCTGGCCAATACGCTTAATCCCAAGACCGCCCTTTTCTTTTTTGCGTTCTTGCCGCAGTTTGTGAATGTTTCGCGAGGCTCGGTCGCGCTGCAGGTTTTGTTTTTGGGCATCACATTCACCGTGCTCGGAATGTGCAGCGACGGATCATGGGCGCTGCTGGCGAGTGCCGCGGGCAACAAGTTGAAACGGAGCTCTGGATTTCTCCGCAGCCAACGCTATATCGCAGGGAGTGTGTACCTTGGATTGGGTTTGGCGACAGCATTTTCGGGCTCCCGCAAGAGCAACTAGCTCGCTCTCAACATCAGTTCTGCGAGTCCCTGCAGTGTTGTAACCCTGGCATCCGGCGTTGCGTCAACTTTTTTCACCGCGCCGACACCGGGACGGGCAGAAGGACGATTTACCCAAACTGTACTCAGTCCCTGGGCTTTCGCGGGAATTGCATCATGGTAGAGGCTTTGCCCGGCATGGAGCCACTGGGCCGGGGATGCCCCGATTCTTTCCCGTGCCAATATAAATATTCTCCGAGAAGGCTTGTAAGCACGCGCCTGCCCAGCGGTGATCACGTACTCGAACTTCGTTTGTAGCTGCGGAGCAGTCGCCGCAAACAGATCGTCATCCACGTTGGAAATTATTCCAAGCTGAAATTTCTGATGAAGCCGTGCAAGTGCGGCTACTGTGTCTGGAAAGGGTCGCCAGCTCGCGAGTGAGTCCGGCAACGAATTCTGTTCGTCCGCGGACGCCTGGAATCCGAGCCGCTGGCCAAAACCCCGCACCACACTTCGGAGGACGTCGCGATACGGACGAAACTCCCCGGCCTCGGCCTCTGCTTCGAGTTCGCCGTATAGGGCTAATAGTTCGGCATCGGCCAGACCAGCGCCATGCGACGCAAGAATCGGGCGCAGCGCAGCAAGAATTCCGCTCTCCCAATCAATGAGTGTGCCGTAGCAGTCGAATGTGATTACGCGGATTGACGAGAACTTGTCTGCTAGTGGGTGAGTCATAAAATAAAAAATACCCCAGGACGGTCGTCCTGGGGGTTGTGCGATTTGAGATTTCCTATTTCCTGATTTTCAGCGGTGCAGACAAAGTGAAAGACACGGCCGTCTCTGCAGGCAAAACAATTTCCTTGTTTCCGGTGTAGGCAGCCCCGGCTGTTCCCGCTCCAGCTCCCGCTACTGCCCCAATCGCGGCGCCTTTACCGCCACCAGCAAGGCCGCCGATTAACGCGCCGAGTCCGGCACCGCCTCCCGCCATAACCCCGGTGCGCTTCCCTTTGCCTTTGATGGTCTGGGTGAAAGTGGCGGTTTGCACCGGCAGTTGCTCGCCGCTCACAGTAATAGAATTCAGTTTCAACTGGAGCAGGGCGCCACCGGCAAAGTGGCCCATTGCCTTCGCATCAGAGACCGTCCCTTCGACTTTCGCTCCGGCAGGAATCACCGTCTGGCCATTTACCTCAATCGCTTTTGCCAGACTGCCGCCAAAGCTCTGTCCCGGCTGGCTGACTTTCGATCCGACTTCATCGGCTAGCTGGACCGTCAGCACCTTGCCGCTTGGTATGGTGACAGTTGCAGGCGCGCGCGCCGGTGCAGGTTTCTCTGCCGAGCCGGACGG
>Ga0137372_10001170_pt1 | contig 25383 bp, 21 predicted proteins | sample SagtaG_6_FD_104911 | JGI IMG/M metagenome (GOLD analysis project Ga0137372, IMG submission 104911) | Vadose zone soil microbial communities from Sagehorn Ranch, Mendocino, California, USA - Sage1_R_60_16 metaG | ecosystem: Environmental > Terrestrial > Soil > Vadose zone | place: USA...
AACGGTTACGCCACGCTGGCCGCTGTTATTGCTTTTCCTCAATTCGCGCTCGCGCAGCCAGAAAAAGATCACGGGCGTCACGATCAGAACGTGCAGCAGGCTGGATACCATGCCGCCGAGCACAGGAGTGGCCAGTGGCTTCATCACCTCCGCGCCGGCACTCGTGCTCCACATAATCGGCAGCAATGACGCTACGACGGTTGAGACTGTCATGACTTTTGGTCGCAATCGCAGTAAAGCCCCTTCGGTGACTGCTTCCATTAGTGAAGCGCGAGTTAGTTGACCAAGCTCGCGTCGTTTGCGCTCCACAGCTTCTTCCAGATAGATGACCATCACGACTGCGGTCTGCACTGCGGTTCCAAATAACGCAATGAAGCCCACCCAAACCGCAACCGAAAAGTTGTAATTCAAAAGCCAGAGCAGGTAGACGCCGCCGGTCAGCGCGAAAGGCACGGCGAGCAGCACGTGCGCCGCTTCCAGTGCCGAGTGATAAGTGATGTAAAGCAGCCCGAAGATAATGACGAGCACGATCGGCACGACTATCAGCAGACGGCTGCGCGCGCGCTGTTGGTTTTCGTACTCGCCGCTCCACTCGATGTAATAGCCGGCAGGCAGTTGTACCTGTCGCCCGATCACATTCTTCGCTTCGTCAACGAAACCGCCAACGTCGCGCCCGCGCGCGTTTAGCAGCACGGTTCCTCGCAGCAGACCGTTCTCGCTGGAAATCATCGTGGGACCCTCCACTTCGCTGATGTCGGCGAGTTGCGCCAGCGGAATTGGCGCTCCGGTCGGCGACGTGATTGGAAGCTGACCCAATGCTTGCGCACTGCCGCGAAATTCCTGCGCATAGCGCACGCGCACGGGAAAGCGACGGCGACCTTCGATCGTGATCGAGAGATTGGTTTCGCCGATGCCTTTCTCGATAGCGTCCTCGATCACTTTAGCGTCAATGCCATAACGCGCCGCAGCCGTCCGATTGATCTTGATGTCGATGTAAGGCGCACCGCTGATCTGTTCAGCGTAAACATCCCTGGCTCCGGGTATGCTGAGGACAGTCTCAGCTATGCGGCGCGAAAGTTCTTCCAGTGTCTTCAGATCGTTGCCGAATATCTTGATGCCGACCTGCGATCGAATACCCGTGGATAACATATCGATGCGGTTTTTGATCGGCTGCGTCCAGATGTTCGTCACGCCAGGAAAACGTAACTTCTCGTCCATCTCCGTGATGAGAGATTCACGCGTCATACCGGCGCGCCACTGTTCAAGTGGTTTCAAGTGCACTACGGTCTCCGTCATGTTTATCGGAGACGGATCAGTTGAAGTTTCCGCGCGTCCGGCTTTGCCTACGGCCGATTCGACTTCCGGAAAGCCCTTCAGGATCTCGTCTTGCCTGCTTGTAATTTTGAGCGCCTCATCAATCGAGATCGCCGGATCGGTAACCGGCATAAACATCAAATCGCCTTCATTCAACGGGGGCATGAATTCTTTGCCGATGCCGGTCGCCAGAAAGATCGCGCCGGAGAAAAGCAGAGCCGCGAACGATACCGTCAACACCCGATGATTCAGTGCAAAGCGCAACACGGGCCGATAAATGAAATGCAGGCCGCGCATCACCGGATTCGCCTGCTCCGCATGAAACTTTCCGCGCAACAAAAGCGTGCAGAGCACCGGTACGAGTGTGACTGCGATTATCGTGGCCCCAACCATGGCGAATGTTTTGGTGAAAGCCAGCGGATGAAACAACTTTCCCTCTTCGCCAGAAAGTGAGAAGACCGGAATGAAAGCCAGAATGATAATCGCCATCGAAAAGAAGATCGGTCGGCCAACCAGTCGCGTCGATTCCAGCACCGTCTGCCAGACGAGCGGCCGATCCCTGGGATCAACTTTTCGCTGCTCGATGAACCTAAAAGCATTTTCTGTAACCACAATGCCGGCATCGACAAGTACACCTATGGCGATGGCAATGCCCGACAACGACATCAGGTTAGAACTAATGCCCATGTAATACATGAACAGAAACGCCAAAAGTACCGCGAGCGGCAGCGGCATCGTGACAATTAGGATCGAGCGAAAGTGCGCGAGGAAAATGATGTGCGCCAGCGTGACCAGGAGCAACTCCTCGATCAGTGCGCGTTTGAGCGTGTGCGTCGCACGTTGAATCAGTTGAGTACGATCATAGAAGGGGACGACACGGACGCCTGCGGGCAGACCAGCCTGCAAAGTCGCAATCTTTTTCTTAACGGCATCGATCACTTCGAGCGTGTTCACTCCATATCGGGCAATGACAACGCCGCCCACCGCTTCTTTGCCGTTCTTATCCAGCGCGCCAGTGCGAAACGCGTTGCCAAGCTTCACGTCGGCTACGTTCTTGATGTAAATCGGAATGCCGTTAGCGGAAGTGAGAACGATGTTCTCTACATCGACAACAGACTGAATCAAACCAATGCCACGCACAACCGACCATTGGCCTGCCTGCTCTACTACGTTGCCGCCGACATTGTTATTCGAACGCTCGACCGCTTCGACCACCATTGACAGCGGCAGCGAGTACGCACGCAACTTGTTCGGATCGACGTCGATCTGATACTGCTGCACGTAACCACCAACACTGGCGACCTCCGCAACGCCAGGCACTGAGTTCAACTGATAACGCACGAACCAGTCTTGCAGCGTCCGCAGGTCGCGCAGATTCATCTGATCGCTTTCGAGCGTGTACCAGAAAATCTGGCCCACGCCGGTCGCGTCTGGCCCCAGCGTCGGCACGACGCCTTCCGGCAACTGCTTGGCAACAAGATTCAAGCGTTCCAGCACGCGAGTTCGTGCCCAATAAAGATCGATGTTGTCTTCGAAGATGACATTGATCATCGAGAAACTAAACGCCGAACTCGCGCGCACCACGCGCACACCGGGAAGCCCTTGCAGATTGGTGACCAGCGGATAGGTAACCTGGTCTTCGACTTCCTGAGGCGAGCGCCCGGTCCAGTCCGTAAACACGATCACCTGGTTCTCGGAAAGATCCGGAATCGCGTCGATCGGAGTGCGCAGCAGGGCCCAGTAGCCCCAGGCGGCGAGACCAAGATAGATCGCGATTACCAGACCGCGATTGCGCAGGCTTAGTTCAATGAGACGATGAATCATTGTGCCGTCACGCTAAACGATGTCTTGCCTGTACCCGCTGGGCCTTCGTAAGCAAGCTGAGCCTGCCACTCTCCAGCCATCCCGATATTTACCTTGCCGCGATAGACTCCGGGCGTGTCAGTTGTAGTTAATGCCACAGCGTCGTTCATTGCGGCCATACCGCCCATTGCGGGCATGTGAAAGTTGAGCGATACCGCTCCGACATCGACCGGCTTGCCGGACGAATCGGTGAAAGAAAGCATCACCTCTTGATCGCCCTGCTTCAGTTGGCCGGTGCTGTTGGAGAGCATCGCGGTCAGACTGTTCACTGTGACGGTCTTAATGGTCTTGCCAATGGGAACATCGCGTTCTGTTCTTGACCCGCAGGCCAGAGCCACGACAAGCGTAAGGGCAACTAAAATCGCGATGAGCGCTAAAGGTTTATTCATCAGTCCTCCAGGCAGTTGAAAGGTCCAAGGTGCCAACGAAACAGAACTTTCGTTAGTCACACGTTCGCCAATCCTGTCTTTACAGTCCTGAGCTCGGACTGCGGTTACAGGAAGACACACTACGGCTTTGTTGGAGTTAGATCAGAAGTGCGAGATGACGAAGGTAGGCCGGTTGGGAACCTGGTGGCCCATGCGCGCCATCGATATGACGAAATCCCAGCGCCGTAATCAACACCTGTTGAGGAATTGCTGGATAAGGCGAGAGACTAGTCGGTGCAGGTGCCGCAATGCGCACGGCACTCGGCGGCGAGGTCGTTCCGTTCTGGGCGCAGTTCAGCGCGCAGCATAACTTTGCTGCCGCGGCTTTGGCCGTTTGACTTTGCATGAGCGCGGCTTTGCAGCAATCCATGTCCATCATATTGCTCATGTTGCATTCGCCCTCACCGAAGCGCAGAGGAATACCGGCAAACGTGCCGCCAGCCAGCACGAGCAAAAGGACTAGAGATGCGATCCGCTTCTTCATGTCTGTTGGCACTCTATTGAAAACCACCAATAACAGTCAAGCCTTCAATTTCGCGCCTATCTGTTGCTCTCCAGAACAATATCCCCGAAACCATTATCGCAAGGGTCATGCCCAGAGGTTTGCGAGCGTATTTTGCTCGTCTTTTCCCGATTCTGCGCAAATTCTCGCGGCGACGCGGATAAATTCGCTAAGCAAAGCCAATTTCAACCTGTTCATGCTGCTACGAATTCTTCGGCGGTGCGGATGGCGCAGGCGCGCGGCGTGGAGCGCTTGAGTGCCAGTGTACGATGCGCCAGCCGTCACTACGCTTTTCGAGAATTGCCGTCCCGAGTCCGCCGCCATCAATGTGTCGCGTCTTGCCGTTGTCCATAACATCAGCGGCAATCGTGTATTTAAGGGTCGCCCATGCCGTATTACTCGCCAGATGAATCTTGATGTCACTAAATTCGTACTTAGTATTCTTCATCTCACCCATCTCTGGAACAAGATGATGGTCACGGTAGTCGGTCCACCCGTAGTTTGCATGCCCACTCTCAAAGATCGTTAACGACTCGTCGTTAGCCCAAACCTTCGTAGCCTCCACGATATCGTTTTTTGCAAAGCTTGATGCGCTTCTCAGTAATACGTCGCGCACCGCGGCTTCGTCATTCTGGACAGCAACTCCGCTTTCAGCGTTTATCAGGACGACGCCAACACTGACCACCAGCGCGAGCAAGCCCGCCCTAAATTTGGAATGCTTCTTCGATTTCATCTGGTTTAAGTCTCCTCTCAAGTCGCTCTTACCTTTGTTCCAACGAAATCAGGGCCACTCCGCTTATCGTTAATAGGGTGCCGGCGATTTTCATCCAGCTCATGCTCTCGTTTAAGAAGAACGAGGAGAGGATTAGAACGAGCAAGACGTAGCTGGTAGAAATCGCAGTAGCCATGCCGACCGGAAGTTTTGACAGTGACAGAACAAAACAAATCGAACCAAGCGCCATCAATAGTCCGATTGGCGCTCCCAATGGTAATGCTTTCGCTGGAACTGTGAGGCTGCCCTGTTTGATCCACAGCGCCGGTATTGCCGTAACCACCATGCCGATCGCCATGAGAAAGTTCACTTGATAGGGGTTCAACTGTTTCATGCTGAACTTCTCAAGAAATGATGCGACTCCGACCATTATCATGTAGCCAGACAAGAAACCAAATCCGGAGAGTGTCCCATTCATTGTCATCTTCCTTTCGAAGTCGTCGTTATGGTTTCGACGGCATCCTCTCTTCAGTTGCTTTCATGTTCCCGTGCCTGCCGTGCATGCTTTGCATGTCCATTTTGCCGGGACGAATTCGGAAGAACAGTTTCCAGGACACAGGATTAGTTCCGTAGACGCGATCCAATATCGACGGCTTCGAATAGAAAGTAAGATCGCTTCCAACCGCGAACGACACTTTGTCAGTGTTCCAAAGGTCCCGCGCGCCTCCGAAGGTGTAGGCGCCGATCCGAAACGACGGATGATCCTCAGTAATCCCGAGCAGCACGCGATCTGCTGGACGCAGCAAGTCGTCTTTGTCGACCAACTCAAGCCGCGTGTACAAATAGTTCTTGTCGACGAAGTTTACTGTTGACTCCGCACTGTAGCCGTTGAGGTTGTGAATCTCGCCTGGGCTGCCCACGTGATTCCGTCCCCAAATGATAGCCGAAGCCCAATTACCCCGATTGAACGGCTTGTTGTATTGCACCGAAGCCGTTGTGCGCCGAATGTCGACGTCGGGTTCCTGGTTCTCCGGACTGCGCAGAAAGCCGTGGCTAACCTGCACGGCCCAGTTGGAATTTGGCATAATCCAAAGCCGCGCCGAGCGCGAGTTCCATTTGTGCGCATCGAAGTTGTAGCGATTCTCATCCGGCTCCCGTCCGTTAAATATTGAACCTTCAAGCTTCAACCACCGATAAGTGAACCCTGTCGTCAACACGCCAAAACTGATGTGTGTTGAATCCTGCAAGTGGTGCGCGAGTGTCGCGGAAGGATTCTCCGACGCTGACATGCGGTGCATGAAAGCGACCGGCCCCAGCGCTGGTTCGCCGGGGTAACCAAAATAAGTGAACCAAGTTCCGCGTTCACCCAGCGGCAGCGTGTATTGTGCCGACAACTCCATAAACAGATCGTGAGGGTGCTGTTTGTCGATTAGCGGCTGACCTTTGTATGTCTCACCGGTTTGAAAAAGAAGTGGAGAACCTCCCGGCGGAAACGTGAATGGTTCAAAACTAAACATGCCGCGCAACTGAACTGTGCCTTTGCCAAGCCTGTGATAGGCCATTGGCATAAACCAGTTTGCCGATTCAGCTTTCGTTACGCCACGCGGTCCGCCTTGTCGGTTCACTCCGGCAATTAGGTTGTAATGGAACATCAGCAGCCAATCACCGGCTGCTTTGTGATACATGTGCGTCGGTCCCGATGAGGGCTGCCATGAAGTTCCCGATCCCATCGCCCCCATTGACATGACATTGGTATCACTCGATCCAACGCGTATGCCCATGCCGTTGCTATTCATCACCATCAGCGGACCCATGTTCATATTCATTTTGCCCATATGCATGCCGGGCATTTGATCCATTTGGCTTGCTGACGGACTCGCAGACGGCATCGGCATGTTCATGTCCATTTTTTGCTGCGGAGAAGCCTGGGGGTTTGGCGAAGCAGTGGGCATCTGCATGCCTGGCATGTTCATCTGCGTTTGCTGAGGAGAAGGCTGTGGTGACGCGGATTGCTTAGGCGACGCCGGCCGCGCAGGCATATTCATCCCCGCCATGTTGCCCATGTCATGTTTCTTTGTAATTCGTCTCTTCCTTGTCGCCACTCTCCTTTTCTTGGCAGCGGTCTTTCGACTCACCTTCGCCTTGGGCTTGGACATTTTCATCCCTGGCATGTTCTGCATGTCATGGCCTTGGGCAGCAACATTGGGACTGGACGTTAGTATTAGGCCAATGATTATGACTGCGCTCAATCCCGACATACGGATGAAAGCGCGAAGGTTCAATCTTTTCATGGTTCCCCCTTTGGATCTCCTCGCCACAGCAAAAACAACACGCCTACGGAATGCGCACAATAAGAAGGCGCACCTCCGCGCGAACGAGTTAGCGACGATCTTTAAGGGGGAACTAGATTCTAAAAACGCCGATGAGAATATGGCGGGGGAAGGAATTGCCCGGTGGCCCGTGCTCCGAAGGCATGATCGGAACGGCAAAACCTGAGGTTAATGCGACTCTAAAGTTCGCCGGGGACGCCTTAGCTTCAACCAATCGCTTCGATGGATCAACCGCAGCAGAGGGCACCGGTATTGACTGCGAATGGCTCAAACAATGCGTACACGCCTCAACCGGAAGATCAAAAGCAACTTCGCTATTTGATAACTCGGAGGAGAGTTCTATTCGCGAGGCCTCAGCTGTGGCGTCGGCGTCGGCTTTGAGATCAGAACCCGCCTCCGCCTCCATCGGCGCGTCGTCCATCGTCATTGGAGGCATGTCGTGATGGCACGACAAGTGATGGTCAACGTGCTGTGGCTGATGAGCGGCTTGTTTGAAGCAGCAACGGTTCAGATATCGAGGACAGAAAGCGGCTGCAATCACGTTGCTCCACGCACCGAAGAGGAACGCGATTACTAACAGCACTATAGTTGAGGATCGCTTTATCATCATTGCAACGCGGACCAGGCAATAACTTACCTTAATATAGCAGCGATCATTTTGGTGACCAACCCTTTGTACCACAGCATCACTAGGGTACGCCGGCTGATCGATACGAAAACATCTCAAGAGTTTGCTCTAATGGCCTCAAATTAAGTAAGCACCTGCACGCGTGCTGTACAGCTTTGGTTGATGAGATCGCCTCGGCTCGGCCCATTTCAATATGGAAATCGTTATGTTCGTAACCGTTCATGTATGATTACGAAGATAGAAAGATTCGCGGAAGATGCATCACTTTATTGCTGTAAGGAAAGTAGTGGACGATAACACGCGCCTTGAAGAAACTAGAAAGAATTTATAAGCTGGAAGCCTGTGCGTTGTCTGACTAATAGAACTATTCGGGCGAGCTTCTTAGTTCAATGGCACAAATTGTTGGCCTCGCAGGATGATGATAATTTGGCTAGCCAGGGTTCGGGCTCACGCCAAAGTGGTATTATCCGGCACGGTTGACCGCTAATGGTTATTCGAGCCAGCGTGGACAGTTCGGTCAATTTTCTCCCCTTTATCAGGCGCGCGCGAGTGTGATCTCGTCGCGATTCCCACCCGCAATGGATTGGAGTGCGGTTATTGATGTCTGCGACACAATTCTCAGATGGGCGTGAGGACGAATCGGTCCTGATCGTCAACGACTTGCCCGACCAACTCATGCTAATGGGCGGGCTCCTCCGTAAAGCGGGCTATTGTGTCTTCACCGCGGAAGATGGTCTCGAAGCCTTCAGTCTGGCCAAGCAAAAACGACCTGATTTGGTGATTAGCGACGTATGCATGCCGCAAGTAAACGGCTTGGATTTTTGCCGGTTGCTCCGTGCCGATAGTCAGCTTCGCTCGGTGCCTATTCTATTGGTGAGCGCTCTAGAGAACGATACGGCAAGTGTGGTGGAAGGACTTCGCGCCGGCGCAGATGATTATCTGGAGATTCCCTTTGACGCCACGCGGCTTGTGGCAAAGGTGGCCCGGTTGCTAGAGCGGTCACGCCTGGAAGCTAACTATCGGAACGTGGTCGAACAGGCCACCGATGTGATTTTTACCCACGATCTGTCCGGACGATTAACCAGCATGAATACTGCTGGCGCGAGGTTTCTGGGTCGGGAGTCGCAAGACCTTCTTGGAGAGTCGTTTTCTTCAGTCTTTGGTTTCCTGGGTCTTGACGCCAATAGCAATGGTTTCGCAAACGGTTTTAATTCTTGTGAAGCGGGCAACGAGGTTAGACATCAATTCATAGCCAAAACGGCGTCGGGAAATGAACGGTGGCTTGACCTCACTATATCGCCCATTCGGGGCAGGATGGACGAAATTGTAGGTTTTCGTGGTTTAGCCCGTGACATCACAGAGCGCAAGCAAGTTGAATTAGCACTTCGGGATTCAGAAGAGCGCTATCGCTTGCTTTTCGAGTCAACACCACAACCAATTTGGGTCTACGATGAGGAATCTTATCGATTTCTGACCGTGAACGAGGCGGCTACCCACACGTACGGTTACACCCGAGAAGAGTTCCTTTCGATGACGATTGATGACATTCGAGCAGAGGAACACACAGGCTCTTTGATGAACATGAGTGACGATCCGGACGCGCAAGTCATGTTCAGTTCATGGCAACATCGTACTAAGGACAACAAAACTATTTATGTTGAGATAACCTCACACCCTGTGGTTTTTGACGGAAAGAATAGTACGCTCGTTATCGTTAATGACGTTAGCGAAAGAAAGCTCCTGGATCAGGAGCAGCAGCGCATGCACACTTCATTGCAAGAATCAGCTATGGAGTGGAGGCAGACGTTTGATGCAATCGATTTCCCTGTCTTGATTGTAGACCTTGAAGGACGGATCAGGCGTTCCAATTACTCCGCTGAGCACATTGTGGGAACCCCTGCGGAAGAGATTGTCGGCCAACGTGTTTCGGATCTGGGTGAAATTCAACCGTGGAAGAAAGCTGGCGAATTGATCGAAATTCTGCGTCAGACCAACTCTACAGTTTCAGAAGAGGTAAAGGACGAAACAACTGGAAGAACGTGGTCGATTGCACTCTTCTTTGTAAGTGAATTTGGATCCTTTGGTGAGCGGGCAATACTGATTGCTCAGGACATCACCAAGCGAACTGAACTTGAAGCTTCACTGCGGCAGAGCAAAATGATGTCATTGCTCGGATCGGTAGTCGCCGGCGTAGCTCACGAAGTAAGAAATCCACTTTTCGGAATTTCCTCCATTCTGGATGCCTTTGAAACACGGTTTAGCGATCGCACGGAGTATTGTCGCTACACAAATGTCCTACGCGACGAAATCGGACGGCTGACGTTGCTGATGGAAGAGTTGCTTGAATACGGTAAACCCTTTCGTGGAGAAGTGTATCCAGTATCATTGGAGGAAATGATTACTAGATCCATTCGTGCGTGCGTTCCAGCGGCAAAGGCAGCCGACGTAACTGTTGTAAATAACGTCCGCGATTCATTACCGCGAATAATGGTGGATAGGCGTAGACTTTCGACCGTATTCATAAATCTCATCGACAACGCGATTCAGCATTCTGCGTCTGGCGGTGTGGTGACGATTGAAGCCGACAAAGTCACTGAAGGCATGCAGGATTGGATCGAGTGTTCCGTCAAGGATTTCGGACCCGGAATTCAGCCCGAAAACTTATCCAAAATCTTTGAGCCTTTCTTTTCCACCCGCCGCGGTGGCTCAGGCCTGGGGCTCGCGATTGCTCAGAAAGCCATGGAAGAGCACGGTGGCAAACTGCGCGCTGCTAATAATCCTGAAGGCGGAGCTTGTATGATTGCAAGATTCCCACTGCCGAGCGGGGTGAACACGGATGGCTAGAAATCGAATCTTGCTTGTCGAAGATGAGCCAGCAGTCCGTTTCGGGATCCGTGAGTTTCTCGAGCTTCACGGCTATCAAATCGAAGAAGCTGAAACCTGCCAGGCTGCGCGGCACATTTTCAGCACTTCAAGGCCAGATATCGTCATCGCTGATTATATGTTGCCTGATGGCACCGCATTGGATTTGCTTCCCCGTCTAAAAGATATTGATTCAGAAATACCCTTGCTGGTTTTGACCGCTCACGGCTCCATTGACCTGGCAGTAAGAGCAATAAAAGAGGGAGCAGAACAGTTCCTAACCAAACCCATCGAATTGCCCACACTTCATGTGATTCTGCAACGACTACTTGAAAAACAGCGAAGCCATCATAAGCAATTGGCCAGCAAATCGCGTCAAGTGCGACAGACGATCGATCCTTTCATAGGAACTAGCGTTGCGATTCGTTCGCTTGCGGATCAGGCCAGAAAATTTCTGACAACTGAAAGTCCCGTTTTAATTCTTGGCGAAACGGGATCCGGTAAGGGAGTCCTTGCGCGTTGGCTGCATGACAACAGTCCCAGGGCCGAGGAAGCTTTCGTAGACCTGAACTGCGCTGGCTTTTCCAGAGAGCTTCTCGAAACAGAGCTTTTCGGCCATGAGAAGGGTGCTTTTACAAGTGCTACCGCGTCAAAACAGGGACTCTTTGAGGTGGCTCATCGGGGTACAATTTTTCTTGACGAGGTTGGTGATGTCGATCTTCAGATTCAACCAAGGCTTCTGAAGGTGCTTGAGGACAAGCGGTTTCGACGGGTAGGAGATGTTAGAGACCGCCAAGTTGACGTTCGTCTCATAGCCGCTACCCATCAAGACATAATGCAGCTGGTCCATGAGAAGAAGTTTCGGGATGATCTGTATTTTCGCATCAGTACCATCCCGCTTTCTTTTCCACCGCTTCGCGAGCGAATCGAAGATATTCCGGTATTGGCCCAGTATCTCTTGAATAAAGTCTCTGCTGATTTGGGTCGAGGCGAAATCCAGCTCAATGACGATTCCGTCAAGGCTTTGCAGGCCTACCCCTGGCCCGGAAATGTTCGCGAGTTGCGCAACGTACTCGAGCGAGCGGTATTACTGAGTGACCAAAAGAGTATTGGTCTGAGGGATCTCAACTTCCACGGGCATGCCAATGTTGGAGCGGCATCCTTTGATACCCAGCTAACTCTACATCAACTCGAAAAGCAGCATATCCAAAGAGTTTTGCAGGAAGAGCGTGGACGAGTTGAAAAGGCCGCAAAGCGATTAGGCATCCCTCGTAGTTCTCTCTATCAGAAAATCAAGAAGCACCAAATTCCCGTGACCAAGCCCTAGCTATTGACTTCGTCGAACCCTCCCAGCGCATTCCGATCAAGATAAGAACTCCATTCCATCAGATCTATCCGTCCAAAGTCTGGAATACGAATCTGAATACGGGACGGCCTCTTCGTTGATCCGATGTTCAACCAAAAAAAGACTCAAAGTACAAGCATTATTTCAGTTCTGAAATTCTAAGCACTTTGGCTCTGTAATTGCTTAGCAGTGGGCACGTGCCAACTTATGCATAGCTCTCTCGGTACAACAAAATCGAGGGAACTATTGGACTGAGAGAAAGTAGCGCTGCGCTTGCCCCCGCATCGCGCTACGCACCCAAGTTGCCCAGAAAAGAAATCTGTCAATTCAAATTTGAGGCGCCCACCGCGGAGATTTTAGAAGGGGGTCCTCACGAAACAAGGAGCCAGAGATGCACAAATTTAGAAACTTAACACGCTGGACACTGATGTTCGCGATTATGGGAATCGTGGGCCTGGCGTTTAGCGCAACAGCTAAAGCGGACATTGTTGTTGTCACAGGTGTCAACAACCAGGGAACGGACAATGTTCTGCTCAACCCCGCAACTGATGTGCTTACCGTAACGGGCACAGTCGGCCAGAACAATTTATTGGTCAACTTTACTTCTACAAGCGGTAGCGGATTGCTTAGTGCTAATCCATCCGGCCAGGCAACGGTCAGCGGAGGAACCGGTAATGTCGCCTTAACCCAACTGACCTTCAGTTTGGCTAACAATGACACCTTTACCCGTGCAGTATTCAACATAAATGCTGAAACCAGTGGGTCCGTCTTGATCCATGTCGAGGGTATCAACATTACTGGCGGTTTCTTTGAGGATGATTTCCTATTGGACGCCAATGGCCAGAACTTCTTCACTGTAACAGCTATCAACGGGCAGCTAATTCAGTCGATCAGTTTAACTGGCATTAATGGGGCGACCTTTGAGGACGTGAGACAAGTTCGACTTGGTGGAAGCGAGATTGTCGAGACCATCCCTGAACCGGCCACCATGCTGCTTCTCGGAACAGGTCTTGTGGGTGCTGCGGCAGGAATTCGTCGTCGCAGATTTGTGCGGAAGTAGTTTTGCGTGGTTCTGCGCGGCGGCAACGGTTGCGACGTGGGGTAGGCCCAACACACCTGCGAATCTAGGAGTGTGTTGCTGCTCTGAAGGCCTATGGTGCTACGGCTGAAGTTTGTCGCCCGCGGACGTTTGCATAGGGGTTTTGGTGGTTCGTCATAAATGTGGGGGCAGGACCACCTTTATTGGCAGGAGTTGTTTGCCCGAACTTCTGCCGCAGACTTGCCCCATATCGTATAGGTGATAGCCATCTGCGCACCCGATCGCAGTCTGAGGAAACGTGCAAATGTATAGCAAGCCAATGATTCTCCCGCTCGGTATCGAGGGCAGGATTTATGCCATCCAGGATGAGAAGGGAAACATAATAGGAACCGGCACCCGCGAGGTGTGCGAAATCCTTTTGTACATAATAGGAAAACATGCATCGGCTAGTATTTCCGCAAGAATAAACGACCCAATTGAACACAGGCCCAATGTGAGGGCTGCTATAGCGATATGACCCGGACCGGTACTGTTTGATCGGAGTATCGCAGATTCGATAAAACTTTGAAGATTGAACCGAGCCGACGAGCACAGAGGGGTTGAAAGATTTGGTAGGACTAGAGACTCCCCCAATTTAGATATGTTTCAGAGCCTGCGCGCTCCCTTGAACTTTTGCGCACAGGGCATTCTCTCTTGGTAACTGTGACTTCTACGGGGTAAAGCCCAGTCTCCTTCCAAACCAATTATTCTTCCTCGCCTCTTACGACTAGTACTTTTTCGTTGTCTCTAAGGTTGTTGCCCTGTTTCGCGCGCGTCTTGAATTCGCAGCGAGGCATAAGGTTAGGATCCAGCGACACTGTTAGAACAACTCGTGCCGCCAATCAGGAGCCGAGTTGAAAATGGGCAGGACGGATTTTTTCGGCCGCGCCTAATTGTTATTTTAAGGTTCAGCGGGTTGCTACGCAGTGCGCTCGACTACGCACCCATCGGCTCCGGTATCCCGTGAAGCAAAGCAGATTCAAAAAGGTTTCAGGTAGGCTGAGACGAATATGGATGGGTCGTGACCAGATTCCCAAAGGGGACGAGCAGTTACTCCGTCTTTTAGTCGTCGATGGCGAAGAATCAATTTGTTTTTCCATGGAGGAATACTTCACCATGCACGGCTACCACGTCGACACTGCGCAGGAGCTGGGAGAGGCAGAACGATTGGTTGAAGCGACGGTTTATGATGTCGTGATTCAAGACCTGAGATTGGGCCCGGCGCTAAAACCAGATGGCCTCGAGATGATAAAGTTCATCCGACGCCGGACCAGCCTCACGCGCATCGTTGTCCTAACCGCCTATGGTTCCCCCGAGATGGAAAATGAGGCGATGCAGTATGGCGCCGACGCATTCCTGAGGAAACCCAAACCTCTCTCGCATGTCGCTCAGGTTATTCAAGGATTAATCGAGTCACCTCCTAAGCAGGCGGCCCACAGCGCCTGATGCTGCAATCAGGTAACGGCCTACTCAGCAATCCCGACCAGTTGGTTTGGCAATTCCGTGGTTCTGTTCTTGCTCGCCTCAAACATCGGTAACTTCCTCGGTTTAATCGAAGCCTGACAAACTACCCTTTGGAAGCTGCCGCGCAAATGCGCAGCAGCTTTTTTGCATTTCTGCACCCAACTTCCTCGCTCTCATTCCAGGTCGGGCCCCGTTACATGCCGGTGCAGTTTGGAAATCTTTGTGATGCCAAGTTGCTCTTGCGGAGCCGATGAAGGCCATTAGACAATATATGAGGTCTCGTTTCATTCACACCGGGGCTTTAGCTTGTGATACTACAATCTTATGTTTTTGAACCGTTTCAACGGTTACCAGTAGCGAGAGAATTCAGCTAAGCGCAAAAAACCGATTAAACGTTTTCAAAGTTTGCTGGCCGATCGCTGAGCAGCGGAGTGAATAACATTGAATCTAACAAACTGCTGCACTGTCCGATTGTTACCTCCGTTTGACGGCCTATTACCCATTGTGAGAGTTTGTTAAATTGTTTATCTTGAGCGGTGCCGTCTGAAATAAGTTACCTACCGATGGATTCGAAGAAGAGAAAGCAAACTGGTGTCCTCGTTCGCGGGTTGTTCGCTATTCTAATGGACCATCCGGAAGGGGTTGCGGTGGATGCTGCAGTAGAGCGTTTATCGTATGCGGCAAACGGAGAGCGAACACAACTCTACGAGCAACTCATGCGCGAGTGCGTTGCTCCTATCAAAGCTGGCTGGTTATCAGGCAACAGTTGCCATTTCATTCTTTCTGAAGAAGGAAGAGTCGCATTTAAAAATTATCCAGATCCTGAAGAGTTCATTGGGCAAGCAGGAAGACTTTCGCTCAAAGGTTGGATGTCCGTTCATTTCCCACATCCATACTTTTTCCTCGGGAAGTTGCGCGATCGATTCGCTTCTGAATACCGCGTCGTAAAACGGATCGGTATAAAAAACCTGATGGAGAAAGCAATCGGAACCGCCGCAGAATGGCAGGAAGTACTTCCGGTCCAATCCCCTCGCAGAATCAAAATTCCTGGTTTTAACTTACGAGACTTAGATTCGTTTTTGAGCGAATTGAGAGCCGCGAGCCTTCCATACGGGGCCGGCGGCCATGCCGTCTATCTGCCTCCTCAGACTCTGCAAGATACTGCCTTTCGAACGCTTGTTAAATGTTATCCGCCGAATTCGGGATTAAAGATAGTCAAACATCCAGGTGGTATTTCTGAAAGCGTTTACGTTTCCACTCGTGAAGGAGAGAGCTTATTTCACTTAAGAATGATACATAACCTGCGCCATCTCACGTTGGTGGCCAACTTGCTGCATTCTAATGGAGTTGGGCCAAAGCTTTATGATCTCGTTGAACTGGAATGTGAGCAAAACTTGTGGACGGCGTTTGTAGTAGAGCATGTCGGGAGAGCCGTGACCTCAATGCCTGAATGCAACGAAGGAATAAGAAAGATACGGGATCTAGAGGAGAAAGGAGTCGTAAAGGTAATCCTGCCTGCCGGGTTCGAAGATCCCGAGTTCCAGTGTCCGGACTGCAGTGGAAATGCGTTTACGACGATTGATGGAGAATTCAGATACGTCGATTTTCAAAACTTCGCCCTGATTAAGTATGGAGACCTATTAAAAAATATCGCTGTGGAAGCCGTGGAGGTCTCACATTTCGGTGACAAAAGTTTATTTCGCGGCGGATGTTATCTTTATCAGTCGGTGCCGGGCGTCAATCTTCCTGGTAAACGAAGCGTCGAGGACAGGATGAAGGTGCTGACAAGGCTAATGGAAACGATCGGTGTAACGGTTCGAGATCGGCTGGTGCTGGATGTCGGCTGCAACATCGGGATGATGATGGCCCAATACCTACACCTCGGTGCTCTGTGGTGCCAGGGATGGGATCGTCCATCTGTCGTGCCGCATACCGAAAAATTACTGCAGGCACTCGGTTGTACCAGATTTTCTACAACCGGTGCTGATGTCACGAAGTCTCGAATGATTGAGAACGATCTAGAGCCTTTTTTGGAGCCCTATCTTGATGGTTGCGCGATTTCTTATCTTGCCGTTCGCGGCCATATAGGGTGGTTGGAATCGCTAGCGCATCTGCCTTGGGCTTTTCTGATTTACGAAGGACATGAAGGAGAAACGACCGAACAGTTTGCGGAATATATCAATGAGTTAAATGAAATGATCCCGATTCGTGTTGCCGCCCACGACGAGTACTCTGACGGTGACAGTGAGCCCCGCACCGTTGCCATTCTTGTAAAGATTTAGCGTTACTCCCCTTCGATATGTCCAAAATCCTGCCTGGTGATCCTATTAACGAATACTTTGCTACAGAACATATAACCACAGCGATCGGAGGCCGAACTGCGAGAGGCGGAGCGATCACAATCGTTTCTCATGGCCTTAAGTTCATGCTGAGTATTGTTGCTACCGCGGTTCTCGCGCGCCTGCTCACACCTCAGGACTACGGACTCATAGGAATGGTCGCGGTAATAACCAGTTTTGTTTCAATGTTCAAGGATCTCGGTCTCTCACTCGCTACGGTGCAAAGACCCGAGATCAATTATGACCAGATAAGCACATTGTTTTGGGTGAATGTGACCCTCAGTGCTGGCATCACCGGGTTGATGATGCTGCTTGCTCCCGGCGTCGCTCGTTTTTATGGAGAGCCGCGATTGACGCTAATAACTGTTTTTACGTCGGTAGGATTCCTGTTCGGGGGTTTAGCTGTTCAACACGAAGCTCTACTAAAGCGTCAGATGCGATTCTATGCACTAAGTGCTGTTGCCTTTTTATCGATGATGATTGGATATGCCGTAGGAATACTCGCTGCATGGTATGGGGCTCGATATTGGGCGTTGGTTGCCAGTCAACTTGCGCTGCTTGCTTCGAATGCAATGGGTGTTTGGATCGTTTGTCGCTGGCGACCGGGAAGACCCCGACCTAACGCCGGAGTAAGGTCAATGCTTTCTTTTGGGGGTAACATTACAGGCTATGCACTTATCAATTACTTCTCAAAAAATTCTGACAACCTGTTGATCGGAAAATTGTTTGGACCTCAGTCGCTGGGACTTTATGGAAAATCAGCTCAGCTTCTCAGCTTACCAACGGATCAAATAAATGAACCATTATCAACGGTGGCAATTCCTGCTTTGAGCAGATTGGCTGATTCACCAAATCGGTATCGACAAGCGTATTTCCGCATTATGGAAAAAGTAATAATGCTTACAATGCCCGCCGTTGTCCTGATGATTGCAACTTCTGATTGGCTAGTGCAGATTGTGCTGGGACCGCAATGGCACGAGGCGTCCAGAATCTTCGTCTTCATGAGTATTGCCGGATTGTTTCAGCCCGTCGCGAGTACGGGAGGATGGCTCCTTGTAACGCAGGGTCGCGGCAGAGACATGCTTCGCTGGTCTATTATCAATGCACCAATCTCAATTTTATCGATAATTTTGGGTCTACACTGGGGCGTTGTGGGCGTTGCGGCAGGATTTTCATTCGGAAGAATTCTGATCGCAAATCCATTACTATTCTGGTTCGTTGGGCGTTCAGGTCCTGTACGGACTGGCGATTTTTACCGGCTCCTGGGACCCTTCACTCTGGCCGCAGCGTCTTCACTCATTGCGTGCATTATTTTTCGAAGTTCATTTGCAATTTCAAATCCTATTGTCGGTATTGGAATTTGCGGAGTGATTGTAGCAGTAACAACGGTGGCCATTCTCGCTCTAATACCGGGAGGCAGGCGGGCGCTTCTAGATGTTAAGCATTCGATATCACTTTTGCGTCGGGGAGATCCAAAGGTCGCGGCCGCCTTAACCGAGTGATTGGGCCGCGTACCAGCTCTAACAACAGCCACGATCTGCCGCGACATATCCGTCCTCGACTGACCAGCATGAGAACTGCAATCAAAAAACTTGCTACGGGCTCAAAAAACCTGATTATCCTGCACAGGATTTACGACAACTGGCGAAGAAGGAGAGTATTTAAAGCCGGCAATACGGTTTCATCTTATGGTTCGACTCATGTGTCGTGGACGGTTGATGAGAGCGTTAGGTACATCCAGAAGGTCTACGACGATTATCTCGAATACTCGGGTCTCACTTCCGAACTGTTTCGAGGCAAGAATATCCTCGAAGTTGGACCCGGCGATAATTTCGGCGTAGCACTCAAGTTTTTGGCGACTGACGCAGCGCGAGTTGTCTGCCTTGATAAGTTTTATTCGGAGCGAAAATCAGATCAGGAGATTCGAATTTATCGGGCGCTCAGGGAAACTCTTCCGCCCGAAGAACGCTGCGCCTTTGATGATTGCATCAAGTTGGACGGCGGCGTTGAACTCAACCCGAATAGAATCGATTACATTTATGGTTACGGTATCGAAGATGCAGACGAGGTTCTTCAGCCAAACTCATTTGACTTTATTATTTCACGAGCGGTCATGCATAACGTCTACTACATGGACCGTGGCTTTGATGCTATGCATCGCTTATTGATACCTGGTGGTTACATGTTTCATAAGATTGATCTTAGCGATGAGAATATGTTCAGTAGTCGCGGAATGCATCCGCTGACTTTTCTTACCATTTCCGAAGGCGTTTATCGGCTTATGGCTGCCGATTCAGGAAAGCCGAACCGCAAACTTATCAATTACTATCGACAAAAAATGCTTGAGTACTCTTTTGATGGGAAGATATTTGTAACTTCAATTCTCGGGCAGGGGCCCTTGATACCACACAAGGAATTTATCTCGCGCGGCGTCGATTATTCCGATATACCGATTGCGCTAATTGGAAAGATCCGGCCTAAACTGGCCGATACTTTTCGGACCCTACCCGATTCCGACCTCGTCCCCACGGGAATCTTTCTGGTTGCTCAAAAACCACGAAGCGAGCATCCGTAAATCGTTACAGGCAAAAGCAGGCCAAAATTCAAGGCGTCTGAGTTCTGCTGTATCTTGCAAAATGCTGCGCGTAGACGTCAAGAAAGACGGCATGGCCGCGGGTTTAGGCTCAGGATTACGCATTCACCGGAACAATAAGCCTTTTCGCCGTCTGAACTAATGTGGGATTGCGAGTCGCAGATCTCTTCCGGTTGCGGTTTTCAGTTTCTAAGGCTTTAATGAGTAGTTGTGGTAGCACAGGCGGGTTGCAGGTTTGAATGCTTCCGGCAAATGAGCTCTACGAAGGGTGAATTAAGCAACCGTCAGCTTCGTCAGGGGAGATTGTTATTACCACTAAGGTCATTTTCTGGATAAGTGCGGTGGCTGTTGCATATACCTATGCCGGCTATCCGATCTTACTGTTTATCCTAACAACATTCAGGACGAGACTCGTGAAGAAGCGTCGAGAATTTACGCCCACAGTTACCGTCATTATTGCCGCTTACAACGAGGAGCGCGACCTGGCTGCCAAACTCGAGAACACTCTGGCCCTCGATTATCCGAAGGCGAAGATTGAAATCATCGTCACTTCAGATTGTTCCACGGATCGAACGGACGAGATAGTTCGCAGCTTTGCACCCCGGGGCGTGCGTCTTCATCGACAGCCACAAAGGCTGGGAAAAACGGCAGCCCAAAACGCGGCTGTCGAAAAGGCGGCTGGGGAAATAATTGTTTTTTCCGATGCCACCACTCATTACCGTCCCGACGTATTGCGTTTGATGGTGCCCTATTTTGCGGACGCGAGTGTTGGTTGCGTGACAGGACGCGTGATTTATACTCATTCACCTGATTCGAGCGTTAGTCACGGAACTCGTTCCTATTGGAGCTACGAGTTTTTGTTGAAGGAACGGGAAAGCGCCATAGGATCGCTAATCGGCGTTTGCGGCTGCATGTACACCGTTCGTAAATCCGCGTATGTTCCTCTTTATCACGAAGCGTGCAGTGATTTTTTGATCGCAACGACCATGGTGAAACAGGGTCTAAGAGCCGTTTACGAACCTGATGCCGTTTGCGTCGAAAAGCCGAATGCCAGACCGAACAAAGAGCTGGCAGTCAGGGTACGTATCATTACGCAAACTTTCGCGGACCTTTGGCGGAATCGGGAAGTTCTAAATCCATTCACTAAAGGTTTTTATGCGGTGCAGCTGCTCTCACACAAAGTAATGCGCTATCTTGTACCGGTATTTCTCATCGGGTTACTTTTGGCGACGGGAGCCCATGCGCTTGAAAGTGTTTTCTTCGGCACGCTCTTCATTGCTCAAATCTGCTTTTATTCAGCGGCCATAGTCGCAGCTTTAATGGTGAGGCTCGGTGTTAACTCACGCTGGTTCGCTTTACCACAGTATTTCGTGATTACAAACGTAGCCTGTCTCATTGCGATGTTCAAATTTTTTCGAGGCGAACGCTACACGAAATGGGAGCCTCTTAGGGAAACATCGGTGTCGCCTGACCACGTGGAAAGAGCGGGTAGGATTGCTACGCAAGCAAGAACGCAGCCCTAGGTTAGCTATGAAGAATGCTATCTCCATCGATCTGGAAGATTGGTTCTGTGTCCATAACTTGAGCGGCATAATTAAGCCGTCGGATTGGGATAGCTGTGAACTAAGAGTGCGGGCAAGTACAGAGCGCCTTTTGAGGATATTAGAAGAAAAGCATACTCGGGCGACTTTTTTTGTTCTCGGTTGGATTGCAAAGCGGCTCCCCGATCTGATTCTGGAATTGGAAGCGCGGGGGCACGAGATTGCAGTTCATGGCTACAATCACCTGTTGCTGACTGAAATCTCGCCGCAGGAATTTGAAGATGATCTCATGAAAGCATTGGAAGCTATCGAAAGCTGCGGGGTGAAAACTCGTCCGATAGGGTTTCGCGCACCTTCGTTCACCGTAGTAGAAAAAACGAAAGGGTGGGCGTTACCAATCCTGGAGAAACTTCAGTTTAAATACGATTCATCCGTGTTTCCGATCGGTTTTCATCCCGATTACGGTGTCGCTGATTCACCGCTGAATCCCTATAAGATTACTAACGATTTGTACGAGTTCCCGATGAGCTGCTTGGAGTTGTTCGGTAAGCGATTTCCGTTTGGCGGTGGCGGGTATTTTCGTCTTTTTCCCTATGCCTACACTAAGTACTGCATGAGAAAGGTGAATGAAACGGGAAGACCGACCGTCTTCTACCTGCACCCTTGGGAGTTAGATCCGGATCAGCCGCGAGTAAAGAAATTACCCCTTTCTAAAAAAATTCGACATTATCGGAACTTAACTCAAACTGAAAAACGCTTCGCGAAGTTATTGAACGATTTCGAATTCACGACAATCAGAGAGGTACTGTGCCTGTGAACGAGCAGATATTAGCGCAGAGGAAGTATTGGAATAACGAGGCTGATTCGTTTAAGCGAATCTATACACACAAGAAATCGAAACTGTCGAATGTGCTCGACAGAATTTTTCGAAAGGATATGTTTGAACGATTTGCCTTTACGATGCGAAACTGCGAGCCAATTAAGAGCCGGGTCTTCCTCGACGTAGGCTGCGGAAACGGACTTTATAGTCTTGAACTCGCGCGGAAGGGTGCTCGAAAGGTCAGGGGCATTGATATTTCCGAGGTCATGATTGGGTTATGCCAGGAATCGAGCGATAGAGGAAACCTCAGCGATCGATGTAAGTTTGAGCATACCGATCTCCTCGCCTATAACCCTGACAATACATTCGATGTCAGTTTTGGCATAGGACTGTTCGACTACATAAAGGACCCATTGCCGGTGCTGAGAAAGATGAGAGAACTGTCCACAGACAAGGTGATTCTCGCGTTTCCGAGATTTTGGACTTGGCGCGCGCCGATACGCAAAGTAAGACTCAAGGCGCGAGGCTGTGACGTATTTTTTTACAGGAAATCGACCATAACAAAACTGCTGCGTGAGGCGGGCTTTCGGCGCCACGAAGTTCATAAAGTGGGAAAACTTCATTGCGTGGTTGCTTATCCTTAACTTATCTTTTCGTAAGAATTCTTTTGCATGCGTTATAATCCCGAAGCTCTCGATTATGAAGGCGTCTTTCCCCCCAGACGTTCCTATCCTCGCGAAGGTGAACCCGTAGAACAGAGGACCCTTTTCAATCAACCAGAGGTTGAGATTGCTTCGAACCGCGCTCCAGGTTCCTTGAGCGATGAAGCAGAGGCCCGACCGAGTTTTGTTTCATTGGAAGCTGGGAAGTGGCAGCCAAGAAAAGGGCATAGCTTGACCTTCGCCTGCCTTTTTGTTTTTAGCATGGTGCTTTACTTCCGACCTTATGAGCTAATTCCCGCGCTCTCATCGTTCAAGACCATGACGTTCTATATCGGTATCGTGACGTTGTTGGTCTATGGGGTCAGCCAGGTGGCGCTTGAAGGTAATCTAACGGCGCGTCCAAGAGAAGTGAACATGGTGCTTCTGGTTGGCTTGGGCGCCGTTCTATCGATTCCGTTTGCTATTGATCCTACAGAGGCTTGGGGGGCATTCACTGATCTATTAATCAAAACGATACTGATATTCATTGTCTTCGTTAACGCTGTGCGCACTGAGTTGCGACTGAAACTTTTATTTTGGCTGGTCCTCGCAGTCAGCATTTACCTCAGCGTTAATGTCATTAGTGATTACCATGCCGGAGTTTTCAAGATCGGCATGGAGGAGACCAATACTCAACGCGTCGCGGGCGCCATAAAAGGTTTATTCGATAATTCAAATGATCTCGCACTCCATCTCGTGACAGTCATACCGATTGCTTTTGTATTGGCGCTGGAGAAGAGAGGCCTTATCAGGAAGGTGGTTTATCTTGGAATCACCCTATTGATGATTTCGGCGGTAATCATCACATTCTCGCGCGGCGGATTTCTTGGCTTGATAGCGATGGCGCTCGTGTTGGTACGTAAACTGGGTCGCCGCAACCGGACTGCTGCGCTCGCGACGCTAGTGTTTGGAGTTATTTTTTTCCTGGCTGTTGCGCCGGCGACCTATTCCGGACGCCTCGCGACGATCTTTGACTCCGCCGCTGATATAACAGGTTCTGCAAGTCAACGAACTCAAGTGCTAAAGCGATCGATACTGGTGGCGCTTCGATACCCGCTCTTCGGAGTAGGGATAGGGAATTTTCATCATAAGTCTTTCCAGGAATTAGGCACGCATAACGCTTACACGCAAGTCGCCGCAGAAACCGGAATCGCGGCAATGATCGCTTACATAATTTTTCTGGTGCATCCCCTTAGAAGACTCCGGTTGATAGAGCGCGAATTGTTTGAGCGAAATGAAAATTCGCGCTTCTATTACCTCGCTATTGGCTTACAGGCAAGTTTGGTAGGTTACATGGTGGCAAGTTTCTTCGCGGCGGTGGCTTATCAGTGGTACATCTATTATCTCGTTGGTTATGCCATCGCACTGCGCCGTATTTACTACCTGGAAGAATCCCAAAAAATTGCCCCAGCAATAGCTGTGAGACCAACATCGGCGTAATTTATTCGGCGATAGCTACGGTGTTTATGAAGATCGTAACTCCCAGGCCAATCGATACCCTATCTCGCGATCGCGAAACACGCCCGATCAAGATCATCCGTCCTCCTTCCTTCTCTCCGCTCAACCTGCTGCGTGAGTTGAGAGGACTTTGGCAATATCGAGATCTTTTTTACACGCTTAGCGTTCATCGCATTAAAGTGCGCTACAAGCAATCTGTGTTGGGACTGACATGGGCGATTCTTCAACCACTTTCGCTGATGCTGATTTACACCGTGATCTTTTCAGTAATTGCGAAGATCCCGAGTGAGAATGTTCCTTATGCGGTCTTTGCTTATGCAGCGTTGTTGCCATGGACATTTTTTTCGAGCGCCCTGACGAGCGCTACTTCTGGACTCGTTAGTCATAGCCAGTTGGTAACAAAGGTCTATTTTGCAAGAGAGATCCTACCTCTAACATATGTCAGTGCAGCATTGTTTGATTTTGCGGTTGCATCCTCATTCTTGATTGCGCTTTTTATCTATTTCGGAGTGAGCCTGACGATTTACGCTCTGTATGCGATTCCCATACTTCTTCTATTGACGTTACTGGCAATAGCCTGCTCATTATTTCTCTCTGCGATGCAGGTGCGGTTTCGCGATATAGGAGTGGCAATGCCGCTTCTGTTGCAAGTGTGGATGTTTTCAACTCCGGTGGTTTATCCGCTAAGCGCGGTCCCGCAGCATCTGAAAGGGCTTTACAGTCTTAATCCGACGGTGGGTGTAATTGAGAACTTCAGGCGCGTAGTATTGCAAGGGGTCGCACCAGATTTTTACTCGCTGGCAATCTCCGCGGTGATAGCGATTGTCCTGCTTCCTCTAGCGTATCTGTATTTCAAGCGGGTCGAGGCTACGATGGCTGACGTAATCTGACAGTACATTAACACTGTATGATTGACCTAAAGGTGAAGGAGATTTCTAAGAAGTATCGCATTCGCCGAGAGGAGGATGCTGCCAACGGCTCCTTGCTGCGGAAACTGTTCTCGACACGAAAACGGAAAGAAGATTTTTGGGCACTGAAAGAGATAAGTTTCGACGCACGCAGAGGTGAAGCTCTGGGCATCATCGGCCACAACGGAGCGGGCAAGAGTACAATTCTAAAGTTGCTGTCCAGAATCACTACTCCGAGTTCTGGTGAAATCATGATCAACGGCCGGCTCTCGGCGCTGATAGAGGTTGGTTCCGGTTTTCATCCCGAACTAACAGGGCGTGAGAATATCTATCTCAATGGCTCAATTCTAGGGATGTTGAGGCGGGAAATTACGGAGAAGCTGGAGAGCATCGTAGATTTCGCCGAGCTCCGGCAGTTCATCGATACCCCGGTTAAGCGCTATTCCTCCGGCATGTACGTACGGTTGGGATTCTCAATCGCGGCGCACCTCGATCCT
>Ga0137372_10001185_pt1 | contig 25142 bp, 20 predicted proteins | sample SagtaG_6_FD_104911 | JGI IMG/M metagenome (GOLD analysis project Ga0137372, IMG submission 104911) | Vadose zone soil microbial communities from Sagehorn Ranch, Mendocino, California, USA - Sage1_R_60_16 metaG | ecosystem: Environmental > Terrestrial > Soil > Vadose zone | place: USA...
AGGCAGTCTGATTGTACGGGGTCGTGCTCCCACAGAAATGGTCCCCGCTTCTCTGCGTGGCATACATAACAAACCTGGTTAATTGAGGATGCCAGGAGCATCTTGTGGCCTTCTCCCCCGTGCGGATTATGACAGGAGACGCAAGTCACTTTCATAACCCGGCTCTCGCTGCGGATAAAATGAGTGGAGCGCTGGTAGAGGGCCTTTCGCTTATCAGAGTGGCAGCGGAAACATGTTTCCTCGACAGTAAGGCTGGCCAGCATTTTGTCTGGATACTTGACATTTATTAAACCCGATGTCCGATCCTGGAGCGCCCGCTGGCGACTGGCCAAGACCCTCAGGGAACTTGGTGTGGTGAACGCTGTGACACGATAGGCAACTCATGTCGTTTCTGTCGTGCTTCCCTCCGCCAGTCAAAAAGGTACCGGTCCCGCGAGTGGCACTGAAGACAGAATTCGTTTGCCAGTGCTGATGTCTGTGTGGCCAGATTGATAATGTTCCCGCCATTCCTGGTTGGTGACGAGGTTTCAACGTGCTTTTCGCCGTTGCCGTGGCAGCTGTCACACGTGGAGCCTCGGGAATCTTTCAGGAATTTGGCGCTCTTGCCGTGCGTTTCAATGGCGAAGGATTCGACAATCGCCCTATGGCATTGCTGGCAATCCCTTCCAATTACCGTCCGCTGAAAGCCTTGCTGGATAGGTTGCGATTGCGCAGTTTGATCGACTGACTTACCTTGCGTAGGGGGACCGGGAGATCCGGCGACGAGAAGGAAAAGGGCGACACACGCCATGACAGTAACTAATGCGACAACCCGTAGGGCGAGTGTCGAAGGGCCTGTTATGTGGTGTTGCTCAGGCATGGGAGCCACCTCCTTTGTTGGGTACTCCTCATTACTTGAAAACAGAGCCGGCTAAACCGTCAGGCTCGCCTTCTCTTTTTCTCAAATCTCGGATCGGGGTTTTCGCCCCGACTTAATACTGGGTCTGCGCTCCAAGCAAGCTGCATGACTTCAGTCCCTGTGAAGCAAGTGAGATGCAGACGGCATGGCAAGGCTTTGGTGCTTGAACTTTAAAACAGACGAACCGACATGGATGTCAACGCGGAGGAATATAATGCAAGCCCTCAATTCTTTCAAGAACTTTGGTCAGACAGGGGCCTATACTTAAGTCAAAAATTCTCAAGGTATGGAAGGCTGGTCTACACTCGGTCATCTGATCCAGGAGTCCGCTTCAAGGCATGGCTCAACGCTGTTAGAATCCACTCATGCTGGTACTCGGAATCGAAACCTCCTGCGATGAAACCGCTGCCGCGCTTGTTCGGGACGGGCGCGAAATTGTGTCCTCAATTATTGCTTCGCAGATTGCCTTGCATGAACGCTTCGGCGGGGTAGTGCCCGAGCTGGCGTCACGCGAACACCTCGACAAGATCGTCCCGGTAGTTGCCGAGGCTTTCACACGCGCTGCGATTGACATGAGAGATATCGACGGTCTCGCCGTCACAGTTGGGCCGGGCCTGGTTGGCTCACTGCTTGTCGGAGTCTCGTACGCCAAAGCGATGGCCTTTGCTCTGAACAAACCAATTGTCGGCGTCAATCACATCGAAGGTCACATCTATTCGGTGGCCTTTGAAAATCCGCCAGTCCAGTACCCGGCGCTCGCGCTGGTTGTTTCTGGTGGCCATACAAACATTTTTCATATCCCTTCACCGGGCAAATACAAGGTGGTCGCGCGCACAAGAGACGACGCAGCCGGCGAAGCGTTTGACAAGGTCGCGAAGATGCTCGGCCTGGGCTATCCCGGAGGGCCGATCATTGAACGACTGGCTCGCGAAGGTAATCCGCAGGCGGTTCGATTCGCAGTTCCCAGGATGCGTGATGGTCTTCCAGATTTCAGTTTCAGCGGTTTGAAAACTGCTGTTACAAAGCACGTGCGCGAAACGGGAATGCGGCCAGTGCAGAACGGCGAACAGCCATCACAAAACATTAAAGACCTTGCCGCCAGTTTCCAAAGTGTTGTTGTGCGGTCGCTGGTGGGAACGTTGGAGCGGGTTGCGGAAGACTACGGGCCGAGGACACTAATCATTGCCGGTGGTGTTGCCTGCAATGGCGCATTGCGAGAAGCTTCGCGGAAAGCAGCAGAGCGTCTGGGAGTGGCCGTTTATTTCCCTTCGCCCCATCTGTCAACAGACAACGCAGCAATGATTGCCGCGGCGGGCACAGTCAAACTGCAGGCGGGCGAGCGTGCCGGTCTTGATCTTAATGCTGACGTAACGCTGCGATTACAAAACCTCGACCTTGAAGAAGAAGCACTCAAACGGGCGGGTGTTCGCTACCGGTTATAAGCTGTCTGCCAGTCGCAGGACTGGCAGTTTTGCTTCATAGGCGGACTCGCGCTCCAGCGTTGGGGCGAGCCGCGTGAGACCATAGCTGCCGATCTGACCCTCCTTGCCGGCTTTGATTTGTCGCGGCCCGCGCAACACGTTGCGTCCGACGTTGCCGAAGTCAGTTCCGAATGGACTTCCAGGCGCCACAGGACCAGCAACAGCCGTTCCTCCGGAACTTGGAATAATCTGACCGGGGAGGACCACCGGTCGGGCAAACGCAAACGGGTTGAAGAAGTAGCCTGCCGGAATGTTGCTGGTTGCAGTGGAGCGAGTAGCGCCCAGGCGACCGGCTTGGCCGTGACAAGCCATTGTTTGGTCCCAAATAAAAGGAACCGGCATTTGAATCGACGATGTCAATCGGCAGGCCGGACATCGCCGTGATGATCCCTGCCACCTGCCAATTGGAGATCAGCAACCGGCCGGCAGTGGATTTCGCCGCCAAAGCTGGTCGCGGTAAGTCCCACAGATAGCTCAAAACAAAGCGATGCGTACGATCGAAGTCTGAGGCTCCGCGATTGGCCCGATTATCAAGCTGGTTGCCGAGGATGGAGAAAGTATCGAAGTTATCTTGACCAGAGCCGTTGTCTATAGATCTGGCATAGGTGTAGGAGGCAAGGAATTGCAGTGCTTTCGCGAGCCGCTTAGTCAAACTCATCTGCAGTGAGTTGTAGCTTGACTGCGCGGTGGACTGGATTTGGCCGAAGCCGCTAATCTCGACGCCCTGAAACGGCGCTCGGAGCTGCACGTTAGCCAAAGCCGGCGTATTGGTCGCGATGACTTGTCCGGTCACTTCGTTGATGATCGGATTCTGTGGACTGGCGAGCCTCGCCTGATTAATGGCTACAGTGCGGAGCAGATTGAGACCGCGTGTGCCAACATAAGCGACTTCGAGCACGAGGTCTGTGCTCACCGCGTACTGCACGCTGGTGTTGTATTGTTGAAAGTACGGCGTGCGCATGTGAGTTTACCCAAGCATTTGCCGCGATGGGAAGCAAACGATTGCGTAAGAAGCCCAAAAGGTGCCTCTTTTCGAGATCTCAAAATTGCCCACAAAGATAAAATGGAAGAATCCGTTGGCCGAAAGAGTTGATTCGAAACAACGGCTCGCCGAAAGTGCGAGACTCAGTCTTAGCCGTTTTGCTCTGAGGCGACCGGACCAACCCTCGACATTGGCAACAAACCACGTGCCCAGCGACGCGATCTGTCAGTCAGGACCTTTTTTGGTGGTCACTGATGGCCTATTCAAATGGCGTGCGGTTGGCCAAATGGAAGGCAATTAACGACCGTCAGAGATATAGGTATCAAGGGCGCTTAGCTAGATGATACGCACCAAGAGGAATGGAGGATGCAATGTCCCACGAATTAGTGGTCGCTTCATCTCCGCGAAGCCACGCTAATAATTGAGCTTGAGGGCGAATTGGATGAGGCGCGGGTTGTTGCTGGTCGAGGTGACGCGGCCGAAGTCGCCAGGATTAATGATCTGCCCGGTAATCGGATCAATGCTGCCGCCGGAGGAAGAGACGGCGTTGAGATTGCTGATTGGGTTGGCCAAGTTCACATGATTGAACAGATTGAAGAACTCGGCGCGGAACTCGATGTTCTTTGACTCGCCAAACGGCAAGCGATTGATGATTGAGAAGTCTACGTTCACTTGTTTCGGTCCGCGCAGGACATTAGATCCCAGGTTTCCGAAGTCTGTCCCTATCGCGCCCGCAGTGGCAGTTCCGTTTGAACTCGGAATCAATTGACCGGTGAGTACAGTCGGCCTCATGAACGCGAAAGGATTGAAGAAGTAACCCGAGGGAATGTTACTGGAAGCGGTGTTTCGAGTAGCGCCGGGCACCCAACTTGGTCGTGACAGACCATTGTTGGGACCTAAATAAAACGAGCCGGCATTTGAGTCCACAATATCGATAGGCAATCCCGACATAGCGGTGATAATCCCGGCAGCCTCCCAATTCGAGAACAGCAATCGGCCGGCAGTTGATCGTGAAGCAAACGCTGGTCGTGGCAGGTCCCACAAATAGCTCAAGACAAAACGATGTGTGCGATCAAAGTTTGACACGCCACGATTAGCACGATCATCAAGCTGGTTGCCGAGTATCGGCCCGGTATCTATTCCCGCTGAACCTAATGCACCACCAGATGAGTTATCGATTGATTTGGAAAGCGTGTACGCCGCAAGGAATTGCAGTCCATTCGACAGCCGTTGGGTCGCGCTTATTTGCAGCGAGTTGTAATTTGACTTAGCGGTTGTCTGTGTCTGCCCGAAGCCAGGCAGCGCGGACGCTCCCGCGGATGATAACACAACGCCCTGAAACGGCGCCCGCAGTTGAGCATTAGCAGGAGTGTTGGTCGTAATCGTCGCTCCCGTGACATCGTTGATTATCGGATGTTGCGGACTGGCGAGTCGCGCCTGGTTGATACCGACGTTGCGTAGCAAATTGAGGCCTCGGCTGCCGACGTAAGCAATCTCCAGAACCAAATCCTTTCTCACCGCATACTGCAGGCTTGCGTTGTACTGGTGAAAATAGGGTGTGCGCAGATTGCGATCATAGATCGGTGTGGCCAGGTCAATGCCCGGTACGAAGGTCGGAAATTTATCCGACGACGGAGCCACAAAAAATGGATTTGCGAATAGTGGGTTAACTCGCCTGCCGACGATATAACCCGGCGGCAGTTGAATCGCGATCGCTACATGCGTGAGTGATGTGCGCGAATAGAAGACGCCATAACCACTCCGCACGACCAGGCGGCCTGAATTAAGGGGTGAGAAGGCAAAGCCAACACGCGGCGCAAAGTTGTTAGGGTCGATGCTCTTAACGATACGCTTGCCCACGTTTGGTACATCCGGTAGATCGTATTGAGGAATTACATTTCCTGCTTGCACGAATCCGCCGATTGGCACCGTCAACCCAGTAATCGCAGCATTGCTTAGCGGACGAGGTTTGTAGAGAGCCGGGTCGAAATCAGTAGTGCGCCCGCGCGTATCATACGGAGGCATATCCAACTCGTAACGAAGTCCGAGGTTGAGGGTCAGTCTGCGCGAAAACTTCCAGTCATCCTGAACAAAAAAGCTGTAGTCAGCTGCGCGCAGACTGCGGTCGGTGATGCCTGTGCCGAATAGTGTTTGATTAATAGTTCCAGTGAGGAAATCATTGAAGGTATTGAAATCAATCTGGCCCCGCGGGTGGAAGTTCTCTGTGCTGTTGTATCGATAGTAGATAGCTTCGGCCCCGGTTCTGATGCTGTGCCCGCCTCTGGTGATTGAAAGGGTGTCAGCAAACGTAGTGGAGTCGATGGCAGTCTTGAAATCTATGTTCACGGTCCCGGTGCCGAAAACAATCCCGCCGGCGTTATTCGCGACGCGAATGAGTGGCAAGCCGGGAAAGATGTTGGCGTTAGCCCGGTTAATTCCGATATCGGAGTCTTTCACTGGCTCATGCGGGAACGATTTCTGCCGAAGTAAGCTATAGCCGATGCGCGCCTCATTAATCACAGTCGGTCTGAAAGTATGGATGTCTTGAAGGGAAACTAATCGGTTGCCTGACTGTTGATGCGCGGCAAAGCCGGGAACGTTTGGGCCGTTAGGCAGCGCGTTGACCTGCGGCGAGTCGATAAAGAAAAATTTTAGCGCGAGCCAGTTCCGTTCGTTAATCCGATAATCCACATTCGCGTTGAACTGGTCCTCGTGATAGCTGGACGGGGCAGACCCGGAATATCGGCCATTAGCTTGCGGTGTGGGGATTAGAAATTGACCGCCTGGCAGCTTCACGTTCAAGAGAGCGAGGGAGATCGGATTGATCGCGGGCAGATTGAATGTCCTTCTCAGTGCTTGCTCCGTGCGGTCATCAGTCAGGCCCGGGTCGATCAAGACACTCGAGGAGAGGCTATTCGGCGATGCGCCGTTCAACTCGCGCGTCGCTTGGTAAGAGCCGAAGAAGAAAATTCTGTCTCGATCAATTGGCCCACCAAGCAAGCCGCCAAAGACATTGCGATTCAAGACCGGTCGCTTCACGCCTGCTGCCTTTAGGAATGGGTTATTGGCGTTGAGCGCGGCGTTGCGAAAGTATTCGTAGCCGGCTCCGTGAAACTCGTTAGCTCCGCTCCTGGTGACGGCTTGGATGTTGCCACCTGAGCGGCCGAAGGTGGCGTCATAAAGGGATGTCTGCACCTTGAACTCCTGGATGGTTTCTGGCGCCGGCACCGCTACTCTTTGGAAGTTGTTATTTCTTATGTTGTTGGCATCCACGCCGTTGATTTGATAATTGTTCTGCGTCGTGCGCGCGCCATTTACCGAAATGTTTTGCGGGTTGCGACCCACGGCGGTGTTGTTGGCGAGATCGACGGATGTGCCCGGCGACAACCCGAGAATTTGTGTGAAGTTCCGGGTCGCCAGTGGCAGCTCCGAAACTGCGCGCGAGTCAACCACGCGGCCAAGTTGCGGCCCATCTCTCTGTAAAAGTAGATCGACGCGCACGGCAACCGTGTCGACGCCTGCCAACTGAAGATTTGCATCCACCGGCGTCGTTTCAGTAATAACCACTTGGGCAGGATCAATGACTGCGGTAGCGAATCCTCGGACGGCCACTCGCACCTGATAGCCGCCAGGTGGCAAGAGCATTACTACATAGTTGCCATCAGCATTCGTTGTGACTTTCCGCTGATCGCCGGTGGCTTTGCTGACAACAGCAACTTCCGCGCCAACGATGGCCGCTCCGTTCTGGTCCCTTACAATTCCGGCAATGCGACCGGTGGTTTGCGTTTGAGCAAGCACACAAACGGAAGCCAAAAGTAAAAAGGCAAAAAGCAAAAATACTGGGTTTACTCTTCTGGCAATCATGAATCTCATCCCGAGAACGGATTGTGAACAGCTCCCGAATTGCAGTTGACCATAAAGGGCAGGCTTCAAACGTCACGGTGCGAGCCCGACGAGACGTCGCAGGTTTTCGAATCTCGGGTCCGAACGCAAAGTATCGAACCTCGGATCCACGCTGATATAAATTAGCTGGCCCGCGCGCTCGTCATAAGCCTTCTGTAGCTGCTCAAAGGCTTCATTCTTCTCGCCCAGGCCGGCATAAATCAGCGCTTGATTGTCCGGCGACACGTATTGATGCTTTGAGTACTCCTTCAGCTCTTCCAGTACTTTCAGAGCTTCACCCTTTTGTCCCGAAACAGCATAGGCATGACCAAGTGCTGCGGTAGCTTCAGGGTTACCCCTCAACAGAGGGATTGCTTTCTTAAACTCTGCGATGGCCTCTTCGTATCTGCTTACTTGCTCGTAAGCCTGACCAAGGTAGTAATGCGACCAAAAGTTTTCGCCCATCTCAAGCGTCCCCAGGCATTTTTTTATCGCCTGATCGTACTGGCGCATGCGCAGGTAATACCAGCCAAGATGCGCGTTCCATGTCAGATCCAGCGGATCGATTTCCAGGAGGCGCTTGCTCTCAGAAAGAGATTCGGCTGGGCGGCCGAGTGCAATGAGCAGATGCGAGTAATTATGGCGAGCTTCAGCATAATTCCCGTTCAACTCGATCGCTCGCTTGAGCTCTCTCTCGGCGCCCGCCAGGTCCCAATTATCCCTCTTGACGCGTGCTTGCGCATGGTGAGCCTCAGCGAGCGTGTCATCAAGCTCCAACGCTTTGGTGGCGGCCGCAATAACTTTTGGATAGGCCTCCATCGGCGAGAGTGTTCCGCGCGCCCCAAGTGTGCTATAGGCAGAAGCCAGCCCCGCATATGCGAGAGCAAATTTCGGGTCCAGTTCGATCGCCCGGTTGAAATATCGAATGCTTTCCTGCAACTCTTGAGGTATCAGTTTGCGCAGGTGATAGCGGCCCTTCCAATATGCCTCCTGAGCTTCAGTACTCTCGGTGTAATGTTTAGCTACTTGCTTCTGCTCAGCGCTGCTCAATCGGAGGCGCAATTGTCTTGTTATGTCTCGTGAGATTTCTTCCTGCAAAGCAACAATGTCCGCCAGCTTATAGTTATACTTCTGTCCCCAAAGGTGGCGATTGTCTCTAGCATCGATGAGTTCACTGCTGATTGAAATGTCATCTCCGTGACGAGTAAGTCTGCCCATCAGCAACGCGCGCACATTCAAGTCATGCCCGATCGCCTGCGGGTCTTTTTGCTTTCCCTTGTAGCGCAACACGGAATTGAATGAGCTGACTTTGAGGTTGGGAAGTTCCGAAAGACTATTGATAATGCTGTCGCTGATTCCCTCGCTAAGATAGTCCACATTAGGATCAGCATTAACATTGACAAACGGCATGACCGCGACTGAGTCTATCGCTTCGCCTGGGCGAGTGAAATAAAAGATAGCCGCTGCCCCTAATGCAACTGTTGCAAGCCCGACCGATGCAATCCACCAGTGCTGTGTGATCGCAGTGGTCAGACGCGTGATGCTTGTGGCTTTGTACTCAGGAAGTAGAGAAACCGTTGCGTCTGGCAAGGCTGCCGTATCTACCCTTCTGAGTCCGTCAGTCTCTTCTTCTTCAATGATGAGTTGAACGCCCGAAGTCTCTTCCGTGTAGGTCGTCAGGGCGCTTGAGGCGTTGTCCCTTACTTCCTTATCGAAGATGTAACCACGCCGAGGCACTGTCTTGATAATCTGCTGCGCCTCGTCACCCAAAGCGCGGCGCACTTCCCTTAAACACTGCACCAGGGAGTCATCAGTCACAGCCGTATCAGGCCAGAGCGCCTGAATCAACTCAGCTTTGCTAATTAAGCGACCGGGATTTTCAACCAAATATTTCAGAGCGTCGTAGGGTTTGGGAGGCAGTTTGATCTCTTGAGTCCCGCGCGACAGGCAGCCACGAGTCAGATCGAGCGTAAAGCCGTCGAATGATCGCCTCCGGTTGGAGAGTTTCTGCATAAAAGCATTCCTGGTGCGGACAATCATGTACGCCACCCCAGCGGCCTAGTCAATAGCCCTCGGCAAACCTTCGGCGTTTCCTCGCCATTTCTTCAGCGTGGACTCGTTACACCCAACGCGCAAGGTCTTAAGGTGCGACGTACCGAAGGGAGTGCAAGTTGAAAAAATACCGACGAATTGAAGTAAACACTTTCCGCCGCCGCGTGACAGTCGTTTCCGGCGAGTGGCGACCTGATGAGGTGATCGACGCGCAATCTGCTCAAACGGACACTGGCGTTTCGCTCGATGACGCCGATTCATGCGAGCCCGTCGAGCCTGATTCACCTGAGGGCCAACTGATCCTCGTCGAGGCAGTTCGTTCTTTGGAGCAGCGTTTATCGCCGGAAGCTCGCGCGATGATTCGCAACGCGTCGAAAGATCCTCACGCCAACCCAGAGGATTAAACCCTGTTACATAGAAAGGACCATGACCATGAAAAAGATAATCTCGTTAGAAAAGAAAAAAGCTCGTTTGGGCTTCAGACCATCCTTGGCTGCGACATTGCTTGTTGGCGGCATGCTCGGGCTGATCATGACGCAAGCACGGTCGGCCCAAGCCCAGAAGTATTCCGACTGGTCAGCGCCGGTCAACCTCGGCCCAGCCATCAACTCGACCTTCAATGATCAACAGCCGGCGATCTCGAAGGATGGCCTGAGCCTCTACTTCGCCTCTCCCCGACCCGGAGGCCTCGGCAGCTTTGACATGTACGTCTCGCAACGCGGGAGCGTTGATGACCCGTGGGGTTCGCCAGCGAACCTCGGACCGACTGTCAATACCACCTTCGATGAGGGGAACCCCGCCTTTTCACGCGACGGGCACTTCCTGTTCTTTCAGAGTAAGCGTCCGGGCGGTTTCGGCGGGATAGACATCTGGGTTTCATACCGCGAGCACACGCATGATGATTTCGACTGGCAGCCAGCGGTGAACCTCGGGACGGGAGTCAACTCCGCCGCCGATGATAACGGCCCCAGCTATTTCGAGAACGAAGAGGACGGTGCGCCTCAACTCTACTTTGGAAGCAGCCGCCCGGGCGGGTTGGGAGCAGCCGACATCTATATGAGTGAGCAAATGTCCGACGGCTCCTTTGGCCCGGCCGTGTTGGTGACGGAACTCAGCAGCCCACGGACCGATAACCGCCCTTCGATCAGGCATGACGGATTAGAAATATTTTTTCAATCGAACCGCGCTGGTTCAGTTGGCACAGCGCTCGACCTGTGGGTCGCAACGCGGGAGAGTACGCTCGATGCCTGGTCTCCGGTGAATCTGGGAGGCCCGATCAACACAGCGTTCCTGGAACAAAACCCGTACCTCTCGTCGGACGCCAAGACGCTTTTCTTCGCCTCCGACCGTCCGGGTGGGCTCGGTGGGCCAGACATCTATATGAGCACGCGCACTAAATTACGAGGACAATCGGGCAAATGAAGGCGAAGAAGCGATCGTCCGCAGACATTTCCCGCTTCTTTGGATCGAACCAACAAGAGGCGCGACGCGATCGAGGAGACTCACATGAAAAACCAAAGAAACCGCATTCGACCTCACTTTGCTCTGATAATGGCGCTGGTCGGGTTGATTAGTGCGGGTATCCTGGTGCTGAGTCCAGCAAGACTTGCCTCTGCGCAGGCGGTTAGTCCAAGTTGGAGCTATACGGGCGGTCTCAACACCGCCCGTGTTAATCATACGGCGACGCTGCTACTCAACGGCAAAGTGCTGATCGTTGGGGGCAACAATTTCAACAACGGACTCGGCGTTGTTAATAGAGCGGAGCTGTACGACCCATCAACAGGGACGTGGAGTAGCGCCGGCCTCAGTACGGGCCGCTTTACACACACAGCGACGTTGCTGCCCAATGGCAAGGTCTTGGTCGTAGGTGGCTGGGACGGTAATCATCCTCTGAATCCCCTTAACAGCGCGGAGTTGTACGACCCGGCCAGCGGGACTTGGGCCGTTACCGGCAATCTCAACACGCCGCGCGCGAGTTTTCACACAGCGACGCTGCTGCCGACCGGCAAGGTTCTGGTCGTGGGGGGCTTCGTGGACCATGACGGCCACACGACAAAAAGCGCGGAGTTATACGATCCGACCACCGGCACGTGGGCTAACACAGGCAGCCTCAACTCAGCCGGTTCTTTTCGGACAGCCATGCCACTGCCCAACGGCAAGGTCCTTGTCGTGGAGGGTGACAGCGCGGAGCTGTACGATCCGGCCACAGGGTCTTGGAACATCACCGTTAACCCCTTCCCAACGCGCCTTGGTGGCACAGCCACATTGCTGCGTAACGGCAAGGTCCTGCTTGCAGGGGGCCAGGAATTAGATTGCTTCGGCGGCTGCCCTTCGAGCAGCGCAGAGCTGTACGACCCGGCTACAGGGACTTGGACTAGCACCGGCAACCTCAACTTCGCTGGCGGTGGCGCTGCCGCGATGCTTCTGCCCAGTGGAAAAGTCCTCGTCGTTGGTGGCAACGGCGCTGAGCTGTACGATTCGGCCACAGGAACTTGGACCATCACCGCCAATCTCAATACGGCCCGTGGCGGTCCCTCATCAACTCTTCTGAGCAATGGGGAAGTTCTTGTCGCAGGCGGAATCGCCTCCGGCCGCGCGCTAAACAGCGCCGAGTTGTACGACTCCGGCGCTAATTCAATCAATGCAATAGACGAGACGCAGTTCTTCGTCCGGCAGCACTACCGCGACTTTCTCAACCGGGATCCAGACGCCGGTGGTCTTGCCTACTGGACCGACCGAATCACACAGTGCGGCTCGGATGTCCGCTGCATTCAGGAACGCCGCACAGCTGTGAGCGCTGCCTTCCTCATCGAGTTGGAGTTTCAGGAGACGGGCTACTACGTCTATCGCTTCTACAAGGCGGCCTTTGGCCGGCAGCCAAGCTACGCCGAGTTCACCGCCGACCGCGCCAAAGTCATCGGTGGCTCGAGTCTGGAAGCGAACAAACAGGCTTTCGCGGATGAGTGGGTCGAGCGTCCCGCCTTCCTGCAAGCCTACCCAATTACGTTGAGTAATACGGAGTTCGCCAACAAGGTGTTTGACACCTGTGGTCTGAGCGCTTCCGTCTACGACATCCAACGACAGCAGGAGCTTCAGGCGTTGAATGGCGGCCGCAGCCGCGCGCTGGTCTTGCGCGACGTGATCGAGATCCCTGACTTCAAGAACATCCCCGATCCGAAGAGTCCCAGATACAGCGAAGTCAAGCAGGTCAGTCAATACAACCCCGCCTTCGTGCTGATGCAGTACTTCGGTTATCTGCGTCGCAATGTGGATCAGGGAGGCTACGACTTCTGGCTGGACGTGGTGAATAACCGCGAGCCGAACAACTATGTCGGAATGGTGTGCGCATTCATCACCTCGGCCGAGTATCAGCAAAGATTTGGCTCATCGGTGACCCGCACCAACGCCGACTGCGGTCAATGAACAAGATTGATGTTGAGGATTCTTGCAAATGCTAATAACCCATTCCATAAGGAGGATAACCATGGTTTCCAATTACAATCTCAAACATGTAATCCGCGGTCGCGAGACCAGATTAATCGTGCTGATATTGCTTGCTGTGCTTAGTATCGCGGGCACCGCTCGGGCCGATGTCATCACCGACTGGAACCAAACAGCCCTCAACACGACTAATGCCATAGGCCTGCCGTTTCCACAACAGACACGTGCGATGGCTTTGGTCCACGCAGCAATGTTCGACGCCGTCAATTCGATTGACCACCGATTCAGTCCCTATGCCATTCGAATTTCCCCGCCCTCAGGAGCCTCTCCGGAAGCAGCCGCCGCGGCGGCGGCGCATCGCGTTTTGCTCATTTTGGCTCCAACTCAGCAGGTCAATCTTGATATTGCGTATGCCGCATCGCTTGCTCAAATACCTGATGGTGTATCCAAGACCGATGGCATCACAGTCGGAGAAGCCGTCGCCGGAGCGATCCTTGCTTTGCGCAGCGGCGACGGCTCGACCATCACTCTTCCCTACACACAACCGCCGGGTCCCGGAATATACCAACCGACGCCACCGGCTTTCTTACCGGCTAACTTCGTCGCCTGGGGCAATGTCCTTCCATTTACAATGCGCAGCGGCTCACAGTTTCTCCCCGGTCCTCCGCCTGCACTCACCAGCGAACGCTACACCGAAGATTTCATTGAGATTAAGCGGCTCGGGTCAATCAACAGCACCGAGCGCACATCGGAGCAGACTGAGGTGGCAAATTTCTGGGTTGAGGCTTCGACAGTAACGTGGAATCGAATTGCCCGACTCGCCGCGTCTGCGCACGGAAATAGTCTCTCGGACAATGCACGGCTCTTCGCATTACTGAACATGGCCAGTGCAGACGGCATCATCGCCGGGTTCAACACCAAGTACACTTACAACTTTTGGCGACCGGTCACGGCAATCAGAGCCGCCGACACGGACGGAAATCCCGACACTGCTGCTGACATGACCTGGACGCCGTTAGTTGTGACGCCACGGCACCCCGACTACACCTCGAACCACTGCGTCTACAGCGCAGCAGCGGCAAAAGTGCTGTCCTCCTTCTTCCATGGCGATCATTTCGACTTCAGCATCACCAGTTCCACGGCCCCAGGCGCGGTGCGTTCATATCGCAGTTTCTCGCAAGCGGCTAAAGAAGTTGGTGACGCGCGCGTCTGGGTGGGCTTCCACTTTCGCACGGCGTGCAGAGTCGGATTGAAACAGGGCAAGCAAATTGGTCGCTTCGCATTCAAGCACTACCTGAAGCGGGTTAATAAGCACGATAGCCAAGACAACGAAGAAGACGGAGAGGACGTCGACAATTGAGGCTCAGAAGGACCGGCAGGACGAAGGCGTGTCCGGAAGGTTTAGAAGTTCGAGCGGGACGTCACAAGTCTGCGCTGTCCTTCCGGATCACGCCTTCTCAATTACAGCTGTTCTGCAATCTTCGTTCGAGTGGTCGTGGTGTTGAGTGTTGTTAGTCTCGGCACGCGAGACTGGTGAGGCCTTATCAACCTTCTACCACATCAAGAGCGCTGGCCGCTTTTTTCTCATAAGCAAGTAGGACCGCGACGTTCTTCTTTTCTATTTCGCTCAGAGAAGTTTCGGTGAACGCCGGGTCGGGCTTGTACCAATCGAAGCTGGTGAAATATTTCTGCAGCCACGGTTCCTTGAAGACCTTTCCCCGGCGAGCATAAATCTCCTGCCGCATCTTGCTGGTGTCTTCTACAAACAACCCCTCCAGCAGACTGCGTGTGATCGGTTTTGTCGCCAGCTCGTCATGAATTCTATTTTCAGATTTTACGATCGTCTCAACATTCAGCTTGTCGCTTCCTGACAACTGCTCGTCCAGGAAATCTTCGTTCTGCTCATACCACGGCTGGCTAAAGAAATATTGCTGCAGCCACGCCGCGCGAAATTGCCGCCCGTGACGCGCATAGACTTCATTGCGCAACAGCCGAAGCTCGTGAAGACTCAGACCCTTCAACATCTGTTCCGTAATAAGTCTGTTTTCAAAAAGCTCCAGGTCGCCTGGAGCAAGCGCCAGATTACGCTGACCCCTTTGCGCCGCCGCGATTGTCTGTAGGTTTTTCCGCTCGATCGGTGAAAGTTGTTTTGAGTCATACCGATCGCTGGGCTCATACCAGTAACGTTCTTCGAAATACTGCTGCAGCCACGGTTGATCCTCAAAACGTTTGCCATGAATCGCTTCAATTTCAGCATGGAGCACCAGCCATTCGGCCTTGCTGTGGCTACCGAGGAGCTTTCTGGTCAGTGGTCGCTTGAGATAGTGACGCATGTCCCCCGGCTCGACCTGTTCATGTTTGCCAGCTTCCGCATCACGAATCAGGTCGAGGCTCTGGCGTTCCGCATCGTTGAGCAATGAGTTTTTAAACTCCGGGTTCGGCCGGTACCAGGAACGACCGGCAAGATACTTGCTGATGGCAACATCTTTGAAGATGCGGCCATGACGACCGAAGACGATGCCGCGCAATAGCTTTAGCTCCTGAAGCTCAAGATCGGCGATATCCGCCGATTTGATAGAGGCAACAGCAAAATCAACGTCGTCCCATTTCTGTAAACTGTCCTGGGCACTGGCCGCGATCATAAAACAGGTCACAAGAAGGCCTGCAGTCAGTAATCGTCGAAGGCCAAAGGGGGAATTGGGCATGGTTACTCCTTCTGTTTTAAGCATATAAAAAGCCGCCCAAACTCGAATGCGGGGCGGGCGGCAATTTGGCTAACTGATTAAAGATTGGGAAACCTCAACCGAAGATGTCTCGCACTTTGTCGACGAGTCCCTTGTCTTCGAGATCCTTGTTTTCGACGGTGGCCAATTGTTCAAGCAACCGACGCTGTTCTCGCGTCAAGGATGTGGGTGTGATCACGGTCACTGATACGAATAAATCGCCGCGACCACGCCCTCCCAACATCGGCATCCCTTTGCTCTTCAGGCGAAACACGGTGCCGGTCTGCGTGCCGACGGGAATCTTGAGCTTCTCTTCGTCCTCAAGCGTCTTGACCAAAATCTCTGCCCCGAGTGCGGCCTGAGCAAAAGTTATGGGAACAGCCGCGTACAAATTGCTTCCCTGCCGCTCAAAGTGTTCGTGCTCCACCACATGAATCACGACGTAAAGGTCACCCGCAGGACCGCTGTTTGTGCCAGTTTCTCCTTCGCCTTGTACGCGCAAGCGAGATCCGGTCTCGACGCCAGCAGGGATCTTTACTTCCATCTGCTTCTCGCGTTCAACACGGCCAGCCCCACGACAATCGCTGCAAGGCGTCTTGATAATGCGACCCACTCCACGGCAGTTGTGGCAGGTTCGCGCTACGGAGAAGAACCCCTGCTGATAGCGAATCTGACCAGTTCCACTGCACGTACTGCACGTTTCGGGCTGGGTGCCCGGTGCCGCTCCTGACCCGTTGCAAGCCGCACAACTCTCCAGGCGCGGAATGCGCAACTGTGCGTTCATCCCGTTAGCTGCTTCTTCCAGCGTAATCTCGAGATCGTATCGTAGATCTGCGCCACGCTGAGCTGCCGAACGGCGCGAGCCGCCCCGCGCTCCGCTGAATACGTCGCCGAAGCCAAACAGATCCCCCAGGATATCTTCAATTCCTCCAAAGCCAGGCGCGCCCCAGTTTGGACTAGGAGCGTTTGAGACTCCCGCATGACCAAAGCGATCATACCGTGCCCGCTGCTCTGGTTCAGACAGTACGCTGTATGCTTCAGCCGCTTCTTTGAAGTTATCCTCGGCGGTCGCGTCGTTGGGATTCTTGTCCGGGTGGTAACGCACGGCCAGGCGTCGATAGGCGGTTTTTATTTCTTGATCTGTAGCTTTGCGGCTAACGCCGAGCACGTCGTAATAGTCTCGTTTATCCATCCTGCGTAACTACTAACCTCTCATTTGAATTGTGTTCCCGGGCTCGCTCAGCAACCAGTGCTGTTTTCTGCTAAGGCTCGACCTCTTGAGGGGTGGCATCTGTGGCGGGTTTCATCATAGCAGTCGTCAGTTGGGCAGCCATTCGCTCCAGACCGTTCAGCGCTTTATTTATTTGCTCCAGGTCGTTGGTCTTTATCGCGGCCTCACCTTCACTAAACACGCGCTCGCCAATCTCCTGATCATTCTCGGAAAGCAGTACTCCGAAACTGGTAAATGATTTCTGAGTATTTCGCAACAATGATTCGAGCTTATTGTGAAGCACAATTATCTCTTTGGTTTCGCGATCGGTATCGGCAAACTTCTCGGCTTCGCGAATCAAACGGTCTATTTCGTCTGGTGCCAGGCCCGATGTGGGAGTGATGCGCATCTGCTGTTCACGTCCGGTGGCTTTGTCCTGCGCCGAAACCGAAACGATTCCATTAGCATCCACCTCAAAAGCCACCTCAATCTGCGGGCCGCCGCGGGGGCCCGCGGGTATTCCAACCAGTTCAAATTTTCCCAGCGAACGATTACCCTCAGCCACCTCACGCTCGCCCTGCAAGACATGAATTTCAACTGAGGACTGGTTATCTACCACGGTAGTAAACGTTAGGCTATTACGAAGCGGTATCGTGGAATTGCGCTCGATGATTTTGGTAAACAGACCACCCCTGGTCTGCAACCCCAGGCTTAGCGGCAGCACATCCAGCAGCACGATGTCCTTGACGTCGCCCGATAGCACTCCCCCCTGAATTGCCGCGCCCATAGCAACTACTTCGTCCGGATTGATCTCGGCCGAAGGTTTTTTGCCAAAGATCTTTTCAACTGTCCGCTCAACGATTGGCGATCGCGTTTGCCCACCGACCAGGATCACCTTATCGATATCGCTGGGTTTAAGCTTTGCGTCCTCCAGGCCCTTGCGACAAGGCTCGACCGTCTGCTCAATCAGATCTGCCACTAAGGCTTCAAACTGAGCGCGAGTAATCGATTTGTTGAAATGTTTTGGACCGGTGGCATCCGCGGCGATAAAGGGAAGATTGATGTTGGTTTCTGTTGCCGAGGAAAGTTCGCATTTTGCGCGTTCAGCTACTTCTTTCAAACGCTGCAGCGCCAGTCGGTCCTGGCGAAGGTCGATTCCGGTGTCGGCTAGAAACTGCTCGGCCATCCAGCTCATGATCCTCTCGTCGAGGTCTTCGCCGCCCAGAAAAGTGTTGCCAGAAGTTGAAAGCACTTCGAAAACACCGTTATTCATTTCGAGAATCGAAATGTCGAACGTACCACCGCCCAAGTCATAAACCGCTATCCGCTCTATCTGAGACTTTCCGAGGCCATAAGCAAGCGCCGCCGCTGTCGGCTCGTTGAGGATTCGCTCGACCTTTAACCCGGCAATCTTGCCTGCGTCCTTGGTTGCCTGCCGCTGTGAGTCGTCGAAGTAAGCCGGAACCGTGATGATGGCATCGGTAACTGATTCCCCAAGAAAGTCTTCTGCAGCAGCCTTTAGGCGTTGCAGAAGGATGCCTGACAATTCCGGTGGGCTATAACTCCTGCCCTGCACGCGCACGCGTGCGTCACCGTTCGGCGAGTCAACAATCTCAAAGGCAGAAGTCTCCCGCATCCTTTGTAGTTCTGGCGAGTTATATTTTCGTCCGATGAGACGTTTTACAGCGTAAACGGTATTGGCCGCATTCGTCACGGCCTGACGTTTAGCAATCTGCCCAACCAGACGCTCACCCTTGTCGGTAAACCCGACGACGCTGGGTGTGGTTCGGCCACCTTCTTTATTGGGCACTATTTGAACCGCTCCGCCTTCCAGAACCGCGACGCAGCAATTAGTCGTGCCTAAGTCTATTCCGATCGCTTTTCCCATTCACTTCCTATCTTGTGGTTTATTTTCTAATAGAGACTTTTACCAGCGCGGGACGAATGAGTTTGTCCCCCACGCTATAGCCGCGAATAATTTCCTGCATCACAGTGTCGGGTTCGTAATCGTCCGTTGGCTCTGAAACAACCGCTTCATGAATATGGGGATCAAAACGGGCGCCGACCGCGACAACAGGCTTTACGCCCAGCGTGTCCAGCACCCCGCTCAACTGCTTGAATATCAGATCGACCCCACTAAGAAAATGCCGAAACTCATCAGACTCGTTAGATTCTACCGAGGACTCCGCATCCAACGCCCGTCTCAGGTTGTCGAGAACCGGAAGTAGCTTTGCGGCAACTTCTGCAACCACCCTCTCATGAGTGCCAGATCGTTCTCGCTCCACCCTTTTGCGATAGTTCTCAAACTCGGCTTGTCGGCGCGCCACGCGATCTTTAAGATCCGTAACCTCAGCTTCAACGCGTTTAAGCTCAGCCCGCGTTGCAACGAGTTCCGCCACCAGCGGGCCCCCAGCCTCAAGATTGCCGGTTGAGACGACATGCGGCGGGTCTTGAAGATAGAGTTCCGAAGGTTCATCCTCGACCTGAATTTCAATCGGGCCAATCCCCTCTGGATAGTCCGGCAAAACAAAATCTACGTCAGAAATCTCTTTGGAAAGATCTTCTTCGTAATCTTCTGCTCCTGTACTAAGGTCCTCAGACGATTCGACTTCACGGGTCTCCACGCTTTCAGGTTCAGCATCCGCGAACCTGACGGGAATGACATTTGATTTCTTTCGTTTCTTTTCTGAGGTCATGTATTGGGTTCCAAATCTCGTAAAATATCTACTTAACAGGCGCGGTCAGTAAAGCGAGTTTTCTTCATTGAGCCGCCGCTCGATGAGCCTCGCCATGTAGTTTACCATAGCCATGATGCGCGAATACTCAATTCTCATGGGCCCCACAACTCCCAGAGTTCCAAGGCTTTCATTGATTCGATATGGCGCTGTGATTAGGGTACAGCCACGCATTGAGGACGTCGGATGCTCACGTCCGATCATGACATTCACGTCTCCAAGGAAGGCTGGCTGATCGCGAGATACACACTCGTTAAGAATTTTGATCAGCCGGGATTTCTCTTCGAAAGTCCTGAACAAGTCGCGCATCCGCTCAATATTTGCAAAATCCGGCTTCGCCAGCATATTGGACGTGCCATCAACATAAACGTCTCCGGCACCCACCTCTTCACCTGCGAGACTCATCTCGCAGAGCAGGATCGCATTCCTCATCATCCGATCGTAAAGCGCTTTTTCTTCCTTCATCAGCTCCAGGATCTCTGTGCGAATGGCAATCAAACTCTTACCGCTAAATTCAGTGTTTAGATAACGAGCGGCGCTCTCGAGTTCGTCCTGTGTGAGCTTGTCCTCGATACGAATAATCTTGTTATGAATGATGTGAGAACCAGTAACCATCACCACCAGTATCCGCTTATCCGAAAGCTGCAGAAACTCAATATGATTCAAACGGTTCTCAGCCAGCGAAGGCGACACCACTATTCCGACGTTAGCAGAAAGCTCTGATAAAGCGTGCGAAGCCTTCTCCATCAAACGTTCGGGAGACGTAGTAGAGCCGAACTGACTGGAGCGCAAGACCGAATCCATCGCTCTCAGGTCCGAACGAGAGAGTCGCGTCTCTCCCAGAATATTATTTACGTAATAGCGATAGCCTTTATCGGTCGGCACCCGGCCGGCTGAAGTGTGCGGTTGTTCGACGAGGTCCGCCTCTTCCAGTTCTGCCATCACGTTTCTTATTGTGGCGGCGCTCCAGCCATGACCACGAGAAAACCGATCTGACAAGACTCGCGAACCTACGGCCTCCCCAGTGACGAGATGTTCCTTGATGATGGCAGCCAATACGGCTTGCCCACGAGAGTCAAGAATGTTCTTTTCTGAGGCTGGGAGGCTGGAGCTGCGACGGGGCATCAGTTAATCGTGTCTCAAAATCGTCCCGCTGGGATGGACGGCTCTGGGCTTGCCTTCGAACTGCTCTAAACTACCGGACCGGCCGGCTACAAGTCCTACTGTCGCAGTATAAAGGAATCATCAAGAGGCTGCAAACAATTGACTTAGCATGATGGTAATGTCACTGGATATTTGTCGAAGAGCCATTGCGCGCGTTTTTCACCGAAATCATCCGCGACGGACCTCTCGGCTTGGCAGATGCTCCTAACTAAAGCAAACACTGGGCTTACCGTCTAACAGAAGAGGGGTTACCAGTCAAAGACCTGTGGGCAGCGACTGTTACAGCCACTTTTACGGCAGTTTTTCCAAGTCGCCCCAAATCCATTGACGGCCCGAGGCTAAGCTACTTAAGATGACTCGATTCTAAGAGCCCAGCCAACATCCCGGGCCTTGAGTAACAACTCAAGTCAGAGAGATCTGATCGAAACTGAATCTGAGGGCTGCTTGAGAGAACTGGGAGCACGGCGATGAACGACCTGAAGAAGTTTTTTACTGATGCCTTTCGCCATTTAGGAAACACTCGCACGGTGCCGAAGATTGAAGTTCGCTTCTATCCCTACGCTGGTCTGCACCATACGATCAGGCTGCGTTCAGGTCGAGTCTATGTTCGTTTATCAGATATCTGCAAAGATTGTCCTCCAGACGTCCTGCGTGCTCTTGCCTTCGTGCTGGTCGCCAGATTGCTTGGCAAAAGAATCCCCGAAGTACACAAACACGTTTATCAGGACTATTCCGTTACCCCTGACGTGATGCGCTCCTCTGATCTCGCGCGTCGCCGCCGCGGTCGCAAGATGATCTCCTCGGCGCAGGGCGAAGCCTATGACCTCGACAGGATGTTTGCAAAGTTGAACCGTCGATTCTTCTCAGGCGAGTTGGCCAAGCCAGCGCTTACCTGGTCGCAGCGCCGGACTCGCAATATCCTTGGTCATCACGATCGCGTTTACGAGACTATTACCATTAGTAAAACGCTGGATTCCCCGGAGGTGCCCGATTGGTTTGTCGAGTACATCCTTTATCATGAAATGCTCCACGTGAAGCATCCAGCAAAGTTAATCAATGGCAGACGCTATTACCACACAAGCGCTTTTCGCCTCGACGAGCGGCGCTTTCCAGCCTACCAGGAAGCGCAAAAATGGCTGGAGCGTGTCGCTCGCCAGCGGCGAGTACCGCGTGCTCGTGCGGCCTGATTCTTTTTGGAACGTTTCGAAGCATGAAACGTTTAGAGAACTGAGGTAGGTGGGCTCCTCGAAAAGGGCGGCCGATCCGAACTGTTAAAGGTTTGGTGAGTGCCGCCTTTTTGTGACTCTTGCAGCGATAGGGCAAGTGCCTGTTCCCCGGACTCGGCACACGCGCTGGACAAAGAGCTAAAGGCCTCGCTAGACTCGCGTTTAGCTTAAGAGTCAAGAAGCTCACCTTAGAAGTTAGCAAAGCCTGGTAGTAACAATCCGTGAGGATCGAAGTATTCTATGTCTATTCCAGCCACTCAAATTAGGCGCGGTATGGTTATCGTTTTTGAAGGACAACCGTGCAAAGTTCTGGAGTTTCGTCATCATACGCCCGGCAACTTGCGCGCAATGGTACAAACCAAACTCCGGAATATTCGTACCGGTTCATCTTTCGAGCACCGGTTCCGCTCCGCCGATACGGTTGAACGGGCCAGCCTGGAACAGCACGAAATGGAATACCTCTATTCCGACGGCTCCCATCATCACTTCATGAATACGGAGAGCTACGAACAAGTTGCCCTCAGTGAAGAGGATCTTGGCGATGCGGCCCAATGGTTAAATCCCGGACTCAGGCTGCAGACAGAGTTCTACGAAGGCGCCCCGGTCGGCATCGATCTTCCGCCGTCTATGGAGTTCACCGTAATGCGCACGGATCCCACGATGAAGGGTGCAACCGTCTCCAACGTCAACAAACCGGCGACACTTGAGAATGGAGTAACAATCACGGTGCCGCCGTTCGTTAACGAAGGCGACAGGATACGCGTGGATCCCAGTGAAGGGCGGTATCTTGAACGGGCAAAATAACTGCTTTATTGCCAGGTGATCGGGGGATTAGGGATCATCAGGGCACATGCTGCCCTTAACTATCGTCCATCACCTATGTACTTCGTTTACAGCCTTCTGCTAACTCTCACATTCCTGGTACTGCTCCCCCACTTTTTCATCGACGCAATTAGACATGGCAAGTATGTTGCAGGGTTCCGCGAGCGCTTCGGCAAGCTTGCCCCATTTGATAACGATGGAAAGCCGGTTGTTTGGCTTCACTGCGTCTCGGTGGGTGAATTGCAAGCTGCCCGGCCGCTGGTGCAGGGAATCCGCAAACGCTTTCCAGACCATATTCTGGTTGTATCGACGATTACCTTAACGGGCCAAAATCTGGCGCGTGAAGTTTTCGGAAACGACGTAGCAAAAATATTCTACTTTCCGTTCGACTGGCGTTGGACGGTTCGCCGCGCACTGAATGTGATTAGGCCCTCGGCTGTTCTAGTCATGGAAACCGAAATATGGCCTGGTTTTCTAAGGGAATGCCGAGCCGTAGAAGTGCCGGTCGCGATCGTAAATGGGCGGCTCTCCCGCCAATCGCTTCGTCGATACAAATGGATAAAGGGATTCATATCGCGCGTCGTCAGTTGCCTTAGCCTGGCCGTGATGCAAACGGAAGCTGATGCTGAACGAATTCAAACGCTCGGACTTCCCAGTACCAAGGTGTTCGTCTCGGGTAACTTAAAATTTGATGCCGGAAGGATGCCTGTTCGAAAATCCCTGGCCGACGAATTCCGGCAAAGATTCAAGCTCACGGGCACAACACCTGTGATTTTCGCCGCCAGCACGCATGCTCCTGAAGAGCGTCTTATCCTTAAAGCGTTTCAGGAATTAAGGACCGTGTCGAATCCTACACCCCGGCTCCTGATGGCCCCGCGACATCCAGAACGTTTAGCCGAGGTTTCTTCGCTACTAGCCAGTTCCGGACTAGCGTGGGTAAGCCGAAGTTCGACCATCTCCACGCTCGATCGTCAGTGCGATGTGATTCTGCTCGACACCATAGGAGAGTTGCAGGCCCTTTATCCATTAGCCTCCATCGTCTTCGTGGGCGGAAGCATTGCCAAATCCGGCGGACACAACATACTCGAGCCGGCCGCAGTCGGAGCTGCCATCGTAACCGGCGCACATACACGCAACTTCGACGCTATTGTTAAAGCCTTTGTGAAAGAAAGCGCGATTATTCAGTTACCATCACTGCCGGACAGTGAACTTCAAATTGAGCTAAAGCATGTCTTCACTCAACTGCTCTCGGACAGTTTGCGACGTCAAGAACTTGGACAACGAGCAAAGACTCTTGTTGAAGAAAATTTAGGAGCAACAGAGCGTACTCTGACACTGCTCGATACAATAATCTCCAGTCGGAACACACCGAACCGGCGCTCGCCTGCAGTTAGCGCTGAAGGTGTTTACACTGCATGAGTTCTTTTTCCAACCTCATGCTTCCGCCCCTCAGCGGAGTCTATTCAGCAGTGACGCGTACACGGCTGGCTGCATATCAACGAGGTTTGCTTCGTGTAACCAAGCTCGATGCTCCGGTGATCAGCGTAGGCAACCTGATTACCGGAGGCACAGGTAAGACCCCTTTAGTCGAGTGGTTGTGTCGCGCGCTGGCCCGTGAAAATAGAAAGGTCTGTATTCTCACGCGCGGCTATGGCCGAGCGGACCCCAGGGCACGGGTCCTGGTCTCGGATGGCACAAACGTTTTAGCAAACCCCAACGAAGCCGGAGATGAACCTTTTCTGCTTGCTCAAAACCTGACCGGTATCGCCGCCGTCATAAGTGATCCGGATCGAGTCGCCGCCGGGCAGTGGGCCATACAGAAACTTGGCTCCCACGTTTTTGTCCTCGACGATGCCTTCCAATACCTACGACTGGCGCGTGACCTGAACATCTTAACAATCGATGCGACAAATCCCTGGGGCGGTGGCTATCTTCTCCCTTACGGAAGATTGCGAGAACCCCGGAGTGGTCTATCCCGCGCTGATTGTGTGGTGATCACCCGATCGGAGCAGTGTGAGAGTCTTTCCGCAATTAAAGCGGAGGTGCGGAAGTTCCTCGGCACGCGCCCGATACTCATATCGTGGATGAAGACCAGAGGGATGAGAGAACTCACTTCACAATTGGCAGAGTGGGCGCCGGCGCGTGGCGCCACACAAGCTCAGCCGGCTGCTGCGTTTTGCGCTATTGGAAATCCAAAGAGTTTCTTCGATCACTTGCGGCGCGAAGGACACAAACTCGTACTCACCCGGGCATTTACTGATCATCACAACTATAACCAATCAGATGTCGACAACTTGATTCAGGATTCGCGGCGACTTGGCGCGCAGGGTCTAATCACAACGACCAAAGATGCTGTAAAGTTACAACACCTTAGTTTTGAACTCCCTTGTCACATCCTGGATATTGAGATCTCGATCGAAGACAACGCCCAGTTTCTTGAGGTCATCAACAAGGCAGTATCCTTACATACGCCTATCAATCGCGTGTAGCACGGTGCTTAAGGACCAATGAGCGCCAGCTAGACCT
>Ga0137372_10001191_pt1 | contig 25075 bp, 20 predicted proteins | sample SagtaG_6_FD_104911 | JGI IMG/M metagenome (GOLD analysis project Ga0137372, IMG submission 104911) | Vadose zone soil microbial communities from Sagehorn Ranch, Mendocino, California, USA - Sage1_R_60_16 metaG | ecosystem: Environmental > Terrestrial > Soil > Vadose zone | place: USA...
TCGGGTGCAATTTGAACCTGACTCTTAGGCTATGCTGGTTTCTTATCATGAAGCGAAAACATCCTGCGCTACCGGATCGGTATGACGCGTTCTTGCAGGAACTGAAGGAGCGTATCCGCAGCGCGCAGGTGCGCGCCGCTTTGTCCGTCAATCGGGAACTCGTATTGCTCTATTGGGGCATCGGCAGAGACATTCTTAGCCGTCAGCAATCGGAAGGGTGGGGAGCAAAGGTAGTAGACAGGCTGGCTCACGACCTCCTCAAAGCCTTTCCGGGTATGACTGGGTTTGGCGCGCGAAACCTCAAATATATGCGGGCTTTTGCTGAAGCGTACCCCGAACAGCAATTTGTGCAACAGGTCGTTGCACAATTGCCTTGGGGACACAATGTCCGGATACTTGAAATGGTCAAGGTCCCGGAGAAACGGGAATGGTATATCCGGCAGGCTGTCGAGAGTGGCTGGACGCGGAACGTCCTTGTCCATCAGATTGAGGGTGACCTTCACCGCAGGCAGGGCCGGGCAGTCACGAACTTTCAGCGAACGCTCCCGGCTCCGCAGTCGGAACTGGCTCAGGAACTCCTCAAAGACCCCTACAACTTCGATTTTTTGACGCTCGGGGCAGAGATGCTGGAGCGTGATTTGGAACGAGGTCTGATCGACCATCTGCGCGACTTAATTTTGGAACTCGGTAAGGGATTTGCGTTTGTCGGAAACCAGTACCATCTGGAAATCGGCGGGCAAGACTATTTTCTCGATCTGCTGTTTTATCATCTGCGCCTTCGATGCTATGTCGTGATCGATCTCAAGATTGAAGAGTTCAGGCCCGAATTCGCCGGCAAAATGAATTTCTATCTGTCAGCCGTGGATGACCTCTTGCGCCATGTCGATGACACCCCCAGCATCGGCCTGATTCTCTGCAAGGAAAAGAACAGAATTGTGGTTGAGTATGCACTCCGGGACACAGGCAAGCCGATGGGAGTGGCACAGTACCGATTGACCGAATCGCTTCCAAAACACTTGCAGTCCGAATTGCCCACGAGCCACGATCTTGCAGGCGAGTTGCCCCGGTTCAATTTGGTGACCATGCGGATTCGGCTGGAACGGGCGTTGCAGATTATCGCCGAGAAACGGGGGCTGTCGACGAAATTGGTCGGCATTGCGGCCTTGACGCGAGCACTCACGAGCGCGAATGCATTATCGACAGAAGTGGTCGCAGATTTGCGAACCGTATCGGCTGTCCTGAATTCAGGAGTCCACGGTCAGAATATCGAAGCCGAGGAAACGCAATCGGCGTTAGAACTTGGGAACTCTCTGTTGTCTCGGTTGGAAGGCAGTGACTGACCAGAAGAAGATCGCACGGAAGGGAGCTAACTGAACACGTTCGACGATAGGAGCTATCGGCGTGCAGAGATGGTCAAACAGCAAACCTGCTTAGGCTAGGGGAGGTGACTGTCTGCGGCATCCTCCGCGTCAGCCACTCCGCAACCTGCTTCGGGTCAAATCGCACCGCCGCGCCTATGCGAAAGGAAGGAATGACGCTGGCGGCTGCCATTTTGTAAATGTGTTGCCGGGTTACGCCTAGCAATTTGGCCAACTCTTCAGCCTTCAAGGCGTGCTCTTTGGATTCCAGGGTTTGCAGTATCTTTGCCATTCCAGCGACGCTGTCACTTGCCAGACCGAACCGATAAGCCGAGTTCGCCATAGTCAACTCCTAACCACTGCGGAGATTCGGTTCTACACCGAGTGTCGATTTCGGTCAAAACTCCACGAAAATCGACTCGATTTGACCGAAATTTCATTTGGGCTTAGCTTCTTCACGGTCAGGACCGGGATTGGCATGGTCCTAGGTGGAGGAGGAGCAAGTGTTTTCGTCTCTTCAAGAACTCGAAGGAGGCCTTCGCGCTACCGGCTACATTGCCGATTCGGTAGCCACGACAACGGTGTACTTGGCGGCCAGACTGCAGAAGCCATTGCTGCTGGAAGGCCCCGCCGGCAGCGGTAAGACTCAGTTGGCATATGCAGTTGCGGAAGCAGCGGACACCACCGTCGAACGCCTGCAGTGCTATCAGGGCATCAATGAAGAGAAGGCCATCGGCAAGTTTGATGAGCCGCTGCAAAGGCTTTGCGTCGAATTGAAGTCCAAGTCCGCCAATGTTGATTGGGAATCCCTGCGGACGGAGTTGCACAGCCAGCAGTTCTTCGGTGCCGGGCCGCTTCTGCGCGCGTTGCAGTGTGAAAGGCCCTGTGTCCTGCTGATCGATGAACTGGACAAGGTGGACCACGCTTTTGAGGCCTTGTTGCTGGAATTGCTGAGCGTGTGGCAGTTGAGCATTCCGAAGCTGGGCACCATAAAAGCCAGGAGCATTCCGTTCGTTGTGTTGACATCGAATGAAGAGAGACGCATCGGCGATCCCCTGCGTCGGCGCAGCTTCTATCTCCGTGTTGAACACCCCACCGCGGATCGAGAAGCCGAGATTGTGGCACTGAGGACGCCGGATTCAAGCCACGAATTCCATGCCGGTATGGCGGGACTCGCCAAGGCGCTGCGTGGCTGGAGCATGGAGAAACCACCCTCTGTCTCAGAGATTCTTGATCTCGCGCAGGCACTCAAAGTTCTGGGAACTGAACAAATTACGCCGGAGATGAGAGACATTCTCCTGCCGTTGCTGGCCAAGACTGAGGCTGATCGCCGCAAGCTGCTCTTGCGGGATGGGTTTGCCAGTTTGATCTTTGACGCGCAGCAGTACAGCGCCGAGGCTCTGCGAGGTAAAGCGGCATGAAGCTGATACTCATTTTGGCCCAAGCGCTAAGTGCAATCTCGATCTGCTGGTCGCAACCGCCCAAATCACAGGCACGGATTGAAACCGAATACTACGTCGTAGCCTACGCGCAACACTATCGGGTGCCCCTCGCGCTGGTTCGTGCCATTGTCGAACGCGAGTCGAACTGGCAACCGTGCGCGGTTTCACCTAAAGGCGCTGTAGGGCTGATGCAATTGATGCCAGTGACGGCCAGGCGGCTGGGAGTAGGAGACCGCTGCAATGTCGAGCAAAATGTTTCAGGCGGCGTGCGCTACCTTGCATGGTTGATGCAACAATTTCACAACGATTTCAGGCTAGTGGCTGCCGCATACTACGCTGGCGAAGACGTAATCGGCAGACGAGACCTCGGCTATCGAAATCCAGACGTAATTGCCTACGTGGCAAGAATTAGAACAACTTACCTCCGCCAAACCGGAATTAAACCAAGAACTACGAACATCAGTTCGGAAAGAGATGTGAGATGAAAATTTGTTTGAGTTTGGTGCATCTGACAACGGCCAGTCTCCTGCTGCTGCATATAGTTTCAGCGCAGTCCGATCTTCCACAGGCGCGAATCGTGAGCTTGAGTGTTGACCCAGAACAAGTTGTGGTCTTGCACTTGCGGCCAGGATACGTCAGTTCCGTGCGGGTGCTGGAGGAGGTGAGCTCGGTCGTACTGGGTGATCCGGGGGCCTTTAAGGCCGATCACTCCGAAGCCGAGCCGCAGTTGGTGTTTTTCAAAGCAACCAGCGCAAAACCTGCGCAAACCAACGCTCTGATTACCACCAGAGGAGGCCATGGGATCTCGCTGAGCCTGGTGAGCCAAGGCAAGTCAGACCGTAGTGAGCCCGTGGATTATGTCCTCAACTGTGAGCGCCCGCGCAGCTTTCTGATTGCGTCGACTCATCCCGCGTTTGTTGTTGGCGAAACAAACAACGTTGCTACAGAAAATAAGCCAACCAGCACTGCTCCGGAGAAGCCTGGCAGACCAGAGCAGGATTTGCTCAGGGCAGAACGGATTGAGAATCCACACTGGGAAGGCAAGCAACTGCAGGTTGCTGTAGGACAGGCGACAGAAAAAGAGCAACAGATGGCCGTGCCGTTCGCCGTTCTGAACTCTTCTGCACGGACCATTGAAGTACTGCCGCCGCAGATACAGCTTGCGGGGACATCGAAAGACAAGCATCGAAAGGCGATCAAGGCCGAGCCGGTTGCGATCAAAGACTACTTGATCACCTCGCGTAGACTCGCGCCCGGCGCCAGAGCCGACGGCATCGTTGTGTTCGAGCGTCCTACTTTCAAAGAATCCAGGGAACGGCTCTTGCTCGCGGTTACTTAAGCGGAAGAGGTCCATCGTCCCATCCTTGCCCCGATTGCGTTTGTGGCTCCGGTCTCGGGAGGTGCAAAGTGATTCATCCAAACGGACACAACGACAACGGCAACGCTGCAGTCATTCAGGAGCCAGCGGAAAATGAAGTTCGCAACAACGACCTGCCACTCCCTCCGGACGCAACCGCCCAATCACCTGCGCTCGCAACAAGAACCAAACAGAGAGCCAAACAGCAGATCCAACAGAACCGGTTTGTAATCATCGGGGCTGGAGCGATCGTCATCGCGCTGCTGATCTTCGTTGCTACTTCCATGCCCCATCGGGGCACGGCACAGAAAGTGAAGAGTCGTGGGGCCACTGCTAATGAGGACTTGGCATCGGAGAGCGGCAACCCGAGCAACGACAAGAGCCTATTCCCGATCACCGATTCTGGCCGGCCCGTCACCAAAGAAACTCACGGAGGCTTTCTGAACGAACGAGACCTACAACGAACTGCGACCAAGCCGGCAACGGGGACGACGACGGCGAGCGGGGCGGGAACTCTGGGGTCGATACCACCTTTCGGAAATCAGCAGCCATGGCAAGCGCCGCCCTATCAGCCAGGCTCGGGTCCCGGCGTTGCCGAGGCTCCCGACTTGGGTAAAGCAGAGCGCGAGGCCATGGAGAAGTCTTCGCTAATCTACGTGCGAAGCGCCTCTGCCAGTTCGGCCAGTGCTCAGGCCCGCGAACTCTTCAATAATCCGGTACCGGAACTGGGATTGGGCCTGGCCACGGGTACGCGATTGCGTGCATGCCTGGAATCAGCGGCCAGCACGGCAGTGCGAACTCCGGTCCTGGCAGTGATCGAGTACAACTATGAACGGGACGGAGAAATTATCGTGCCTGCGGGAGCCAAAGCGGTCGGGCACATCCGGAACGGAGATCGTTCAGGTTACGTTGACATCCAGTTCGATTCTCTGCTGATGCCGGATGGTGCAGTCGTTCCCATCGAAGCCGCCGCCACGGATTTGGACTTGCGGCCGCTGAAAGGAAAAGTTGAGGGTAAGAACACTGGGAAGAACGTCTTGGTCAGATCCCTCTCAGGAATCGGCCAAGCAGGCGCGATGTTGGTGGGACAAGGCAGTCTGAACCAGCCGCTGAGCGAGTCGGACCTAATGCGGGAGCGCGTCAGCAACAATGTCGGCGAGGCTGGAGATGAGGAGGTGTCCCGATTAGCGATCACCCAGCACATCGTGGTGACGATTTCGGCGGACACTCCGATCTACGTGGTCCTCGAGCAGACCCCTAAGACCAATCAGGTTTCTCAGCAACCGAGAGCGAGGAGCGTTCCAACATCCAACTCCGCCAATGTTGAGCAACTGCGCCAATTATTGCAGTTGCAGCAAGAACTGAACCAACCGTCCGCAAGCAACCAACCAGATCCAGTAGGCGCTTGATGTCAGCGTCTACAAAGCCGCAAACGACTGTGGCTGAAAGCTTCAAAGCGGAGCAAGCCGCGAGGAGATTCGCAATCAGTGTCCCGTTGTCCCAGCCAAAATGGCGGTAGCTGCGCTCTGCATACTTCCAGGCATTGCGCCAGTAGATGCAGGTCCAGACGATGATGACAGGAGCACATGCAATAGAGGGTTCGTCCCCGGTGGCTTCAACCAGAATTTGCCGGTAGTCTCCGGCCCGTAGAGTACGCAACGCAAAATCTGCCGGAGAAAAATGGTGGACTCCTGCTTGCAGACCGGGTAGATCGTCGCAGACGAGATAGAGTTCGACCTCATATAGCGCGCCTGTGCAAGATGCCGCGCGATAATAAACCTCGCGGGATGGAGTGCTGCGCCGGCGCGTAAGTCCAGCGGAAAGAAAAAGGAGTTGCGCTACGGTTTGAAGGTCAAGCGCGGCACCGGTGCAAGCGGTAACGTTTTCGGAGATCGCCGAAAGCGCCGCGACGCCGCTTGGCCGCAAAGTTGGATCTAACCGCAGAATGCTCAGGCTGGATTCAGGATAGACCTTGAAGGGGAACGGACGATTCTCTTCATCTGGGAAATGAGGATTCTGGCAGATGCTGAGATGGGAATGCTTGGTTGCATCGTGGTATGTCCACGCGGCTTGAGCATTGTGCTTGCACGTCATCGGAAGATTGGTGGTGATCGATAATGTAGCGGTCAACTGGAGTCGCGTCGTGGGGACAAAGTCAACGGCTAGCCAAGACTTTCGGGGCAAGGACGGGTGGCGCGCGTCCTGCTCACCCCATGTCTGAGGAGGGACCCGAACTTGTGTGCGCTGGTGATCCGATCATGGATCGCGGTCCAGAGCGCCAATCTTGCCTCCAAGGCCTGAATTGCGGCCTGGGCGGCTTCGCTCCAGCGTTGTTCATCATCCGCACAAAGGTCGGCGATCATTTGCAGCGCCATTGGGCCATGGGTGTCGCCGTCTACGTCGATGTGGCGCTCCAAATAGTACAGCAGCGTGCGCAGTCGCCCGGGGAACCTGCGATTGAGGTCCGATACGATGGAGCGGAACATGTCGGGGATCAGGTCCTCGCGTCCAAACGTGAAAGCGGCTGCCATGACGTGAGGTTCGCCCCCTCGGATGGTAAGAAAAGTGGATTCCACGAACCGGGCCGCCTCATCGGGCACGCCTGCCGCGACGAGAGCATTGCGGACGTCATTTCCATTGTGTAGTTCGCCGAGAAAGCTTTCGACCGGACCTGTATTAGCCCGAGCTTCGCGCATCGCGAGACGGTACAGTTCGAAGTGGCTGACGTGGGCGCCGCCGAATTCGTCGCTCTCTTCTCCTAGGACAATCTCATTGACCAACCGCCGGCATTCAGGGAAGCGGCTAGGCAGCCACGGGATGGTGACGCAGGTGAACACGCGTTGGAGCGCTTTTAGCAGCGACATGAAATCCCACACCGCGTACACGTGGCTCTCCAGGAAAGCGTGCAGGTCCTCCATCGTACAAATGTCGCCGTATAGCGGATGACCATTCACCAGCTCTCGAATGGGAGCGATTTTCTCGCGCAAAAGCGCTATGTGGTCCGCATCGATTGGGCGCACTGATATCTCATCAAGAGTGGATTGCTTCATGACAGTAGGCCTCCGTGACGGAAGATTTGTTCCGAAAGTTCATAAGACTTAATTCGTGCGGTATATGGCAGGGACTACTGAGCCGCAGCAAGGAGAGCGCGACCCCAGCATAGCCAAACAGATAATCGGGAGTGATGATTTCCGGAAGATCCGATTGCCATAAGAGGACGCCATCTTCGTCCCTCGAAAAGGTTTCCAGGATCGATGCTAGTGAGTGGGCCGCCGCCAAGTGCTCCGGACTGCCGGTGACTTGATAGAAATCAATCAGAAACTCAATATTGCCGGCGAGACCGTGGCATTGAGTAGGGCCAGCCCACCTCGTGCCACGGCAGACGGTCTCCACCACTCTCGAAACGATGTCCACACCATCGCGCAAGAATCCAGTCTTGGAAAAGTGGACCAGAAACTGGCCAATCCCGGCGGCCCCATGACACCAGAATGCGCCGCGCGGCGTCCCGCCGGGATGGCGCGGCCAACAGAGCCCAGTTCCATCGGCTAGCGCGGACCTGGCAAAAGACAGAATCCAATTGGCGCAGCGTTGAGTGCCTTCCAGGAATCGCTGTTCGCCGGAAGCATCGAACAAGTCCAGGAGTGCGTCCGCAATCCCTGCGGCGCCGCGTGCGTACCCGAGGCAGGCTGTGCCGCCAAGTTCGCCGTAGTCGTCCGGAAGCAGCCAGTAGAGGTGCTCGTCCGATCCAGCACCATTTTTCAGAAGCCAGTCACCGGCACTAAGGGCATGGCCCAGATGATCAGGGGCCTGCGTGGCCGTCCACGCCATGAGATGGAAGCGAAGTCGCCCGGCGGCCCCGCTCAAAAGATCGGGAGCAGTAATGGCTTCTAAACTGATCCGGCGGCTGCATTGCAGCGCCCAATCCATCAACCCCTGATCTCCAAGAACTTGACCGGCCCGCAGCACGGCTGCTCCCACGCCGGCTTCTCCGGCGTAAAGTCCTGGGAGAGGAGATCTTCGCTCTATATTCACGCTTGCCAAGCTCCACGCTCCTTCAGTCAGAAGGGACTGGAATTCAGGGATTCCAAACTTCTCTACCAGTTGGGCTAAACAAAGCACAACCCCGGCAGAGCCGTTTCCAAGATCTCGGGAAACTAGTTCCAAGCCCGGCCTGCGAGTGCTGACCCATCCGGTCCCATCGCATGTTGGACGGGCTGCGCGGCAGATCGTGTGACCCAGCTGCCGCGCAAACGTCGCGTAGCGGTCATCAAGCTGGCGCCCAGCAAGGTTGGCGTTGTTCTCATTGGGGAAAGGAGTCGAGACTGAAGTAGATCTTGGGTCGGAAGTCGCAGCGAGCAACTGCTCGATGACCTCCTGCATACAAGCGTAGCGATCATGGGGTGAGTTCTCAAGACATCCTTCAATCACCGATGCCAAGCCACGAGGCAACGAGGGACTCAGCATCGTGAGCCGCCCACGTGTGCGAGGCAGGTCAGGAGAAAGCGTGGGGGCAGCGTTTGTACACAAGAAGTACAGCAGGCTCCCCAAACTATAGACGTCGTCGCTAGCACAAGAGTGAAGTCCAACCGCTTGCTGCGGTGAGAAATATCCGCGCGTGCCCAGCCCAAATGCTGGTTCATTCGAGGACTCAACGTGCGCAAGCTCGAAGTCCACGATCCGGAGCGTACCTTGCGGGGTCAGCAGGACATTAGCAGGCTTCAGGTCTCGATACACAATCTTTCTTGAATGCAGTTTTTGCAGAGATCGCGCCAATTCGATTCCCCATTCGATGACTTGCCCTGGAGTAGGAAGCGACCCTTGACCGGCGAGCCGTTCCATGTGCATGGCCAAAGTTTCGCCGGCAATGTGCTCTAGAATCAGAAACAGCTGGTCATGCCCTTCGATGAATCCGTACTGATCGGGGAACCGTGAATCCGGGAGCAACTTTGATAGAACCCGGCTCTCATGGCGCAAGCGATCGTGTGCATCGCGTCCGCATAGATCAAGCAAGCAATCCCGGCCAGCTTGCTTCAGCACCCGTTGTTGGCCGCTGGCGAAATCCAGGCACAAGTGAACAGCGCCTCGAGCTGACCGCTGCAAGGTGGAGAGAAACAAGAAACGATCTTGAGGTATGCCGGCGTTCTCATCGCGGTTCTCAGATTCGGCTGACGCAACAAAAGGGTCAAAAGGAAGCTGGAGAGCGCTGTTTTCCCGGCGCTGGTCCGGGACCAACAAACCACCTGATTGGCGAACGGCAAGAACGGTTTCGCCGCTGACGGTTTGCGTAAGCTGCTCGCGAAACGCTCCGTACCTGTAATGGACCAAGCTACGCCGCTTTAAGCGGCGGTCTGAGGGAATAGCTGGTCCGCGCAGCCCGCTTGTCGCTTCATCAAGCTTCGTAGCGAGTCGCAAAGCTTGATCGTCGTCCGTCGGATAGATTGTGATGAACTTACCAATCTGCGAATACCCATATTCGCCCCGGTTCAGCGAGGTCAGCATCTGCATGGAGGCCGCCACTTTGAATGAGAGCTTTTCCCACAGAAGTACCGGCACGACTTTTTCCAACACTGGAACCGCGGAGCACAGACCTGCTGAGACATGTAGCTTCCAGCCGTTGCGTCTTGGAATAGCGTGAGCGTGGTGCAAACGGATCCATTGTCGCGAGCCCGTTCCGTTGTCAGGCTCAATTCGCCAGTCTCGGTATGGGGCCGCCAGATTTTCGATCAATGCGGCGAAATCGGGTACGGCGTTGCCTGAACGAAGAGGCAAGCTTCCTACAGTGGGCATGGCTGGATCAGTGGAGAGCGGTGTCAGGAGGAGCTAGAGATAGTAGTGCATGATGGGCTTAGTTCTTGATCGCCGGATGGCTTCCACGAACCCGGCCCTTCTAAAAGATGCAACCAAGCCGGTCCAAACAAAAGCGTCCGGTAACCGCTGCCTTTTTAGATCGAGGGGATAACCTTCCAGAATCTTAGCTCCTTGCTTGCGAGCGTAAGCGACGGCGCCCTCCAACAGCGTCACAGAGAGTCCGAGATTGCGGTACGGCCGCTGAATAAAGAAGCAGGTAATGGACCACACCGATCTCTCATCCACAGGGGCCCAAACTCGCGAGCGCGCCAGCGCCGGAAACTCATCTCTCGGGCCCAGCGAACACCATCCCACCGGAAGACCGTCGGCATAGAGAAGCAAACCTGGTGACTTGGCAGAGGTCACGCGTCGCCGAAGCGCTGCTTTGTTTCCCGCGCCCTTGTGCTCGTTGAATTCCTGCCGGCTAGTCCTCCAACTCATGCACCAACAACCGCCGCAACCGCCTTTTGCGCCGAAAAGTTGTTCGAGGTCCGGCCAGCGTTCCCGCGTCAACGGGAGAATACAGACTTGTTTAACTTTGACTGCCTTGCCTTTAACTGCCTTGTCCTTGCCCATGGAAATCTAAAGGTATCCTAGATCCTTCAGGCGTTGCCAGACAATGCGCTCATCGCCGACGGTTGGCTCCTCCACTAAGCCGGTTTGTCTTTGACGATAGAGGGATGCGCCCACAACGGCCGCCATGCGATCCACGTCCAAAGCCCCGCCAAGAAATAGATTCATCTTCTCGCAGTGAGGGTGCGCATCGTGGATGAGTTCGTTGTAGTCGAGGGAAAGCATTGCCTTTTCAGGCTGTGCTGCAAGCCACTCTTTCACTTGCACAATTCCATCTCTTGACGCAGGAACGAGTGCCTCATCGTGACTTGGCGTGGTGGTTACGCCGTTGCGCTTGAGCATCACCTGTTGCGACGCGGGAATCTCGCCCCAGTGGCGGCCCATGAAGATAATCCTGCAGGGGCAGCCAGCGGGCAGGCGATACAGCAGAACATAGGGAATCTTAACGGCTCTTCCGTGAAGTTCTCGAAACCAAGGATGCGGGCTAGAGTGCTGCAGCGATTCAACGCGTTCCAGCTCGAAATAACCACCCGGACTGCTTTCATCTGGTTGCCGTATCCCGTCGCTTGCGATTGGCATGCCTCCAGACTGCAACATTTGCATTATCATGGAGGTCCCCGAGCGCGGAGGACCGGAGACTACGGTCACGAAGGTGCGTTTGTTCACTGACACCCTGGCGCCGCAAGCTGCAAGATTTGACATGTCGAAATTACCTCTAGGCATAGAGGTCTCCTTGTGGGAAAGCGGAATTGTTGCTTTGCATTCGAGAAGGTCGCTGCAGCAATTTCTCAAGCTGGTCTTCGAGAAGCCTAATGAGCCGTTCTTCGGCTGCCCGGAATGAACACAGGCCGCCGGTTATGCAGGCTCGGTAAAGAGGATGGTCTTCACACCGCGTTGCTTTGATGAGTATGTCTCGGGCCATTTCCAGATGGGACAGCGAAGCTGAATAGCGGAACACGGCCCGCTCTAGAGTCGGGTTGTGGATCCATCCGGCACACGCCTGCAGCAATGAGCAGAGATAAACGCGCGCGCTCAACTCGGTCCGGAGCAGTAGTGCCGCCTCTTGAAAGGTTGAATCGCGTTCTTCCGGGCTCGAACACTTGCCGGCTGACAGGTTGTCGATCAGTTGCCGGACAGCGTCTGGTCCATACTGCGCATCCGCGTTGACGGTCGAAGTGCTCGCTTCCGCAAGCAGAGTCCAAAGGATGCTAACGGCCCAATCCCGCGGATTCGCCAAGCAGATTGGTTTGACCTCGACGCTGAACCATTCTCCGCCAATCGCATGGCCGGAGAAGACCGGTTCAAGATGCGGCACGCGTGGCACGGAAGAGTGACGGGCCCGTTCCAGATCGGACACAAGCAACGGACCCCGGTAGGACGGAGGCCACGAATCTTCTACCCAGACCTGTGATGGATCTGAAGTACACTTTACGATTATGGTTCGATTGCTGTGCACTCTTGAAAAGGCGGGGCGATAGGGAAGAAAGAAGCTGTCGACTGCGACAATCGCTGCCCCGGCTTCCCGCAAATAGTCGTACAGCACGCCAGATTCGCCGGTCGGATGGTGTTCGATAACGACGCCGGTGCGCGCTGCTAGAGCGTGCAGAAAATCCGTTGGGTTCAGTGGAAAGCTGTATTCGTGAAGTTCGCCACGGCGATGGTGAAGAGGGAGGCCAAAGCTCCAGCGCGCGCCTAAGAGCAGTCGCGCGGAACGGGGCGCATGCGATTCCACCAGCCTCTCCAGGTTGCCAAAAATACTGCTGACAACCCTAGTGCGAATCCAAGTTGTCGAAACCGCTCTGTTCATGGAAACATGTGATTGCAGTGATGTGAAAGAGAGGGTTGATTCCCAGCATCAGGCGCTTCACTGGAAAAGGCTCCCACTCGGACTTCCAGCACCACAAGACAGGACGCAGTGCTGGGAGCTCATACCCGTCGTTGTAATGAAGATGGGAGCAGGCGTAACCGTGATCTTGTACTGTGACGTTTTGCTCGACTAACCATCCGTTGGCCACGGCGACGAACCGGCGGCCCTCACCATTGATCCCTTCGCCGTAAATGGCCAGCGCTTGATCGCCCATCTCCCCATGGCACAATAGGGCCAACCCTTTGATAGGAGGAAGATTCGGAAGTTCGACGATCTGTCCCAGGGCTTCGATATTGTCCGCCTCTCCGCCGCGGGAAGGCATGTGAAAAGGGACAGAGGCTAAGGTCATCACTTTGCCGAATGGCAACTCTTCCGCCGGAAACGAATTTCCCCAGGCATTGGCTGCTCCCAGATGCCGGGTGTCATCGTAGGTCGACGACCTCGCATTGAAGTACCGGCTGAGATTGACCGGTGTCGGACAAATCATTGACAGTTACTCAGGATCTGGTGCGCTAGAACATCAGACACCAGAGGAGTGGCGAGGCCGAATTGTTTGTCGGCGATTGGATCATCCACGCAAGCCGGCATCAACTCTCCAGTCGCTCCATAGATGCTGCCCAGAAGCTGTCGCGCCTCGAATTGAACGTGCAAAGGACCGCAGCCGCCGGCCATGACGCCATCTTCGCCGCGAACCGAATATGTGGCTTCCCATTCGACCTTTCCTGGGCAACAGTCGAGCGGCGTCAGAGTATCAAGGATTAACGCGGGAGAAGGCCACGGGACCTGGGTATCGCAGGATATCGCCCAATGGCGAAGGCCGTCGTGGAAGAACGCGGCAAAAGGGCGTGACCAGAGTTCGTATCGCACTAGAAGTGGTTTGACCGTCACAAGTGATGGCGCGCTTTTCTTCCAATCGGCAAGGCGGCTGTATTTTCCATGCAGCCTCAAGCCGACAAATGATTGCGGCGGGTATGGCGAGTGATCCAGTTCGGAGATGTCCAGGATGGCCTTCCCGTTTCCTCGTAAATCTCTTTGCGAGCCGGAAAATTCCAGCATATGCACCGTGACTGCGAGCGCCGCCGAGGGGCCGAGAACGAGGGGAAGCGTCTTGATCGTTTCATCCTGAGGTACCCTCTTTGTCCAGGGAGAGGAGGCCTTCGCGCCGAGCGATTCCTTCAAGATGATAACGACCCCATGGCAAGATGCCAGCGTATAGGCTCGCTTCTTCCGCCTTACTGCCTTTCCAGCGAAGGACAATTCTTCGGTGATGATTCCTGTTTCCACAGTCAGGTCTTTCTCGAACCCGGAGGGTAGACCAGCCATGACGCTTGTGAATGTGCTTTCAGATGCTTTTACCAAGTCCACCGGTTCTCTGCGCGTTGGGGAGGTGAGTTGGGCGGTGGTGCCTTTCCGTCCAGCCTCGATGAGTATTTCCGCGTCGGTAAATGAGACTGCGCTGCTTCCCTGGTGCTGCGCTTTTGAAAAACGATAACGGAGGTGCAGAGACATTACGCGACCACTGCAAGTTCAGAGAGCCGAATTGAGGGCGAGCGCACCCCCACGTTGAACAGCAGTTGATTCTCCCGTCCGCACATGGCATTGGAATTGAATTCAGGGTTATTGCCGAGTTCCACGGCGCGGCGCAGAAGATTGATCTCGTCCCGTATTCTGCCGGCGGTCACGAACCTGCCGGTTCGTTTTCCCGACTGGATCCGTTCCGCCAAGATGATATCCGCATGGATGACGCGGCCGTTGTTGATTCCATTGGCTAGGCGGTGTATGTACAGCCCCTTCCAGAGACGTTCCAGCATCTCCTCTTCCGGCACCGTCCCCGGAACGCAGATTAGGTTCGACATGCGAGGAATCGGAACATCCCAGCACGATGCCGCGCGAGCATTCGGCGTGGGCAACGTTCCCGCCAGAGTGGCGGTCTTCGGGGAATGGAGCTGCCCGACCAGCTTGCCTTCCAGTACGACCGTCGTGGGGCCCAGACTGCGGATATTTTCGTCATCGAATTCATATGAAGCGGGACCGTCCTGCGCCAAAGGATCGTCCACAACCGAGATACATTCGCTCGCCACAACAAGACCGGTTGCGTTACGGCTACTCCTGCCGGCTTCGGCCCGATGACCGATCGCCTCATGCAATATGACGGCTGCGGCATAAGGCGAAAGCACTGCCGGAACAGAATCGCTCTGCAATGCTTCTGCTCGCTCCAAAGAAGAATTGAGCAAATCCAATTCCAGGGTGGCTCTGTTCTTGATCCACGAAGCACCTTCTCCTCGTCCACTCCAACCAATCGGGAACGCGTTTGCATGACTCGGAGGACAAAGCCACCCGGTAACTGCCCACGCTGAGAAAGAGCGCCGGGGCTGCTCCAAGCCGAGGCCGGTCGTGATACGGTGGCTGACCAGCGCGGAATAGTGGAGCTGTATCCCGCCGTCACAGGAGCGGCACAAATTCTGCAGGTCTCGGCGAAGTGGCGGCAATTCTTCTTCCAGGACCGGAGGGGGCATGCGGCAGTTCCATTTTCGGGGCGGAGCGCCTCCCAGAGAATAGGAGCGCCCATCTTCGTCTCGAATTCTCCCCCGTTCTGCTTCGCATTCGTAGGATTCATTCGCTCCGCCTGATAGACCATTGCCGTGCGAGACAATGAAACGGCTGCGGCTGCGTTCAAAATAGGCAATCATCAGCTTGCGTCGAATTTCAACGTTCTCCGACGAGCATCGCTTCGACGCGCCGTTCGACCCCCGGAGGCAGATCGGGCTCTATCACAATTTCCTCCGGACAATCTTTGCCGAGAAACCCGCTGATCATAGAGCGGCTGTAGGCTCCTGCGTTGTGAAAGACCAGTACGTCTCCGGGCTCGGGCAGGGGGAGCGATATGGCGCGAGCCAGGAAATCCTGAGAGTATGTTGAATTGCCAGACACGTAAATTGGAAGCGGACAAAGAGGGCGGTTGGCAATTGCGCCGACAAGTTCGCAAGGATGAACGGCAGAGTCCGCATAAACCAGAGCCCGCGGGAAGTTGGATACGCAGCCATTGGTTCCGACAAATACACGGTCTTTGCGAAATTTGCAGTCAACCACCCTCACGAAGAAATATCCGCAATCGGCGACCAGGTAGCGACCTGGTTCGATGTACAGGTCAACCCGACGGCCCAGCTTGAGTGCTTCAGTGCGCATCAATTCATTAGCAGAACGGGCGTAAGCCTGGACATCAAACTCTTCCTTTCCCAATACGTCGGGAACGCCAAATCCGCCGCCCACATCGAGGTAGCGTATGTCTGGAAGAGTCAGCGCGGCCTCGCTGAGCACTTTCAGACCGCGCAGAAGAATATTCGGGTTCATCAGGCCGGTTCCAAAGTAAGAATGAGCTCCAACGATTCGCAGGCCGCGGGCGGCCTTCAGAAGTTCGGAAAGTTCTTCCGGAAGTACTCCGAAACGGTAGGCCGGATCCGGTTGGAGAGAGCTTCGGTTGGGTGCACTTCCAACATTCAGTCGTACGCCAATCTCGTAGCCAGCCGGAGCAAGGTCCGCGAGCGTCCGCACTTGGCCTACCGAGTCGAGAACGAGCTTGACGCCGCTGTCGAGGCAGATGCGCATTTCCTCGGGGACCATGTTGCTGGCCGCATAAATGACTTTGGCGGGTTCGAATCCCAGTTCCAAGGCAATGCGGAGGTGCCTGAGCGAGTTCACGAACACGCCGAATCCATTGTCGCGAACGCAGGAAAGGATCGCAGGGTGGTCGTTTGCCATCGTGGCAAAAAACACCTGCTTATTCGCGATTGGCATCTGCTGCAAAATGCGGCAGCGATGGCGAAGCCGACTAAGATCATAGACGTACACAGGTGTTTGCGCCGACAACCCAATGTCAGCTACGGCCGTATCAATTGATTGCATCATGCACCTCGATTTCAGTCAGCAAGCCCCGGTTATGGAAGTTCCGGACGAGTCCAACGCACTGCTCGCAATCTACCTGGGCAAGCTTGTTCAGGCTGCACACGAGCACATCGAGCCGTTTCGGATCCTCGGCCAGCTCAAGCAGTTGCTTTCCAGCGCGGCCGACCTGAAGCGTGTCCACATAACCGGGGCTCGTCTTGGCAAAGACGGCAAAGGCATCGCTTTGCGACGGAAGTGGGTTTGCGCGGCGGCCCGATAACAGGACGCTCAAATCGTACTGAAGCGGCTGTGCGATGTAATGGCAGCGCAGCGCCAACACGCTGCTGCTTCGAATGGAGCCTCCATTGGCCGGACCCTGCAAGGGATCGCGCAGACCCCTGGCGTCGAGCTTATTCCTTTCATAGCGAGCCAGCTCTGCGATGTCGCTGGTCTGCAATGCGAGGAGTTTCAGTTCTTCTTCCACGAAATTCAGCAGATCATAGGCGTCGCCCTGATGAAGTAGAACGCTTTGTGGACGGTGGGTTTTGTTGTAGGCTGTTATCCACTCGGTCCAGCGAGAGTACATATCCAGCGCGGACTCATAATAAGGAAGCAGCAGCGGCCACAGATTCTTAAGCACTACCAAGTGACAAGAGATTTCCTCGCTGGCATCCACCAGGGCCGTAGGCAAGCTCGGCGTCGCATACCGGAAACCGCTGGCGAAAATGTCCCGGTTTCCGTTTTTGATGTCCACAAGTTCCTGTGCTGGCCCTTTGGTAAGCGGCAAATCGGTATATTCGGCGGGGCGCCCGATGGTGCTGGCATATTGCGAAAACATGGGTGCTCCTTGAAAAGGGCATAGCGCAAAAAGGTGCGCTCGATGCCCGCCAATGCGCAGGAATTCAAAGAAGCGGTCCAAAGTATCTCGCAGGGTGTTGAGCGTCTCCGTAGGGTGGCCAACGATAAAGCACGTTGTGGAACGAATGCCTACCTCTCGGGTAGTCCTAACGATTTTCCGAGACCACTCTAGATCGAGTCCTTTGTCGATGTCTTTTTGGGTGGACGGCGAGCCGGTTTCAATGCCGTAGTAAATCTCTACGCAGCCTGCCTTCGCGATTTCCGTCAATACATCCGGGCTAATGATGTCGGTGCGAGTGCTGCACGACCAAGTCATTCCCACGGGTTCTGAGATCAGGCGCCGACTGAATGCAAGCGTCCACTCTTTGTCGCAGGTGAAGATGTCGTGGGAAAAATTGACGTGCTTGCGGCCATACTGGTCGCGCACCAACATCATCTCTGCAACGATGCGATCAATGGATTTCATTCTGTAGCGCCGGTTCCAGAACGGAGCGGTGGCGCAAAACCGGCACTTGAAAGGACAACCTCGTCCCACATCCAAGTAGAGGGACGCTCCCAATGCCATGTCATAGGAGTCAAAAGCGGGCACAGGCAAATCGTCCACGTCATTGATAATGGGCCGGTCTGCGTTGACGATGACGCGGCCCTCGGCGCGCCACGTGAGGCCCTGCACATTTTCCGGCTTTCGGTTCAACTCCAGTTCGCGGAGAAGGTCACAGAAAGTTAGTTCTGATTCGCCCCGGCAGACAGAATCAATGAAGGGAAATCGCTCAAGCACGAGGGCAGAAATAGGAGAAACAGCGGGGCCGCCAAGGCAAATATGGGCCCCAGGCGACCGTTTCTTAAGGTGATAGGCCGTGAGAACAGTATGGGGGAGGGAATCGGCATCGGTCATGAGACCGAAGAAATCGTCGTCTTCCTGCCAAATCTGATCGGCCAGATTGTCGTAGAAGGCGTCGTCATTCTTGATCGCTCCCCGGTTGATCAAGCCGTTGACTTCGATTACTCTGACTTGTTGATCATCCAGCGCGCGATCGGCTGCTGCTTTCAGGGAGAGGAGTCCCACCGGGACAAACGCCTGCATGGGAGGCGCGTCGCCGGGAAGTTGATCAATCGATGCCAGACCGTGGTCAAGATGCAGACTGGTGGAAAGACTCACTTTCATGGCTGTTCTCCTGCTGTCTCTTGTTGCAGAGTCACAGAGGGCATGACTTCCACGCGCGGTTCCTGGCGGATACTCTCCCGGAACAGCGCTTCCCGTCGAAGCACGCTGTCGATCTGGAACTTCGTCATTCCGCAATTGTTCAAGGTCCGATGGTGGACGCTGGAACTGCCCGGACACCGTCCTGTGCAGAAATACTTATCGTCATTGATCGGACACCCTTGGCAAGCATGCTCAAAGTTTTTCCATGTGAGTTTGCGAATCTCCCAATTTCCGTTCCAGACTTCCGCGAACGAATTCATTTGCACGTTGCCACCGCATAAGACCCTTGCTCCAGAACAAGTGGTGCATGGATAAACGTCGCCCGACGAGTCCACGTAACAGAGTCCGCGACCGCTCATGCATCGCCGGCTGGCATACACCATGGTCAGCAGGAAGTTGAAGACCTTTCCCGTACACAACCCCAGTTTTTGATCTCGCACACGCTCCCACTGTTCTTCGGCCAGCCAGAAACGCGCGGCCATCTCCACGTCCGCGGTGGTATTGAGCATCTCCCGGTACAAGGATCCTCTTCCCATGGGAACAAACGGTACGCTGCGCAAGCTGATGTCGTTGTCAATCGCCCAAGCAATGACCTTGTTGAGTGTTCTCACATTGTCGTGAGTAGTGGTTGTCATGATGCTGGTGTTGAATCCCCTGTCGCGAACCTCAAGCAGGCGCCGGGTAACATATTCGAAATCCGATTCCTTGCCGTGGCCCTGGCCGTGAGCTTCGTCGATGCTCATGCTGATGATCACGTCATCCTGCGGGATAGAACTGAGCAGCCGGTCGTTCAGAGGAATGCCGTTAGTGGCGATGCCGACGACAAACCCGAGACGGTGGGCATACTGCGTAATCGAAAGAAAGTCCGGGTGGATGGTGGGTTCTCCGCCCGTGATGACTACGGAGAAGACTCCCATTTCGGCCCATTCATCGAACAACCGCAGGATTCGCTCCGTCGAAAGTTCGCCGCTGCGTTTTATTCCTCCTTCGACGAAGCAGTGCGGGCATCGCAAGTTGCACTGCCTCGTGATCTCGATCCACCCCATCAAGGGCGCCGAGAAGTGAAAATCGGTGGGCAATGTAATTTGCTTCAACAGGTGGGCGCTGCATTCTTCGTAGGTGGCTCCGGATGCCAACAAAGGCCCGGCGGACTTATCGAACATGGCCACTTTTCCCGAAGGGAATGCGGACAGATAGCCGAACTCCTCCGGCCGATATCGAATCAGCGGCCTGCACTTGTCGGGCAGAGTGTGAATCAGTTCTCTCTTGTACTGGGAGGTATACCTATACATGGACTACTCCGCACGCGCAGGAAGCAGTGAATCGGGCGATGCTTTCGGCATTGAGACCGCAGTAGTTTAGAAGCCACTCCGGATCGCCCGCTGGGAGAAACTGGTCGGGGAGATTAAGCCGAAGGTGCTTGATGCCGAGCTGCCCGGTTTCGCGGCCGATGGCATCACCGAATCCGCCCGTGGGCCAGTGGTTCTCGATGGTGATGACCAGCCCTGTATCAGCCGCCGAGGCAAGGATGGGCGCGACATCGAGCGGACGCAAGATGGAAACATGTATCAGGTCAAGCTCAAGGTGTTCCTTCTCGAGGATCTGAGCCGCCTTCAACACTTCCTGAAGCATGGACCCGCATGCGACCAGCGTGCAGCTTGCACCACGGGATCGCTGGATGCACACGGTGCCGCCAACTGCGGCAGTTTCCGGGACGAGATTCTCCGGGCACCCATGACGGCGGAGCCGCAGATAGGCAGGCCCGGGTTCTTCCACGATTTTCCGAAGCAATTGTTGTGTCTGGTTTCGATCGCCAGGCTCGACCACGGTCATTCCGGGCAACGCTGACATTGCCGCCAAGTCGTCGGTCGCGCAATGGGAAGGACCATTTCGTCCGTCAAACAGTCCGCAAGAACCACCGATGAACTTTACATTGCACCTGGGCCAAGTTGCGGAAAGCGCGATCTGGTCATGTGCCCTCCTGGCCAAGAAGTTGGAGAAACTGTGGACGAGCGGAATATATCCCCGGCGGGCAAGCCCGGAGGCAACCCCGGCGGCGTTTTGTTCCGCAATCCCAAGATTGAAGTAGCGTTCCGGAAAGGCTTCGGCGAAGAGGTTGGTCCTCATCGAAGTTGCTAGGCCGGCATCAAGCACCACCACCGACGGGTGTGATTCGCCTAGATCGCGGAGGCAAACTTCGTATTCAGTTCTCGCTGAGTTCATCGAAGTGATAGATCAAGCGAATACCTGACGAGGGCCATGTCTTCGATAGAGAGAGGCGGTGGAAAGTGACTCTCAGTTCTGCCCTCGAGGAATTCAATGCCTTTGGCCTTGGTTGTGTGGGCAAGCAACATTCGTGGAGCCGCGGCGGTTGAATGGATCAACTCATGCAAACCGGCGTCTAGCACCGAGCAATCATGCCCGTCTGCCTCCAAACACTGCCAACCCATTGCTTGCCACGAGGTCAGGGCGTCCGCAACCGGCATAATGTCCGGCGTGGGTCCGTCCTGTTGCATCCGGTTGTCGTCAAGAATGACAATCAGGTTCCTCAGGTGTAACGTCGCCGCACTGCGGGCTGCTTCCCATGTCTGGCCCTCGTTCAGTTCTCCGTCGCCGAGCATCACGAATACGCGATCCTTCGCCCCCCGCAGTTGACTGCCCAGCGCCATTCCCACGCCGATAGAGAACCCTTGTCCTAGTGAGCCAGTGGAGGCGTGCACGCCCGGGACCAAGGTTTCATTGGGGTGAGGTTCCAGGCACGATCCGTTTTCGCCAAACGCCTTTAGTTCACGGTTTAGTCGGCCCTGGAGAGCCAGCATGCAATAGAGAGCCAAGGCGGCATGACCTTTGGAAAGCACGAAGCGGTCTCCGCTCCACTGCTGTCCCTCCGGCTCTTGCCAGGAGAAGTGGTTTTGAAACAGGACAACAAGGGATTCCACTATGGAGAGCGAACTGCCCAGATGCCCTCCTCTCGCTAAGCGATGGGTCTCGATGATGGACAGCCGAAGGTCCCGGCTAACCTTCCTAAGACTAGCCGTTGGTAATTTAGCGATCATTTCAGAAGATGCGAGCGGGGGAGGACCATGGCGCCTGCGAAGGCAGAGTGCCGGCAAAGCTCTCGAAATCTTGTACGTTGTCACTTAGCTTTTCGAAGCATGCAATGTACTGTTGTACGAGTTGAGGGTCCGCAAGGGGGGCCTGCGCGGGATAGCCAATGACCAGCGAGTGCCGCAGAACATCTAGCGCCCCTGGATAGTCCTCGATGCGATAAGTCGCGTTCTCCCGTTGCTCGGAATTACTTTTTGCTTTTCGCTGCAACAGAGCGTGCCCAGGTAATGGACAGCAAACGGAGTTTTGGCCTTTATCCGCATTGCGATTTTCGGCTTAAGCTCCGGCCCAGGACCGTGGATCAAAGACCCGAACGCAAGAACTCCGACCTTCTTCTTTGGGTGGCAACAGATTGGATCCGCAGGCGAAGGGGCGAGCATCGTCTGGTACGGTTCGCCAGTTTCAGTGGCTCGCTGCATGCGGTCATAGATGTCGAGGATGACGCGCTTGGTCCGGTGCTCGCTGTAAGCTGCTTGATCGTCACCTCGCACAATGTGGAACGTGTCCATGATGTAGTCCACATCGCCGCGGCCGACTCCGTACAGGTGGAAGAAAGCAGCATCGAGCTCACAGCGAAGCAGGAATCGCCTCGCGGTATCCCACCGAAACGGTGGGCCGTTCCACTTCATGTCCGCAGCGAAGGGTTGCAGGTCCCACGCGGTGTAAATCAATTCGAGTACGCGCGGAGCGACCCACGCATGAACACTCTCCGATGGTGCCCACCGACAGATGCTCGAAGCCGTCGAAGGCGGAAGAAATGGAATCTGCTCAAAGATGTAATAGCTAGTATTCGAACCACTGAGCTTCTGACGTGCGACATAATCAAACGTAAATGAGCTCATGTTCGCGACAAGTACCTCGGTGCTGTAACTTGCCGCATCATGCATTAACAGAAAGATGGAGTCGCCACAGCCCATCCCAGGTACGATCGACGAGATTATCGTCCGCTCGTCTTTTGATCTAGCATTTCTCCTCCACCCCAACAGCCAATGCCTGTCCCAGCGGTCACGCAGCCTTAAATTGACTGCCTTCTCTGGCACCCAACTCTCCGGCTGGACCTTATAGTCGGGATCTGTGAAGCGTGCCGGGGGTATCACGGGCAGCGCGGTACCGTGATCATCCGGATCCTTGTCTGCATAATCACCAAATCGGTGATTGAACTGGTGAAACATCTTCGCTTCATACAAGGGCAAATACCGTTCCTCCCCAAGTTCGAAAATCATGCCATGCAGGGCCCAGCCGTCTCCTTCAAGTTCCGCTGCTGTGCGAAACAAGGCGGAATCATTCGCCATATCGAGCATCCGCAGGAACGAGACCCTCCACAGATTTCCGCCCTCCACCTTCGAATCGTCGATCAACACAGGAATACGGCGATAGATCTTCTTCGTCAGTTCCGCGTCTCGTTTCGTGTAGAAGATGGGGCACGTTCTCGTGTTGGGATTCAGCAAGCGAATATCGTCCGCCGTTAATGTGAAGCGCCGTTCGGCGTCGTTCAGGTCGGAAGTACTACGCAGATCGAAAGCAAATTCCGCGGGCGATCCCGTCGAACTGCGGTAGCGTAGGGTCAGCAGACAAAACGGTCCACGGCTGTCGGTGGCGATAAAGATCCGCCGTATCTCAAAGAAGCTATAGAGGCTATGTATCCAGCCGCCTGTCGTAAGATCCTGGAAGAAGAGCTTAGTTGTGTCATCCGTGGCTACCCCTGTTGGAACGACGAAGCCCGCGCGCCCGCGCGCACCGATCAGCGACCGATTCAACTCTGCAAAAATGGAATATGTGTTGATGTCACCTCGACCGCAGAGCGGATAGCGACCGGTTGATCGAACCAGTGCGGCTTCGCCGTCGGACTGACGCTCCGCTTCACACCATGCCATCCATAATGCCGGATCCTCGTCTTTGAGACCCTGAATGATTCGCTTGCGAGCAGCGGCGTTCGGCGCCTCCGCGATGTCCGGTCGACGCTCCGAGAACCACTCCTTTTCCTGGATTTTGATACGTTCCCACGGCGGATTGCCGAGGACGACATCGAATCCGCCAGTCCATCCAGGTCCGTCGGGGACTTTCTGGTCGGGCGGTGGAACGTGGAAGACCTCCGGGAAAGCCAAATGCCATTGGAAGAAACGGTACTGTTCTGCAATACGGCGGATGTCGTTGCGTAGCGGCTCAGGCGCGGCCATTGGATTCTGCTCGATGATGCGAAACATTTGCTCGGTAAGCGACGGCACGTCCTTCGTCTTGACCCAGACGAAAGCGGCACACCAGGAATCCGCCCAGAGCCGGCCGCATTCATAGCTAGACGACCGCACAAGTTCGGCATAGCGCGTCTCGATCTGATGAACGCCTTCCAGTGTGGAGTCGTCAATTTTCTCCAACGCCGCAATGCCATTTGCGAGATCGCCCACACGCTTCCAGGGCTCGGCATTGAACAGTGTTCCTAGTGCCTTCCTCTCATCCCGATTCCAGCGCTTCAGGTCACGGCAATATGCGGGGTCGTCCCCCTCGATCGGATCGAAGGCTTCATCGGGAATACCGTCGCGCAGAAGTGCCGGCGTCGTTCCCAGAAGTGAGTTCCCACATTGGATACGCTGATCGAGGAACGAAAGCGGTCGGCCCGGCTCCAGCGCTTCGAGCCAGAGGTTCACCTTGCACAGCTCAACGGCCATCTCGTTTACGTCAACGCCATAGAGGCAGTGGCCTATCACGTCACGCAATGCATGACGCACTGTATCCGGTGATGCCTCTGGATCCCCGGTACGAATTGCCGCCAGCCGTCGCGCAATACGGTGTGCCGCCGCGATAAGGAAGTGACCGCTCCCGCAGGCTGGATCACAGACCTTCAGGTGTAGGATCGCTTGCTCGGCATCGGGCGCCTTCGCCGCTTCGTCGAGCACCGGGTCGAGTGCGGAATCAAGCAGACAGTCCACCAGGCTAGTCGGCGTGTAGTAACTGCCGGTTGTTTTCCGCTCGTGCCCCGCGGCGACCCGGAGCGAAAATGATGCCGCCTCGACATTGACGTCAGGATGAAGTTCGAGCAGCGATTCGTAGACGCTGCCCAGTTCTTCCGGCCCGAGGTTCCGCCAATCCACGTTGCGTCTGAGATCATGCTCGACCCGGAATGCCAGCGCCCGGATGGCTTCGAGAAGGTCGCCATTCGCAAGCTGGCAGGAATCGAGGTCTGGCGAAGCGGTGTTGCTCCAGAGGAGAGAGCCAAGTGCCGGAAGTCCAAGCTCCGGGATACCCTGTTCTGACGACAGTCCCCGCATAACAACGAGCAGCGACTCCCAGAGATCGCCATGCGGTGTTCCTCTCCGGCTCGCCGCGAGAGCACGTAACCGCGCGATCGAATAGAAGCGCGCGTACCGCTCGGCGACAGTACTGCCCGGCGCGGTTACGAGCAGGAGCTCACGGGCTTCGGCGACGAACAAAAAAATGAGCCGGTAAACAACGCGTAGCAGTTGGCGATAGTAATCCTGACGGTCGAGGGTGCCGGCACGTAGTTTTCCAGAAGTGATCTGTTCGCGGGATGTTTTAGAAAGCCGCGTCCCAGTGCTTCAATGGCGCGTTCAACACCATCCCGAA
>Ga0137372_10001193_pt1 | contig 25067 bp, 20 predicted proteins | sample SagtaG_6_FD_104911 | JGI IMG/M metagenome (GOLD analysis project Ga0137372, IMG submission 104911) | Vadose zone soil microbial communities from Sagehorn Ranch, Mendocino, California, USA - Sage1_R_60_16 metaG | ecosystem: Environmental > Terrestrial > Soil > Vadose zone | place: USA...
GAGGTGATGCCCAAGGTCTCGGCCAGCTTGTCCACCCGCCGCGTCGAGACTCCCAGCAGGTAGGACGTAGCCACAACCGAGATCAGGGCCTGCTCGGCCCGCCGGCGGCGTTCCAGCAGCCACCCCGCCACCCGACGCCAGCGCCGGACTGTCAGACCCCGCGGCCATACTCAAAAACGGTTACCGTCACAGTTCTGTCGGTAACCCCGCGTGGAGCTAAGGGGACTCGAACCCCTGACCCCTTGCTTGCAAAGCAAGTGCTCTACCAGCTGAGCTATAGCCCCGTGCGACGGCTCTCCAAGGGTATCTGAGCCGTGGCGGACACCGATTCCGGATCGGGGCTGACCAGGTCAGGCAGGTCGGCGATGCTGCCGATCACATGGGTGGCACCGGCGCGGCGCAGCTTCTGTGTGCTGTGCACCCCGGTTGGCAGGCCTGCGACGATCGACGCGCCCGAACGGCATCCGCAGAGCACAATGCTTTCGGTGCTGCCGACCACCGCGACCTCGCGCACGTCGGGGATCTCCAGGCGCAGCACGGCGGTCAGCACCATGTCGGGCCATGGGCAGCCACGGGTCACGTCGTCGGGCGAGAGGGCGAGATCGATCCGGTCCCACCAGCCCATCGTGTCGAGAACCCGGCCGAGAAGTGACCGGCCGAGGCTGCTCACCAAGCAGACGCGGACGCCGGCACCCGTCAGCTTGTCGATGGCCGCTTCGGCTCCCGGCAATGCCGACAGCCCCATTCGGTCAATGGCCGCGCCGAAAGAACGCTCGAATGCCAGGTTAGTGACCTGGGCACAGGGCTCATTTCCCGGGAACATCTTGCGGAAGATGGCGATGCAGGCCTCGCCGCTGGCCTGATGCGCCTGGACCATGCACCGCGCGTAGGCGGCGGTGCCAGGCACTATTCCCTGCGTACCAATCGCTTCACCGAACGCCTTGTCGACCATGCCGTCGTCGGCGACCATCGTCCCGAAAAGGTCAGCACACACCATCGACACAGGCGGTGTGCGGCTCACCCCGATCGCCTCCCTGATCCAGTGGCATCGTTAGCTGGATCTTCGTCGTACGGTTCGGGTTCTCAGCCCAGCCGCGCGGTAGCGCAGGCCTCGCAAGTGACGGAAGGCGCGGAAAGTCCCGCACAAGCCGAGTGCTTCGAACCTTGGGAAGTGTCAGCTCTCGTCAGTCGTTGTGGCCTCGGACCAAAGGTCCAGCTCGGCCCGGTCGGACTGAACTTTCTTCCAGACAGCGAGCACGCCGATGCCGAGCAGCGCAAGGAGGATCAGCTTTTTCACGGTATGGATCCCTCCACCTCGATGATTCCGAAGTCCGCAGGTGGCGACGCACGCCAAGCGCCACGGCTGCAAGCAGCCTAGCAAGCTAACGGCCCCGCTCGCCGACGCAGCCAATAAGGTTATCGCGGCTTGATCGGCGCGGCCGGGTCATTCGCGCCCGGATCCCACACCGGCGCATTCGCCTCGCAAACGGTTCCGTCGTCGCTGAAGACGAGAAATCGGTCAAAACCGAGCGAAACCAACGGTCATGGGTGACGGCGAGCACGGTTCCCTGATAAGACTCCAGCCCTTGCTGCAGGGCCTCGGCGCTCGCGAGGTCGAGGTTGTCGGTGGGCTCATCGAGCAGGAGCAATGTGGCGCCAGCAAGCTCCAGGAGAAGTATCTGCAGCCTTGCCTGCTGGCCACCTGACAAGGTTCCGAACGGCTGCCGCGCGCAAAACTGCAGCTCGTAACGTGCGAGCGCGGCCATGGCTTCGTCCCGCAGCTGCGCATACTCGGTGCTCAAGATCTCGACTGCGATCCGCCCTGCAAGATCCGGACGGGCGTGGGTCTGAGTGAACAGACCTGGGATGACTCGTGCGCCGAGCCGCGCCGTGCCGTTGTGCTCAACGTGCTCGCCCGCAAGCAGCCGGAGAAAGTGCGTCTTGCCGGAGCCGTTCGAGCCGAGCACCGCGACCCGTTCGCCATACCAGAGCTCGCAATCGAAGGGCCTCGTGACGCTGCTCAGTTCGAGGTGCTCACACATGACGGCCCTTTTGCCGGTCCGTCCGCCGCGCAACCGCATGCGGACATTGCTCTCACGCGGGGCGACTTCAGGCGGGCCTGCGGTTTCGAACTTGCGCAGCCTGGTTTGTGCGGCCTGAAGGCGCGAGGCCATGGCCGCGTTGTACGACGCCTTCTGCCGGAAGGTCGCCACGAGGGTTTTGAGTTTCGCGTGCTCCTCGTCCCACCGGCGCCGCAGCTCGTCAAGTCGCTCGATCCGGTCACGGCGGGCCTGCGCGTAACCCGCGAACCCGCCGCCATGCACCCACGTGTGGCCGGACTCGACGGTGATGATCCGCTCGGCCGTGTTGGCGAGAAGTTCACGGTCGTGGCTGACGAGCAGCACCGTTTTCGCCGTCGCCGCCAACTGCGCCTCCAGCCAGCTCTTGCCCGGCACGTCGAGGTAGTTGTCCGGCTCGTCGAGCAGCAGCACCTCGTCCGTCCCACGCAAGAGCGCCTCGAGGACGAGCCGCTTTTGCTCACCACCGGATAGGGTCCGCAGTTCGCGCCAGCGGCATTGCTCATAGGGCACGCCTAGCGCCGCGACGGAGCAGGCATCCCACCGCACTTCGGCCTGGTAGCCCCCGGCGTCGCCCCAGGCGGTTAGGGCGACCGCGTAAGCCAGCGCAATCGGCGCGTCGTCGGATTCCATCATGGCGAGCTCGGCCGAGTCGAGCCGGTGGCCTGCCGCCTGGATCTCCGGAGGAGCGACCGACACAAGGAGGTCCCGAACCGTCGAACTGTCGTCGATGTGTACTTCCTGGTCGGCACCCGTCGGCGCGGGAGGCCCCGCAGGCGCCGTGCCGGGAGCACCGCCCACGAATTGCCGCATCACGCCGAGCCCGCCGCTGCGGCTCACCTTTCCCGACTGCGGCTGCAGGTCACCGGCGATCAGCCTCAGCAGCGTGGTCTTGCCCGCACCGTTCGGGCCCACCAGCGCGGCCGTCGCTCCCTCGCCAACACGGATGGACACGTCCTCGAGCAGCACCCGCCCATCCGGCAACGTGTGGTTCACATGCGCCACCTCAACGTGACCCACGTTGTGACCCTCCGTCCCGTGCTCGCGTCGTGCTCACCTGCTCAGCAGCGTGGATTCGGCCGGCTCCTGGCAGCTGAAGGGCGCGCTGGCCCATCCGCTCACGCCAGTGTGCACGGCAGCCGCGATTAAGGCACCTGAGATTTCCGTGATCCGCTACGTCGGAGACCTTTCAGCTGCATGTGCTGAAAAGTCTCCGACGTTAGGGATCATTCCTCTTCGCGCCCGGCTCCACCGCTGGCGGGGGCCGTCACGGGCCCGCCCGGGTTCCACACGCGCTGGCCAAGATGACCACGGGCGACCATCGTGACGAACTGGTAGACAGCGTCCTCGTTCGCCGACAACGGGCCGGGACGGGCATGCTCGGACGTCAGCCCGCGCTGCACGGATTCGCACGCCCGCCAGTCCTGCTGGTTGGTGATGTCCCAGAAATCGACCGCGTAGGAGGGATCGAAACCCGGCAGGCGCGCGGCCTCGGGTGCGAACGCCCACGTGCACTCGATCCGGGTACGGTCCGCGGCGAGCGGCACGAGTCGGTGCGTCATGACGTAGTCCGGATGCAGACTCAGCAGCACGTTAGGAAAGATGTTGACGTAGATGACCGTGCGCCGCCCATTCTCGTCCAGGCCACGCAGCACCTCGCCGCCGCTCGCACCGTCGAGTGACATCGTCTGCATGCCCTCCCGGAGAGCCATCCAGCCGCCGACCCACGCCCCAGGCGCGGCATAATTCTCACCGCTCTGCGGCGGGCTCACCCGGCATAGTTCTGGATGGATCATGGGGCAGTGGTAACACTCGTGGTAGTTCTCCGTCAGGATCTTCCAGTTAGCCGCGACGCTGTATTCATGCCGCCCGGCGGTTACCAGCCGTTCTGGCTCGTACGGCGCCACCAGCGCGGTAAGGGCGCAGAGCGACTCGGCAAGTGGCTCGGCGCGACCGCTGCCATCGACGAATACCAGCCCGTGCCACTCCTCGACGGGCAATTCGATCAGACCCCATACGGTCGCATCAAAGCCAGGCCGACCCTTGAAGCCAGCCGCCGCGCGCAGCGCGCCAGAAAGTGAATAAGTCCACGAGTGGTAGGGGCAGACGACCGCACCGCGGGTAACGGTGGCGTCACAGGGAAGCAGTTCATGGCCACGGTGGCGGCATGTGTTCGCGAATGCCCGCAGAACGCCGTCTTTTCCGCGCACCAGCAGGACGCTGCCCGCGCCGACCCGCTCGGCGCGCTGGTCACCTGGCTCGGCGATTTCCTTGCTATGACCCACGCACACCCAGCCACCCGCGAAGAAGCGCCGCTGTTCCCACACGAACACCGCCGGATCGACGTAGGCAGCCCGGGGAAGCATACGGCTGTCCCCGAACGGGCGAAGTGTCTCCGCCAACTCACCCGGGTCCAGCGGAGCCAGGGAGGCGGCGGCGGAGGACGCGTTCTGGGGCGCGTCAGACGCGGCGTGGCCCACGTCGAGAGAAAGGTCCTGGGACGCGTCATGAGGCACGCCCTGGCTGTGCGAGCCGGGCCCCGAAGGTCGCTGACTGAACATGCGGGCAGGCTAGGCATCGGGTGGCGCTGTGTCCAGAGTGCATGTCTAAAGCGCTGTTTCCGGCGGTTCCTGGCGAACGCGGTGCCGGGGGCACGCGGTGCCGGGGGCACGCAGTACCCGGGGGGCACGCGGTACGTGGGGATCGCCATGTCCGCGGCCCGGTACGGTCGGGACATGCCCGCTAGGATCCCCACCATCGTGGCCACGTCTGGAGGGCTGCGCCGTGGTGCGCGCACGGACTTCGCGTTCGCCCCGCTCCTGTTGCACGCCATCGAGCTGTCCGGGGTCCACGGGCGAGCGCCACGGCTCTGTCACGTTGGAACCGCCCACGGCGACCAGCGTTGGCTCAACGCTCTGTTCAGCGACGCTGGTCAGGCCGCGGGAATCACTGTGTCGCATCTGAGCCTCTTCCCGGTGCCCAACGTTGGCGACGTCGCCGACATGCTTCTCGAGCACGATGTCGTCTGGGTCGGCGGCGGCAGCGTGGCCAACCTGCTCGCCATCTGGCGGCTGCACGGGCTTGATCTGATATTCCGCCAGGTCTGGCAGGCTGGGGTGGTGCTCGGGGGTGTCTCCGCCGGTTCGATCTGCTGGCATGTGGGTGGCACAACCGACTCGTTCGGGCCGGAGCTGCGGGAGGTCACCGACGGTCTCGGCTTTCTGCCGTACTCCAACTGTGTCCACTACGACTCAGAAGCACAGCGCCGACCTTTGTATCAGCGGCTCGTCGCCGACGGGACCTTGCCTGATGGCTACGCGACTGACGACGGAGTCGGCCTGGTATACCGCCGAGACAAGCTCGCCGAAGCCGTCGCCGAGATCCGCGGTAAGCGCGCTTACGAGGTTGTGAAGGACGGCGACGGGGCCCGCGAGGAGCCCATCGAGCCGCGCCTGCTGCCCGGCGCGTCGTGACGGCCGCGTTGTAAGGGCCGGTTCCTGGTCTGGACCCAGGATCCGGCCAGGCCAACTTGAGCATAGCGGGGCACGCTCACAGCTGTGCGCATCGTCATCGAGCACCTGTCGATCTGGGCGCAACCAGTTCGTGTAGAGGGTGCGAGGCCGGCACAGCGCCGACGGTAACGTCAAAGAGGAGGAGCACCAGATGAAGCAATACCTGCTCAACGTGTATCAGCACGACGGAGATCCTCCCCCGTCCGTCGACCTGGAGAAGGTGATGCGGGACGTCGGCGCCTGGAGACAGGAGCTCAAGGCCGCCGGTGCCTGGGTTTTCACCGCAGGCCTGCACCCGCCAAGCACGGCGACCGTGGTGCGGCTCAAGGATGGCGACATGCTCACGACCGACGGCCCGTTCATCGAGGGCAAAGAGCACATCGGCGGGTTCACGATCATCAAGGTGCCTGACCTCGATTCCGCGCTCGAGTGGGGCCGTAAGCTCACCCGGGTGAGCAAGCTGCCCATCGAGGTATGGCCGTTCCGCGACGAAATCGAGGATCGATAACGGGAATGCCGGTCCTTCCCGCATCGGAGATCGAACGTGTGTTCCGCGAGGAACACGGTCGCGCGGTGGCCGTCCTGGTCCGCGTCTTCGGTGACATCGACGTTGCCGAGGAGGCGGTCCAGGACGCGTTCACCGCTGCGGTGCAGCGATGGCCATCCGTGGGCCTGCCACCGAGCCCAGCGGGATGGATCATCACTACCGCCCGTAACCGGGCGATCGATCGCCTCCGCCGGGAGGCGTCACGCGAGGACCGGCACGCCCAAGCCGCCTTGCTGCACGCCCACGGCGAACCGGCTGAAGAGGTTGCCGTGAGCGATGATCGGCTGCGCCTGATCTTCACCTGCTGCCACCCAGCGCTCGCCACCAGCGCCCAGGTCGCCCTGACGCTCCGGCTTCTGGGCGGGCTCACCACCGCGGAGATCGCGCGCGCCTTCCTGGTACCCGAACCGACCATGGCCCAGCGGCTGGTCCGGGCCAAGGGCAAGATCCGCGACGCGAGAATCCCCTACCGGGTCCCGAACGAGGCCGACCTCCCGAGGCGCCTTCGGGCCGTGCTGGCCGTCATCTATCTCATCTTCAACGAGGGCTACACGGCGAGCTCGGGGGACAGGCTGGTCCGCGAGGAGCTATGCGCGGAAGCCATCCGCCTTGGACGGCTCCTGGCCGACCTCATGCCCGACGAACCGGAGGTCATGGGACTGCTCGCGCTGCTGCTGCTCACCGAGTCGCGCCGGGCCACCCGCACCACCCAGGACGGCGCCCTCGTGCTGCTTGCCGAGCAGGACCGCAGCCGGTGGGACCGCGGCCTTATCGCCGAGGGCCAGGCGATCGTCCGGGAATGCCTCCGGCGAAACCAGCCTGGCCCGTACCAAATCCAGGCGGCGATCAACGCCGTCCACAGCGATGCACCGGCCATGGCGGCCACGGACTGGTGGCAGATTCTCCAGCTATACGATCAGCTCGCTTCGCATGATCCGAGTCCGGTGGTGGCCCTCAACCGCGCGGTCGCGGTGGCTGAGGTCGACGGACCTGAAGCCGCGCTCGCGCTCGTCGACCGCCTCGACCTCAGCGGCTATCACCTGTACCACGCCATCCGCGCCGATCTGCTCCAGCGCCTCGGCCGCAACGCCGAGGCGGTGCAGGCGTACGAGGCAGCGATCACCCGCACCGACAACACGGCCGAGCGGGACTTCCTGCAGCGCAGCCGCCATGCGCTCACCCGGGGTTGACGAGGCCTGCGAGGTCTCTGCGCTCTGTTCGGGAACGAGCCGGCTACTGAGGATGTCATCCGCTGTCGTCAGCGATGCATGATTTGTGGGCCTGGATGGACTTGAACCATCGACCTCATCCTTATCAGGGATGCGCTCTAACCGACTGAGCTACAGGCCCGGGATTGCCGGATCCCCGTGAATGCCGCCGGTGAAGACTACCGCATGCGGCGCCGGCCGTGAAATGAGGGACCGGTCATCGACCACTCTGGCGCGGGTGGCCTCATTCCGTCTCTTGGAGAGTCACCTCGATGCCGCCGACCAGGTCCGATGCGACGTTGTAAAGGACCGCGCCGACAGTGGACATGGCGGTAATCAGAACAACGTTCACCGTGCCGATGACCCCGGTGTAGCCGAGGATTCGCGAGGCCGAGAACCAGTGCGCGGCGTTGACACCGCTCGATCCCTGGCCCGAGGTCACGCTCTCGATGGTGCGCTGCAATGAGTCGAATACGCCGAGGCCGGCGAGGGCGCCGTAGAGCACTGCGACGGCGACGAAAAGCACGATGAAGCAGACGACTGAGATCACGAAGCTGAACTTCATCACGGACCACGGCTCGACGCGCACCAACGCGAGCTGTGCCCGACGCGGCACTTTGCCCCGCGCTTGAGCAGGGCTTACCTTCACGCGCCCCGCCTTGGCCGACCGCGCAGGCCGCGAACGCGTGCGGGTCGGGGTGGCACCTGGACGGCCGCCGCCAACCCAGCCAGTCGGCCTGCCGGGAGCCGACACCATGGATTCAACCGGCATCGCGCCGCCGGGTATGGATCCGCTGCCTGGCAACGGGTCGCTGGGCACCGGCCCGCCGGGCATTGCGGCTTCCGGTGCCGGGCTGGCCGGCGCAGAGTCACCGTATGCCGGATCGCCCGACGCAGCGTCACCGTACTGGCCAGTCGGCGCAGCGTCACCGTATGCCGGACCGGTCGAGCCGGGAACGCCCAAGCTTGGGTTGGCGGCCCACTGGCCTGCAGGCGCCCACCCAGCGGAGCCCGGCGCGCCAGGTGGTCGATAGCCGGGCGGCATCTCGTCAGGAGTGGGCACCGTACCTGATTGAGCCGTAGTTGACCTAGCGGTGACGGGCGGATTGTCGAAACGGGGCGGCTCGCCTACGGGAGGAATGGGGATGCCATAGGCGGACTGAGGACCCCCCGCGCCCCCCGCAGGCAGGTCGGCGGGCAGATCCGTGGCCGGTGATAGACCTGCGGACCGGCCAGTTGGCGCATCACCGGCTGCTGCCCCCCGACGTGGCGGCGCGATCATGTCGGCTGGTAGCGGAATCGGGGCGGCGGCTGGAGCTGGTATCTCGGAATCGGGCCGGTCTCTCAGCCACGGCGGCACGGCTGCCTGGCCATCCACGCTGACCTCCTCCGGATAATCCGTCCGGCGCGCGGCCACATCAGCTTCGCGCTTCCTCATGGGCTTGGCGACTGACCAGGCAGTGCCGCCCCTTCCGGACGTATCCCCAGACGTCGGCGTGGCATTCACCGCATCAGTTCCATTCTGGGGCCGCGTCGTGTCGCGCCCGCGGGGCGCCTCATTGGCTGGATCTCCCGCCTCTTCAGCGGGCCCGTCGTCCTGTGAGACGCCAGGCGATTCCGCGGACAGCGCTCCGCTGGCCGCCGGAGATCCGGCGAGGGCCTGCTGATCCAGCTTGGCGGTCAGCTTGCCCAACGACGTGCCGACCTCACCCGATGCCCGCACCGCGCGCGCCGCGGCCGGCTTGCGCGCCTGCACGAAACGCCCGTTGGCATCGCGGGCTGGGCGCATTTGCGCCGCCGCCCTCATGGCGCCGCTGCCGATCTTAGGGCCTGCTTGAGAACCCTGAGAGCTCCCGGTGCCATTCGCGCGGCTTTCCCGGCGCGCATTCGCGCGGCTTCCCCCGCCCGCATTCGCGCGGTTCTCCCGGCCCGGATCCTGGTCACCGCTTTCCGGGGTAGTCACCGGTTAATCTCCCCTCGCACCACGACAGTACGGGCCTGGGGGCTGACCCCCGGAGCCCTCCCGAAATGGTCGGGTGACAGGGGTCCGCGGCAACACGAGCAGGCGAGGAATCAGCCGAGGGCGTCGCCGTTGACGTCACCCAGCGATTCTGCGTTCCTGGCGATCGCCACGACGCTGTCACCAGAGGCGAGGTTCATCAAGCGTACCCCCATGGTCTGGCGGCCCGATTGCTTCACCTCGCCGGCGCTGGTACGGATAACTCCTCCCGCCGATGTGATCGCGAACACCTCGTCCTCCGGCCGGACCATCAGGGCGCCAACCAAACCGCCACGCGAGTCAACGATCTTGGCGGTCAGCACGCCCTTTCCGCCCCGGTTCTGCACAGGATACTGGTTTGCGCCGGTCCGTTTTGCGTAACCTCCCCCGGTAGCGACAAGCACGTCCTCTCCTTCGCGCACCACATGCATACCCAGCAGCTCATCGCCGCCAACAAAACGCATTCCGATGACGCCGCTTGTGGCCCGGCCCATCGGCCGCAGTGAATCGTCGGCGGCGTGGAACCTGATGGCCTGCGCTCGCCTGCTGACGAGGAGCAGATCGTCGGACGGGTGGACAAGCCGCGCCGAGATGACCTCGTCGTCGTCGCGAAGGTTGATCGCGATGATGCCACCAGAACGGGCGGAGTCGAACTCGGTCAGCCGTGACTTTTTCACCAGACCCCCCCGGGTGGCCAGCACCAGGTACGGCGCGACCTCGTAGTCCCGCAGGTCAAGAACCTCAGCGATGTGCTCGTCGGGCTGGAAAGCGAGCAGGTTGGCGACGTGCTGGCCACGAGCGTCGCGGGCCGCCTCGGGAAGCTCGTAAGCCTTGGCCCGGTAAACCCGTCCCTTATTGGTGAAGAACAGGATCCAGTGGTGGGTGGTCGTGACGAAGAAGTGCTCGACAATGTCATCCTGGCGCAGTTGGGCACCTCGCACACCCTTGCCGCCCCGCCGCTGTGCCCGGTAAAGGTCACGCTTGGTGCGCTTGGCGTATCCGCCCCGGGTAATGGTGACGACCACATCCTCCTCGGCGATCAGGTCTTCCACTGACATGTCACCGTCGTACGGGATGATCTTTGTCCGGCGGTCGTCACCGTACTTGTCGACAATCTCGTCGAGTTCTGCCGCGATGATCTCCCGCTGCCGAACTGGCTGCGCGAGGATGTCCTTGTAGTCTGCGATCTGCCGCATGAGCTCGTCGTATTCATCGACAAGCTGCTGGCGTTCGAGCGCGGCCAGCTTGCGTAGCTGCATATCGAGGATGGCACGGGCCTGGCCTTCGTCGATTTCTAGCAGGTCCATCAGGCCCTGCTGCGCCTCGGCCGCCGAAGCGCTCGCGCGGATAAGCGCGATGACCTCGTCGATCCGGTCGATTGCCTTCAGCAGGGCGCGCAGGATGTGCGCCCGCTCTTCGGCCCTGCGCAGCAAGTATCGGGTACGGCGGACAATGACGTCGATCTGGTGCGTCACCCAATAGCGGACGAACTGGTCGAGCCGCAGGGTGCGTGGCACTCCGTCGACCAGTGCGAGCATGTTGGCGCCGAACGTTTCCTGCAGCTGCGTGTGCTTGTACAGGTTGTTCAGCACAACCTTGGCGACGGCGTCCCGCTTCAGCACGATCACCAGCCGCTGCCCGGTGCGGCCGCTCGTCTCGTCCCGAACGTCGGCGATGCCTGTGACCCGCCCCTCTCGCACCAATTCGGCAATCTTGAGCGCGAGATTGTCGGGGTTCACCTGGTAGGGGAGTTCGGTGACGATGAGAGAAGTGCGCCCCCTGGCATCCTCCTCGACCTCGCTGACGGCCCGCATGGTTATCGAACCGCGCCCCGTCCGATACGCCTCTTCGATCCCGCGTCGCCCGACGATCAAGCCGTGGGTGGGGAAATCGGGCCCCTTGACCCGCTCGACCAGCGCGTCGAGCAACGCCTGACTATCCTCGGCGACTTCATCGAAATGATCGAGATACCAGTGCACGCCGGTGGCGACCTCACGCAGGTTATGCGGTGGGATGTTGGTCGCCATCCCGACGGCGATGCCGGACGAGCCGTTGATGAGCAGATTCGGAAATCGTGCCGGCAGCACGACTGGCTCGGAGGAGCGGCCGTCGTAGTTGGGTCGGCGGTCGACGGTGTCCTTGTCGATGTCGCGCAGCATTTCCATGGCGAGCGGTGCGAGGCGGCATTCGGTGTACCGCATCGCCGCGGCCGGGTCGTTGCCCGGCGACCCGAAGTTGCCGTTGCCGTCGACCAGGGGCATCCGCATCGCCCACGGCTGAGCCAGGCGGACCAGGGTGTCGTAGATCGCCGAATCGCCGTGCGGATGGTAGCTGCCCATGACGTCACCGACGACCCTGGCGCACTTGAAGTATCCGCGATCCGGCCGGTAACCGCCGACGTACATGGCCCACAGCACCCGCGTATGCACCGGCTTCAGCCCGTCCCTGACGTCGGGCAGCGCACGGCCCACGATGACCGACATCGCATAGTCGAGATAGCTGCGCTGCATCTCGATCTGGATGTCGACCGGCTCGCTGCGGCCGCCCTCCGGCGCTGGAGCGTCCGGCGTGTTCACATCCGTCACGTGCTGTCCTTCCTCACGAACAAATCAAAAGCTCGAAATCCTGATCCCGAACGGCTGCCGCGGGCCGCCCCACCCCCCGCAGTGCGGAGCCCTGGGTCGTCCCACCGCCCCCGCAGGCCGCCCCACCCCGGCCAGCCATCCCTGCGGTGCGGAGCACGCCGACCGCACCACCAAAGATCTGCGAGACGTGCCCTAAATGTCCAGGAACCTGACGTCCTTGGCGTTTCGCTGAATGAACGCCCGGCGGGACTCAACGTCCTCGCCCATGAGCACGCTGAACAGTTCGTCTGCTTGCGCAGCATCGTCCAGGGTCACCTGGAGAAGCACACGGCGGGCCGGGTTCATGGTGGTTTCCCATAGCTCGTTCGCGTTCATCTCGCCCAGTCCCTTGAATCGCTGCACCCCGTCGCGAGGGCGTGGATCTTTCCGCCCAGCCGCGATGCCAGCCTCGATCAGCGCGTCGCGTTCCCTGTCGGAGTAGCAGTACTCAGGGTCGACCCCCCGTCCCTCCCATTTGATCTTGTAGAGCGGAGGCTGCGCCAAGTACACGTGGCCGGCTTCGATCAGCGGCTTCATGAACCGGAACAGCAGGGTGAGCAGCAGCGTCCGGATGTGCTGTCCATCAACGTCGGCGTCAGCCATAAGGATGATCTTGTGGTAGCGGAGCCTCGCGATATCGAAGTCGTCATATACGCCGGTGCCGAGTGCGGTGATCATCGCTTGGACCTCGTTGTTTCTCAGCACCCGGTCGATGCGCGCCTTCTCCACGTTAAGGATCTTGCCTCTGATCGGCAGGATCGCCTGGAAGTTCGGGTCGCGTCCGTTCTTCGCCTAACCGCCCGCTGAATCTCCTTCCACTACATAGATCTCGCAGCGTGCCGGGTCGGTCGACTGGCAGTCCGCCAGCTTGCCAGGCAGCGAGGTCGACTCGAGCAGGCTCTTGCGCCGGGTCAGGTCACGTGCCTGCCGGGCCGCGATCCGCGCCCGCGCGGCCTGGGTGGCCTTGGTGACCACCTCTTTCGCCTCGCCTGGGTTGCGGTCCAACCAGTCGCGCAAATGATCATTGCACACCTTCTGCACGAACGACTTGGCCTCGGTGTTGCCGAGTTTGGTCTTCGTCTGGCCCTCGAACTGCGGCTCGGCGAGCTTGATGGAGACGATCGCGGTGAGGCCTTCGCGCACGTCCTCGCCGCTGAGGTTGTCGTCCTTTTCGCGCAGCAGCTTCTGCTCACGGGCGTACCTGTTGATTATTGAGGTCAGCGCGGCGCGGAAGCCCTCCTCATGGGTTCCGCCCTCGGCGGTGTTGATGGTGTTCGCAAACGTGTGCACCGATTCGGAGTAACTGCTGGTCCACTGCATCGCGATTTCGACCGCGATGCCATCGCCCTCCTCGGCGAACTCGATCACGGTGCCGTGCACCGGATCTTTGGACGCGTTCAGGTAGCGGACGAAATCCGCGATCCCGCCGTCGTACCGGTAGGTGAGGGTGCGCGCCTCGCCATTGATATGGTCGGGCCGCTCGTCGGTCAGGCTGATCGCGAGACCGCGGTTGAGGAAGGCCATCTCCTGCAGCCTCCGCGACAGCGTCTCGAAGTTCCACGCGGTGGTTTCGAAGATCGTCTCGTCCGGCCAGAACGTTATCGTGGTGCCCATTTCGCCGGTTGGCGGGCCCTTGACGACCGGCCCGGTCGGCTGGCCTGTCTGGTAGGACTGCCGCCAGATGTGGCCATCCCGGCGGACCTCGACATCCAGTTGTGCGGCGAGCGCGTTCACGACCGAGACGCCGACTCCGTGCAGCCCGCCTGAGACGGCGTAGGACTTGCCGTCAAACTTCCCGCCTGCGTGAAGGGTTGTCAGCACCACCTCGACCGCAGGCCGCTTCTCAACCGGATGGTCGTCAACAGGGATACCACGGCCGTTGTCGTCGACCCGTACGCCCCCGTCGGCCAGCAGCGTCACGTCGATCCTGTCACAGAACCCCGCAAGAGCCTCGTCCACCGAGTTGTCCACAACCTCGTAGACCAGGTGATGGAGGCCTCGTTCTCCGGTTGAGCCGACATACATGCCAGGCCGCTTGCGGACCGCCTCAAGGCCCTCGAGGACCGTGATCGAGCGTGCGTCATAGGACAAGTGGGTACTCCTCCTGCCGGAACTCCTCTTAGGTGAGGGGTTGGCACGCGAGACCTGCCACACTCGCCTTAGTGCCGTCTCCTCTGCCCGCGCGCTCACGCTCGCGTGCGTCGCTCGCGGACATTGATCGCTCGCCGTGGGCGCAAGCGCCAATTTTGCGGTGAGTCATCGCCCGGGGCGCATATCCATTCTACCTGCAAAGCCAGGCCCGCTAGCCAGGAATCGAGCGCTCGGCTGCCCCTTAACGCGCCTCACATGCGCGGTCGTGGCCGAACGTCCCGTTCGTGAACCCCCCTACGTGCGCGCGGCCCGGCTACCCGTACGTGTCGCGTGGACCGCGCCCGTCGCGTACCCGCCAGCCGCCGCGGCCGCGGGCCATGTCCCTTGATGGGCCGTGAACCCGCACGCGCCGCACGGTGCCTTCACCGAGCTCGGCATTCAGCCGCCGTACCAGCTGCGCGGCGAGCAGTTGCAGCTGAGTCGCCCATGCGGTGGAGTCTGCGATGACGACAAGCTCGCCATCGCGGTAGGTTTCCGGCTGTGCGTGCGCAGCGAGCTCTTCGCCGACAATCTGCGCCCACCGGCCGAAGGCTCCCCCGATCGCGGCACGCTGCCGCCATCCGTGTTCCGCAAGGAACCCGTCGATGGCCGCGCCCACAGGCTGTGGATCGTCCCGGCGATGGCGGATCACACCGCGCGGCCGTTCGGCATAACTATCTGAACGCTGCGGCCTGGCACCCTTGGCCGCCGCGTCAGCCTTCGCCTCGGCGAGGGCACGGCGCGCCCGCTCCAGCGCGTCACCGGGCACGTTTCACCACCCCATCACGAATGGTAAACCGTGCGCCTGACATTCCGCCCGGCACGTCGGCACTTGCGGCTGCGGTGACAAGCGCCTGTTCCGCGGCGACGGCCAGCGCCGCCAGCCGGTCTCTGCGGCCGGGGTCAAGCTCGGCGAACACGTCGTCGAGCAGCAGGACCGGCTCTTCGCCGTCGGCGCGCAGCATGTCGTAGCTGGCCAGGCGGAGCGCGAGGGCGAGGGACCAGGACTCGCCGTGGCTGGCATAACCGCGGGTTGGGAGATTCCCGACGTTCAGCTCAAGGTCATCCCGGTGTGGGCCGGCCAGACATACCCCGCGTTCCAGCTCGGCGCCGCGGCACTTTTTGAGTGCTGCCCGAAGGCACGTGGTGAGGAGTTCGCGGTCGGGTGGCTCGCCGTCGGTTTCCGTTCTGTCGCTGTCGGCGCTGGCGAAGGACTGTCGATACCGCATTCCTGCCTGCGCCCTGCTATCGGCGATGCGTGCGTAGGCTCCCGTCACCAATGGGCGAAGCTCCGCCACGAGGCCTAGCCGGCCGGCAAGCAGCTCCGCTCCGACCCGCACTAGATGCTCATCCCACGTATCGAGCGTGGCCAGCATCCCTGCCGCAACGCCGTCGCTGTGGGCCCGGCCGCGACGCGCGGCGCCGCGGATACCCGCCGACTTCAGCAAGGCGGTCCGCTGCTTGAGGACCCGCTCGTAGTCTGCCCGCACGCCGGCGAACCTCGGCGAGCGGATGACCAGGAGATCGTCCAGGAACCTTCGGCGCTGGCCGGGATCTCCCTTGACGAGGGCGAGGTCCTCGGGAGCGAACGTTACGGTCTGCAGGGCGCCGATGATCTGCCGAGGCTGCCGGACCGGCGCCCGGTTGAGCCTGGCCCGGTTGGCGCGCCCCGGGTTGATCTCGAGTTCGACAAGAGTGCGGGCCGACGCCGAATCGACCTGAACCCGGACGATGGCACGTTCGGCGCCCTGGCGCACGAGCGGCGCATCCGTCGTGGTGCGGTGACTGCCGAGCGTGGCCGCGTAGCCAACCGCCTCGACCAGGTTCGTCTTCCCGTGGCCGTTGGGCCCAATGAAACCGGTCACGCCCGGCTCGAGCTGCACGTCGGCAGCCACATAGGAGCGGAAATCGGTCAGCGCGAGCCGGGAGACGTGCACGACAGGAGGCTACCGTCGTCTTTACTAGACCCACCCGCCCATGGGGGCGTTGCCCTACTGGCGATTCTGCCGGGCTGTCAAGGCCTGCGGTATGGGTGAACGAGATTCTGTGGATAGCTATCCTGCGAGCCTGATTGGCATGAGTAGATACCGATAGTCGGGCTGCGCAGGACCGTCTCCCGTAGGCTTGCCGGTGATCACCGCCGGTTTTGCCGGTATGGTGAACGAGATCCGTGTGGTGTCGGAGTCGATGGCGGTCAGCCCATCGAGTAGATATTGCGGGTTGAATGCGATCTGTATGTCATCGCCGTCAAAGGATGCGTCGAGGGTCTCGACAGCCTGCGCCTCGTCCCCAGTTCCTGCCTCGAGCACGACCTGCCCCTCGGAAAACGAGAGCCGGACAGGGGTGCTGCGCTCGGCGACTAGCGAGACCCGTTTTACGGACTCGGTAAATGCTGCCGTGGGCAGTTCGGCAACGGCGTTGAACTCATCGGGGAGCAGCGACCGGAACTTGGGGAACTCACCGTCGAGGAGGCGGGTCGTGGTGCGGCGACCGCCACCCTCGAAGCCGATCATCCCTTCGCCGGTCGCCGAGTCCGCGCCAGGCTGGCCGGGCAGGCCAAGTGCGATGGAGACTTCCGCGCCCGACGTCAATGACCGCGCGGTGTCCGCGAGCGTGCGGGCTGGGATCAGGGCGACTGCGTTGACGTCCGGTCGGCTTGGGTTCCAGCGCAACTCACGGACCGCGAGCCGGTAACGGTCGGTGGAGGCGAGCGTTATGGTGTCACCGTCGATCTCTACCCGCACCCCGGTCAGCACCGGCAGCGTGTCGTCCCGCCCGGCCGCAACCGCAACCTGGGCCACCGCGGCCGCGAAGATGTCGGTGCCTACCGAGCCAGTCGATGGCGGCATCTCGGGAAGTGTCGGGTAATCCTCGGTCGGCATAGTGAGCAGAGTGAAAGTGGCGTTTCCGCAGGTAAGGACCGCTTTTGAGCCTTCGAGGGACATGTCCACCGGACGGTCGGGCAGGCTGCGGGTGATCTCGGCGAGGAGGCGGCCGGAAACAAGCAGCGTGCCGGGCTCGTCGGTGGTCACCGGCAGGCTCGCCTCAGCGGAGACCTCGTAGTCGAAGCTGGAGACGTTCAGCGCGTCCCCCACCTCCATACGGATCCCAGCCAGTACCGGAACGGAGGGTCGCGACGGCAGAGCGCGCGCGGTCCACGCCACGGCCTCGGCCAGGATGTCGCGATCTACCTGGAACTTCACCGTGGACCGCCTCCTGATTCTGCGTGTGTGATCGCGCTTGCCCGGGTAATACCTGCGTTAGCTCGCCCGGATCGGGTGTGGGCGGAGGGACGGGTCGGCGTCCAGGTGGTGCGCGGGTTTTCTACTGGTTGCTGGTTTGAGTTAAAGAACGTCGTAGTCATAGGCACGGTGGAAACTGGGGATGACCATCGTCTAGGCAGGTCAGCTGCGCTTTTGGTATCCACAAGGGGTGTGACTCGGCGTTGAGCGAGCGAGCCGGACCTGGGGATCGCCGCACAGTCAGGGCAGCGGAGCCACAGGCTTCCCCCGTCTGTCCCAACGCAATCCACAGATTTATCCCCAGCCTGTGTGTACTGATTGTGACGCGGTTGCTGCGCTTGCCCACTAGGGCCTGTTTGGATCCGCGGACAGGGCTTGTCGGGCACTTCCTGTCCCGGTCCCAACGGTTTTTCCCCGCATGCATCATCCCGCCGTCGCCCTCTACCGTGCTTGCTGCTTGATCCGGTTGGTCAGCTCCGTCACCTGGTTGTAGATGGAGCGGCGTTCCGCCATCAGTGAGCGGATCTTGCGGTCGGCGTGCATGACCGTGGTGTGATCCCGCCCACCAAACTGCTGGCCGATCTTGGGCAGGGAAAGGTCAGTCAGCTCGCGGCACAGATACATGGCGATCTGGCGGGCGGTGACAAGGACCCGGGACCGTGATGTGCCGCAGAGATCGTCGATGGACAGCCCGAAGTACGAGGCGGTCTGACCCGTGATGGTGGTCGCGGTGATCTCAGGGCCCTGAGCCTCGGGAATGAGGTCCTTCAAGACAATCTCGGCCAGCTGCAGGTCGACCATCTGGCGGTTGAGGCTGGCGAAGGCCGTGACGCGGATGAGCGCGCCTTCGAGTTCACGGATGTTGGTTGAGATGCGGCTGGCGATGTACTCGAGCACTTCGGGCGGTGCGTTCAGGCCCTCCTGAATGGCTTTCTTCCGCAAGATGGCGATGCGGGTCTCGAGTTCTGGCGGCTGGACATCGGTGAGCAGCCCCCACTCGAACCGGCTGCGCAACCTGTCCTCCAGGGTGACGAGGCGCTTGGGAGCGCGGTCGCTGGAGATGACAATCTGTTTGCTCGCATTGTGCAAGGTGTTGAAGGTGTGGAAGAACTCCTCCTGGGTGCCTTCCTTGTTCTCCAGGAACTGGATGTCATCCACGAGCAGGATGTCGACATCGCGGTAGAGCCGCCGGAACCGGTCTTGCTTACCGTCTCGGATCATGTTGATGAAGTCGTTGGTGAACTCCTCGGAGCTCACGTAACGGACCCGGGCCCCGGCGTACAGGTTCTGGGCATAGTGGCCGATCGCGTGCAGTAGGTGAGTCTTGCCCAGGCCCGAGTCCCCATAGATGAAGAGCGGGTTGTACGCCTTGGCCGGCGCTTCCGCAACGGCCACCGCTGCGGCGTGGGCGAAACGGTTGCTCGAGCCGATGACGAAGGTCTCGAACGTGTACTTCGGGTTCAGCCGAGCCTGTATCGGGCGGGCGTTGGCATGGCGGGGATGATCAGCCAAGGCCGCCGGACCCGCCTGGTGGGGTGCGCCGCCCGCGTGGCCGGGAGGGCCGCCGCTGCCAACTGGTCGCGGGGCGCCGGTGAAGCCGGTGACGCCGGGTCCTGATGTGGCACGCTGCTCGCGGGCATGGGCCGGATGGGAGACGCCGTGTGGCTGCGTGCGCCCCGGCGGGCCTGCGTCAGGCGCGGGCAGCCGGCTGAGCAGGCCGCCGTGCATGCCAGGCGCGGAAAGGGGCGACTGCGGTAGCAGGTTGTCCTGGGGGCCGGGCGTGTTCTCGGATACCAGATCATCCTGTGTGATCAAGCCCGGCCCCGAGGACGTCGCTGTTGGATCGACGGTAACGGCGAGCTGGATGTTGCGGCCGAGTTCCCTTGACAGCGCATGCGTCACAAGGGTCCGCAACCTAGTTTCGAGCTGCTCCTTGGCAAACTCGTTGGGCGTGGCAATAAGAGCGGTGTTCTCCACCAGCCCAAGCGGCCTGGTGAGGTTAAGCCACGCCCGCTGATGGGCCTCGAGCTGGATGTCGGCGAGACCGGCGAGAGACCGTGCCCAAACCTCGGCAAGATCTGTCTCACTCATGGCTGACCCGCCCCTCCCGCGCCGCCGGTCACACGGCAGTCGGCCATACCGCGGGTCGGCCACACCGCGGCCGCGTTTACTGCGGCCGTGTGTACCGCCCCCCGGCCCGGCCGTGGCCACCGTGTGGTCGCCGTTGGCGCCGTGGTAACGCTGGGCAACGCACAACGCGTGTTCGACAAGTAAGTGCCCCCACATGTTGTTCACAGCTTTATCCACAGCTTGTGCACGGCAGCTGTGACGGTAACCCATCGCCCCGGACTCTCCGGTCGGCCGACAGTAACGCCATGCGATACATGTCTTCAAGCCGTTGTCCACAGCCTAGGCGGGCAAAGACAGCTGCGTTGGGGAAAAGCCGAGTCCGGCAGACAAGAGTGTGGCTCCCGGATCTTGTCCTTGGCGGGTTGGCTGGTGGACCCGGGGGGTTGGCTGGTGGACCCGGGGCGGTTGCCGGGCTCCTCGTTGGCGAGTTGCCGAGCGGGCCCGGACGGCCAGACGGGCAGGTGGCCGCGTTCAAGGTGAGCCGCTGGTTTGACCGGAGACGAGAGGGGCCGTAATCTTCCAGCACCGGCCGGGATGTGGCCTGTTTCCGCGTGCCCGCTGTCGGCTCCCGGATCGATCCGCTGGCGACCTAGGCTTGCGCGGCGGCCTCTTGGGTGCGTCGGCCGCAGGTAACTAGCGGTTATATGACCAGCCGTGACATAAGACAGCCATGATGAGACAGCAGTGTTGATCGGGAAGCAGCGTTTCACCTGGAGCCGCAGTGAGTAAGCGTACCTTTCAGCCGAACAACCGCCGCAGGGCGAGGACCCACGGGTTCCGGTTGCGGATGCGAACGAGGGCAGGCCGGGCGATCCTGGCGGCCCGCCGCCGTAAGGGCCGGACCCGCCTGAGCGTCTGACGAGGCCCGCAGGGGGATCTTGGATCTCGGCTACTGGTCCTCGTGCCGGAGCGACAGCGTGCTGCCTGCCGCGGCAAGGATGAGGCGGCGCCGCGAGTTCGAACTGGTGATCCGCCGTGGCAGGCGTGCCGCGGGGCGGTTGCTGACCGTGCATATGTACGTCGGCGGTGGCGGCGTGGCGCCCGCAGGAGTGGTACACGATGGGGAGGCGCCGGATGACAGGGCCCGCGCGCAATCGGTGTCGGATGTTCGGCCGGGGCGCGATGCACTGCCGCGGGTGGGATTCATCGTGAACCGGGCCGTGGGTGGTGCGGTCGTGAGGAATCGTGTCCGGCGGCGGCTCCGCGAGGCAGCCCGGGCGCGCACTGGAAGGCTGCCAGCGGGTAGCCTGCTTGTCATCCGCGCCAATCCCCGGGCGGCGGACGCACGCCAGCGAGATCTTGCCGCCGAACTCGATCTGGTACTCGGTAGGTTGCTTCGGCGGCAGGTTAGGGCGTGACATCGGACATGGGCACGCGACACCCCTCGGACATGGCGGCACCGGAGGCCGCGCCGACATGGACGGCGCGGCTCCTCATGACGCCCATCGCCGCTTACCAGCGCCTGATCAGCCCGCTGTTCGGGCCGCGATGTAGGTTCGAGCCGTCCTGTAGCGCCTATGCGGTTGAGGCGTTGCGGCGGCATGGTGCAGCGCGTGGCTCGTGGCTAGCGGTCCGCAGGATCGGCCGGTGCCATCCGTTCCACCGCGGTGGTTACGATCCGGTGCCCACGCGGCGGGTGGCAAGCGGGCGGCCAGGCCGGGGTCAGGGAGCTGAGATGTTGACGAGAACACAAGGGAGTTAGGGCGTGCAGCACCATATCGCCGCGACGAGCTTCAACCCTTTGGGGCTGCTCGATTGGCTGTACGTCGCCGTCGCGTGGGTGATCATGCAGATCCACGCGGGGCTCTCACACCTGTTCGGGCCATCAAGCGGGTGGTCGTGGGCGCTGACGATCGTCTTGCTGACGATGCTGGTTCGGTTGCTGATCTTCCCGTTGTTCGTGAAGCAGCTTCATGCGCAGCGGAAGATGGCGGAACTGGCACCGAAGGTTCAGGAGCTGCGAAAGAAGTACAAAAACGATAAGCAGCGGATGAACCAGGAGGTCATGAAGCTATATCAGGAGAACGGCGCGAACCCGCTCGGCGGCTGCTTGCCGCTGGTCGCGCAGTTCCCTGTGTTTATCGCCATGTTCACGGTGCTGCGCGCGATCGCGGCCGACCAGACGAAATACGGGCTGACCAGCGCTGTCGTTGACAGCGCGTCGCACGCACATATTTTGGGCGTCACGATTTCCACAACTTTCCTGCATGCCACCGATTTCGTGAGGTTTGGGGTCAATCCGACGATGGCGCGGGTGGTCATCGGGATTACGGTGCTCATCAGCGGCACGACGACCTACATCACGGTGCGGCAGAGCATGAGGCGTGGCCTGACCCCGGGGACGTCAGACAACCCGATGATGCAGTCGCAGAAGATGATGGCGTACGTTGCCCCGATGTTCGCCCTCACGGGCCTGTACTGGCCCTTTGGCCTGGTCATGTACTGGGTGACGACCAACCTGTGGACAATGGCGCAGCAGCACTACATCTTCCGCACGCGTCCCCAGTTGACGAGGCCGGCGCCGGCGACGGGCGGCGCCGGTGGCGCCGGTGGCTCCGCAGGAGGGGGCACGGTGGCTGGAGCTGGCGCGGGCGGAGCTGGACGCGGAAGCGGTGGCGGCGGAGCTGGACGGGGAAGCGGTGGCGGCGGAGCTGGACGGGGAAGCGGCGAGAGCGGTGCGGGAAAGGCGCCAGACGGTCAGCGCCCCGGGCTTGGCAGGTTGCTGCGCAATCGTTCGGCGCCAGAACCTGAGCCACAGCGGCCTCCTCAGCCTAAGCTCGTGAGACAGCAACCTGTGCGGCAGTCGCGCAGTAAACGCACCGGCAAACGGTGAGTTCCTAGGTGCTTGATAAGAGGAGCTGGTTGTGAGCCAATCCGAGACGGTTACTGGCATTACCGCGGAAATGGCGGGCGGCGAGGCGATCGCGGCGGCAGCGGGACCGTCTGTGGCAGATGGTGCAGCAAGAGGTCCAGACGGCGACGTGGATGTCGCTGGACCTGTTGACTTGGCGGCACTCGAGCAGGAGAGCGAGATCGCTGCGGACTATGTTGAGGGCCTGCTCGACATCGCGGACCTCGACGGTGACATCGATATGGATGTGGAAGGTGACCGCGCGGTCGTCTCGGTTGTTGGTGCCACCCTTGATGAGCTTGTTGGCGAACACGGTGAGGTGCTCGAAGCGCTACAGGAGCTAACGCGGCTTGCGGTGCTGCGCCAAACCGGGTCGCGCAGCCGCTTGATGCTGGATGTGGGCGGCTACCGGCAGCGGCGCCGTGCCGACCTTACGAGGGTTGGTAAGGGCGCGGCAGAGGAGGTAAGGCAAACCGGCCAGCCAAAGGCGCTGGAGGCGATGACGCCGTTTGAACGGAAGATCATTCACGACGCGGTCACTGAGGTCGGCCTTCGCAGCGAGTCCGAGGGCGAAGAGCCGGACCGGCACGTGATCGTGCTGCCCGCTGCGGAGTGACGCGACCATCTGGTAGTGGCAGGTCCGAAGGTTACTGGGCCGGTGCCGCAGGGCGCGCGGGAGATTTTCGGTGATCGGCTGGCTCTAGCGGAGCGATACGTCGCCCTGCTGGTAGGACCTGGCACTGAGCGCGGGCTGATTGGTCCGCGCGAGGTTGGCCGTGTGTGGGAACGCCACATAATGAATTGTGCGGCCGTGGCAGAGCTTATCCCCAGTCCTTCTACCCTTGTGGATATTGGTTCTGGCGCTGGCCTGCCGGGGGTGGTTCTTGGAATTCTTCTTCCCCGCGTATCAGTGACGCTGGTTGAGCCGCTGCTCAGGCGATCGGTCTTCCTTGAGGAGTGCGTGGCGGAGCTTCGCCTGACTAATGTGGTGGTGATCCGTGCGAGGGCCGAGGAATTGGTGGGCAAGGTTAGCGCTGACGTGGTGACGGCACGAGCAGTAGCGCCGCTAAACCGGCTCGCGGGATGGGCTGCGGGACTTGTCCGGCCGGGCGGTACGATCCTTGCGCTTAAGGGTGAGCAGGCCGACCGGGAACTGCGCGAGGCGAGAAACACATTGCGAAGCCTTGGTCTCGGGCAGGCTGAGATCCTGACTGTGGGCCGCGATAAGGTCAATCCCGAGACCGTGGTGGTACGGATCGTCGCGGGCGGCCAGAGAACATAGGCGTTGCGGTGGCGGCTCGACGTGACGCGGTTGGACGAGGTGGCAGGTGCGTCGGGGGAGAAGAGGAGCGCAGCATGGCGGAGGCACCAGGTCTTGGCTGGCCTGAGAGCTGCGCTGCAGGTACTTCTGTGCGCACTGGTGAAGGCGCCGGCGTCGGCTGGCCAGTTTCACGTGAAACCGATCCGGAGAAAGCGATGATGACGGCGGCGATGGAGAAGTCGGCGGCGATGGAGAAGTCCGCAATCCGGGCCACTGGGGAGACGATCGTGTCAAGACCAAGGATGGTGTCGAAGAAGATGGTGGCGCCTCGGGAAAGCGCCGTGTCGGGGGAGCCAGTCGTGCCCGCTCCAGCGGAGGAAGGTGTGGTTGATGGCATGAGCACGCCGTCGTGGCGCGGCAGGGAAACCGCTGTGGCGGCAGGCGCGAGCCGAGCCATGAGCGACTGGCCGCGTCCGGCGTCATGCCGTGTCATTACGATCGCCAATCAGAAAGGTGGCGTCGGAAAGACGACCACAGCGGTGAACCTTGCCGCGGGCCTTGCCTTGCATGGTGCCAAGGTTCTTGTTGTTGACCTTGATCCGCAGGGAAACGCATCGACGGCGCTCAATGTTGACCATCATGCCGGCGTGCCATCGATCTACAACGTTCTCGTTGACGATCTTCCGCTGTCGTCCATCGTCCGCCAGGCGGAGGAACTCACCGGACTGTACTGTGCTCCAGCCACTATTGATCTGGCTGGCGCGGAGATTGAGCTGGTCCCGATGGTCGCGAGAGAGACGAGGCTGGCGCGGGCGCTGGCTGCTTATGACCGGTCGGATCTCGATTACATCTTCGTTGACTGTCCCCCCTCACTTGGCCTGCTCACCGTAAACGCGCTGGTCGCCGCGGCGGAAGTGCTCATCCCGATCCAGTGTGAGTACTATGCGCTCGAAGGCCTCGAGCAGCTGCTCCGCAGCGTGGATCTGGTGAGGGACCACCTGAATGCTGATCTCGCGCTTTCCACGATCCTGCTGACGATGTACGACGCGCGGACGCGGTTGGCAGCGCAGGTGGCTGAGGATGTACGAGCCCACTTTGGCCAGATCGTGCTGGGCGCGGTCATTCCGCGCAGCGTGCGGGTGTCGGAGGCGCCGAGCTACGGGCAGTCGGTGCTGAGTTATGATCCTGGCTCCAGCGGCGCACTGGCTTACGTTGAGGCCGCAAGGGAGCTTTCGATGCGGAACGTGCGGCGGTCCTTGGTTGTCGAGTGAGGAGGCGCCTGACTGATTGCGATGGGGCGTGTTGCGGCGTGGATTTTGGTAACGAGCTCAGCGCCACCCTCCGCCACGTCGGTTCGGCCGCGCCGTGACCTGGGATTCGCAGAAAGATCACAGCCCGCATCGATGAATTGCCCAGAAGCCATCATGTTCCGGGTCCAGACGCGAAATGCCAGTAAGGCCCCGGTCCCAAGACACGAAGCCGACC
>Ga0137372_10001195_pt1 | contig 25038 bp, 27 predicted proteins | sample SagtaG_6_FD_104911 | JGI IMG/M metagenome (GOLD analysis project Ga0137372, IMG submission 104911) | Vadose zone soil microbial communities from Sagehorn Ranch, Mendocino, California, USA - Sage1_R_60_16 metaG | ecosystem: Environmental > Terrestrial > Soil > Vadose zone | place: USA...
CACCGCCGCCGGGGACCTCCCCATCGTGAGCTTCGAGGGGGAGAAGGATCGCATCGACGAGGACGCCCCGGGGGTGACCAACGTGGGGGAGACCGGGGACATGGAGGCCGGGACCACCAAGACGCTGGCCATCGACCTCAAGGCGGGGCACTACGCCATCGTGTGCAACCTCCCGGGGCACTACCGGATGGGGATGCACCAGGACCTCACGGTGACCTGAGAAGCCGCCCCCTACATGTGCCCGCCGGGGTTCCGCCAGTTCGGCCGGCTGGGCGCCGTCTTCTCCCAGGAGCGCACGTAGGCCACCAGCCCCGAGATCTGATCGTCGGTCAGCGGCCCTCCGAACTCGTCCCACCAGGCGGGCATCTCCGAGCCGGGGACGCCCGACTGGATGATGTGGTGCATCTGGTCGTCCGAGACGCCGGTGAGGAACTGCTTCGAGTTGAGTGCCGGCGCATCGACCCCCCGTCCGTTGTCGCCGTGGCAGGACGAGCAGTCGAGCGCCCACAGATGGCGTCCGCTGGTCACGAGCGCGGTCTCGCGGGCGGCGAGGGCTTTGTCCCGTCGGCCCGATTCGACGGCCCGGTACAGCGGGAACGAGGCCACCAGCACCAGGAAGACCACCAGGCCCGCCCACTGCCACCGGCCGAGACTGCGCCGGAGGGCCGCGTCCTCGTGGAACGGCCCCTTCGCGGCCGAGCTCACGACGTCCCCTGAGCGCCCGCCGCCGGGGTCTCGGGCGTCTCCGGCGTCTCGCCTTCCGCGGTGCTGCCCCCTCCCCCTGACTCGCCGACGCAGGACGGACCCCTCGCCGCGCTGGGGACGGAGGTGACGCCCCTCGCCGGCCCCTCCACCAGGTGCCCGGTGTCCACGACCACGTGGTCACCCTCGATGCGGATCAGGAACCTATCCATCCCGCGCGGGGCGGGCCCCTTGATGTACTCGCCCCTGATGTTGTACGTGCTCCCGTGGCAGGGGCACTCGAAGCGTCCCGAGCTGTCGCAGAAAGGGACACGGCATCCGAGGTGCGGGCACTTCTGGAACAGCGCGACCACCGCACCGTCGGCGGCCGTCACGTAGAACCGGCCGGTCGGGAAGTACTGGACCGTCCCCTCCTGGTAGTCGGCAACGGACCCCGCCTGGACGATCCCACCGAACCCGCCCGAGGTCGACGGCCGCAGGAGATCGTAGGAGCTCCACCCGGCGTCGACGACGAGCCCGGCGGCGAGCAGCTTCCAGGCCCTCGACAGGAACCGCCGGCGGCTCACGTCGTCGTGGTCGGCCGGGAGACCCCCGCCGCCCTGGCCCTGCCTCGGTTCCTCGTCGGTCATCCGCTCAGAGCTCCAGGTACAGGTGCTTCCATGGCCACACCCACGACCACTCCGGCCCGCGGAACAGCGTGCCGATCAGCGTCAGGGCCACCGTCCACACGAGCAGCACCGTGAACACGACGACGACGAACTTCCGGTCCCGGACCCTCGCGCCGCGACCCCGATCCATGTACGGCAGCGCGACCAGGAACGCGACGACGGCAACCGGTACGAGGACGCCGCCCACCATCGGATGCACGTGGGCCAGGAGCTCCTGCAGGCCGTCGAAGTACCAGGGCGCCTTGGCCACCGGGGGCGTGAGGTTGGGATTCGCCATGTCCTTGAGCGGCGCGTTGAACAGCACCGCCAGCAGGAACACCACCGCCACCGTCGCCCCCGCCACCACCGCGTGACGGACCAGGAAGTGCGGCCACGTGAACACGGTGTCGTCGGGCTCCTGCTTCGGGCGTGCCTCGATCTCCCTGGGCATCACCCCGAGCAGGCGGTATCTCGGCTCGTCCTCAGCGTTGGGCACCGGTCAGCTCCTCCCGTGGGGGGCTCGTCGCCTCCGCCGGGGCGGTCCCGGCGAGCGGAGCCGGGTCGCCGGCGGCGAACCCGTCCTTGCGGACCCGCCAGATGTGGATGCCGAGCAGCACGAACAGGACCGTCGGGATGGCGTAGACGTGCAGGACGTAGAAGCGCAGCAGCGTGGCCCCCGTGATGTCGGCACCCCCCAGGAACAACTGCCGCACGTGGCTGCCGATGAGCGGCGTGTAGCCGGCCACGTTCGTCCCCACCGTGACCGCCCAGTAGGCCAGCTGGTCCCAGGGCAAGAGGTAGCCGGTGAACGACAGCGCCAGCGTCGCGAGCAGCAGGCCGACCCCGATGACCCAGTTGAACTGCCGGGGGGCGCGATAGGCTCCGGAGTAGAAGACCCGCGCGAGGTGGAGCAAGACCACCAGGACCATGAGGTGGGCCGACCAGCGGTGCACGTTCCGCACGAACTCGCCGAACGGCACCGACGTCGCCAGCTGGTGCATGTTGATGTACGCCTCGGTGACCGACGGGACGTAGAAGAACATCAGGTACATCCCGGAGACGAACAGCACGATGAACAGCACCGTGGCGATGAAGCCCAGCCGGAAGGTGGAGCGGAACGACAGCGTCTTGATCGGGACCTTCACCGGATACAGGTGGAGGAACAGGTTGTGGAACGAGGTCATCGCACGACCGCGAGGTGTGGTCGGGGCCGGGTGGCGGACCACCGAGCGGTAGAGCTGGCCCTGCCGGTACCTCCGCCCCGGGTGCAGGAGGGCCTCCAGGAGAGCGCTCCCCCGGCGGCGCTCGTGGCCGTTCGTGCTCACGTCGCCCCTGCCCCGATGTGCGCCAGATGGTCGCGTGGCCCTCCGGAAGCCTCCTCCCACCCCACGAGCGCGAGCGCGTCGGTCGGGCACCGCTCGACGCACAGGGCGCAGCGGATGCACCGTTCCTCCTGGATGATCAGCGCGCTCGAGGGCACGGCGGGGGCGTCCAGCGAGTCGATCTCCTCGACGGGCGTGATCCGGATGCAGCCCTCAGGACAGATGTCCACGCAGCCGCCGCACAGGATGCACAGGTCCGGTTCCAGCCAGATGTTCAGGAAGCACTGCAGGCATCGCGAGGCCTCGAGGCGGGCCTCCTCCTCCGTGTAGCCGGTCTCGATCTCGGCCACGCCGATCCGTCGGTCCGACGGGACCGAGGGGACGGGCTGTCGGGGGACCGCGTCGTAGTCGAGGACGGGCCGCCGCAGCGCGATGACGGGGAGTTCCTTCCGGAACCGGCGGGCGGGCGGCTCGGTCCCGCCCAGCAGCCGGTGGATGGACGCCGCAGCGCGCCTGCCGTCCCCGATGGCGTCGATCAGGTTGCGGGGCCCGAACGCGACATCGCCGCCGGCGAACACGTCGCGGGCCGACGTGGCGAGGGTCTCCCGGTCGACCTCGATGGTCCCCCGCGGCCCGACCGACACCCCATCGTCGGGCGAGAGCCACGACAGGTCGGGGGCCTGGCCGATCGCGAGGATCACCGAGTCGCACGGGAACACCGACTCGGTGCCCTCGGCGAACTTCGGGTCGAACCGGCCGTCCGGATCGAACACCGACGTCACCCGAAGGGTCTCGAGCCCGGTCACCGAGCCGTCCCCGAGGATCCGCTTCGGGCCCAGGCGGTGGAGGATGCGGATGCCCTCCTCCTCGGCCTCGTGGATCTCGAAGTCCGTCGCCGGCATCTCCTCGCGCGACTCCAGCGCGACCACGAGGACCTCGCGAGCCCCCATGCGCACCGCGGCACGGGCCGCGTCGAGGGCGGCCGTGGCGGCGGCCTGCACGCCGTCGTCCACGGCCGAGGAGGGGGCCGCGGGGGCCGCCGGCTCACCGGTGAGGGCCCGCAGCGCCGTGCGGGCCGCGTCGAGGGCGACGTTGCCGCCCCCGATCACCACCACCCGCTCTCCCAGCTCGACCTGGTACCCCAGGTTGGCGTTGATGAGGAACTCCACCGCGCGCAGGACCCCGTCCAGGTCGGCCCCGGGGATCCGCAGGTCTCGGCTCCGCATGGCGCCCACCCCGAGGAACGTCGCCGCGAATCCCTGCTCACGCAGGTCCGACAGCGCGAAGTCTCCGCCCAGACGGGCGCCGGTTCGGAGCTCCACGCCGAGATCGAGGATGGCCCGGATCTCCTTGTCCAGCAGGTCCCGACGCAGGCGGTACGTCGGGATGCCGAGCACCATCATGCCGCCCGGCCGGTCCTGTCCCTCGAACACCACAGGGCGGTAGCCGTACGCGGCGAGGTCGTGCGCACAGGCCAGGCCCGCCGGGCCGGCGCCCACGATGGCCACGCGCTCGTCGCGTGTGGCCTGGACGTCGACGGCCTCCCGCCACAACCGCGTGCCGTGCTCGCTCTCGACCCCCCCGTGCTCGCACGCGAACCGCTTGAGCGCCCTGATCGAGATGGGCTCGTCGATGGCGCCCCGGCGGCACGCCAGCTCGCAGGGTGCGGCGCAGACCCGGCCGCAGATCGACGCGAACGGGTTCGGCATCCTCGCCGTCAGGTAGGCCAGCCGGTCGTCCCCCTCGGCGATCGCGCTCACGTAGCGGCCCGCGCGGGTCAGCACCGGACAGGCCTGCGTGCAGGGGACGTTCTGGTCGAGCCACTCGGTGCCGACCCCGCTGGCGTGGAAGCCGGGCCCGGTCACCGCCGGCGCCCCCGCTGGAGCGCCACGAACAGCCAGCACAGCGCGACAAACGCGATGGTCACCCATGCCACGACCACGAGGTCACGGGAGCCCGGGGTGACCCGAGGGGAAAGGAAGGCCAGGAGCCGGTCCGGCACGATCACGAGGACGAGGAACGAGGCCACGAGCACGACGAGGGCCCGCACGAGGGCGCCGACCCACCCCTCCTCGGCCTGAGAATGCTCACTTCCTCCAGCCGGTTCCGGTTCGCTTCCGCCGGTCACTCTGGTCCCCCGCTCGGACCTCGACTTGCGCGCAAGCTATCACGGCTTCTCCGCCCGCGCGCCGCCCTACGCCACCGTGAACAGGTGATGCCCCGAGCCGCCTGACCGTGCGGACCGCGAGCGGGTCGTTTGGGCCGACGGGGACGCCGCGGCTCGAAATGGCGTCCGCTAGCGTGCGCCGCCTTCTACGTCAGGTGTGGGACCTCCCCAGGTGTCGCGACATCTCGGAGATGGGACACGTTAGGTCTCCGATGATCGTCGCGTCATAGACGAGGGTGTGGGCAATCGCCTCGAGCGCGGGGCGGAATGGCGCCTGGCGCATGCCGACGACAACCTCCTCCGGGATCCCCACTGCCTTCGTCTGGTAGAGCTCGACCGCGTCGCCTCGCCGGCCGGCGGCGATCAGCTCGCCGAGCTGCTCGGGCAGATCCGCTGGCAGCGGTGGACGGCTCTCGTCGACCAGGAAGGGCGGCTCGTAGAGCCCCAGCTTCGAGATCGCCAGGCCGCGGGCGGCGACCCTCATGGCTAGGGTGGCCCCGGAGGAATAGCCGAACACCGCCGAGGATCCCCCCGCCTCGGCGATGAGCGCGTCGAGGTCCTCGCTCTCCCGCTCGACAGAGTACGGCAGGGTGTCACCGCTGTTCCCGCGGCCCCGCCAGTCATAGTTGAGAACCGTGAACCGTTCCTGCAGCGCGGGGGCCAGCGGACCGGTGGTCGCACGGGTGTTGAACGCCCGGCGACAGATCACCGGTGGCCCCCGCCGAGCTGGTCAAACGCGATCGGCGTCCCGTCATTCGACCTCACCTTTTGCATCGGTTCCTCCATCTCCGTCCATTGGCTGTTCTGGCCCGTCGGGTACAGAAATTCAATTACGACGCTCACGCTGCACGTTCGTACTCGTGTATGAGGCCACCCAAGATGTCCATCTTCCTGACCTGACCTGACGTTTCGACGGGCGGTCCGTCGCGAACAGCCCCTCGGGAGGCGCGAGGTCGAGACCTCGATGCGCACGGTGGCGGTTGTAATGAGCGAGGTAGGTTGTCAGCGTGCCTCGAGGTGCCACCGCCCGAGGATCAGCTTCCAGTCGAGGCACTCTCGCCGGACGATCCCGACCTAGCGCTCGGCGACGGCGTTCGCGTTCGGCGCCCGGTACGGCGTTCAGATGACCTCGACGCCCCCGGAGCGCAGCACCTCGTCGAACGGACCCGAGAACTTCGCGTCCCGGTCGTGGATCAGGAACTTCGGCCGTGGCCTCGCGTCCCCGTTGATCCAGAGGTTCCGCAGCAGCGATCGAATGTGTCCCGCCATGAGCGACCGGTCGGCGAGATGGAACGTCGGCCGCTTGATGTGACGCCGCAAGGTGGAGAGCTGGTGGCGAAGGACGAGGATCGCGAGCTCGGAGGCGTTTGTCTCCTCCATCGAAGCCAAGCAACTACAGCATGCGGCGGACGAACAGGTAGAGGATCCATGCCAGCATGGCCATCGATTCTCAACGCCCATCGCACGGTGCGCGAGGCGTTGGTCCGGATTAATTGCGCTGACCAGGGTGTCGGGTTCCAGGGCAGCCGCGATCAGCCTTCGAGTGTCTCGCACGCGAACGAGTCGCTCGCATCGGCGGGAATCGCACGCGGCATCTCGGTTCTTCGGTGAGCGATCACGAAGGCCAACGCAGCGTGCTCGCCGCGGTGGACCGGCCCGCAACGCTCACGAAGTGGCCGATCTGGCCGGGATGGACGACGAGGCCGGCCGGCTGCGATGCGGGCCGGGCGTCGTCGTCGTCGATCTCCCCGGCGATCGCCGTTGCCCCCAGGGCGACGACGAGGAGTGCGGCGATCCCAACGGCGACGAGCCTCCGGGTGCGCGCCGGCTGCCGCTCCTCCCGGGGACGCCGGCGCGATTCCTCGTGGGCCCGGCGCTCCAACTCGTCGTCGAGCGGCGGGAGGGGCGCGCCTCCCGTCACCGGCTCGAGAGCACGCGTCAGCAGGGTATCGGTGAGCTCGGGGTTGAGGGCGAGGACCGGCCCGTGCAGGTACGTGCCGACGATCGTTCCCTGCACGGCGCCCTCCGTCCGGTCGCGGCCGTTGTTGCCCTGGCCGCGTGGCACCGACGCGAGCGGCTCGACGCCGTCGCCGAGCGTCGTCCTGCCGCCATGGTTCTCGAACCCGACGAGGTCGAACGACTCGCCCCACAGCCACCCCCGCCCGCGGACCCGGCCGATGATCCGCCGCTCCGAGGCCCGCGTCTCGACGTCGAGGATCCCCATGCCCTCGATCACTCGCCCGTCGGGCAGCACGTAGCGCGTCCCCAGGAACTGGAAGCCGCCGCACACGCCGAGGATCACGGCTCCCCGATCCGCCGCGCCGAGTAGCTCGCCGCCGCGGAGGCGGAGGTCCGGTCCGACGATCTCCTGGACGCGGTCGGTCCCTCCTCCCAGCAGCACGAGGTTGGCGCGGTGCGGGATCGGCTCGCCGATGCCGACCTCGTCCACGCGGACGCGGAAGCCGCGCCACTCGGCGCGGCGGACGAGGGCGAGGACGTTGCCGCGGTCGCCGTAGGTGCGCAGCAGTCGCGGGTAGAGGTGGACGAGCACCAGGTCGCTCATCGGCGCATCCGTTCGTCGAGGCGGCATCCCATCGTTTCAGCTCACGAGGTCCGAGACCCGGGCCACCTTGGAGCCCAGCACGGCTCGCCGGAGCGACAGCATCGCCGTGTAGGTGGCGAGGACCGCAACCGCGTCGCCCTCGTTCGTCACCGACATCAGCGCGTCGAGGAGGGCGTGGGGATCCCTCTCGGAGGCGGTCACGGACCCCCCCGCGTACTTGATCCGGACGCCGACGTCGTATGCGCGGATGCCCCCGGCAACGATCGGCACACGGCGGCCGATGAGTGACTCGAGGTCGGCGTCCCAGATCCACGACACGTCGCGCCCGTCGGCCCACAGGTCGTTCAGCATCACGACGGCCGCGCGGATGCGCGGGTCGGCGACGACCTGGTCGACGAGCGCCGAGGCGCCCGCCGGGTTCTTCATCAGGAGGACCCACAGCGTGCGCCCGGCGAACTCGAGGCGCTCGGTCCGGCCGAATCTCGGGGTGAACGTCTCGAGGGCCTTGGCGGCATCGCTCGTCGCGACCCCGAGGACCGTCACGGCGGCCACGGCGGCGGCCGCGTTGTACGCGTTGTGGATGCCACCGAGCCGCACCTCGAAGCCGGTCTCCCCGATCGAGAGCCAGAGTGCGTCGAGCCCGGGGCGAGCGAGAACCTCCACGAGGAACGGCGGGTCGGGGCTCGACCACTCGCACCGAGTGCAGTCGGCGGCGCCGAGATGCGAGATCGTCCTGCGGCGATAGTGCATCGGGCCCCCGCATCTCGGACAGACCTCGGGCTCGGCGTCGGTCCGCGCGACGGAGCCCGACGGTTCGCCGGCGCGGACGCCGAACCCGAGCGGATGCAGGTCCTCGACTGCGTGCCACAAGAGGGGGTCGTCGGCGTTCGCCACGACGGTCGATCCTTCTGGCAGCGCACCCCCAGCCTCTGCGAGGAGCCGCGCCACGGTCTCGGGCTCGCCGAACCGGTCGAGCTGGTCGCGGAAGACGTTCGTGAGGACCAGGACCCTCGGTTCGAGCGCTGGGACGAGACGGGCGAGGGCGCCCTCGTCGACCTCGAACACCGCGGCCCGCTCGTCGCCGTGGGCGGTGGCGAGCTCGGTGGCGACGCCGCGGAACAGGTTCGCCCCGCTCTGGTTCGTGAGGACGGGCGTGTCCCGAGCCGCGAGGATGCGGGAGATCATCGCCGCCGTGGTGGTCTTGCCGTTCGTTCCCGATACGAGCACGACGCCGTCCGACAGGCGGTCACCGCGCCGCCGGACGAACCCGGGGTCGAGCCGCTGGACGACGACGCCCGGGGCGCTCGTGCCCGCGCCGGCCCTGACCAGCCGGCTCAGCGAGCGGACGGCCAGCGCGGCGGTGCGGATCGCGCCGTCGTAGGCCCGGGCGGCCGGCCCTGGCCGCCGATGCGCGGTCGGGCGGGGAATCTCGACCATACGAGGAACGGTACCCAGACCGGGCGGTCCCGGCGGTCCACAGCGCATGGCGTTCCTGTGGCGATGGAGGCATCCCGGGTTCGTCGTCCGGTCGCGCGGAGACCGAACCATGCGAGGCTGGCGACCGAACGGTCGAGTGGGGAGAGGCTCGAGGGAATCGGATGACGGGAGCTCGGCACCGCTCGCCCCGCCGGCCGTGGTTGCCGGTCGCGATCGTTGCGACCGTGGCCGTCGTCGCGCTGGCCGTCCGGCTGGCTGCCGGGGGGCTGGGTGCACAGCACCACGTCCCGGCCGAGGGGGCGACGCGACCGGGCGGATCCGGGAGCTCGCCCGGCGCAACCGGCGCTTCGGGCGCCCCCCAGCCGCCCCTCCCGGTCCCGCATCCGATCCCTGGGTTCCTGCTGATCGCGGACCGAGGGAACGACCGCATGCTCCTCGTGGACAGCCATAGGCGGATCCTGTGGCAGTACCCCAAGCCGGGGACGGCCCCCAGCGTGCCCTTCCACTTCGACGACGACACCTTCTTCACGCCGGGCTGGCACGACATCATCAGCAACCAGGAGGGCCAGGAGACGCTCCAGGTGATCTCGTTCCCCAGCCGGCGGGTGCGGTGGACCTACGGGCACGTGGACGTGCCGGGGTTCGCGCCGGCCTTCCTCCACACGCCGGACGACGCCTACGTGTTGCCGAGCGGCGTCCGCACGGTGGCGGACGTCCACAACTGCCGCGTGCTGTTCATCTCGAAGAAGGGTCACGTGATGAAGCAGTACGGGACCACCGGCGTCTGCCGTCACGACCCGCCCCGCTACCTGGCATCGCCGAACGGCGACACGCCGATGCCCGGGGGCGGCACGATCGTGACCGAGATCACCGGCTCCTGGATCGACGGCATCGGCGCCAACGGGGGGCTGATGTGGTCCGTCCAGGCGCCGGTCCCCTATCCCTCGGACGCGCAATGGCTGGGGGACGGGAAGCTCCTGGTGGCCGACTACTCGAACCCGGGCCACGTGCTGATCATGACCACGACGGGCAGGGTGCTGTTCCGGTACGGGCCCGACTCGGGGCCGGGGGCGCTCGACCACCCCTCGCTCGCCCTGATGCTGCCGAACCACCTCATCGCAGTGAACGACGACCTCCGCCACCGGGTGGTCCTGATCGACCCCCGGCGGCACCGGATCGTGTGGCGGTACGGACGTACCGACGTGGCGGGCAGGGCGCCGGGTCTGCTCGACACCCCGGACGGCATGGACTTCCTCCCGTTCGACGTGGCGATGCGCATCCCGGGCATCCGGGAGGTCGTCCGGCGCGGCGTGAGCCGGTGACGCGGGCGGCCGGGTGATCTCGTAGACTGCCGCGCCTCATGGACTGGCGTCTGGAACTGGTGGCGGTTCCCGTCTCGGACGTGGACCGCGCAAAGGCCTTCTACACCGATCAGGTCGGCTTCCATGCCGACCACGACCATCGCGTCAGCGACGAGATTCGGTTCGTTCAGTTGACGCCTCCCGGGTCGGCCTGCTCGATCGCCCTGGGGACCGGCCTGGTGGACTCGCCGCCGGGCTCCGTTCAGGGCCTGCAGCTGGTCGTCCCGGAAATCCACACCGCGCGCGCCGAGCTCCTTGAGCGGGGAGTGGAGGTCGGCGAGGTCCAGGAATTCCCGTGGGGCTCGTTCGTTTTCTTCAGCGACCCCGACGGCAACCGCTGGTCCGTGCAGCAATTGCCCCCTCGCTGACACGCACTGCTCGTCCGGCCGTCCCTCGTGCCCCCGGCACGCGAGGTGAGCCCCCGCCGTGGACCGTTGCGGTTCGGTCGAAGCTGCTGCGCCGCCTCGGTCGCACCGCAGAGGCCCGCGACGCCTACCGCCGTGCGATGGCACTGGTCCACGACGACGCCCGAGCGGCGCTTGCTCGAGCGGCGGCTGGCGGAGCTCGGCGCGGCTGCCGGTCCAACCCGGCAATGGACCTGGGTCGCGGCGGTGCGACCGGGCGGGAACCGCGCGTCAGCCTGTGAGGAGCGTGAGCAGCATCACCGTGGGCTCCGTCGCGACGAGCCTGTGCGGGGTTCGGGGCGCCATGTGGAGCCACCACCGGCTGCTCGCATCGGCCTCCTCGCCGTCTGCCGTGAACCTCATCCGCCCCTGCAGGATCCGCACGATCGCCGGATGCGGGGACTCGTGCTGTGTCATGCCCTCACCGGAGTCGAAGCCGAACACGGTCACGTTCAACTGGTCGTCGCGGTGAATGACGTTGGAAACGACGGCCCCGGACTGGATGGTCACCTCGGCCCCGAGGTCGGGGACGACGCGTGCGACACAGATCCCTCCTCCCGATGCGAGCCAGCTCTCTCACAGTAGAGGTAGAGCCGCGGCCGGATCACGAGAGGTAGCTCTCCGGGCAGTCCCCGGGAGTCATCCCAAGGAGCCTCGCGAGGAAGAGGAGCCCGAGCGCAGGAGCAGCACGATGGTCAGGCCTGCCGAAGATCAAGGCCTCGGCCTTCAGAAGGAACAAGCTGAGGGTCACCAATCCCCCCGCCGAGTCACTCGGGCCGGTGCCTGCGCCAGGCCCCCGCGCCGGGTTCTTATCCCCCTCTAACCAAACGCACAGCCGCCGGCGCCGTGGGGCTCGGATAATCGTCTGAAGGAGGGGCCAGGGTGGGCCCTGGCGTACCAGGAGGCGGCGAGGTCGTTCGAGCCGGGGGCTCGGGTCGACTGGCCGCGTTGGAGGCGGCGTGAGTCGCGGGAAGAGGACTCGAGCTCGAAGCCGTTCCCGTAGGGCGACAGGGTCACCGGTCGCGGCGGCTCCGGATCCGAACGACCGCCCCGAGGGGAGCGAGTCGCGGGTCGAACCGGCCAGGCGGCGAGCCCGGATCGCGAAGGTGACGCTCGCCGCGACCGGGGCACTCGTGTTCGGCGGGGCGATGGGCTTCGCGCGACTCTCCTTCGCGGGCCACACCAAGAGCCCGACACAGCCTCTCACGGCGCCGCCGCGATTCGTCAGGATCGTCCGTCACAACCTGCTCCAGGCCGGCATCGTCGCGCCGGCCCAGGCGCCGGCCGCCGCGTCCACCAGCGTGTCATGAGCGTTCACCGCTTCCACGCCATGGGCTGCGAGGTGGCCGTCGGCGGGGAGACGGAGGCCGGGAACCGTTCGATCGAGCGGCTCTTCCGGGAGCGCGAGGCGATCTTCAGCCGGTTCGTCCCGGGGAGCGAGCTGAACCGGGTCAACGCATCGGCTGGGCGGTTCGTCGCCGCCTCGGAGATCTTCGCCGACACGCTGCGCACAGCGCTCCGCGCCGCCGAGGAGACCGACGGGGTGGTGGAGCCGGGGCTCGGCGCCTCGCTCGAGGCCGCCGGCTACACGCGCGACTTCGAACTGGTCGCGCCGGACCCCCGGCTGCCCGCGGCGGCGGCGGCGGGAGGCGCGTGGCGCCGCGTCCTGGTGGTCGGCAACCGGGTCGGGGTCCCCGCCGGCGTCCGGCTCGACCTCAACGGTGTCGTGAAGGCGCTCGCGGTCGACGACGCGCTGGCGCTCCTTCGGGGGGACGGATTCGTCTCCGCTGGGGGCGACATCGCCGCGCGGGGGGAGCTCACGGTGGCGCTCCCGGACGGCGACGCGGCGTCGTTGCGCCGGGGCGCTCTGGCGACGAGCGGCGACACGAAGCGTCGGTGGCGGCGGGCCGGCCTCGTGCAGCACCACTTGATCGACGCGCGAACCGGCCGTCCCGCGGAGTCGTCGTGGGCCCAGGTGACGGCGTGCGGCGCGACCTGCCTGGCCGCCGACGTCGCGGCGAAGGCCGGATACCTGCTGGGCGCGGACGGGCCGGCGTGGCTCGACCGGCGCGGGATCCCCGGACGGTTCCTGGCGAGGAACGGCCGAGTGGCGACCAACACAGCCTGGAGGCGGAGCATGCGAGAGGCGGTCGTGTGCACCTGACGTCGAGCCCGGTCGACTGGTATGCGGCGAGGGCCGGCGGGGTCGTGGCTTACGTCCTCCTCTCCGCGGTCGTCGCCCTCGGCCTCACGATGTCGACGAAGAAGTCGATGAAGCGGTGGCCGCGCTTCGCGCTCGAGGACGTGCACCGCTTCGGGGGACTGCTCGTGGGGACGTTCATCGTCATCCACATCGTCGCGGTCGCGATCGACGCCTACCTGCCGTTCTCGCTCACCTCGCTCGTCGTCCCGCTCGTCTCGCGCTACCGGCCGGTCTGGATCGGGCTCGGGGTCGTCGCCGCCGAGCTGCTGCTGGCGCTCGCGTTCACCAACCACTACCGAAACGGCCGCCTGTCGTACCGGATCTGGCGCCGAGCGCACTACGTGAACTTCGTCGTGTGGGGCGCGGCGACGCTGCACGGCCTGGGCTCTGGCACCGACCGCAGCTCGGTCTGGCTGCTCGCGATCTACGCCGTGGCCGTGTCCACGGTGTGCGGCCTGGTCACGTGGCGCGTGGCCCGGCGGTGGCGGCCGGCGGCATGGCTCCCGCGCGTCGCGCCCTTCGTCGCGGGAGGGCTCGCGATCGTCCTGATCGGCGCTGTGGCCCGCGGGCCGCTGCGGTTCCAGCCGAAGCCCTGGAACGCTGCGAGCTTTCGCGACACCCTCACCGGACGGATCCTGAGCGACAACGGCGTGTCGAAAGGGATCGTCTCGATGGCGGGGAACGGGACCGGATCACAGCGCGTGCTCGTCCGGGCCGACCTCCTCGTCACGACGAAGGAGCTGGTCTCGACGGACTTCCAGATGGAGTACCTCCCGAGCGGTGCGGTCTGTCGCGGAACCGTGACGCACGTCCACAACTTCGGCTTCGAGGCGACGTGCCGGATGCCGAGCGGCGCCCATCGCTTCGTGCACGCCCAGTGGAAGCTCAGCAACAGCAGCGCCCTGCGGGGCGGGGTGATCGTCGCCCACCCCTGAGCCCGGGGAGCCGGGCCGGTCTTCGAGAAGCGTCAGCCGGAGGAGGCGTTCGCCCCTGGCGATCTGGCTCTCCCCAACCGCTATCCCCAACGCCTTGCGCGATCCAACCGGGTATGTGCAGGGCTAGATCCACCCAGTCGGCGACGGGCCTCATCGAACTCGTTCGCGGTGATCCGGAGTGAGCCGCCCTGGGTTTGATGGAGCTCGGTCTGTCTGGCACTTCCCGTCGCTCGGTTTGAGAAGTTGTGGCCGATGAGTTCGGCCCCGGCGAGCGGTCGTACCTGAGTGGCCCCATCGCCGCAGCGATCGCTGCGCCCGGCCGTCGACCCGGCGGCGGGATCGCTGAGCCCTGTCAGAAGGAGCTTGCTAGGCTGGGGTCCTGACGAACTGGTGGTCCGCCCGATGGCGCCCAGGGCGAGGTACCTCAAAGGAGGTCTTCATGCATCGATTGGCGCTCGCGGCCGGGGCCTTGACGATCGCGGTCCTGGCCCTTCCCACTTCAGCCGGGGCCGATGCCGTATACCACTCCCAGCACATCCCCCTGGCCCCGCTCGGCGACGCCTCGCTGCGCTCGGGGTTCGTAGAGAACATCCACGCCAGCGGACCAAACGTATTCGCCCACGAGGTGTACGTGGTGAACGGGGCCGCGGCCGACACCGAGTTCCAGGTGAGCATCGCCCTGTTCGTTCAGGACCCGACGTGCACGTCCTCGCCCACCGTGATTCCCACGGCCACGCTCGCCACGAATGGGGCCGGGAACGGAAAGGCCCAGGCGTTCTTCACACCCGAGGACGCGGCCGTCCTCCGGCATGCGAGTCACGGGGCGATCTGGCAGCTGTCGGTCAACGGAGTGGTCCAGTACCAGACCGCCTGCAGCACGATCGTGCTCGATTGACCCCGCTGGCCCCCCGGATTCAGGGAAGCACCTGAAGGGCACGCAAACCCGGATCGCCGGCGCTGCCAGCGCGTTTCGTACGATCGGCCCTCTTCCCGGAAGGAGGTCCTGTCGTGCTCTTCGCGCCTGTATCTGTTGGTGCGGCGGCTGCTCAGCCTCGTAGGCGGTCCATCAGACGACCTGCACAACGACATCGAGATCGTGGTCCTTCGCCATCAGCTCTCGGTGCTGAAGCGCCAGGCGGCCAGGCCACGCCTTCGCCGCCGCGACCGGATGTTCATGGCTGCCCTGAGCAGGGTGCTCCCTCGCCCGCGCTGGTCGTCCTTCCTTGTCAGCCCGCAGACGCTCCTTCGCTGGCATCGTGAGCTCGTTCGCAGGAAGTGGACCTCAGGAAGTGGACCTACCGTCGCAACGCCGTCGGGGGACGCCCGCCGATCGCCGGGGACGTGCGGGAGCTGATCCTTCGCATGGGAAGGGAGAACCCGCGGTGGGGATGCGTGCGGATCCGAGGTGAGCTGGCCAAGCTCGGGATCAGGGTCTCGGCGACGACGATCCGCACGCTCCTGCGTCGATGCGGGCTCGGTCCGGCTCCCAGGCGGTCGGGTCCGACCTGGGGGGAGTTTCTGCGCAACCAGGCACGCGGGATCCTGGCGACCGACTTCTTCACGGTCGAGACGCTCAGGCTTCGCACCCTGTACGTGCTCTTCGTGATCGAGCTTCGCACCAGGCGAGTCCTCCTGGCCGGCGCCACCAGGCACCCCGACTCCGCGTGGGTCACCCAGCAGGGGAGGAACCTGTCCTTCGATCTCACCGACGGCAGAAGCTGCCGGTTCCTGATCAGGGACCGAGACTCAAAGTACGCCTGGGTGGGCTCATCCATGAATACGAACTGGCTGCTTGAAGCCGAATCGCGGGGTTTCCGTGCCCTTCAGGCATTTCCTGGAAATGCTCGCGGCGATGGTGGTGGGGATGATCGCCACCGGCGCCATCTTCCTGTCCATCAGACGTGGGACGAGGTGACCACCCAGTACCCCACGCAGGCTTTGCTGAGGATGGCGGCCGGGATGAGCATCCCGATGGCGGCCTGGATGCTGTACCGAGGCATGGGGTGGAGGAACTCCTAAGAGATGGCCGCGGCCATGGTCCTCCCAGTGATTCCGTTCCTGTGTCTCGTCTGGTTCAACGTCACCAAGAGTGCGCAGTGCGGGGCGTATTGCGCCTCGACGATAGTGGCGATGCTCGCCCTCATGCGTTTCCGGCGGAGCGAATGCTCGATGCAGATGTAGGTCGAGGTGGCGCGACGGGTTACCGCATCTGGCCGAAGTGGAGCCGCCGGCCTCGCTCGCCCGGGTACGACCGCGTGACTGAGTGGAACGAGCACCGCCGCTGGTTCGACCCCGCCGCGCGGGCGATCGCCGTTCGCGCTGCGGAGGCTCGCCGAACAGCTCCGCCACCTCGACGCGGAGCCGTGAACCCGGGACCGCCGCCGGAAAGCGAGCCAAGGGTTGCACCGGCCGGAAGCCCGCGACAGTGCTCTCCTATACGGCAACCGCGGCCTCAGTCGACCGCGCCCCCCCGGATCACGAGGCCTGGGCGACTATCAAAGCAGGCCAAGCGACTTAGCGCTGATCCGATCGGCGCTGGGGGTGCTGCGCTCGAGCGTCGGCGCGGTGACCGCCGGATGCGTGGACAGCATGTTCTGTGGTGTGGGAGGGGGCGGGGTGAACCCCCCGCCCCCTCCCCGATCGCTAGCGGCGACCAGCTAGCTCACGGAGTCACACCACGGAGCAGGTGAAGCTAGAGCTCGGCACGGGCCCGTTCGAGGTCGGCGGGCTGAATGTGCAGTTGACTGTCAACACGAGCGTCTCCCAGCGACCGAAGGTGCCTGTCCCGGCAGTCTGGTCCTGGAACAACTGGATCATGGCCGATGTGAACGCCACGCCGGTGATCGTCTCGGTCCACAGGGGGTTGGGACAGTCAGGAGCCCCGGGGATCGGCGTCGTCGGCCGCGCCGTCGTCGTCGTGATCGTGACGTTTCCGTTCTTGATGTCGCCCGCGTTCACCGGAGTCGTCCCCGTCGTCGTGACCGGCGCCGGGTTCTGGCCGGGCGGCTGGTTCTTGCCGGACGGGTTCGTGCACGTGGCCGTCGGATTCCCCGTCGCTGTCAGAACCTGCAGGGAGTCGAAGTTCCCGAGGCCCGCGTAGCTGACGGTGGCCGTCAATGTGAGGCCATTGTCGGTGAACAAGATGGGGTTGTTCCCCTTGAGGTGAGGGTTCACGGCCCACGCCTGTTGGGCGAACAGGGTCATCGTGGCGAAGACCCCAATCACTACCACAAACCTTCTCATCTTTGGAACCTCCCCTGGATCCTTCCGAACAGTGAAAGCCTGAAAATCGGTCCGGGTCAACATGTCTCGTTTGGCCCCGAGGAAGTAGACAGGCTTCGAGTCGAACCCACAAGGCACAGCCAGGGAGGGCTCCGGGCGAGGCCGAATGTCCAGCGCCGTCGTGGAAGCTGCACATTGCCGCCGATGAACGGGGGATTCACCCTCATGGTCCCCACGCTTCACCCAAATGGGGGACAGCACTATAGGGCATTTGGGGGACAGCACTATAGGGCATTTGGGGAGGCCAATTCAGGAGAAAAGGGGTTCTCCCCACCTTTCCCCCGGTGGTTGGACCGTGATCCCGACGGAGCAGAGGTGAATCATGATGCGGCCGAGTGGTGGCCTGCAGGCGCGGTGGTTGATGAGCCAGATCCAGCCTTGAGTTCGGAAACGGACGCTAGCGCCCTCGGAGCCCGGGAGAAAACCGTGCTCTGGGGCAACGGCGGCCCGACGACCCCTCCCTAACTGCATCTCTTGTGGGCCTGCAGACGCTCCCCCTCGGCGTTCTCGGCGTCGCACCCCCCCTCAGCCGGACGGGTCTCCAGCCTCCGAAACCTAACGGAAGCACTCGGCGAGACCCGGCACATCGCTCGCCGGGCCGTTGCCCTACCAGATGACAACGCCTACCGGACCGTTCACCACCCACGAACTCATCAACGCGTTGGGACTCGGTGAGCAGGACCGCTGGATCGTGCTCCGAAGCAACAACCAAACCTTCTTAATCGACGCCTTCGGTCAGACCGCCAAGGACTTCCGAACGTTCTTGCCCTTCGTTCACTCGTTGCTGAAGGGTCTCACCATCCACGCAGCCCCAGAGTGATCAGCGACACCCGACACGGTGTGACACGGAGATCCAATCTTCGGCGGTCTTCCGGAGAGAGCGGGTTGGTCACCCCGGGCTGCTCTCAGAGTCGGCCAATGGCCGTGTCGAGGGCTTCATGTCTTCCTCTCAACCAGCATCCCTTCGGCCCCTAGCGTCCTCGCGGAGGGCCAGACACCGTAGGTAGGCCTGTTCGATCACGTCCCGCATGAGCTCGGTCGAGCACCCCTTCACCAGGTAGGCGTAGGCCCCCACTTCGTGGGCGCTCCGGGTCGGGAGGGGACCGTCGTAGGCGGTGAGCACGATGACCTGGGTAAACCGGACCTGGGACTTGATCGTCCGCGTGGCCTCTATCCCTCCGACCCCCGGCATCAGCAGGTCCATGAGCACGACGTCCGGACGCAGGTGGTGGACGACCCCGATGCTCTCCAATCCATCAGAGGCCTCACCCACCACCTCGATGCCGCAGCTCTCGAGGGTCTCCTTGAGCAGGGCGCGGTTCGCCCGGTCGTCCTCCACCAGGACCACTCGAGGGCCAAAACGTGGAAGCGAGGGGGCCGCGCCATCCGTGGGGCCGGGCGACATGGTGCGCAAGCATGGGGCTGGGGCTCATCTGGATGCCATCGGCCATCAGTCTCATATTGGTGCGCAGGGCGGCCTACCCTGGTCGCCCAACCTTTGGCTTACGTGGTAGGCCGAGTACGGGAGTCGCGAAGTGATCCCGGACGTGAGATTGCGCCTCGGTCTTGGGCGTGCTTGACACCGTTCGGTGGCATCTCCGCGAGGCGAGCTGCCTATCCTGCTGCTCGACGTCTTAACCGCAGCGTGCCCGGCAAGCCAGCCACTACCCCCATCTCGCCGTCGAGACGGGGTTCCGAGTCGCCTTCCAGGCGACGACGGCGCCGCGGTGACGTCTGATTGAGCACGGCCCGTACTGCGGACAGTAGATGGAGTTGCCCAAGTCTGATTCTGCACGGTTCGTGCCGGTGTCGGCCAGCCGAGTTCCACGACGCGACGCTCGTTCGGCGGGCTGAGGACGCTGTCTCGCGGCCTACGCGCGATCAGTGAACTAGCGAGCCTCGCCGAGGCCGCCGGCGGCGGAAGGCTCTCAGTACGCTCCGTCCGCTCAGGAGACCGTAGCAGCCAAGCTGGCGGCCCCAGAGATGGGGCCGTCCCGGGACGCAAGGGGCAGGCTGAACGAGAATGTCGATCCAGCTCCAGGCTCGGAGTCCAGCCATAGACGCCCGTTCATGGCCTCGACCAACTGCTTGGCGATGTACAGGCCCAGGCCGAACCCTGCGGCGTGGGGGATCACCGGACCATCGATCCGTTGGAACCGCTCGAATACCAACCTCTGGTCCTGGAGGGGAATGCCTGGGCCCTCGTCTCGGATCGAGACAACCGCATCGAGGCCTTCTCGGCGGACCGTCACCCGAAGCGGCGTTCGGGGCGGCGTGTACTTGAGGGCGTTCGTCAGCAGGTTGCCCAGGACCTGGGCCACCCGAAAGGGGTCACACAGAGCGCGGAGCGACCCCGGCGCCACGACCTCGATGACCCGGTCCCGGTGGAGCGGTCGGTACTGCTCCACCTCCCTGTCGACGAGCAAGGACAGATCTGCGACCTTGGTATCCAGCTCCCGCCGCCCGGCGTCGAGCCGAGTCACGTCCAGCAGGTCGTTGACGAGACGCTCCAGCCGCTCGGCCTGGTTCATCATCCGGCGGTAGCAGTCCTGTCGGGCCTCCGGCGAGTCCTCGATCGTCCCCTGTAACAGCGAATACAGGAACCCCTTCAGTGGGGTGAGCGGCGTGCGGAGTTCGTGCGACACGGTTCCCAGGAGCTCTGCGCGGAGACGTTCGGTCTCGATCTCCTCGGTGGCGTCGTGAGCCACCACCACGCTTGCCTTGAGCCTCCGCTGCCGGTCCAGGATCGGGTTGCGAGCGTAGCGCATCCACCGCTTTGCCCCGTTCGGCCGGGCGAACGCGGCCAAGACATCGTGCCCGGACCTCTCGGGATCCTCACCCTGCTGCGGCACCAGGTCGATCGCGTCTTCGAAGCTCAGCACCCGGGTCCACCGCCGGCCCCTGACATCCTCGGCCGGGTGGCCGGTAATGCGCTCCATGGCGGGGTTCCACGTCAGGATCAGCCCGTCCCGTGACAGCAGCACGATGCCGTCGGTGGTGTTGAGGATGATCTCCTCGAGCTGGGCGCGCTGCTCGAGGGCGGTGGACAGGAGGCGGATGTTCTCCAGCTTGACTTCGAGCTGAGACGCCGAGGCGTCGAGAAGCGAACGGCTTGCCTGCCGGAGTTCGGCGGCCCAGTGCACGGCCAGAGCCGCCACCGGACGATCCTGGGCGCCGATGGGGACGACGTGGGTCGAGCACCCCCCGATCGCAGAGAGGTACCGCCTGGGATCGACCGGGGCGCGGAATCGGTCCGTCCGCGGCGAGCTCGGAGCGGCGGCCGCGGGAATCCTGCACGTTGATGAACCGTTGGTCCACCGTGACCAACTCCACGCACGTCGCATCCAGCGTCCGGGCCACGGTGCGAAGGAAGGGACGGAAGTCCGGGTCAGCATCGACGAGCTCCAGGAGCTGCCGGCCAGCGGCGTGGAAGTTGTCCATGCGCTCCTGCTCGCGGGCGCGCTCGCGCTCAGCAATGCTCCGCAGGAGAGCCCGATAGGCCAGGAATGCAAGAACGGCCGGACCTACCAAGAGGCCCAGTGCGGCAGGCTGGGTCACCCACACCACCGCGCCGAGGGTCCCCAGGGTCACGTTCCCCACCCAGTGCAGGATGTTGGCGAGCGTCGGGGTCGCGAGAATCGAGCGGAACGACCCTCCCCCGACCAGGGCGATGACCGAAGCGACCATCATCTCGTTGACCACGAAGTGGGCCCCCATTCCGGCCGCCACCGCGACCCACGCCAGCGGGTCGAGCGGGGAAGCCGGCTGGAACAGGCCGTAGACGGCCACTGCGGACGTCGTGGCCAAGGCGAACTGCCCGGCGTTGAAAGCCACCTTCACTGGCCGCCACCGCTGCGCGAGCTGGCCGGCCACCACGCCCGTCACGGCCGCGAGGACCAACACGCTCGGGCGGGCCAGGATCAGCGCGCCCGTCCACGCGACGTCAGTGAGGGTAAAGTTCTCGTTCTCGGTCCCGTGGCGAAGGGTGGCCACGAATCGCTCGGTCAGCACGGCCCCCACCGAAAGCGCCGCCCACGCCGCGGCGTCGCCGGCGGTCCACCTCGCGACGTCGGGGACCTGCAGCGCCGCTGCCAGGGCTCCACCCGTCACGCTGGCCGCGATCAGCGCCCTCGCATGAAGCGGCAGCCCGCTCACGACGGTACGAGGTCCTTGTCGGGGGGGTGAACCGCGAGCAGGGGGAGGCGGAACGAAACCGTGGTCCCCCGTCCCGGCTCCGACTCGAACCAGATCGTGCCCGCCATCGCCTCAACCAGCCGCCTTGCCAGGTACAAACCGAGGCCCATGCCGCTTCCGCCAGGGCCGCGCCCCGCCTCCCCCCGCCCGAATCGCTCGAAGACTCGGTTCCGGTCGACCGGGCGAATGCCGTACCCTCGATCCTTCACCGACACGACCATGTGGTCGCCATTCCGCCCCACAGCCACTTCGACCGCGGCGTCCGTGGGCGAGAACTTGATCGCGTTGGAGAGCAGGACGTCCACCACCTGGGACAGACGCGACGGGTCGGCGCTCACGCGGAGGGTGCAGCGACACGGCGGGAGGAGGACGGCCCGGGCCGGGTTCCGCTCCCGGCACACACGCACCCGCTCCTCGACCACCTCGGCGAGGTCCACTGGCTGGGCCCGGACCAGAGGCTCGTCGGCGTCAAGGGTGGTCACCTCGAGCAGCACCCCGATCAGCTGCTCGAGCCGCTCCACCTGCCTCAGCATGACCACGTAGTACTCGGCCCTTTCCCGCTCCGTCTGCCCGATCGTGCCGGCCGCGAAGGCGGTCAGGTAGCCCTTGAGAGGGGTGAGCGGTGTGCGCAGCTCGTGCGAGACGGTGTCCAAGAACTCGGCTTTCAGGCGCTCGACCTCGAGCTCGGCGGTGACGTCGCGGACGATCACGACGTCCCCGCGGCGCCGTCCCCACCGATCGGGGCTAGGGAACGCGGTCAGCCGGAGCCACTTGCCGGACCGGTCGTCGCCCCCTGGTGCGACATCCTTTGGTCCGACCTCCCCGTCGCTCCGCACCACTCGTTTCGAGCCGAACAGCGACGCCCACGACCGCCCAAGAGCCTGCCCCTCGGGAACGCCGGTGATGCGCTCCATCGCGGGGTTCCACGATGCCACCCGGTCGCCCTCGGTCAGCGCGATGATGCCGTCCGCCGAGCGGGCCACCACGGCCGCAACACGGTTCCGCTCCCGGAGCCATGCGCGGTAGGCCACATAGCAGGCCGCCAGCGGGCAGGCCATGAGCGGCACGGCCACCGGGTCCGTGGCCCACACCAGGGCTGCGCCGGTCCCCACCGCCAGGTTGGCGACGAAGTGCACGACGTTCAGGGCCATGGGGCCCAGCAGGACACCGCGGAACCGCTCCCCTGCGGCGAGGGACACGGCCAGCGCCACCAAGGACACGTTGAGGACGAAGAACGCGAGCATCCCCAGGGCGCTTCCCCCGACCCCGAGCACCGACAGCCGCACCGCCGGATGGAGAGCCCCGCGGACGAGTTCCGCCGCGGTCACCGAGACGGCGAACTGGCCGATGTTGAAAGCGATCTTGTGCCAGGCCCACCGGCGAAGGGCTTGGCCGAGGGCGAGCCCGGTTGCCACCGCCAGGGTCAGGACGCCGGCGGGGGCCAGGATGAGGCCGGCCGCGATCGCGGCGTCCGTCACGGAGAAATTCTCCATCTCTGATCCGTGACGGATCGAGACCGGGAACTGCTCAAGCAGGGCAACGGCTGTTGTGAGCACTCCAAACGCGAGGAGGCCGCCGGCTGTCCATTGCAGGGCGTCGGGGATCCGGATGGCGATGGCGGCGGCCCCCGACATGGCCACGGCGAGGACCAGCAGGCGAACGGGTCGGGGGAGGGCGCTCCTCGTGCTTACCAAGATATCCTCACTTCCCCGCTCAGCTCCACGTCAAGGCAGCCCACGTCTTCGCGGTCCAGGTGTCCCCGCTCCACGACTTTGCCGCCCAGGACTTCGCATCCCAGCCCATCCCGCTCCACGTCGCGCCGCAGAAGGTGGTCGTTTGCCAGCCCGACGTGCTCGCCGTCAGTGGGGCCCACGGGGAGCTGTTCCACCTGGTCGTGTCCCACGCGCTGGTGGTCCAAGTCTTGGGGTTCCACGAGTGCCCCAGCACGTCGATCTCGCCTGACACCATCTCGGCTGAGCCGTCGCCGTTGAGGTCCGTGTATACGTGCGTGCTCCCCCGGCTCGCCTCCAGAGACCCCAGGCCGGCCGACCGGGTCAGCATCGAGTTCGCGGGAGCGCTCGCGTAGGTACCGGCGGCGGCGGCCCTCACCGCTGCACCGGCGTTGACGAGGCCTGCCCCGCCTCCGGGCTTGCCAGCCATGGCCGGCCAGGCGGTCCTGATCAGGGTGCTCTTGGCCACGTTCGGCGAGAGCCCGGGGTTGGCGGCGAACATCATCGCGGCGACGCCGGACACCACCGCCGTGGCCTGTGAAGTCCCGGTCCCCTTGAAATAGTGGTCGTCGATGACGGCCAGGGGGTGCTGCTGGTCGATCGTGCTCCCCGGGTCCCTGATCGACGCCATGCTGATGCCGGGGGCGACGATGTCGGGTTTGGCCACCCCGTCCTGCGTCGGCCCCCTGCTGGAGAACGAGGCCACCAGGTCGTCACCCGGCTGGATCGTGCCCCCCAGGTCGGCGGCCCCCACGGTGAGGACGTACGGGTCGTCGCCGGGCTTGTCGATCGTCCCGGTGTACGGGCCGCGGTTCCCGGCGGCCCCCACCACGAAGATCCCGGAGAACCAGACCCGTTCCACCGCGAAGTCCAAGGGATCTTTCCGGTAGCTCTGCGCGGAGTCCGTGCCGTAGGAGAGGTTGAGAACGCGGATGTTGTACTTGGACCTGTTGGTGACCACCCACTGCAGGCCGGCCAGCACCACGGACACGTCCGTCGAGCCGTCCCACCCGGCCACCTTGATCGAGACGAGGTTGGCCCTCGGCGCCGCCCCCTCCCACTTGCCTCCGGAGAGTGTTCCGTCGCCGGCGATGAGGCCGGACATGTGAGTGCCGTGTCCGTATCGATCGTAGCCGTCGTGGTCGGGGGTCAGGTCCACTCGCGCGAGAACCCGGTTTCCCAGATCGGTGCTCTTTGAGACACCCGTGTCGATGAGGGCGACCGTGGCGCCCTTCCCGGTTGGTCCGCCGGTCCGGAAGTCCTTGGGAAGGTCGATGGCCTGCCGCCAGATCTGGTTCGCCCCCTTGCCGTCGTAGCCGTCGAGGTTCGGTGCGCCGTCCATGTGAATGTCGCCGTCCGGCCAGGCTTTCAGGACGGCGGGGGCGGAAAGGAGGTCATCCACTCCACTCGCCGGGACGCTCGCGGTGAAACCCTTCACAATCGGCAGCTCGACCACGACGTGGCCGCCGAGCGCTCGGACGAGGTCCTCCGCATCCGAGGTGTGCGGGCGGCGCTCCCGCACAATCACCGTGAGGTCGGTGTGGGGCTTGGATCGGGCCTCGCTGAGGAGCGCTGCACTGGCCCGATCGTTGGGAAGGATCACCTTGATCGGAGCGAGGACCGTCCCGACCACGGTCAGGGCCAGGATGGCCGTGATCAGAGCTGGGCCCGTTCGCCAACCGGCGCTCCTGGCTGACGGAATGGGCGATGACTTCGGCATGCGTGGTCCTCCCCCTGGTCGAACCCTCACTCTCCCCTGGCGAGGTGACTGATGCATCGGATGACAGGCCACTCCTGACCAACGACCGGGGGATTATTGGCATGCGACAAAAGACCTGTGGAATAGGTCGGAGGTCGTACCCTTTGACCCCATTGTTGTTGAGGCGTCGGACTCAGCTCCTGCCAGATCCCGGCAGACGACCATGTGTGCCGATCCAGCCCGCTCGCGAGGCCGGCGATCTGCCGCTCGACTCGTTTGGTGACGCGCCGCTCCACGACGAATGCGAGGAACGGGACAAGCCCACCCAGGATGGGGCCGGCGAGCTGGGGGATGGGCCAGCGAGCCCGGCGGGTGAGGTCGGCGGCCGAAAC
>Ga0137372_10001197_pt1 | contig 25032 bp, 17 predicted proteins | sample SagtaG_6_FD_104911 | JGI IMG/M metagenome (GOLD analysis project Ga0137372, IMG submission 104911) | Vadose zone soil microbial communities from Sagehorn Ranch, Mendocino, California, USA - Sage1_R_60_16 metaG | ecosystem: Environmental > Terrestrial > Soil > Vadose zone | place: USA...
ATCTGAAGGACATCAATGATATTGAAGCTATCAATATCCGGATAACTTGAATTTAAATTTAAATGATGAACTTCTAGAATTTGATTCTTATATAATACCAGAAGGTGATTTAGAAGAAGGAAGTTTAAGATTATTAGAAGTTGATAATAGAGTTATTATTCCTGTAGATACACATATTAGATTTGTTATAACATCAGGGGATGTTATACATTCTTTTTCTTGTAATGCTTTAGGTATTAAATGCGATGCATATCCAGGTAGATTAAATAAAGCCTCTATTTTTGTTAATAGAGAGGGAGTTTTTTATGGCCAATGTTCAGAAATATGTGGTATATTACATAATTCTATGCCTATAGTTATTGAATCTGTAAGTTTAGAGAAATTTTTGGTTTGATTAGAACAAGAATAAATAAAATATTTTTTGCAATCTAATATATTAGACTAAATTAATAAAATTTTAATTAATTTAGTCTAAAATTCTTATTAGCTCAATGGTAGAGCATAATACTTCTAATATTAAGGTTTTTAGTTCAAGTCTAAAATAAGAAAAAAAGTAAAGATTATGTTGTAAAAGGTTTACACCCTGATTGCAGATCAAAGGTAATAGGTTCAATTCCTACATAGTCTTAATACAAACAATAAACCCAAACAAGATTACCATAATTATAATTAATCCATATAAAAGGATGGATAAGGACAATGATAATGATAATGACGATGAAAAAAATATTATTCCCTTATTCCCTTTTATTAGAACAGTCAATTATTTAAATAATTCAGTAAGCATGTGAATTGAAAGATGATTCCTTTCAAGTAATGCTAAGGATATAGGTACTTTATATTTAATATTTGCTATATTTTCAGGATTATTAGGTACAGCCTTTTCTGTTTTAATTAGAATGGAATTAAGCGGACCAGGTGTACAATACATAAGTGATAACCAATTATATAATAGCATTATAACTGCTCACGCTTTATTAATGATATTTTTTTATGGTTATGCCAGCATTAATAGGTGGATTTGGTAATTTCTTATTACCTTTATTAGTGGGAGGACCTGATATGGCATTCCCTAGATTAAATAATGTAAGTTTTTGATTATTACCCCCTAGCTTATTTTTATTAGTATTTTCAGCATGTATTGAAGGAGGAGTTGGAACAGGTTGAACCTTATATCCACCTTTAGCAGGAATACAAAGTCATAGTGGACCTAGCGTAGATCTAGCTATATTTTCCTTACACTTAGCAGGAGTAAGTAGTTTATTAGGTGCTATTAATTTTATAACAACAATTATTAATATGAGAACTCCTGGTATAAGATTACATAAATTAGCTTTATTTGGATGAGCTGTAATAATTACTGCTGTATTATTATTATTGTCTTTACCTGTTCTTGCGGGTGGTATTACAATGATTTTAACAGATAGAAATTTTAATACCTCATTTTTTGAAACTGCAGGAGGAGGAGATCCTATATTATTTCAACACCTTTTCTGATTTTTTGGTCATCCTGAAGTTTATATATTAATTATTCCAGGGTTTGGAATAATAAGTACAACTATTTCTGTTAATTCAAATAAATCGGTGTTTGGTTATATTGGAATGGTATATGCTATGTTATCTATAGGGATATTAGGATTTATTGTTTGAAGTCATCATATGTATACTGTTGGTTTAGATGTAGATACTCGTGCTTATTTTACTGCTGCTACATTAATAATTGCTGTACCTACAGGTATAAAAATATTCTCCTGATTGGCTACATGTTATGGAGGTTCTATTAAGTTAACACCTTCTATGCTGTTTGCTTTAGGGTTTATATTTATGTTTACAATAGGTGGATTATCTGGTGTAGTTTTAGCTAATGCTTCTTTAGATATTGCATTCCATGATACTTATTATGTTGTAGCTCATTTTCACTATGTTTTAAGTATGGGGGCCGTATTTGCTATGTTTAGTGCATGATATTTCTGAGTTCCTAAAATATTAGGATTAAAATATAATTTATTCTTATCTAAAATTCAATTTTGAATTTTATTTATAGGAGTAAATCTTACATTTTTTCCTCAACATTTCTTAGGTTTACAAGGTATGCCTAGAAGAATCAGTGATTATCCTGATGCTTTTGCAGGGTGAAATATAATAAGTAGTTTTGGATCAATAATTAGTGTAATTGCCGCTTGATTATTTATATATATTGTGTATATACAATTAATAGAAAATAAAGTTGCAGGCAGATATCCTTGATTAACACCTGAGTTTTACACAGACAGATTACAAGCCATGAAAAATAGAAATTACCCTAGTTTAGAGTGAACATTAATTAGTCCACCTAAACCTCATGCTTTTGTAAGCTTACCTTTACAAAGTTCAGTCAATAATTTAATTAAAAATAATTTTCAAGCTCATCCTTTTCATCTTGTCTCTCCCTCGCCTTGACCCATATATACTGCTATAGCATTACTATCTTTAACAACAAGTGCTGCTTTATCTATGCATAATTTTAATAATGCACATTATTCTTTATATTTAGGATTAATATTAGTAATTATGTCAATGTCATTTTGATTTAGAGATGTAATAAGTGAAGGAACATATATAGGAAATCATACATTTGCTGTACAAAAAGGATTAAATTTAGGTGTTATATTATTTATAGTATCAGAAGCTTTATTTTTTGCTGCCATTTTTTGAGCGTTTTTTCATAGTGCTTTATCTCCTGCTGTAGAATTAGGAAGTCAATGACCACCTTTAGGAATTGAACCTATAAACCCTTTTGAATTACCTTTACTTAATACTGTTATTTTATTATCTAGTGGAGCTACTGTAACTTATGCTCACCATTCCTTAATAAAAGGAGAAAGGAGTGGAGCTTTATACGGCTCTGTTGCTACAATAATACTTGCAATATTATTTACTGGATTGCAAGTTATAGAGTATAGCGTTTCATCTTTTACAATAAGTGATGGTGCATTTGGAACATGTTTTTTTTTTGGTACAGGTTTTCATGGATTACATGTTATAATTGGTACTTTATTTTTAAGTGTAGCTTTATGAAGAATATTTGCTTACCATTTAACAGATAATCATCATTTGGGTTTTGAAGGGGGTATTTTATATTGACATTTTGTTGATATTGTTTGACTTTTTTTATATATTTCTGTTTATTATTGAGGTTCTTAATATATTTTCTTCTATATAGGATTTAAATTTTAACTAATTATATTAATATAATTTAAAAATTTATTTAAAAAATTTAAATTTCAAATTTTCAGCTGTAAGCTACTTATTCTATAAATACATATATTTATATATATGTTATATACATCTTTAATTGATATATCTTTAATAGATATATTATAATAAATATTAAATGAGAATTTTAAAAAGTAATGTCCTATTAAGATTAGTTAATTCTTATCTTATAGATAATTCTCAACCAACTAATATAAGTTATTTATGAAATTTTGGTTCTTTATTAGCGGTTTGTTTAGTAATTCAAATTGCGACAGGTGTAACCTTAGCTATGCATTACAATGCAAGTGTATTAGAAGCGTTTAATACAATTGAACACATAATGAGAGATGTAAATAATGGATGATTTATTCGTTATTTACATAGTAATACCGCTTCAGCCTTTTTTACTGTATTATATTTACACATAGGTAGAGGAATATATTATGGATCATATAGATCTCCTAGAACTTTAGTTTGAATAATAGGAACTATAATGCTTATATTAATGATAGCTACAGCCTTTTTGGGTTATGTTTTACCTTATGGTCAAATGAGTTTGTGAGGAGCTACGGTTATAACAAATCTTATAAGTGCTATACCTTGAATAGGTCAAGATATTGTTGAATTTATTTGAGGAGGATTTAGTGTAAATAATGCTACGTTAAATAGATTCTTTTCTTTACATTTTTTATTACCTTTTGTCTTAGCTGCATTAGTAATTATGCATTTAATAGCATTTCATGATACAGCGGGATCTAGTAATCCTATAGGTATATCTGGTAATTATGACAGATTACCTTTTGCTCCTTATTTCTTATTTAAAGATTTAGTTACAATATTTTTATTTATTTTCGTTTTGAGTTTATTTATATTTTTTGTCCCTAATTTATTAGGAGATAGTGAAAATTATATAATGGCTAATCCTATGCAAACTCCTGCGGCTATTGTACCCGAATGATATCTTTTACCTTTTTATGCTATATTAAGATCCATACCTAATAAATTATTAGGAGTTATTGCTATGTTCAGTGCCTTATTAATAATATTATTATTACCTATAGTAGATTTTGGAAAAAATAAAGGTTTACATTTTAAACTTTTTAATAAGGTAATATTTATTTTTTTCGTATTTAATTTTGTAATATTAATGTGATTAGGTGTCAAACACGTAGAATCACCTTTTATAGAATTAGGTCAAATAAGTACAGTTTTATATTTTGCATTTTTTGTATTTATAATTCCTGTTATTAGTTTAATAGAAAATAACTTGGTATATTTAAATATAAGACAAAATACAAGAAAAAAATTATCTAATTAAAATTAGTATCTTAAATCTATATAGGTTTAATTAAGATTAAATTGTTAATATAATTTAATAGTATAAATCTATAATACATATATTTAAGTAAATTTCAACGTACTAAATTATTCAAGTAGGAAAAATAATAGGTACTGGTTTAGCTACCTCAGGTTTAATAGGGGCTGGAGTAGGGATAGGTATAGTTTTTGGAGCCTTAATTTTAGGTGTAGCTAGGAATCCTAAATTAAGAGGACAATTGTTTGCATATGCGATATTAGGATTCGCTTTTTCGGAAGCTACAGGATTATTTGCTTTAATGATGGCTTTCTTACTTTTATATGTAGTCTAAACAATAGCCTAAATAACCTTTTAAAAGATGTGTTAGTTTAATGGTAAAATATAGGTGTACGGTACCTATGAAAAAGGTTCAAATCTTTTACACATCTTATTATTATAATTTTAGTAATAACTATTAGAATTATAATTAAATAATTTAAATAATAAATGTTTAGTGAATCTTACTATGATACTTTTTTTAATAGGAATTTTAGGATTTGTATTAAATAGAAAAAATATTTTATTAATGCTTATTTCTATAGAAATAATGCTATTATCTATAACATTTTTAATATTGGTAAGTTCATTAAGTATAGATGATATTGTAGGACAAACTTATGGAATATACATAATTGTTGTAGCTGGAGCTGAATCTGCAATAGGCTTAGGTATTATCGTAGCCTTTTATAGATTAAGAGGAAGTATAGCTATAGAATATAAATAATGTATTTAAGTATAATAGTTTTACCTTTATTAGGGAGTATAGTTTCCGGATTTTTTGGTAGAAAAATCGGATTTAATGGGACGCATTTTATTACATGTTCATGCCTTATATTTACAACAATATTAGCTATATATTGTTATGTAGAAGTTGGTTTTAATAATATTCCTGTATCTATAAAATTATTTAAATGGTTAGATAGTGAATGAATTAATATATTATGAAGTTTTCAATTTGATAGTTTAACAGTAGCTATGTTAATACCTGTATTATTAATAAGTTTATTAGTTCATGTTTATTCTATAGGATATATGAACAACGATCCACATAATCAAAGATTTTTTAGTTATTTAAGTTTATTTACTTTTATGATGATAATTCTAGTTACTGCTAATAGTTATTTATTAATGTTTGTGGGTTGAGAAGGTGTAGGTGTATGTTCATATTTGTTAGTAAGTTTTTGATATACTAGAATAGCAGCAAATCAAAGTTCTATTTCAGCTTTTCTTACAAATAGAGTAGGAGATTGTTTGTTAACTATAGGTATGTTTGCAATTGTATGATCCATAGGAAATTTAGATTATTCTACAGTGTTTTCATTAGTTACATACATAAATGGAGATATAGTTTGTATCATAGGTATTTGTTTAATTATCGGGGCTATGGCTAAAAGTTCTCAAATAGGTTTACATGTATGATTACCTATGGCTATGGAAGGACCTACACCTGTTTCTGCTTTAATTCATGCCGCAACAATGGTAACAGCAGGAGTATATTTATTAATACGTTCTTCTCCTTTAATAGAATATAGTTCAAGTGTATTATTATTATGTTTATGATTAGGAGCCATAACAACAGTGTTTAGTTCTATTATTGGTTTATACCAAAAAGATATTAAAAAAGTCATAGCTTATTCTACAATGAGTCAGTTAGGTATGATGATTATAGCCATAGGGTTATCTTCTTATAATGTAGCATTGTTTCATTTAATAAATCACGCATTTTATAAAGGATTATTATTTTTAGGGGCAGGAGCAGTAATACATGCTATAGCCGATAACCAAGATTTTAGAAAGTATGGTGGATTAATAATATTTTTACCTTTAACTTATTCTGTAATGTTTATAGCAAGTCTTAGTTTAATAGCTTTTCCTTTTATGACAGGATTTTATAGTAAAGATTTTATATTAGAATCTGCATATGGTCAATATCATTTTAATAGTATTACTGTATATATTATTGCTACAATAGGAGCAATATTTACTACTTTATATTCCGTAAAAGTATTATATTTAACTTTTTTAACTAATCCTAATGGACCTATTTATAAGTATAAAAAAGCTCATGAAGGAAACTTATATATAAGCTTACCTTTAATTATATTAGCAATATTTTCAATATTTTTTGGTTATATTTCTAAAGATGTTTTTATAGGTTTAGGTTCAAAATTTTATACAGATAATAGTATATTTATTCATTCTACACATGAAATAATGATTGAAACAGAGTTTGCTGTCCCTTCTTTATTTAAATTATTACCTTTAATATTAACTTTAACATTTAGTATTTTAGGCTTTATTTTTTCAGAATATTTACCTGAAAAAATTTTAAAATTTAAATTATCAAAATTAGGATATAAAATATATGGGTTTTTTAATCAAAGATTTTTAGTAGAACTATTATACAATAACTATATTACAAATATTGTATTATATTTAGGAGGTCAAACTACAAAAATTTTAGATAAAGGAAGTATAGAATTGTTAGGCCCTTTTGGGTTGGAAAAATTCTTGTTAACTTTAAGTAAGAATATAAATAAATTAAGTACAGGTATAGTTACAAATTATGCTTTATATATATTAATAGGATTTATAACATATATCGCTTCATATATTTTTTACAAAAATAGTTTAAATATTATACTTTTATTTATGTTAAGTATTTTAATATAAATAAAAAGGTATAATTCGTTATAATTCAGTGTATAAAAATTTTTTCTTGTTTAATTTATTAATGTATAAGTGTTAAATTTATAATAGTTTCTATAGCTCAAAGGTAGAGCTTTATACTGTTAATATAAAGATAAAGGTTCGATTCCTTTTAGAGACTAATTTTAATTGAAATTATATTAACTATAAGATAAAATATTTTAATTAAATAAATAAAAAGACTAACTTTTATTAAAGAGTCTTTATTAACAAACAATAATGTTATTATTTATGATAAGATTATTGTTAATTATAAAAATATATTTAAATTTATACAAATAAAATGACGTTACCTTTCACATTAATTTCCATTGCAGAAGTTCTTCTGGTTATTCTTCCTATGTTATTAGGTGTAGCTTATGTAACAGTAGCTGAGAGAAAAACTATGGCAAGCATGCAAAGAAGGTTAGGACCTAATATTGTAGGATATTATGGATTATTACAAGCATTTGCAGATGCTTTAAAACTTCTTTTAAAAGAATATGTTGTTCCTACACAATCTAATCTTGTATTATTTTTCTTAGGACCCATTATAACTTTAATTTTTTCATTAGCAGGTTATATCGTAATTCCTTATGGCCCAGGTTTGGCTATAAATGATATGAACTTAGGTATCTTATATGTATTAGCCGTATCTTCTTTAGCTACTTACGGTATTTTATTGGCCGGTTGAAGTGCAAACAGTAAATATGCTTTTTTAGGTTCTTTAAGAAGTACCGCACAACTTATTAGTTATGAATTAGTTTTAAGTTCAGTAATATTAATAGTAATAATGTTAACTGGTAGTTTAAATTTTACTATTAATATAGAAACACAAAGAATTATATGATTTATTTTACCTTTATTTCCTGTATTTGTAATATTTTTTATAGGGTCTGTAGCCGAAACAAATAGGGCTCCTTTCGATTTAGCCGAAGCTGAATCAGAACTAGTTAGCGGATTTATGACAGAACATGCAGCTGTTATTTTTGTTTTCTTTTTTTTAGCCGAATATTCTAGTATAGTTTTGATGTGTGTACTATCAGTCATATTATTTTTAGGCGGATATTTATTAAGTCTACATACATATATATTTAATATAACAGATTACATAATGTCAAATCTTATTTTTTCTTCTACTGTTATTGAAAATGATAATTTTACAATAAACAATCCTTTTATAGAAGGATTATTTTATAGTATAAATATAGGTTTAAAAAGTTCTATTATGATCTTTATATTTATATGAGTAAGAGCTTCTTTTCCTAGAATACGTTTTGATCAATTAATGTCATTTTGTTGAACTGAACTATTACCTATTGTTTTTGCTTTAATTCTTTTAGTCCCTGCAGGCTTATATAGTTTAAATATTTTCCCTATAAACATATATTTATTATAATTGTAACTTTTCGTTATAGATGTCAATATATACTTAGGAAATTATAAAAAAAAATTTTTTTGTTATCTTTATTATTATGTACACCTATTTTAGGTATATTTCTAATTTCAAGTAATGTAACTTATAAATCAATTTTTTTATATAATGATAAAAAAATTGCTCTTACAATTTCTATTATTAATATAATAATTTCTTTCATTATATTTATTTTATTTGATTTTAATAATAATCAATTTCAATTTGTTCAAGAACAATATAATATAAAAAATTATGACATTTATTTAGGTATAGATGGTATATCTATATATTTTATATTGTTAACAACCTTAATAATGCCTATAGCATTGTTATCTAACTGAAACTCTATATCTGAAAATAAAAAATCTTTTTTAATAATAATGTTATTATTAGAAACATTATTACTAGCAGTTTTTTTAGTATTAGACATATTGTTATTTTATATATTTTTTGAGAGCATATTACCACCTTTATTTATCTTAATAGGTTTATTTGGATCAGATAATAAAGTTAGAGCTAGTTTTTACCTTTTTTTATATACTTTAGCTGGGTCTTTATTTTTATTATTATCTATTTTAACTATGTCTTCCATTATGGGTACTACAGACTTTGATGCTTTATTTAAAACAAATTTTGATTATTTTATGCAATTAATTATATTTTGCGGGATATTTATAGCTTTTGCTGTAAAAACTCCTACTATTTTTTTAAATAATTGATTATTAAAAGCTCATGTAGAATCACCTTTAGGCGGAAGTATAATATTGGCAAGTATTGTTTTGAAACTTAGTTTATACGGAATATTTAGATTAATTTTACCTATATTACCTAAAATATCTTTAAATTATGTATATATTGTATATGTAATAGGTATTATTACAATAATATATGCTAGTTTTAGTACATTAAGAACGACAGACATAAAAGAATTAATAGCCTATAGTTCAGTATCTCATGCTGCTGTATATTTAATAGGAGTATTTAGTAATACTATTCAAGGTATAGAAGGAGGAATAATTTTGGGTTTGGCTCATGGGTTTGTATCTAGTGGTTTATTTATTTGTGCAGGAGGAATCTTATATGATAGATCTGGAACTAGGTTAATATATTATTACAAAGGTATAAGTCAAATAATGCCAGTATTTTCTATACTATTCTTTATATTGTGCTTAGGTAACTGTGGTGCACCTTTAACTTTAAATTTTATAGGTGAATTTTTATGTTTATATGGTGTATTTGAAAGATTACCTTTATTAGGTATATTTGCAAGTACTTCTATTATATTATCTGCAGCTTACACTATTTACATGTTTAATAGAATAGGATTTGGAGGTGTATTTAGTAAATTTTTTGAAGAAAATATTTATGACTTAACTAAGAGAGAATTCTTTTTATTATTTACTTTAACAATATTTACAATAATATTTGGAATATATCCTTCTCTAATTTTAGAAGGGTTAAATTATTCCGTAAGTTCTTTAATATATTATTTATAATACAATCTAAATATTATTCTTAATTATTTATATTAAAAATATGTATTCCTAACGCCTTAAGACTCTCGATGAAAAATTTTTTTTATCAAAATATTTCTTTAATATATTAAATACATTAAAATTAAAAATATGCCTCAATTAGTACCTTTTTATTTTACAAATGAAATAATTTTTGGGTTTACAATTCTAATTATAACATTATATATATTATCTAAATATATTTTACCTAGATTTATTCGTTTATTTTTATCCCGTTCTTTTATATCAGATCTTATAAATTAATTATTAATAATAATTAAATTTTTTTTATATTATATGTATATAATATAAGCATAATACTATTAAGGCTTCTAATTCTACATTAAATTTAAGATGAAAATATTAAATTTAAATTCTCATAATGTTTTGGAAATACTTAGCCCTTTAGATCAATTTGAAATAAGAGAATTTTTAAGTCTATACGCACCAATTTTAGGAAATATTAATATTTCTATTACAAACATAGGATTTTACTTAACTATAAGCGGACTTATTTTATTAATTTTAAGTCTTATAAATACTAATTTTAATAAAATAATTGTAAATAAATGAAGCTTAAGTAGTGAATCCTTATATAAGACAATACATAGCATTGTAATTGATCAAATAAATTCTAAAAAAGGTCAAAGTTATTTTCCTTTTATATATACTTTGTTCATCTTTATTTTAATAAATAATTTAATAGGTCTTATTCCTTATAGTTTTGCTTCAACAAGTCATTTTATTTTAACTTTTGCCTTAAGCTTTACTGTGGTTTTAGGTTCAACTATATTAGGATTTATTAAACATGGTTTAAAATTTTTTTCTTTATTAGTTCCAGCTGGTTGCCCTTTAGCTTTATTACCTTTTTTAGTCATAATAGAATTCATTTCTTATCTAGCTAGAAATCTATCATTAGGATTAAGATTAGGAGCTAATATATTAAGTGGGCACATGTTATTAAATATATTAGCAGGATTTACTTATAATATAATGACAAGTGGTGTAATTTTTTTTATACTAGGTTTAATTCCATTGGCTTTTATTCTAGCATTTATAGGTTTAGAAATAGGAATTTCTTTAATTCAAGCTCAAGTTTTCGTAGTATTATCTTCTTCTTATATCAAAGATAGTCTTGATTTACATTAATAAACCTTAAATAAGAAAATTAGGTTTTATATGTTATAGACTAATAGGCAAGTCATAAATTTTTGGTATTTATCATTAAGAGTTCGAATCTCTTTAACATAATTGTAATCTTATAAATAAGATTATTATATAAATAAAGTCAATAATTAGATAATATTTATTTAAATAAAAGTTTTCTATAGAAAATACTAATAAAGAATTATATAATTTTTCTTATTAAATAAAATTTTATTGAGAGTATATAAGCTTAAATATAATGTACTTTAGTAATATTAGATATTAAAACATCGCTTAAAAAAATTATTAAATTAAATTAAATTAAACATAATTAAATATAATATACCTATATTATATATAGGTATAATTAAAGAATTATTAATGTTGAAATAAATAACATATTAAGTTATAATTGAGTTTGGTGATGGCTCTGAATAAGCACTGTCCAAGTACATGACACATGCTAATCGCACGTTTTTTCAATAAAAAATTTATTTTATAGATTAAAAGTGGTGAACAGGTGAGTAAAAGATATTTTGACCGAACTTAAAGATAGGACAAATTCCTTATAATAAGAGAAAAATTTCTCGCTTTAAGAGGAAAATAAATATTTCGGTATAGGTAGTAGTTAAGGTAATGGTTTAACTAGCTAAAGATTATCGTAGTCGTAACATAACGGTTAATCGACCACACTGGGAATGAAAAAATCCCAAGGCAAGTTAGTACAGCAGTGAGGAATTCTGGTCAATGGCCTAACGGCTGAACTTGTAACTTGGAGAAATGAAAAGGAAAGATTTTCGACAAAATCGAATAAAATTTTAAGTATATATTGATAATGACAATATATATAATTGTCTTGACAAAATACGTGCCAGCAGTCGCGGTAATACGTATGAGACTAGTGCTATTCATCTTAATTAGGTTTAAAGGGTACTCAGACGGTAAAATTTCCCTTGAAAAAGGATAAATTTACTAGAGTTTTAATATAAAAAGATAGAACTTAGAGTGTAAAGATGAAATTTATTGATACCTAGGGGACAAATAAAGGTGAAGACAATCTTTTATGTAAAAACTGACGTTAAAGGACGAAGGCTTAGCCAACTAAAAGGATTAGGTACCCAAGTAATCTTTGCAGACAATGATGAATGCCATAAGTTAGATTATTTTTTAATAAGTGTCCATAAAAGATTAAAAAAAATTAATTTATAAATGAAAGTGTAAGCATTTCACCTCAAGAGTAATGTGGCAACACTGGAACTGAAATCACTAGACCGTTTCTGACCTCAGCAGTGAAGTATGTTGTTTAATTCGATAACCCACGAAAAATCTTACCACAATTTGAATATCGCAGGTTACAGGTGTTGCACGGCTGTTTACAGTTAATGTTGTGAAACTTAGGTTAAATCCAAAAAATTAACGTAATCCTTGGCTTTATTTATAAATATTTTTGATAAAGCAATTGACTTTGATAAAAAGTTAAATAAAGGGGAGTAAGACAAGTCATCATGGCCCTAACATTGTGGGCTATAGACGTGCCACATATATCTAGACAAAGAGAAGCTAAAATGTGAGTTTGAGCTAATCTCAAAAAAAAGATTACAAGTTCAGGTATGTGAATTATAGTCTGAAATTCGACTGTATGAAATAGTAATTGCTAGTAATCGTGTATCACCATGGCACGGTGAATATAACCTCGGATTGGTACTAACCACTCGTCACATGCTGAAAAGAGATTGCGCAAGGAGTTTGCTATGCTATTATATAATTTATATTAATAAGGATATAAATTATATAATGGTATTCTAACAATGCGTGATTCTGATTAGTGTTAAGTCGAAATACGGTTCGTGTAGTGGAAGTTGCACGGGATTTATTAATATTTAACATATAACGTATATAATGAAATAATATATATCATTTTATTATATATGAAGGAGACTTCCTTTATAGGTAAGAAGGGTTGAGCTGTAAACTCAATAGTTTCATTTTACTTTTAAGAGTTCGAATCTCTTGTCTCCTAGTAAAAATTTAAGTTACACATAGTTAAAGGGATTTTGGTATAATGGTTATTACATGTGACTTTTAATCACTATAATAATGGTTCAAATCCATTAAATCCTATAAATAGAATTTAATAAATTCTATTTAGAGAAATCTAATCTCTTTTTATAAATAACAAAAAAAATTTTTTATGAAAGAGTATTCCTTAAATATTAAAATAACTTACAATAATTTTGATTTAAATAAATCGAGAATTTATGCTAAAAATAGACATAAAAGTGGTATATATAGATTAATAAACATAATAACTAATGAAAGTTATATAAGACATTCTAATAATTTGACTAATACATTAAGAATGTATTAGTCAACATTAAGCACGAATAATAGATTATCTAAAGATAATAGTCGTATTATTAGAGCAATATTAAAATATAAAATATCTAATTTTAAGTTAGAAATATTATAATACAGCAATGAAAATATTCTTAAGAAAAAAGAACAATATTACATTAATAAATTAAAGCCCAAAGATAATATAATATTAAACACTAATATATTTATAATATAAAATTATATCTGTATAGGTATTTATACATATATTAATATATGTATAAAACGATCGTCGTTTAATGGTAAGATTGCTACCTTCCAAGTAGTTTATATGAGTTCAAATCTCATCGATCGTATATAGACTTTTTATATAATAAATGTACATTAAAAAAAGGTACCTGTATTTTTAGAATTAATAACTTAATTGGTAAAGAATTTTCTTGTCATGAAAATAGATATCGGTTCAACTCCGGTGTAATTCGTTTTATTATTTTTATAAATATAATAAAATTATTTATAAAAATCTAAAAGGAAAAATTGCCATAGGTAGGGTAAAATATTTGCTAAATATTAATGTTTTAACATTATGGGTGTTCAAATCACCTTTTTTCCGTATATTATTTAATGAAAATTACACTCCTAATGAGGTTAAAGATTTAATCAATGTATAATTTATATATCATAAATATACCCTATAGTAGTAATTTTCAATCAAATATATTAAATATAATATTTATACTTTCTCTATTATGTGGAATATTAGTTATTATAAGTAAAAATCCTATAATATCCATATTATATCTAATAGGATTATTTGCAAATATATCTTGTTATTTAATAATGTTAGGTTTAAGTTTTATAGGTTTATCTTATTTAATAATTTATATAGGGGCAGTATCCATACTATTCTTGTTTATATTAATGTTAATAAATGTAAGAATTAGTGAATTACAAAGTAAGACAAGTAATAGTATAGTATTAGCCTCTATAGTAATAATATTTTTTAATTATACATTATCCTATAATTATATAATAAATAATACTAATGGTATTAATTATATAGATACAATTTGAAATAATATTAAAAATTTTTTTAATGAAAGAAATACAACTTTTGTTACTAGTAAGATATGAGATGGTAATATGATTGAAAATAGTCACTTAATAAGTATGGGTAATATAATGTATACTTCTTATAATATATGATTAATAATAGCAAGTTTAGTACTATTATTAGCAATGATCGGTGCTATTATTATAACTGTAGAAAAAAAATAATTACTTTATAATAAATAGTTATTATAAAATAACCTAATTTAAATATTAATAAAAAGATATAAATAAAATAACTACTCTTTTATTAAAGAAATTAGCTCAATGGTAGAGTTGTCGTTTTACACACGAAAGGTTAGGAGTTCAAATCTCCTATTTCTTAAAATAAATTCTTTTACTTAAAGGTAAAGTGCATTTTTGATAAAAATGATATCTAAGTTCAATTCTTAGAAGAATTAAGAGAATTGGCTGAGTGGTTGAAAGCGATAAGCTTGAGTCTTATTAAATTAGATTAATTTCATCCGTTCAAATCGGATATTCTCTGAAGAATATAAGAGTATAGTTAAATAGGCAAAATAAGAAGCTTCAACCTTCAAGTTCTCAGTTCAAATCTGAGTACTCTTGATAAAAATTTTTAAATAGAGGAATTTATTTAACAGATTAGGGCCGGGACGGTAAGGCACTTCATTTGGGTTGAAGAATAGTTATGTTCGAATCGTAATAATCTGAATAATAAAATATTTAAGATATAAATAATATATTTAAAAGTATAAAAAGAAATTATTATGGAATAATAGCCAAATGTTATAGGGAATAATTTAAAATTCTTATTTTAAACCCTTAGAGAAATTAAATAATAAACGAAGTGAATTGAAATATCTTAGTAGCTTTAGGAAAAGAAATCAAACGAGATTCTATTATTAGTGTGAATGAAAATAGATATAGCCTATATATTAAGTAAAATGACCAAAAAGTTGTTTGAATGTAAAATGGGTTCAAATCTGCTTGAGTCTAAGATAAGGCTAATTTAAAGTCAGTAAAATTAAATGGAGAACCTTCTTCAAAGGCTAAATATAACATTTGAGCGATAGTGAAAAAGTAATGTGAATGAAAAAACAAAAAAGGAAATAGTAATTTTATAAGCAGCTCAAGTAAAAAATAAGAGCGTACCTTTTGTATAATGGGTCACCAAGTTAAAATTAGGTACAAGTTAATTTATTTAGCGTAGTTAAACCAATCATTAAAATTAAAAATGAAAAGTATCTGATTTTAGACCCGAAGCCTAGTGATCTTACCATGATCAGGATTATAAAAGTCTGAACGGGTTATTGTAGCATAAATATCCGAAGAATTATGGTAAGTAAGTGAAAGACAAAACTGACTAGGATAGCTGGTTTTCTGCGAAACCTATAACCGTAGGCAATTTAAATTAAATCTTAGTTGGTACAGAACTGAATCTCAGACAAGATATATTTATATATCATATTTTGTACATATCGGGGGATCCTGAAAATTTTATCGGTGAGTTTTTTAACTCGGAATGACAAAGATTAATTTTAAGTTATCAGACATAGAGTGATAAGGTTGTATGTCGAAAGGGAAACAGCCCAGAACAAGAGTTAAGGTTCCAAAATTATTGTTAAATGAAATAAAGAAAGTTTTTTATAAAGTCGATAAGGATATAGGCTTAGAAGCAGCCATAATTTAAAGATTTCGTAACAGATCGCTTATTAAATTTAAAAATGCATCGATAATTTACCGGATCTAAACAATATACCGACACCTTGTCCATAAAAATATTTTTTGTGGGGTAGCAGAACATTGAGTAAATATAAGATTTCTCTTTTTTGAAGAGAAAAATGAAATATTTTTTATATTATAAAAAATCAACAAATAATATATCTCAAGAGATAATGGTGACATAAGTAACTAAAAAGAAATTTACATATAAATTACTCGTCTAAAGCTTATGGATTAAAACATCAACTAACGGCCTCTAAGTTATAAATCTAAAGATTTAAACGATGAGAAAATAAGAGCATTACATAAAAACTTTCAAAAGAAAATTGAAATGATAAATTTTTTTAATAAATTAAGAAAACTAAATTAAAATTTTAGAGTATAAAAAGTGCTGGAAAAACTGTAATGATAAATTTTTTTATAAATAAACTAAAATAGATGATATAAAAAAAATATAACTATAACCGTACCTAGAATCTGAAACAAGTAAGCTAGTAGAGTATACGAAGGCGTAAATGAGCTAACAATCATAAAGGAACTCGGCAAATTAACTACGTAACTTAGGGATAAGGAGGTCTCGATCACTTAATTAATATTAGGTAAAGGAAGAAGCATAAAATAATGTTGTACGACTGTTTAATTAAAACAAAGCACATTGCGTAAAGATAATAAATCTAAGTATAAGGTGGGAGCTCTGCCCGGTGCCGGCTGGTGAACGAAGAATTAACTATATTATTCTAAGAAGAATATGGTATGGAAGGAAACACCGGTAAAAGGCGGCCTTAACGTGAGGGTCCTAAGGTAGCGTAATACCTTGGCCGTTAAATGCGGTCTTGCATGAATGATGTAACGATACAACAACTGTCTCTATGATTGACTCAGTGAAATTGGAATAACTGTGAAGATACAGTTTACCTCTAGTTAGACGAGAAGACCCTATGCAGCTTTACTGTTACTAATTATACAACGTGGAAATATCTATATTTTAGCATATAAGGTAATTGATAAGATTTAAATGAAATACCTTTATATAGACCCACAGGTTAACTTAGCTCTAAATAGTACGTATGAAGTATTTATTTTGCATAAAGACACTTAATTAGGCTAATAAATAGGATTTATCCCCTTTTAATTTATTAAGAAATCTAAGCGATAAATAATAATTACCTTCTAAATTATTTCATATATTATCTTTTTTTAAGCAGGGATTATATTTTAAAAAGTTTATAAATATCTTTATATTATTCCTAAAAAAAAGTTTAAAAATTTAAGGGGATTAATTTTTAGATAGAAGTTTAAGGATTAATTTATAGAATTTATTCTTAAAATTTATATTTAAGAAATAGTTTAGAAGGTAATTCTATTTTAGGCGGGACAATTGTTAGGAGACAGTTATGTGGGGTACCGACCCCATAAAAAGTAAATGGGAGTATCCAGTTATATGATTACAATTAAAATTATTATTTTGTAACAAAGTTACATTTAATCTAAAAAGTAATATAAAATATTTAAGGTTTAAATAGAAAAGAAATAATTTGTTTCTTTTCTTATTTAATTAAAAACAGGTAAGAATTTTTCTATATTAGAAATTAGTTATAATATAAAATTTTATGATATTTCTAAAATTTTATTAATTATTGAATATTCAATAATAATGTTTAATATTATTTAAGTTTAATGGCTTAATCTTGCTCTGCTGTTTGATTAACAACACATCTTACAGTCGCGTAAGCGGGGCATAGGATCACAAGACTCAAAAAGGAAAGGTCTTGGATTATAGGAAAAGCTACGCTAGGGATGTTTGTCCCTCAATATTTTATATAATAAAATTATTGATTATTATTGGGTTAATTTCAAAAATTACTTAAATAATATAAGTAAATTTGAAGCGAAATTTATTATAAGATTATATTTTATTATATTATAATAAAGTCGTTCAACGACTATAAGATTAATTATATTACTAATAATCTTGATATTACACCCAACTTTTCTATTATATAAAGTAATATTTTTCAAAAATAAAAAAAGAATTAAAAAAAAATGACAAATTTACAGATATTTTTAAAGAAAATTAATTTTAATTATAAACTTATTCCTTTTTATAAAAATGTAAATGATATAGGAGAAGGTAAATATTATGCTCCTGTAAGTAAGGAATGAAAAGATACTGTTTATTTTTTTAATAAGAATAATATTAAAAATACACCTACTAATAATATTAATATATATTTGATTATAAAAAGTTACTTTTCGGCATTCTTCAAAAAAAAATTTATAGGTAATAAATATGTATCTCGTCTATATAAACGTAAATCATTGAATAAAATTTTTATTAGTAAACCTGAAATTAAATATATTAATAATAAAGCCATTATTACAATATATATGTATAATAGACAAATACAACCTTTATATAAAAATTTATTTAAATTAACTAAACAAATACGAAAAATTATTATTTTTATTTTTAAAAATATTGAAAATAAAAAAATAAAAAAAGAAATACTTATAAGATCTTGACATGAAAAATTAAATAAATTTAGAAAGCTTGTATTAAAAGTATATCTTAATAAATACAAATTTGAAAAAAAATTATTAAATAATTTAAGCAAATTAATATGTAAAATATTAGGTAAAAATATAGAATTTAATATTATTAATCTAAAATCTGCAGTATTTAATACTGATATATTAACAGAAATATTAGCTTTAAAATTAAGAAAAAAAAAAATTCAACAATTTAGAACTACGAATGTTATTTTAAATAAAGCAAAATTATCTAAAGTTAATAATGTCAAGGAAAGAAGTAAAATTATTAAAAAAGTAAATAAAAATTTAGTAATGAATAAATATAAAGATGTAAATATAAATTATATTATTAATCTTAAGGAATATGACTTATACAATTTATTATCTGAAATTTATTGTCATAAAATAAATAGTACAAAAAGTTTTTTTAATAATATTCATAAAAATATATTTAATTCTATTAAATACAAAATTATGAACGGTATAAGATTAGAAGTTAAAGGTAGATTAACAAAACGGTATAGAGCTGATAGGGCTACATATCGTGGAGACTGAAAAGGAGGTTTAAAAAATATAGATTCTTCTTTTAAAAATTTATCCGTTATAAATTATTTGGGATATAAAAATTCAAATATAGAATATTCTTTATATACATCTAAACGACGTATAGGTGCATATGCTGTAAAAGGATGAATTGCAGGTAAATAATATTATTTGTTACTATTATTATATAATATAAATAGAAGACATAGTCTGAACCATTTTGTAAAGGATGGAAAAATAACAAGTTGAACAGGCTAATTAACGCAAGAGTGCACAAAATGGGTGCGTGGTTTGGCACCTCGATGTCGGCTTAACTTATCCTCATGGATGCAGAAACTATGTAGGGTACGACTGTTCGTCGATTAAAAAGTTACACGAGCTGGGTTAAATACGTCGTAAGACAGTATGGTTTCTATCTTCTAGAGGGAATTAGAATATAATAAGGAATAACCTTTGTACGAAAGGAACCTGGTTTACTTCATTTTATTAAAAATTTTTTAATAAAATCATTTTATTAACCTATGGTTTACCTGTTGTTTATTTTATTCAATATTAGTATTTAATAAAAAATTAACTTATAATTAAATATTAGTATTAAATTAAAATTTAATTTAATACTTAGGTTTATTGCTTTATACTGAGGCAATAGAATGAAATAAGCACGGCAGGAAAGCTAAGTTAGTCAAAGTTAAGAGCTGAAAGCATATAGGCTCGAAATTTACCTTAAATTATTTCTTTAATATACGTAATATAATATTACGAAAATAGGCTTTAGTTGTAAGGAATTAGAATTTCTCATTCTTAAAGTACTAATTATATAAATAACTATGTATTTTATATCTACAATTTTATTTTTTTATTATATTTATAATAATTATAAATTAATAAGTTTTAGCCTAGTTAACATAAAAGTAATGTTATTGTTTTGTAATCAATAGAAGTAAGTGCAATACTTACACTAGGTTTACTTAAGGATTAATAGTCAAGAGGTTACGACACAATCCTTTCACGATTGTATCACGGGTTCAATTCCCGTTTAATCTAAAAATACGTGGATTAATGTAATTAGTAATATATCTGGCTCATGACCAGAAAATAAAGGTGCAAATCCTTTATCCGCTTTAGGAGGCTATAACTTAATTGGTAAAGTGTACTGCTCATAACGGTAATTATAAGTGTTCAATTCACTTTAGCCTTATATTAATCCGAATGTTGAAATTGGTAAACAATACAAACTTAAGCTTTGTTGGTTAATAACCTTAGAGGTTCAAGTCCTCTTTCGGATAGATAACACTTTATAAAGTGAATATAATATTATTTGGTAATATAGGTTTTGGAAATATAAAAAGTTTATTTTATACTATTAATAATAAAAAGGTTAATTTAGGCAAGGGATCTAAAAAATCTCATGTACTTAACCTTCTTAATTTTATACTATCTTCATATAATTATGGCTAAATTTAGCCATAATTATATGAAGTTTTTTAGTCTAAACGATTTCAATTTTTTTGAAAAAAGTAGATATTTAAATTTAAAGAAATCGTTACTTTATTAAGTTATAAGTTTGTACGATTTATAATTTAAAAATTGTAAGGGGGGGGGCTATAATTTAAAAGGTAAAATTATAACTTTGCACGTTATTAATGTGAGTTCAATTCTCACTAGTTCCACATACACATCTATATAAGAAATTATCTATACCATTAATAACAAATAAAATATATAAATATAATATTAACCTGATAATATAGGAATAATTAACGTTCAATTCGTTAATCAGGTTTTATTAAGTAAATAAGTACTTTTTCATAAATTTAGGAATTTATTCCTTTTTATACATTAAAAATAGAAAAAAATGATAAAAAAATTTTTTTTAAAGACATTTTAATCAAAATTTTGACTATAATCAAAATATTACAGATTATAATTAAGATTAAGATTAATATTAAAATTACTAGATTATAACGCGGGATTACAAAATATATTTTAATAATTACAATATGTTATGATATAATATAATATTATGTTATATTATAAAGAAGAAAGAGATAACATCATAATAAATAATATTATGTTTAGGTTTGATCCCTAATTCCTCTAAACTTTTGTTTCCTAATATAATTTGGTAATATAACAATTATATATATTGTTTTTCTAGGTTCAGATCCTTATATTTCCAAACTACTATTTTTTATACAATGTAATAATATTAATATTATTAAAAAAAAATTTCTTAGTTCAAGTAACTCAATGGTAGAGTAAAATATTGAAGCTATTTTTGTTGTAAGTTCAAGTCTTGCCTTGGACAAAATTTGTAAATTAAAAATAGTTAATTAAGGTAGTGATGGAATAGGTAGACATGAATAGTTTAGGTCTATTTCAAATATCCGTTCAAGTCGGATTTACCTTATAATATGTTATAAATTAATAAACAAGTTATGAATTTTTAGTTTTTATAATTAACAGTTAAAATCTATTTAATATAATTACGACTATAATTATATATAAGGAAGATATAATTCAATAGGTAGAATAACTGAGTGTGGTACAGTGCGTTCCTTGTTCAAATCAAGGTATCTCCCCAATTAGGATAGTTTAATAGGTTAAAACTTTAATTTCATGCATTAAAAATGAGAATTCAAATTTCTCTCCTGATTATAATATATTATAATATATAAAAATATATAATTATGTATTGTTATTATAATATATTTACCAATGTTATTAATCTCTATATTATGTTTATTATTATCTAATTCTATTCACTCTATATCTGATTTATCTATTTATTTTAACAGAACATCCATTTTAATTATATTTTTTTGTATGATTCAAAATGTAATAGTTTTATTATTTTTAAATAATGGTTTAGGGTTACATGGTGGATTAATAAAAATAACAAGTATTACTCAAATTTTCCAAATTTTTGTATTATTAGTTTGTATATTAATTATACAGTTAACAAGCTTTTATAGTAAAAAAGCAAATATATATTTAAAAAGTCTTAATAATATAAAAGTAAATATGTTTAAATTTTTTTTTTCTAAGGAATTATTAATTAAAAATGTTAAATATAAAATACAAAAAATAATTAATTTGGCCGGGACTGAGCATATGAAAATAATGGAATATCCTTTAATATTATTATTTATTATAAACGGTGCAATTTTTTTAATGTGCTCTAATGACTTAGTTTCTATATTTTTAGCCTTAGAATTACAAAGTTATGGTTTATATATATTAAGTACAATATATAGAAACTCAGAATTATCAACCATAGGGGGCTTAATATATTTTCTTTTAGGTGGATTAAGTTCATGTTTTATTTTATTTGGTTCTAGCTTATTGTATACAAATTCTGGGGCCACTTTTTTAGAAAATTTTTATTTAATTTTAACTATGGATGAGACAGACAAAATAAATTCTTGATATAATTCATATTACATAAATTTCTCTTTACTTATTATTAGTATAGGATTTTTATTTAAAATAAGTGCAGCACCTTTTCATATATGATCTCCGGATGTTTATGATGCTGTTCCTACTATTGTTACAATATTTTTAACCATAATAGCTAAAATATCTATTTTGGTATTATTATTAGAACTAGTTTATTATACAGGTAGTTCTGCAAATAATAGTTGATTATTTAGCTTATTGATGTGTTCATTATTCTCTTTAGTGATCGGAACATTACTTGGTTTAGTTCAATATAGAATAAAAAGATTACTTGCATATAGTACTATATCACATATAGGATTTATGTTATTAGCTTTAAGTATATGTAGTATAGAATCTATACAAGCATTTATATTTTATTTAATGCAATATTCTATAACTAATTTAAACGCTTTTATCATCTTAATTGTAATGGGATTATCTTTATATTATTATACAAGTAAAAATAAAGAACATAAAAATTTACTAGATAAAAATAATTCTCCTATTCAATTAATTAATCAATTAAAAGGATACTTTTATATAAATCCTATATTATCTTTAAGTTTCGTTATAACAATATTTTCTTTTGCAGGTATACCTCCTCTTATAGGATTTTTTGCTAAACAAATGGTGTTAAGTGCCGCTTTGGATAATGGATTTATTTTTATGTCACTTATTGCTATAATTACAAGTGTAATAGGAGCAGTATATTATTTAATAATAGTTAAAAATATGTTTTTTTATTCCCCTATACATAAAGTAAGTACTTATTTAAATAAATATATTTTATATTTTAATAAACAAAGCAAAAATATTACATTTTCTTACAAAAATATAATTATATCTAGTTCCATAGCTATTACTATATCTATTTTAACTTTAGGTTCTGGATTATTTATCTTCATAAGTAAAGAATGATTGAGTATGAATACCATATTGGTACAAAGATTATATAATAAATAAATGAAAAGTATACTTTTAAGTTTTATATTTATACCTGCATTAGCTATATTATTATTAATAATAAATTTAATATTTGCTCCTCATAATCCTTATCAAGAAAAATATAGTATATTTGAATGTGGATTTCACAGTTTTCTTGGCCAAAATAGAACACAATTTGGTGTAAAATTTTTTATTTTTGCTTTAGTATATTTACTATTAGATTTAGAAATTATTTTAACCTTTCCATTTGCTTTAACTGAATATATTAATAGTCTTTATGGCTTATTAATTACTCTAGGGTTTGTAGGTATAATAACTTTAGGTTTTGTATTTGAATTAGGTAAAAATGCTTTAAAAATAGAAAGTAGACAAACTACTACGGAATTTAAATCTAAACCATTAGTTGTAGCTAATACTTTAAATCTAAATAATAAAAAAGGAATAAATTCTTTTTTATTCTAACAAATTAATTTAACTTTACTAGAATGTTTTTATAAAAACAATAAAAGAATTTATATAAAAAAATAAAAAATTACAAATAATAATTAATATAATTGTATATAAATGAAAAAAAAGATATCCGTCATCAGTTACAAGTCTTATTAATATTATACTGTTATGTGAATAGAAAAGTTTTTCTTTAAACTAGACGTTCCTTTATCTTGAGGTATATATTTTCAAGATAGTGCCACGCCTCAAATGGAAGGATTAATAGAGTTGCATGATAACATAATGTATTATTTAGTTACGATTTTATTTGCAATAGGATGAATATTATTTTCCATAACAAAAAATTATGTTTTTAATAAATCTCCTATATCATATAAATATTTAAATCACGGTACATTTATAGAATTAATTTGAACTATAACTCCTGCTATTATATTACTAGTAATAGCGTTTCCTTCATTTAAGTTACTTTATTTAATGGATTACGAAGGAGACCCCTCAATGTCTATTGTATCTGAAGGACATCAATGATATTGAAGCTATCAATATCCGGATAACTTGAATTTAAATTTAAATGATGAACTTCTAGAATTTGATTCTTATATAATACCAGAAGGTGATTTAGAAGAAGGAAG